>VMHT01094504.1_pt1 | contig 19940 bp, 24 predicted proteins | sample 4693611 | NCBI WGS metagenome assembly VMHT01 (sample SAMN12280063, study PRJNA550983) | marine metagenome | isolation source: seawater sampled from same location over 5 years 0.02-0.2 micron viral filtrate | place: USA: collected off the coast of southern California halfway between the port... ...
AAGAACTTCTATCTGTGATATCTCCTTTAATAATCTCGACATCATAACCCTCATAAGCCCTATGGTCACCATCAAAGTCAATACATCTAATTTTGTAGTCAAGCTTGGAGAGTTCTCTTATTAGGTTTGAGCCTACATGGCCAGAGCTTCCAGTAATTAATACTGTCGTCATTTACATTCCTTTATTGGTTTTTTGGTAAATACTTTTCTAGAAAATTACCTATTTGTTTAAAAGCCTCAATAGTCTCTGGCATTCCAACATCAATATGGAAAACATGATACATGCCTTCCCATTCAAAATATTCATGTACGCATCCATCTACCTCTAATTTGTCTTTTAATCTCCTAGAATCAGAAAGCAGACACTCTTCAGTTCCAACTTGAATCATAATCGGAGGACAGTTTTCATAATTCCCCACTAATGGGATTACATAAGGGTCGTTTTCATCCATATCCTCTTCATTAAGGTAAAAATTATAAAGTTCGTCATCACTATCCCATATTTTTTTGAACGTTGGACCAAGTAATACGTCTCTTTCGGCCATTTCATATGTATATGTATCTCCTGAGCCACCTGGGTCAGTCCAAGGAGATAAAAGCGCCAAGCAGGAGGGCATACTTTTATTTGTTTCTTTGATCTTTAGTAAAGTAATAAGAGCTAAATGGCCTCCAGCAGAATCACCAGCAATAGATATTTGTTCGGGTGCATAACCCAAATCATTAATTAGGAAGTCGTAACATTTAACACCATCCTCTAATTGTGCTGGGAATTTATTTTCTGGTCCTAAACGATAATCCGGAATATAAACTGTAGTTTTTGTTATATCTGCTAAATAACTTACTAGCGAGTAGTGAGATTGGGGACTTCCTAATGCATACCCACCGCCATGAAAATAAAGCAGAATTCTGTCTGGGTTTGAATTAGGTGTTGAAACTTTATAAGTTTTCATATCACCAAAATAAATTTCTTCCTTAATTGTTCCTTCGATTTTAGGGTTAATCGTTCCAGCTAGATTGTTTAACCATCTTGCAAAATTTAATCTGCCACTTGTAATTTCATTAGGCGTTTTATATAGAAAACCAAATAAAGAAGCTATTTTTTTATACCTTTTTATACTTTTTTGTGCTTCTTTACTTATCATTTTATTTTTTAATAATTACCCTTCCTTAGCTTAATTTTTAAAACTGACATATTCAAAATTTTATAGTTTTATTATTAATATATGGGAAAACTTTTAGTTCATATAATTACAGGAGTTGAGAACCCAAGTCGGTCAGTTTTAGGTTTCTTGGTCGCAAAATCAGCAATAGAGGATGGAAACGAAGTTACGATATTTTGTGCTGGAGATGGGGTCACCTCTCTACATGACATTACTACAAAGGAAATGCAAGGCGTAGGACTCGGAACTTTATCAGATCATTTAGAAGAATTAAAAAACAAAGGTGCAAATCTCTATGCATCTGGCAAATCTGCACAAGCTAGAGGAATAACGAAAGAACAATTAGAGTCATTAGGCTTTACTCCTGCCACACCTAACAGGCTTGTCGAATTAACTTTTGAAGCAGACAGAGTATTAATTTACTAACAAGATTGTAAAAATTAATCTTTCTTGTTTTATTACAACGTAGAAACTTTTTCTAGTGCTTTATTTTTTAATTCGGTATTAACAAAACCAGCCTTAATAGTATTTTTTGTAATACTGAGAATATCTTTTTCATCTAATCCAAACGATTCGACTACATTGTTTACCTCTTCTGACATACTTATATCACTCATAAGTCGATTATCTGTATTTATAGTTACGTTAAATCCTGCATTGAATAGTGCACCAAATGAGTGTTCTGAAACATTGGAATATGCTCCACACTGTACATTTGAAGTTGGGCAGATTTCTAAAGGAATATTGTTATCAAAAACATATTTCGCTGCAGAACTTTGAAAAGAGATTTTATCTCCATTAAGGGATATGTCATTAATGATCTGAGATCCATGTCCTACTCTTCTTGCTTTAGAGTCTATTACAACTTCTTTAATTCCTTCTGCTACTTCCCAGTCAGCATGAAGGGTAACGTTTATATTATTTTCTACAGCCAAAGCGCATGCTTCACCATGATTAAGAACAGAAAAACCAACTTCAGGACCTGCGAGGTCAAAACCGATTACATCACTGTTTTCAATGCATAAATTTACAACTTCAAGAGAGTTTTGTTCTTGTCGCATTGCACATAATATAACTCCAGCAACAATATCGTATTTTTCCATTCCATCTTTTATGCCATTAACTACTGAATTTATAATTTCATTAGTAGTTAACCCTTTCAATGTATGAACAAGTGGTGCAAATCTTAATTCTGCATATACAACTCCATCATTTGATAAATCTTCTAGTGCTTCCATAGTCACTCTATAAATTGAATCTTCATCCTGCATAACGCCAATAGTGTGCTCCCATGCTCCTAAGTTAATTGCAAGTGACTTATCGGGTTTTGGTTGAATCCATTTTTTCAACTCGTCATGGCTGGTTGATGGTAAGTTTTGATAATTTTGTTCATTTGCTAATTCAATTAATGTTTCAACTCTTAACCCTCCATCTAAATGATCATGAAGTACTGCTTTAGGAACGGTTTTTACCCAATCTTGCATGGTAATCCTTAAAATTAGTCGTTAAATATTTCTTATCTATATCATTATATTCTTGAATGAGTAAAAAAGTTTATCTTCTCTGGTTTGGTCAAACTGTTTCCTGGACAGGATCAGCAATGTCTTTTTTTGCAGTAGGTGTATGGATATATGAAACTACAGGAAAAGCAAGTGCGCTATCAACAATATTGTTCATTGTTGCAATTGTTGGTGTAGTGACAGGACCTTTTGGCGGAGTACTTGCAGATAGATTTCAAAGAAAAAAACTAATAATTATTTTTGATTTAATAATTGCAGTACTGATGTGTGTTATTGGATATCTTGCATTAAATGATCTCTTAACGCTGACTCTACTAATTCCATTTGCTTTAGCTTTCGGTATCTTCGAAATTGCCCACTGGACTACATGGAGTGCTTTTTTAGGTGATGTTGTAAAAAAACAGGAAGTAACAAAAGTGTCAGCTCTATTTGAAAGTGCAGAAGCAATTTCTGTTTTAATTGGACCGATAGGTGGAGCATTTATCTATTCATTTTTTGGATTGCCAGGGGTTATCCTAGTTGATCTCATTACATGTTTTTTTGGCATTGCAACTATAACTTTTTTTAAAAGTAAGAAAGTTGAGATTAAAGGTAAGTTAAGTTTTAGAAATGTTTATTTTGATTTAATTGAAGCCTATAACTGGTTAAAAAAACAAAGAGGCTTACTCTCTTTAGTATCTATTTTCTCAATAGGTAATTTTTTATGGGGATTTACTTCAGTATTAATTCCACCAATGATACTTAGTTTCACTGACGCAAGAGGACTAGGTATTGTTGAATCAAGTGTTGGCTTAGCGTTTTTATTTGGTTCTATTATTTCTCTAAGATTAGCTGATAATCTACATGGAAATTTAAAGGTTGCCATATATATGGGACTATTAGGTGGAATAAGCTTGATCTTAGGTTCTATCAGACCAAGCATAATTCTTTTATGCATACACGGAATTATTGCTGGAGTTAGTGGAACAGTGCAGTACACAGTTTCTTCTGGCGCATGGTTATCTATTACAACTGAAGATATTAGAGGTAGAGCTTTGGCACTTAGAGGAACGATTGCTCAAATGTTACGACCATTAGGAGTGGTTATTGCTGGACCTTTGGGAGATTATTTAGAGTTTTCTTTTTATCCAGATAATATTGATATTTTATCCCCACTTGTAGGAACTGGTCCAGGAAGAGGGTATGCATTTTTATTTTTTCTTGTAGGGGTATTTTATGTAGTTCTCTGGATTGTAAATTTTAATAATAAAAATCTTAAATTCCTTTCTAAGCAGGTGATTGAAATTACAAACAGCTAGTAAATTAAATATATGAAAGATATAAAAATTACAGATAATCATCCTGTAAAAAAAAGAAAGACACTCGGACCAATTGGAAGATTTCTTTTAAAACTTGTTAACTGGAATATAGTTGGTAACTTACCTGATAAAAAAAGAATTATAATCGCATCAGCACCACACTCATCTACTTTTGATGCCATTTATGCGTATTTTGTTTGTTTAGCAGTAGATTTAAAATTTTACTTTCTTGGTTCCGTTTCAATGTTTACGCGTATTGTTGTACCGCTTCCATTTAAAAAAAACCCAGACAAACTAGGCATACCACATCCATTTGGAAAAATACAAAATAAACGCCTTCTTGAATTTGGGGGTATACCTGTTTGGAGAGCTAGCTCAACAGGGGTTACTCAACAAGTTATTGATCAATTGCAGTCAGTTGATAAGTTTATTCTATATCTAACAGTCGAAGGAGAGATGAAAACAAACCAAAACATTAAAAGTGGTTTTCATTATATTGGAAAAGCACTGGATGCTACTGTTGTCCCAACCAAGATAGATTATAAAAATCGAAGATTCGAGCTAATGGAAGTTCTAGATCTTACAGACTCAGTCGAGGCAGATAAAGAAGCATTAATGGATAGATATCATTTAGTTCAAGGTAAAAACAAAACATTTTTTAAGCCAGGTTCAAAATAAGATGTTAGTAATCTTAATTGCGATCATTGGATCTATAACGCTTCTGTATCTTTTTCCTAATATGACAATGTTGTTTTCAATATTTGTTGTTATTTTCTCAGTAAGATGGTTATTGTTTAACAATAAATTTTACGAATGAAAAAAAGCATAATCTTACTTTTAGTTTTAACGATGTGTAGTGGCGGTGCAGAACAAGCACAAATAGAAAACACTTCACAAACTGAAAACACAGTGACTACCTCACAAACCGAAGATACATCGACCACTTCACAAACTGAAGACATAGGTGAAGTTATAAATCATATGTCTCTGGTTGACTACCCAGCAAAACTTTATTTTGCTGGAGATATACCAACCGAAGTTCATAGTCGAGTAGAGTATGCCTTTTCTATAATTCAAGAAAAACTCGGAAAATATCCTGTTGAAATATATTTTGTAGGAACTGATGAAAGTGAAAAAGACAATTTATCCAATCTTTTTTGTACCAACCGAGAAGAGGCCGGTAATTTTGACCCAAATGACCTCCAATTTAATTTTCGAGATTTTGATGATTGTATGAATTTTATTGATGAAAGATATTTTTCAGAGTACCTTCGAAGTGGTCTAGAAACTGAACAAAGAGGATATCAAGCCAGTGGCAATAAAGGTCATAATGGTCAATTCGAACAAAGGTACCATTTGCTTGTTTGGTCAAAGCCAATAGGGTTCGAAGTTGAAAATGGTGAGGGATACAACATAGAATTTAGAGGGGTATTCCATGAATATTGGCATGTATTTCAAATGGCTCATATGGATTTTTATAATTGTTCTGATAAAGATGTTCAATCAACATGTAATTTTGATTTTGATTCAATTGACTATCTTGTTGGAGGTACGTGGCTTCAAGAAGGAACGGCAGTATTTAAAGAAATAACGATTTTACAAGAGCAGATTAAGATAGGTAATCTTAAAAATATTCAAGGAGATATATTTCAAGATTTCAATAATCAATATTTTGACGGGCAAAGAGTTATGGAGCAGTGTCCAGGAATGTCAATAAGAGACATAACCTATAGAGACCCATGTAGCCAGGCTGTTTATGGATGGGGAGCTTGGGCAGCTGCTTATCTGACTCATAAAGTAAATGATCCTTATGTTTTTGAAAATGTTTATTATCCAGAATTAAAAAAATTAGGTGATCCAGAACTTGTTTTTGCTAATACATTTGGCATGACAAGAGATGAATTTTTTGCTGATTTTGATTCATGGATCTATCTTTCAGAGGAGGAAAGAAAAATTGTAATCCCAACTGTGGAAGAACAAACAGGTAGGCTTTATTATCCTTAAGAACATGAAGAAAACAGTACTTTTATTACTCCTAGTATCTTTTTGTGGTGGTACAGCAGAGTCTGGTTTAGTAACGAGTGAAAACGTTTCTGTAGACGCAAATGAGGTAACACCCGAGGTTCAAAATGAAAATGACCAAGAGCAAGTAGAGTCAAAAGAAACTTCAGATGAAGAAACAACTCTAGCTGATGAAGAAACAACTACAACATCTGTTTCAGAAAGCAAAATATTATGGGGAGCTACAGATGCAAAGCCAGAAGTTTATGCTTCAGCCGATGTATCACAAACAACTATTGATCTTACTGTTGAGTGGGTAAACAAAGCAATTGGATATTGGGGTAGCTATGGACCACTTGAAATATGGATTGTCGGTACTGGTAAAGATGAAGTAATAGCTTTAGATGAAAAATGGTGCGAAGTTCGATCAACAAAAGATCCAAATTGGAATAAAGAATGGGATTGCGCTAATGGAGATCCTTATGGAAGTGGTGATGGTTGGTCACCTTTTTATAGGTATATAGATGATGGAGGTGCTGCAGTTAGTTCTTATATTAGAGATCATTTAGGATATTATTTTAATGCCCTCATCATGTCATCTAAGTACCCAGGTCCTGAAGAAGAAGATTATAAACCAGTAATATTGCATGAATACTTTCATGTTTATCAGCATGGAAACTTATCAATACCCGAATTACCGGACACAGATGGTGACTGGAGAACAAGTAACAGAAATGTATATTTTAATGGTGGTGAAGTACAGGTACCTTTTTTGATGGAGGGTGGAGCAGAATATATGGCACAGTATCGGTACTCCAAAGAAGCCGGTGTAGATGCAGGGTACTTAAAGCGAGTAATGGAATATAAAGCAGAGGCAATTAAGCCATACTTCAATACCAGTAAAAGCTTAAGAGAGTTAGGTTATGATGAAGAATTTAATTCCTATGATATTCTTACATGGTTTGTTGCTTATTTGGTTCACAACACAAGTGAAGAAACTTTTAGAGTTAACTTTTGGACACAAATTGAAGACCTTGGTTTTGAAGAAGCTTTTAAAAATAATTTTGGCAAATCAGCTGATGATATGATTGCTGAATTTGACACATGGGTTGCACAGCCAATTGATGTGCTCCTAGAAATAATTCCTTAACGAAATTTATCGAAAAAACCTTTTCGCCATGCATATCCAATCACAACTGTGAGTAAAATACCTGCAAAAAAAGGTGGTATTCGGGACAGTAATAAAACAAATGCTATTAGAACTAAGACATAATCCAAATATGTCCAAAATTTATTAGTCATTTTTGGAATTAAATTGAAGTATCTTAGAATTGAAACTGCAATAATTCCAGTTAATAAATAATACATTTCTTTAATTATAGGTATTAATAAACTAAATTAAACAATGACAAAAACTGCGATCATTACCGGTGCAAATAAAGGAATAGGCTTAGCTGTTGCTAAGAATTTAATTTCTAAAAATTATCAGGTTATTTTAGCTTGTAGAGATATTTCGAAAGGAAAAATGGCTCAAGAGTTTCTTGGCAGTAATACAAAATTTTTAGAATTAGATTTATCAAGACCCTCAAGTATCTCACAATTTGTAAACCAGATTAATTCGGAATACTCGGAGATAGATGTTTTATACAACAATGCTGGATTAATTTATAGAGATTTTGAATTAACTGAAGAAGGTTATGAGTCAATGCTTTCCGTAAATTATTTTGGCGCATACAGGTTAGCTTTAATGCTATTAGAAAACTTACATCGAAGATCTGGAAGGATTGTTCAAGTTACAAGTCTTTCAATGTATTTGGCAAGAACATTTAACTTAGACAGATTACATTCTATGGAATCATTTTCTCCAAGCAACAGATATAATCTTACAAATCTACTTAGGTCAATGTTTGCACTTGAACTAGAAAGTAAGCTTAAAAAAACATCTATTTCTGTTGCAGCTACTCATCCAGGTGTCACAAAATCTAGAAAATCTAGACCATATGAGGTAAAGAAAATAAAAAAGTCTTTTTATACTTATTTTTCCACAAATATAAAAACTGGTATTGCACCAATTGTCAGAGCAATTGAAGATGAAAATATAACAGCAGAACTTGTCTATGCTCCAAAAATATTGGGTGTTTACGGGAGACCATCACTCATGAAATACAATAAACTAGTTTACGACCAAGAGTTAAGAAGTAAGCTTTGGTCTTACACAGCAAATGAGCTTAATTTAGATATATGATAATAATTCAAACCACAATAGATGAAGAAAAGAAAGCTCAAGATTTAATTAATTTACTTCTTGAAACTAACAAAATTGCATGTGGAACTTTTAATAAAATTCAATCTTCCTACATATGGAAAGAAGAATTGATAGAAGATTCTGAACTCGAGGTATCTTTGTACACTAAGGAATCACTTATGTATGAAGTTGTAGATATCGTAAAGCAAAGACATACATACGATCTTCCAAAAATTACTGTTATAGAGCCGGTTTATACCCTACCTGAATATGAGGAATGGGTTAAAAAAAGTACTACTTAAGGGACTCGAGATATCCAAATATCGAATAGTTATCTAAATTAATTTCCCGTACATTATGTTTATCTAACGCTGCAACAATTTGTGCCCTATGTTCTGTGGAATGAAAAATCATCATAGACAATATAACTGAAGCCTTTTGCGATCTCATTCCTTTTGAGGTTTCATATGTAATTTCTCTGTCCTCTTTGTAAGCTTGCTCGATTAAATTATTATCAATTCCCTCAAGAGCTAAAAGTAGCTTATCAATTAAATCTGGACTCTCTATATCAAATTCAATTTTTGAAAATGGTTTTTCATCCAATCTTTGACCATACAAATATGAAGCGGCAACGATGTGAACCATTATTATTCTTACTGTCCACTCTTTATCAACAACATAGTAATCAAGTACATCTGGATCTAGCTTTTTAACCTCTTTAAAAATTTCTTGATTAGCCCAAGCCATATGTTTTGCTAAAAGTTCAACAGATATCATTTTTCCTCCAAATTTTCTATTCTTTTTTTTAATTCCCTTACTTCTACAGAAAGTACTTCAATAGCATCTACATTTTTTGCAGATCGTATATACCGATCGTTTTGCCACTTTATTCCCCACTTAGTTAAACCAATACTAAAAATAGCAATAGGCAACACTACAAATAATGCAGCAGGTTCACCACTAAGAGTGACAGCTAACAACATGACACCAAATATAAGGTACATAAAAGACATAACAACTTTTTCTATGGTTCGGGTAGTTTTTCTTTCTGTACTTTCTGTTGAACTCATACTTAAACAATACAGTATGATTTAAAATAGTCCTATGAAGATACTTGTTGTGTGTACTGGAAATTCATGTCGTTCTCAGATGGCTGAAGGCTTAATTAAGAATAGATTTCCAGATTTTGAAGTTTTTTCGGCAGGAACACATCCAGAATCAAATGTTAATCCTTACGCTGTAAGAGTCATGCAAGAAAAAGGGATTGATATAAGTAGTCATTATCCAAAATTAGTAGATGACCTCCTTGATACTGAATTTGATTATGCTTTAACAGTTTGTGATTCAGCAAACGAACTATGTCCAGTTTTTCCTAATGCAAAAAACAGGATACATAAATCTTTTGTTGACCCAAAAAGAGATCATTATGATTCAGAAGAACATGCTGTAGAGATATATACAGAGACGATGAACTTAATTGACCAGTGGATTGATGAATTAGAAACCCAGTGGGAGTAGCCTTTATCTAAATATCTCTCTCAAATATTCTTTATCAGGGGGAGTAAATATTGTTTTAATAGTATTTTCAAATAATTTATGAAATAAAGGAAGCTGCTCTTTTACTTCAGTAGGAGTACTAATAGTGAACTCATCATGAGGTAGGTCATATATGTCACCGTATCCCCATTCAGTTATTATTCCCCAAAATGCAAACTCTATGGAAGTAATTCTATTGAAATCCTCAATATTTCCAGAATTTTTAATTCTTTCATAACTAGAAGTATCAAAAATATTATTTTCAATTGCCTCGTTCACAGCTAGATTGATTTCAGAGTTTGAATTTTCCCAATCCCACTCTTTAAACTCTAAAGCAAAAGCAACCCCCGTAACAGTATGTAATAAATGTTCAACCACTTCTCCAATTTGTTCATCCGCACTTGCATCAGGATATTCCCAAATAAAGTCTGTCTGATTATCGTCATAACCTTTTCCAGGACAACAATCAATACCTGGAGGATCAGAATCTAACCCATAGCGTTCTGGACCTTCATATCCAATTTTTTGAAAAACAAAATCATTCTTTACTGTTTGCAGGTAACTATTTCTTATATCTTGATCAATATATTCACCTTCTTGAAGCATGAGGTAATATACTTCACCAACTTTATATATAAACTCATCTCCAACTTCTGGAAGGACAAACATTCTTAGACCTGCTACATCAATATATCTGTGATAATCAAGATAAGAATCATCTTCAACTATTTCTCCTAAAGATACAGTAGGCTCCCAAGTTGTTTCTTCTCTTACTTCAGCTGTTTCCTCTCTATTATCACTTTCATCATCTTCATTGATTTTTACTTCGCATTCATCAATTAAAATATTAAATTCGTCATAAAAAGATTCATCATATCCTTCATCAAACCTTACTTGTATATCTGAATCTGTTATCTCAGGAGAAGGAAGGTCGCTAAGCCCACTGTTTTCTATACATTCATAAATTTCAAATATAGGATAATCTAAAGGCCAATCTAGAGTTTCAAAATTATCACCATTCGCTTTTTCCCTTGAGCCAGCACTAGAGTCTTCACCATCAGACCCACAGGAAATAAGAGTGATTATTAATAAAATAATTACTTTTTTCATATTAAAGTTCAGACCTTTTATTTGATTGCTCTTTTTGTAGAAAGTTAAAGAAACTAATAGTTGAAACAGCACACAATAAATGCCAGATCATATGTGCTTGAATTAAGGAATCTGGATTACACCAAGGGTGGCTAGGCATTCCAATTTCACGAATCCAAAAAGCACTATAAAAAGAAATATAGCCAATAAATGCCCAAGGACTATAAGTTCTTTGAACATTTGAATTTATATTTGGAATAAATATTGGAATTAAATTAAGGAAAGATTTCCAACTATCTTGAATGTTAAGTATTAAATTAATAACATCTATTCCAAACAGTTGCATCACTATTAAAACTGTTACTAAAGCTACAACTCTTCCAAGTAAATTGGGAAGTTTAATTAGTATCTCAGTTGAAATCCACAAACCAATACTTAGTTCAAATAAATCAACACCAACTCCAAGTCCTGAATCTAAAAACCAATAACTATATGCATAGTAAGACAGCAATATTGAGTAGCTAATAAAGAATGTTCTATTTGATAGATTTTTTAGAATTTTTAAATTGTACAACCAGAAAATTAAAATATATGAAATCATTGATACATTGTCTAACCAAGCTCCAAAAGCAGTGTGTGTTCCGTGCATCGCCATTGAACCTGGACCAAGAAAAGTAGATGCAGAGGCATAAAGTAAAGCTATTTTGAATGATCCGAATAAAGGATCTCTGTTATTTGTTGCATCTTGTGTTATTTTGTAAAACATAAATAAACCAGCAACTACAAAACCTAAATTTCCTAAGGTATTTACCGGCTCTCTAAAAAAACCACTACTAACTCTTTCACACCATCTAGAGATTTCACCTATAGCTTGTTCATTTTGAGCTGCAGGTCCCCATCCGTTATATCCAAAAATTACAAATAATAGAGCAGTAAAAAATACAGAATATAGAGCGTACGAAAAATAATTGGTTTGTAGTTTACTTCTTTGCTTCATTTAATGCAGACTCCATGTCTTCTATCAAGTCTTCAACATTTTCGAGTCCAACAGATATTCTGATTAAGTCAATAGGCGCACTAGCCTCAGTGTCTTGAGCATTATCGTGAGTCATTAAATATGGAAGTTCGATTAAAGTTTCTACACCACCCAAGCTGACTGCAAGTTTATATAAATCTAATGATTGCCAAAATTTTTCTTGATCTATACTTTCCTCTAAATAAAAGCTCATCATTCCACCAAAATAATCCATCTGCTTAACTGCAATATCATGATTCTCATAATTTTTTAAGCCTGGATATCTAATCTCTTTTATGTGCTCAGAATTTTCTAAATATTCAGCTAATTTATGGGCATTTTCTGAGTGAAGTTTTATTCTTGGACCAAGTGTGTAAAGCCCTCTTTGAACCAAATAAGAGTCAAATGGAGACATGATTGCACCACCTTGTCTCTGGTAAAGCATTAATGTTTCATGAAGTTCAGCATCTTTACATAAAACTGCTCCGCCAAGAGTGTCACTATGTCCTCCAATATATTTTGTAGTTGAATGCATAATAATGTCTACTCCATGCTCAAAAGGTCTTGTGATAAAAGGCGTAGAAAACGTACTATCTGCAACTAGTAATGTTTCATGTTGATGAACTATTTCAGAAATTTTTTGTAAGTCATATAGTTTCATAGATGGATTTGAAGGAGACTCTATCCAAGCTAGTTTTGTTTTTTCATTTAATAAATCATTTAATGCAACGTGATCATCAAAATCACAGAAATTCACTTCAACTCCACGTTCTCTTATAATTTTTGAAAAATAGTTTGTCGTACCCCCATAAACATCTTTGGTAATTACAACATTGTCACCTGGTTTAGCAAGTTCAGCAATCATGCTTACAGCTGACATGCCTGAGGCCATTGCAAAAGCATGTTGTTCTTCATAGTTTTCAATACCTTCAAGTGAAGCCAATGTTCTCTCAAAAAGTTCTCTAGTTGGATTATTTACTCTTCCATAAAAATATTCTGATTCACCAGGTATTTCATTTTTGTAAGTTGTAGAAAGATGAAGTGGAGGCATTATGTCACCGCTAATTGGTTCAAAACGCTTGTGGGCATGAAGAGCTTTAGTGTTCATTCCATAATTTTTAGATTTCCCCATACATGGAGTTTAAATCATTTGATAAACATTGGTTAAATAATTTTGCTAATTTGGTTTTATGATTAAAAAAATTTATATTGCAGGTCCACTTTTTAATAAACATGAACAAATGTATCTAGAAGAAATTGCAAAAGAGCTTGAAGGGAATGGGTATGATTGTTTTCTTCCCCATAGGGATGCTTCAACTGGTATTGATGAGTCCGAATTAAAAGATACAGATATGTCACAGGAGACTAAAGACATAATTTTTAAAAACGATCTCGATGCATTAGATGCAGCAGATTTAACTGTAGCTCTTTTAACTGGTCAGGATATAGATTCTGGAACTTCAGCAGAGATAGGGCACACTTTTGCAAAGGGAAAACCCGTAATTGCTATAAACGCTAATGAGAGAAGGTATAGAAACTTATTTGTTGAAGGAATGTTGACAGTAACTGTTAACAATATAGATGAAATAATCCCTGAAATTAAAAAATTAGGCTGAAACTAGTAAGTTTTTAAAACCTCGAATACCAAAAGCACCTGTTCTTGATGGCTCTTCAATTAAGCTGAATTGTTTTTCAAGAATATGATTGAAAGAAACTCCTAATTCTAATTTTGCTAAATGTGTACCAATACAAAAATGTATACCTCCACCCCAACTACTGTGATCTTTCATTTCACGTTTAAAATTTATTTGATCAGGATTTTCAAATATACGAGGATCTCTGTTAGCGGAGCCAAGTAAAATTGCTACTTTTGAGCCCTTACTGATATTATGGCCACCAATTTCAATATCTTCTAATGCATATCTTTGAAAAAATTGCAATGGACTATCAAATCTAATTAATTCCTCTACAACATCGTTTATGTCTTCTGTTTCACTTTTTATTTGCTCAAAAGATCTTTCTAAGCTTAAAAGTGCATGCAAACCATTTCCTAATGTATTCACGGTAGCTTCATGTCCAGCGTTAAGTAATAAAATAACAGTACAAATAATTTGGTCATCAGTTAAAAAGTTGTTGTCTTCTGAAACTTGTGACAACCTTGTAATCATGTCATCTTGAGGATCTTCTCTTCTTTTATCTAATAAATTTTGAGTATATTCTATAAATTGTTTCGCTGCCTCTTCTGCATTGTTTGCATTCTCATCGCTAACTTCAAAGTCATACATTTTGACAATTTTATGTGACCAATCAAGAAATTCTAAATGATCACTTTCAGGAACACCTAAAAGTTTTCCAATAATACTTACAGAATATGGTTGAGCATAATCTTTCAACATATCAAACTCTGTTCCTTTAAGATTATTAAAAAGTTCATCAGATGTTTCTTCCATAAAAGGTAACAATTGTTGCACAGATCTTGGTAAGAATGCTTTAGCAACCAACCCCCGGAGTTCTTTGTGAAGTTGACCTTCTAAATTTAAAAGTGAAAACTCTTCAGATTTCCAAAAATTTTCATATGTTCCAAATTGATCAGACCTTTTGTAAGCAGTTGAAGTAATTGGTATGTCTTGATTTTTAATAGTTTCTTCAAATCCATCTATATGATTAAAAGTTGTACCGAATGATTTTGTAGACTGGATACTGCGAACATCCTTATACCTAGTAAAAAAGAAAAGATCATTGATTTCATCCCAGAACACAGGTGTGCTTTCTCTAAATTCTGCCATTTTTATATAAGGATTTTTTATAAACTCTTTGTTTTCCGTAGGTAGATGAAGTTCAGGAATATTCATATCATTAAACTATCACTTTTAACAGCAATTTCTACAAATTTATAAAAAATTTTAGTGACCTTTTATAGATGGTTTGATATCATCTCAACCATGACAGAAAAAAAATCTATGCTAGACGGACAAAAACAATACCATATCGGACTAGAACAAGGTGATGTTGCTGACTTCGTTATTTTGCCAGGAGACCCAGGAAGAGTAGAGTTCATTGCTGGACATTTTGATGAAGCAAAAGAAGTTGCATTTAACAGAGAGTATAAAACATACACCGGTACGTATAAAGGCAGACCAGTAAGTGTAATGTCAACAGGAATGGGTTGCCCTTCAACAGCAATTGGTGTAGAAGAACTAGCAAACATAGGTGTCAAAACAATGGTTCGACTGGGAACATCTGGAGCTATGCAGGAACATACAAGAGTTGGAGACTTAGTAATAGCAAATGGTGCTGTAAGACAAGAGGGTACATCTTTAGAGTATATGCCAATTGAATACCCTGCTGTTGGGTCAGCTGATATGGTATTTGCACTTGAGCAAGCTGCTAAAGATAAAGGAAGCATTTATCACATTGGCATTGTGCAAACAAAAGATTCTTTCTACGGACAACATGATCCTGATTCAATGCCTGTTTCTTATGATTTAAATCAAAAATGGGAGGCTTGGGTACGCGGAGGCGTATTATGTTCAGAAATGGAAGTCTCTGCTTTATTCGTAGTTGGGAACTATAGAAGAGTAAGAACAGGAGCTTTATTAGTAATTTATGGTGACCAATCTAGAAAAGAAGCTCTAAATAAAGATACATATTTAGATGCTGTAAGCAATGCGACAAATATAATTTTGGAATCTAGTTTAACTATTGATCAGTAGAAGTTTAGTTTTAAAGACTAGTTGTAAGAAGATTGAGTCCCCTTTTTTGTAACTGACTGACTAGCTCTTTCTACTGCCTTTTTTATACATACTTCTGGAGAGTTTGATTCTGATAATTCATATGCAAACGTCCCAATAAATGAATCACCAGCCCCAGTAGTATCTATTGCATCTACAGTTGGTGCATCAAAATAAAGAGTTTCATTCTTATCAACTAAAACAGCTCCTTTTTCACCTAAAGTAACAATTAAATTACAAGGTATTTCTTTGTTAAATTTTAAAAAATTTTCATCATTAGGCTCCATGCCACTTATTAATTCAAATTCATTTTCATTTGGGATTAACCAGCTAATGTGTTCCAAAAATTCTCTTTCAAGGCTTCTTGCAGGAGCAGGGTTAAAAATTGTTGTGATAGAGTTACTCTTCGCAAATTGGAAAACCTCATTATTAACCCCCATAGGAATTTCACATTGCCCAACTAAAACTGAAATATTCCCAATTTCTTCCATTGAAGATATTGCTTTTTGTGCATCTATTTCATTATTTGCACCAGGAATAACAATTATTCTATTTTGTCCTGTTGAGTCAACCCAAATCGGCGCTACACCACTAGCACCTCTAACCATTTGAATATGATCAGTATTTACATTATTCGCTTCGTAGTTAGTTACTGTCATCTCTTTATAAACATCATCGCCCAAACATGTAATCATATATACATCAGCTCCAAGCAGTCCGGCCATGACAGCCTGGTTAGCTCCCTTTCCTCCAAAACCCATTTGAAATGAATCTCCAAATAGTGTTTCCCCATCAGACGGAATATTTTGAGTGTATGCTATCTGATCAATATTTGAACTTCCTATTACACAGATTTTTGAACTCATAAAATAAGTATAAAATTTTTTTCATTAATATCTACTAAGATTCTTAGTGTGAAAATTAATTGGGACTCAGAAGTCTTATGTTCTGTATCAAAAGCTATTCACCAGCTTGAACACCTGTCCATAGACCATGATTCAATTGAAAACACTGCAGATTGGTTAGCTTATGAAGAATTTTCATTTCCAAAAAACAATCAGGTTAGAGAAAATCCTGAAGATTTTATAAGAGCAACAATGTTTATGAATACCTTAAATTTTGCATTCACAGATTTTCAAACATCTATTAAATATGAAGTTAAACGAGGTAGTGAAATCCTTTCAGACAGTGAAGCAATGTATTTCCAAGTCAATGAAGCAATAGACTCAGGAAATAATTTAGTTGATGGAAAAATTATGGCCACACTCTCATTAGAACAACTAGCCAATATTTTTTCTGGCAATATTGAAATGCCCATGCTTAAAGAACGTGTAGAGATTTTAAATGATGTAGGTCAAAAGCTAGTTGATAACTATGAAGGAGATTGGCTTAACTTTATTAATAATGGCCCAAAAAAACTATACGCAAAAGGAGAAGGTTTAATAGAGAGGTTAGTAAATGAGTTTCCTAGATTTGATGATTCATCAGAATATAGGGGAAATAAAGTAAAGTTCTACAAATTAGCTCAATTAGCATTTTGGGGAATACATGGTGAACTTTCAGGCTCAAGTTACTTCAAAATAGAGGATATGCATTCAATGACAGCTTTTGCTGATTACATTGTTCCTGTTGCATTAAATGTTATGAAAATTATGACATACACACCTCAGTTAGATGAAAAAATAAGAGATGGAGAAATGATAGAAAGAGATTCTGAAGAGGAAATTGAGATAAGGTCTGCTTCTATTTATGCAACAGCAATTTTGACAGAGAAGGTAAATGAAAGAAGGCCTGAAAATAAATCAATAATAATTCCACAACTTGATTACAGATTGTGGAAAAATTATCACGCTACACACCACCCTCACCACTTGACCCACACAACAATGTATTGAGATGAAAATATCTTACTTCATTAGGTTTGTAATATTTTTTTTAATCTTTAATACATGCACATCTGAAATCTCAACTCATGAAAAAATTAGCGACTGTATTATGTTGGCAGATAATATTGAAGAGGTTTTTGACACAATCCAGATTGAAGCTTATGAGAGTGAGATATACAGGACTTATTCCGGTATTGATGCAACAAAACTTGATTATGTAAATGAAGCTTTGAGGATTAACAAAATTGGAATTGATGGTCTTGAAAAAATTATCTCAATTTATGAAATCAATAATGATCACTTGTCCGGCTTAATAGATGGTTTTTACAATAATTTTCTAGATTCAAGAGAAGCAAATATTGCGCTTGAAAAACATTTAATATCTGTAAATAACCAATGGACTATACAAGAAGAAGTTGATTGGTGGGAAGAAAACCAGCAATATAGTATAAAAAATTGGAGAGATTCAGAGGAGTACCTTCAATTAATGTCAGAGAAATCACAAAATACTTTATATCCTGATCCAGATTTTGTGGTTAGTGACAGTTATCCAAAAAATGTATTGCGAAGGCACTGTGATAGTTTGTAAATTTTTTGATATTCTAATTAAATGACAAAGAGAAAATTTTTTATAGACACAGACACTGCTTCAGATGATGCAGTTGCATTACTGATGGCACTTGAGTACCCAGATGTAGAAGTCTTAGGAGTGAGTATAGTTTCTGGAAACATGCCTGTTGAGCAAGGAAGTATCAATGCAAGATATACAATTGAGCTTTGTGAAAAGGAAGTCCCAGTTTATGTAGGATCAGATAGGCCTATAGTCAAGAAAAGAGAACATGCAGATTGGTTTCATGGACCAGATGGAATGGGGAATATGAATTATCCTCCACCTCAACTTAGCGAAGATAAATCTGATTACATAGAAGTCTTAAAATCTTTAATCGAAAAATACCCAAATGAAATTACTCTTGTGACATTAGGTCCATTAACTAATATAGGAAAATTTACAGAAGAGTATCCAGATTTATTTTTAAAACTCAAGAACATAGTGATAATGGGAGGAGCTTCCACAACAGTGGGCAACGTGACTCCAGCTGCTGAATACAATATCTGGTGTGATCCGGAGGCTGCTGATACTGTTTTTAATTCTAATCATCCTGAGATAACAATGGTTGGATGGGAGTTATGTCGGGGAGGAGCAAACTTGACTGAGGATGAAATGGATTATGTATATAGTTTTAAGACTATAAAGGGAGATTTTACAATAGATTGTAACAAGCACGCTCTTGATTCAAGTCAAAACTGGTTGGGTGACCCTGGATTAGGACTTCCAGACCCAGTTGCTATGGCAGTAGCACTAAATGATGACGTTGTTTTAAAAAGTGACCGCCATCATGTCAAAATAGTTTTAGATGGCCCCGCGAGAGGTATGACAATTGTTGATGAATTAAATGTAGGAGAAAGTGAACCCCATATTGATGAGCACTGGTCTCACACTAAAAAAAATATAAATGTTATTTGGGAGATTGATAATGAACAATGGAAAGAAACTTTATATCAAACTTTAAAAAACTAGTCTTCTTTCCAAGTTTCTTCTAGAAACCCTTTTCTTCCACTTGCCTGAGCATACATTTTGTACCGCATGCTTTGTTTCTTATAGAAATCTTGATGGTATTCCTCAGCTATGTAAAACTCAGGAGCTTCTGTTATCGCAGTAACAATTGGCTTATTAAATTTTCCTGAGCTATCTAAATCTTCCTTAGACTTTTCAGCAAGAATTTTTTGATTGTCACCAACTGTAAAAATCTCAGTTCGATACTGTGATCCAACATCAGCAAACTGATAATTTAAAGCGGTTGGATCAATATTGCGCCAAAACACTTCTAGCAACTCTTCATATGTAATAAGTTCTGGATCAAATAATATTTCAACAACTTCAGCATGCCCAGTTTCGCCCGTTGTAACTTCCTCATAGGTAGGATTTTCTACTGAGCCACCCATATACCCAGATGTTGCTTCTACTACCCCTTCTAAGTCTTCAAAAGGAGGTTCCATACACCAAAAACACCCACCTCCAAAATATGCTTTTTCAAATTTATCGCTCATTACTTCTACACTTTCTATTGCTGTACATGAAATAAATAATAGTAATAATAGAACTTTTACTGATTTCATATTCAAATATTAAACTAGATAAAAAAAAGTAATAAATTTAAATTTTTTAGTTATATTCTATATTTTTAGGTTTGACCTTCTAGTGTCCATTCAAGGTTAGGTTTAATACTGTAAATTAATGGAATACTCACTAGTGAACTAATTAGTTTAATACCAACCATTGATAAAAATATTGACCAAACAACTCCAATTGGAATTAAGCCATAGAAAGCAACAAATGAAAAAACTAAGGAATCAATAGGAGATGAAATAGTATTGGATGAAAGAACTCTTCCCCATTG
>VMHT01133440.1_pt1 | contig 19940 bp, 19 predicted proteins | sample 4693611 | NCBI WGS metagenome assembly VMHT01 (sample SAMN12280063, study PRJNA550983) | marine metagenome | isolation source: seawater sampled from same location over 5 years 0.02-0.2 micron viral filtrate | place: USA: collected off the coast of southern California halfway between the port... ...
CTATTCTCCTGTTCCACTTTTTTCTTCTTCTTTAGGTAACTCCGCCTGTAGAAGCGTTGTATAATGGTTTGCAAGAATATCTAGATCAAATTTATCAGCACCTATTTTCATTAGTTTTTGATATAGTGCTTTACCTTTATCAGATAATTTAGTCTCGTCATATTCTTTGTTGTCTAATGTGAACATATTATTCTCCTTCTAGGGTTGCTACTTTTGATTCAAGTGTTTCAATTCTATCCATAGCTTCTTGTAATGCTTTAATGGCTTTCATATATAATACTGAATATCCAATTTTTTTAACTTGAGCTTTAATTTCTTTTATTTCACCAATTTGTGCAGTAGATGGTTGAGCTTCAATTTTAATATCACCTACTGAAGCAGTAGCGTATTCTTTTACATCACCAACAGATTTTGCAGCTGGTTTTACATCACCTACTTCAACGCCTTCTGGCAATTCATCTTCTTCAGTATAAAAACCATCTTGTGTTTCAACATCATCTGCTGTGTAAAGAACATCTTGTGTTTCTGGGTCATCAGCAGTGTATAAAACTTCTTCTACTGCGTCTTGAGTTTCTGGGTCATCTGCTGTCCAAAGAGTTCCAAACTCCGATGATGAAATAATATCTCCTGCTGATGGGTTAGAGTGTTTAATTAATTTATCCATTCCAGCAGCTTCCATTTCCTGTGCAATTACTCCTATTTGTTCCCAAGCCTTATCACCATATTGTCTTACATCATCTTTCTTTTTAAAGTTTCTAACTTTAACAGCTTTTATATCATCCCATTGTGAATTAGCATCTCTTATGTCTTGTTTAATTCTTTCATCAGAAAACGCACCATAAGAGTTATCGTGATTTTGAACATCACCATCTGAATAAACACCAAATCTAGCTGTTACATTATCATTTCCCCAATAAAAACTACTTGTATTGTCATCTGGTGAACGATTTTCAAATGTATTTTTTTGAGCATATAAGTTACCACTACTAGGGGTTATTTGATTATCTATTCCATATACATCATTAATTGGCATCGTATTAATTAATCCGCCAGTTGAGTTTATTTTTAGTTTTTGTGAGTCTTGAGTATAAAATCTTAAATGTGCATTACCGTCAGAACTTCTTGTTCCAATGGTCATTCCATTTGTCATAGCAGTATCAGAAACAAATGTAACATTGTCTGCTATGTATGGACCAGAAGTTGAGAAACTTGCATTTACAGCCATTAACTGAGCACCACCACCATCAACATCTAAAAATATTGTTGATCTAGCCGCAGTTCCTGCTGTTCCATTACTAATTCTCATTGCTGTATCAGTATTTTGGTCGTTTAAGATTGATAATTGTTGAGCGGGCGTGGTTGCACCTATGCCGACTTTTCCAGAACTATCTATCCTTATTCTTTCAGAACCACCAGTAACTAACGTAAGTGTGTCGGTTGTTGGTCTAGTCATTCCTGTATTAGTATCGCTATGAAACGAATAAGTTGGAGCAGAAACCGCACCAGCTGTGGCTGTGATTTGACCTCCAACTGTTAATGTTGAAACAGGAGCTGAATAAGCTATTCCTACTTTATCATTACCACCATCAACGAATAGCATATGACCAACACCATTAGATTCTACTCGGAAGTCTATGTCTTGTGAGTCTTGATTAAATACAATATTACTATGAGTTATATCTAAAACATTTCTTGCAGTTCCGCCAACCATTCCATAAAAAGTTAAACGACCATCTTCCGAACCAGCACCTTCATCACCAATAGATGACTGCAGTTCAAAATAATCTGTTGCATTACCACCAGCATCATCACCAACAAATTTAATTGCTCCAAGTAAATCACCATCAGCAACACCAGAGGGATCTCTAGTAAATTTTAATACAGGACCTTCAGCAGTGTCGTCATCAGTTGATTTTAGTGTTAGTGTGTCTGAGTTATCAGCAGTTGTAATTGTAACACCATCATTAAAATCTACAGTAGTAGCAGTAAAGGTTCCTATCTTTGTACCACCTGCATAGAAGTCAATAGTATCATCAGTAGGAGCTTCAATATAACTATCGCCATCATCATCAAGAATTAATCTTCCACCAAATGCAGCTGTATCTATACCAAGTTCAACTTTTGTAGGAGTACCAGAAGCCAACGAGATACCTGTAAGGTTTACAGTCTGAGTAGTAGATGAGTGTGAAGAAGATGCTATTGTGCCTTCGACAACATTAGCACCACCATCAGTGATTCTTATCTTTCTACCTGGAAAGTATATTGATGAAATATCAGATGCTGAAGTTATAGTTATAGTATCAGCATCGGATCTAGCTACAGTATATGTAGCATCTCCGTCACCATACTCAAAGTAACCATCACCTAATTGTTTGTACATATCATAGATATGTGCCATCAATTCTCTTGCAGCATTATTGACATTACTTGGTGCCATATTCTCTGCAAAGTTTACAGTCATGTTGCTAGTATTGTTACCAGCAGTTGAACTAAATTTACCTACGCCTGTTCCAGCCATAGTGTTTTCCTCCTATTAATTATTTAAACCCTAATGTGTAATCTACAGAATCTCTAAATTCTATAAATCCAGGGTATTTTGGTTTTCTTGGATTTTTGTACATTGGGTGTCCTAGATTACCTAGTAAAAACCCAGCAGCTTCTTGAATGGTAATCTTGTCACCATCTACTATTTCTTCAACAATCTTTCTTAAACCAAAAGGAACCATACTCATAGCTGCTTGTCCTGAATAATCAGCTAATCTCTGTAAAGAGAATACATCTGCTTTGCTTATAGGACTTGGCCATGGTGAAGTCAAGTATTGTTTATTGAAAAAGAATTGCTCTGCAAGTTTAAGTGTAGAGCCTTGTTTACTAAGAGCAGTTTTAAGTGGTGCAGTTGCCCAATGTAATGGTTCAAAGTATTGTTTTGATAAAGTTAAACTATAACCATTACCTAAATCTACTCTAGTAGGATCATCATTTTGCCATAATGTCTTACCAGTAAACATATATTGTAAAGCACTTCCTCCAGTAGCAAGTATAATACCTGCTCTTAAAGCATATGCTTGATAGAGTTTTCTAGCCATTGGATCTTTACCTATTCCAGGCATAGCACTAGCTAACACTCTAAAGTTTGCAGTTGTCCAATCAGGTGCAAATAACAATAATTGTTGCCATCTACGACCTTTAGGACTATATGCATGTTTTTTTAATTCTCTTAAAAATGGATCTGTTGTATCTCTATATAGTTGCATCCAATTAAGACCACCATACATATCATTTGTAGCAGTGGCTGCTCTTTGCATTTTAATTCTTAATGGTATATCTGCAAGTTTTGGATCATCCATTAATTTTATTAAGTTAGTTTGAAACGCATATAATTTACCAACATTAAATACACGATCCCAAGTTACTCTATCTATGTATTGAAATGGTTTTATAACTGCATATTCAATTCCTTGTTTAGCAAGGTATCCTGCATAAGGTATTTTATTATCAAGATATGATTGCGCTCCTTTAAACATATTAAAGAATCTATTAACTGGTATATCATCTGGATGTGAAAATTCTACACCAGCTTTAGTTGCAGCTTTTAACATATCATAATGTCCACCGCTTTTTAACATAGCTCTAGCTGATGTATTCTCCCATTGAGGTACTATCATTTTACCGCCAGGCAAATGTTTAAATATATTACCTAATCCTGTAGCAGATAAACCTGTTTGCACAGAATACACTGGTCTAAAACCAGTATACATCATATTGTTAATTAAAGTTTCTGCATGGAAGAATGAGTAACCAACACTAAATCTTTTTTGTAAAAAATTTAAATTAGATATAGCTCTAAATATAGCTCCGTCAGTTCTTGCATCAAATAACATTCTAAGTGTTGGAGCTGCTTCCCTTAATACATAAGGAGACATATCCAATAATTGTTTTTTTGTATACTTACTTGGATCTGTTAATCCTTTAATAAAAGCAGGATGATAGAATTGTACATAATCTTCAGGATGAGCTAAACCAGTTGGTAATTTATCATACATTAATTTAGCATTATTACCTAAACCATCATTACGACCAGGTATTCTATAAGTAGAAATCATATTAACTAATCGTCTTTGAGCTAATGCTCTAGTTGTACTGTTAATATAACGAGTCATTATATCAGCAACATCTAATGTAAGAGGTTCTAGTCCTGCTTGTATACCTGCTTTATATGATGGAAAGAACTTATCCATTTCAGATATTGTTTTACCTGATAAAGTGTTTTCTCTTTTAGATGTATCTAATATTAGTTTTTTAAGTGACTCAGATAAAGTTGGATCTGCAAGATTATCTCCACCTGCTTTACTAAATTTCCAATATTGAGGTAAATAGTTTTTAAAGAAATCAAACTTAAGTTCTGTACCTTGAGTTACTTTCCACATTTCATTAAGAACTCTTTTTATATCATTTGCTACTTCTAATTCTGTAGCTGATAGTTTGGTAGTTTTTACATCTTCTTGTAAGTATGCTGTTATAGCTTCTCTTCTTTTTATGTCAGGTACTTTTGAAACAACAACTTCTTTCATTCTATTAGAATCTATTGCAGAAATTTGTACAGCACTACGATATCCATCTAATAGATATCCAGTCATTATTTCACCTTTAGCTAGTTGTATTTCTTCAGCTCTACCTAATCTTCTAATATCTGCTTTTTTAATATTAGGATTTGTATAAAACTCTGGAGTAGATGCAAGACCTATATCTTCTAGTTTTACACCTTCTGGTAAATCTGTTTTAATATCTTTAAGTCTATTTGCTATTTCATCAGATGAACTAGTAACTAATTTATTACCTTGTTTTAACATTCTATGTCTTGCATAGAGTGATCCACCAGTTTTCCATAAACCAACAGCACCTGCTGCTGTAGCAAAACCATTCCAGAATGCTCCATCTTTTGGATTGGACATGTAATATCCAACACCACCAGCTAGACCAGCAGCTCCCATTGTTTCGATTGATCTTAACAATGCTTTATTATCAATAATAGATTGTATCTTAAAATATTTTTGTACACCGCCTAATAACATTTGATTGTAAGAGTTTCTTACATCAGGCATAATTTCATCAAGCATTGCTTCTTTGACTTTGTTTACTTGAGTTTTTTTATTAATGTATTCTATTCTTGCTTTACGATCTTTTACATCATCAGGTAGTTTATCATACTTTTTATTAGCATTAACTTTATTAAGTTCTTTTTTAAAACCTACATAATCATTAAGATCATCAAACGTATTTTTGTATTTACTGTTTTTCCATTCTTTTGTTGTAGTTTTAATATCTATATCTTTTAAATTTATATTTAAGTCTGATGTTTCAATGTCATCTAATATACTCTGTAAACTATCATCAAATACTTTAACACCATCTTTAGAATCTTTTATAATTCTTTGCGCCCATGGATCTCCTTGTTCTGCAAGCCTATCAATTCCTCTTTTCATTTTAAAATTTACTTCATCATGAGTAACACCTAATATTTTACTAGCTTTATTAGATGCTCCTGCACCTATCATTCCAAGTCCAAAAGCAGCTAGACCACCAGTCATTACTTCTCCTTGAATACGAGGAAGATCTAGTTCACCTGTTTCTGATAGTTGTTGAATAGTACTGTAAGTTGCAAGTGTTGGAGTAGCAGCTGCAGCAGTTAGTGTACCTTTAGTAATTCTTGGTATAACAGATGAAACTTGCATACCTATTTTAGTAGCTTGTGCAGCTTTAACTGCCCATCCACCCCAAAACCAAGGTATTAATAAATAAGGATCAGCTACTAAAGAATTCACCATTTCACCAGCAAACATAGCTGGATTAGATTGTATACCTTCTTTTACTGCTTCAAATGAAAATGGTTGTGTAGATAGTGAATAACCATATCTTTGATACATAGCTGTATGATAATCATATTCATCACCAGATTTAATATCTGGGTTTGATTGTAACCAGTCAAATGATTCTTGAGCTTGTTTACCTTTAGTTTCACCGCTAGCTATTTGATATGCTGCTACAGGTAAACTATTATATCTCCATAGTTCGAAAGGACTTTTAAGTGTTTCTAGAAATCCTTGTTTATCTGGTTCTTGTGTAGCTCTGTTATATTCATCAGTTAAACTAAAATCAGTAACAAATGTAAATGGTTTTGTTCCTAGATCTTCATTAATACTTAAAGTACTAGATGTAGCAGGAGCTAGTTTAGTTGCAGTACTTGCAATATTTTTAGGATATACAAACTTAAAAGCCATTACATATTTTTGTTAGCGTTAATTAATTTCATAATTTCTGCAACAACTTGATCTCTTGACATCTCAGGGTTAGCTTTCATATTAGCTTCTATTAATTGTTCTAATGGATCTGATTGCGAACCAGCAGATAAATCAATAGTTGGTCTAGCAGGTATAGCTGGTCCATCAAAGAATCCTTGACCAGATGCTGGTATTTCTGTAAAAGATCCACCTGCTTCATATTTATTTACAACAGATGCTATAGCTTTATTAATACCCATGTCTTTAATTAATGGAGCAACTTCATTAGCAATTCTATCTGACATAGTATTTAATTGACTATTTAATTCTATGTTTTCACTTAAATCTTGTCCTGGAAAGTATTCTCCTTTTATGTAGTTTTTAACACTTTTAGTTACATTAGATAAATTAAAGTCTTTTGGAAATGGTCCTTCATCAGTTGCAGTTTTTTCAGTAGTTGGTTTCTCTTGTCCTGGAAAAACTCTTTCATAACTACCATCAGCTTTTAAAAAGTATTTAAGACCATCATCACCTGTAACTATTTTATCAGCAGTTGTTTTTGTTTCTGGATTATTTAATTGTTCTAATCTTGTTTTATTAAGATCTGTTCCTGTTTGTATTCGTTCTAAATTAGCATTATTATAAGCTGCTTTAAATAATCTATCTTGAGTTTGTTGCCTTACTTTAATTCCTGAAAGTAATACATCAGTAAAGTCTCCACCATTTTTAGCTGTTTGATGCATAACTAATGCTTCATAAAAACCTGGTGATGACATATTATCTGAAAAGTTTTGAGCTATACCAGTTAGTTTTCCAAAGAAAGAATCATCTTTAGTTTTGTTAGTTTCTAATGTTGATGATAAATCTAAACTTAAATCACTAATTTGTTGATTGCCAGTAGTACCAATAAGAGAACTAATATCAGATTGTGTAGGTTTAACTTGTTTAGTTATTTTTCTTTGAGGAGCATTCATTTGTTGAGTTAAAATATTTTGATTATCATCAGAAGTCATTTGACCTGTAGCTCTTCTATATTCTTGTGTTGGTCCTAGATCTGTAAATCTAGATGATTGAAAAGGTAAGTTAGTAGAAAAACTACCTACTGTTGAATTGTGTCCAGGTTTGTGTACCATATAATCTCCTATCCTAATATTCCGCCTAATGCACCAATAGCCATACCATATGGATTACCACCAAACATTTGTGATCCCATGTATGCACCAGTTAATCCTGATAGTAATGGATTAGCAGATGGTCCAGTTGTATATTGAGATGTACCTCTACCTGCAATTGGATTAATTAAACTAGCGTATTGTTGTAATCTCATAAATGGAGATTGTTGTTCATAATCAAATCTAGCTATCTGATCTTGTAATTGTCTACCAGCTAAATCTTCATAAGCAGCACCAACTCCACCAAGTCCAGATATACCCATGTTCATTCTTTCATCCATACCACCTTGTAATCCTGGTAACATACTAGCTCCTGACATTCTTCTTCTAAACATAGCTTCAGTTGCATCTTGTCCACGACCTATATCGGCTTGACTAGCTCCATACAATCTTCTTTGTTGAGCTTCTAATGCTTGTTGTTCTCTTCCTATTTGAGATTGATCAGCTCTAAATTGTCTACCAATTGCTCTCTCACCAGATTGTAATTGTCTTGTTCTTTCAGTCTCAGCAGCACTTTGGGCAATAGGTGCATATGCTTGAGTAAAGGCTCTACTAGCAGCAGCTTGAGCAGCAGGACTAGTTCCTGTTCTACCCATAGCACCAAATTGAGATTGAATATCTCCCATAACATCACTACTAATTGCACTTCTTACATTACTTAAATAATCAGCTTGTGGTGTAAGTTGATTATAAGCATTATCTAAACCACCAGATTGTCTATTCATAAAACTAGATCCAATACCGATACCAAGATTTGGTCCTCCATAAGAAGTTCCCATAGCTCCAGTTGCAGCATCAGTAGCTGTGCCTACAGCTGTATTATAAATTGATGATGGACCCATTAGGTCATAAGCTCTAGCTCTTTGTAAGTCCAAAGCAGCAGCTGTATCTGGTGCAAATGGTACTACAGTTGAACCTGGAAAATATGATTTACCTGCATCACTTTGATAAATGTTTTCCGCTTCTGCCATTATATCTTGTAGATATGGCTCAGATGGTTCATATGGTTTTTCAGTAGTAATCTGTGTGTTTCCTCCGCCAGATGACATATATTATTCCTCCAATTTTTTCTCTAGTATATAGTGTGTTATTTTATAATTTTGGTTTTTTAAAAGTTTAGACCAACCAGGTCTAGCATATGTTTCAATATGTGTACAACCTTGTTGTTTAGCATAATCTTCAACAACAGTCATTTTATCTTGCCATTGTTTTCTGTTACGACCAGTAACAATAAAAACATTCAATGCTTTTGAGTTTGTTCTTTGAAGAATCTTAGTAACTCCACAACCTTGAAAGTTTTGTTTTTTATTTACATTCCATAGGATCCATAGTTGCATTTCACCTTTAGTTAATGAATCATAAATATCTTCTACATTAAAATGATTACCTGAATATTTTAATGCTTTATCAATAGAATCTTTACACATAGGAAAAACTTCATTGATATTTTTAGTAGGTATAAATACAGGTTCTGTCATGTAATTTCTAAATAACTGATTACCACATGAAGATCATTAGCATTTTCTGCTTGAAATTTTAAATCTTCATCTGTGTTCATTACTAGTGGACTAGTTAATAATTCTTCAGTTGTTTTAGCTGTTATGTTCTTTTGTTTAAATAAACTAAATACATCATTTGCAGTATTCAATAATGTTACTGTTACATGAGATGCATTACTTGTATCATCATTAGATACTAAAATAGATTTAATAATAGAAGTTGTATCTTCTGGTACTACATATAATGAAGTATCATCAGTAGTTGTTAAATCAACTTTACTATTCTTGTATGTGTGAGCCATCTTCTACTCTTTTCCAAAATTCATCAAGTGCATTTTCGTGTTCGCAGTTAGAACATTTGCATACAGCACATTGTCCATTATTGCTACAATGACATTCGTGATTACAGTTTACGCAAGAAACCATGATACTACCTCCTGGTTTTCAGAGTTATGATATCTTACTAATTGATTAGTAATATCTTCTGATACTAATTGATATTCATATGTAGATAATAATATACCCTGTAAAGTATATGCAGGATAGTTATAAACATATTCTAAATTTTGTTTACTAGCCATTAATATCTTCCAGCTCCACCACGTCTACCACCAGTGCCACCAGTGGTTCCTGCATCTGTACCTGGTCCTGCGGTGTCTCCGCCGAAGCCTCCGCCTCCGCCTCCACCACCTTCTCCTGCGCTGTCATTATCAGGTTTAGTTTTTGTTTTTACTTTATCATCTTCAGTTGTAGTAGAAATTTCACCTATTGGAGTTCCAGCTTGGAAGTTTCCTTGACTATTAATAAATCCAGGAGTGTTTCCTACTGTAACTTTATCACCTGGTTGTAAACCAGAAGATAATACACCAGATGGTGCATAACCAGTTCTATAACTTTCTTGCACTGTAGCTGCAATTTCGTTTGCTATTGCATTTCCATATTGACTTCTTATACGATCTAGTTGATTGCCATAAGAGTTACTACCCAATAAACCACTTAACATTCCTGCTGGAGTAAATTGTGATAAAGCACTATAATCTGTTAAGAAATTTGACGCTAAAGAATTAGGATCAAGAACTTCTATTCTACCAGATACTGGATTTATTTTAAGGTTCATTCCACCAATACGTTCTAGACCTGATTGTGTACCAGCCATATCTCTTTCTTGTCCTGCTCCACCACCACTTCTGTTTTTTGCAACTTGTCCAGTTTCAGTTTCAATAGGATCCATACTTCCATCAAAATTAGTACCACCAAATCTTTTAGCATATCCTGGATCACCATAATCAATACTAGAATCATATACTCCTGTGTTATCACTAAGTTGTCCTCCTGGTGTTCCAAAGATTATTTGGCCAGTATTAGGATCTACTCTAAATCTATTTTGTGCAACTTTTCCTGATGGTGTATCTATAAAATTCATTTCATCTTCTGGTATAGTTTCAAAATAATTACCTGTGCCTGGTATCATTTGAGTTCCTAGTAATCCATTATTTTGTGATATAACATTTTGTAATGCTGATGGATTATTTGCAGTTAATCTGCCATAACTAAGATTTCTATATTTTGCTACAAGTTGATCAAATGTTGACATTATCTATATCCTTCTTTTATTGCTTCTACATCTAAACCTTGTGCATCAGTCCAAGTAGATGCAGCTGGTATTTGTAAGTTAAATTTAAAATATCGTGCTGATTTATGAAATGGTATAGTTCCTGTACTATGCATAGTATTTTGAGATGTATTACTTTGAGTATCTGCTATTCTATTTCTAAATGATGCAGAACAAGTAGCAGAATTTGTATCTACAATAGGTCTAACATGAGTTAGTAATGCACGATTATTTTTGACTAACTCAGTTTCACCTGTACCAATTTCTGCTGCTAAAGTATCACCTTCAAAAGAACCTAATTTATGATCTGTATTAAATGCACCTACACTTCTAAGTCCACCTATAAACAATGCATTATCTAATGAAACAGTTATAGCATCAATATCATTTGTTCCTGCGCTTGGATAATCATCTAGTTCTTCTAATGTATAACCAGGTGATAAGTAATCAATAATACATTCATGATCTAATTCTACGACAGACCATCTATCACTAGCAATATGATATATTAATATCTTATCATTTTGTGTACCTGAGTTAGCTCCAGTAGAAGATGGGTAAGACCACATAACTAATTTATTTTGGTGATCATAAGATGCTCTAATTCTTTCTCTTAAGTGAAACTTTAAATCATTATAGAAAAAACGATCAACTTTATTAGCTCCTATAGGTCTTGATGCAGATCCATCAGTAACATAAAATCCATCTTCAGATAAATAGTATACAAGGTTTCCAACTTGGATTACATTTTTACCTTGAACAGCACCTCTATTATCTTCTATTCTTCTAAAAGAAAATACAACATTACCACCTCTATAATCCATTCTAGTAATACGAGATTCTTGAAATATCAATCCATATTGTCCACCAGTAACTCCAGTAATAACACCACCTTCAGGTAATGTTTCTGAATCAGATTGATTAGTTCCAGCAGTCCAGGATGTAGGACTATTAAAACTAGACCATTGTACTTTGTTTTGTGCAGTTGGTTGATATCCTGTAACAACAAAGTTACCTACAACAGCAGCATGTCTAAATGCAGGAGGTGATCCTGAAAGAGCAGCAAAGTCAGTTGATCCATCAAGTGTCCAGGCTTGTGGTGCATCATCACCATTAAAAGCAATAATCACTTCACCGAATCTAATAAAATCCCAATAAGAATCAGCAGGAAAACTAAATGTAGTTCCACCACTTTCATCTACAAATGAATTAGATGTTAGTTTATATAGTTTAGTAGCATCACCTGCAAATATAGAAACTACACCACTATCTGATTTAAATGCTTTTGCACCTTGGCATCTTGCAGTAGTTCCGTTACTAGATGTTGCAGTAATTTCTTTAAATGGTCTGTAACTATTTACAGCAGGAAATACATTCAATGCTTGTGTTGAACCTGGATTCACATGATTTGGTAAATCTGGTAACCATTCTCCAAAAGGTAATTGCATTAGTCTACGTTATCTAAATTATTAATATTAATATCTGATCTTTGTACTAATGGAGTTCCATTGTATTTATCAAGATCATCTGCATCTTCTACTTGTTTTATAGCAGCTTCATACTGTGTTTTAAATTGTACAACAGTTCCCTGATCCATACCTCTAATAAATGTAGATGCAAAATATAATGCACCAAATAAGTAAACATCAGGATGATTTGTAAGAATATGATTAGTAGTAGTTGTACTACTTAAACTGTCAAAGGCTTTATAAAATGTTAACCTCGCTGTTGCAGCTGTATCAGGAACAGGACTAAATCTAAAATTAGAACCTTCAATAGAGTATACTCTTGGTGTACCTGAATTATTAAATCCTTGTGTATTAGCTTGATGAAATGGTGTCATTACTTGTAAAGCTCTATCTGGTGTAGGACTTGTAAGAACAAAACTTCTTACTTGTAAGAAACCAGTTGGTAATGCTTCTGTTTCTGCATCAATAGTAAATGAACTATCTACTGTTTCCATTGATCTAATTCTTAATCTACGATTAAAATCAGCTTCTGTTAAATCTATAAAGTCATCTATCTCAGATGTTAAATCATCTCTAGCTAGGAAATTAGCTATTGCTATTTTTAAATTTGCGTAATTATTTAAAGCCATTATAACTTCTTACTCCCAATTCTAAAGTTTTGAAATTCGTTACTGTTTACCATTTTCTTAATTACATCACTTTGTTGATCTTTATCTAATTTGTACCAGTTAGAGTGACCATGTAATTCTTTTGTTTTTATTTGTAGAGCAATCAATGGTATTTGTGCAATTCTTTGAAAGTCACCTTTTTGTGCTTCAGGTATATGATTTCGAAATATTTTGTTTTCTTCAAGAATTGGTGTTACATCCTGTGTCTTTTTTACAACAAGTTTGTGTTCACTTCTATCTACATAGATATCTTGATTAGGATTGTAAATATCTTCCATATTATAGCTCCGTTACATCAACATCATAAGCATCAACTAGAACTCTCCAACCATAAGTATCATTGTAGAATACTAAACCAATACCAGTATTTTGAGTTGTTATGGTTAAGTCGTTAGTAGCTCCTTGTATTTTCTTTGAGTTGCGACCTACTGTCAAGTTATTGGAATCAAAAGATGCAGTTGCATCAAGTACATGAACTTCATCACCAGCACTTGGACTGGCAGGAAGCGTAATTGTAAATGCACCACCTGAAGTATCGCATAATATTTTATCACCAGCAACAGCGGTATAGTTTGCTGTTTTAGTTAAATTGTAATTTATATGTGATTTAGTATTTAACTGTGTTTGTATTGCTGAGGTTACGCCATTAACATAACCAATCTCTGTTGAAGTTGTAGTTGCCACTGAAACATCACCACTACCATCCGATACTAATGCTCTTGATGCTGTAAGGTTCTCCATCTTGCTAAATACAATAGCAGCACTAGATTTAATATCAGCATTTACAATATTTGTAATTGTATTATTATCTGAGTCTATTGATTTGTTTGTTAGTGTATCTGATGAACTAGCAGTTATACCACCAATATCTGATAACACTTCAGATGCAGAACGACCTTCTACAGTTGTTCCAGCTATTCTTAAAAAATCATCATCAACTACACCAGATGTAAATTTGGGTACATTTGTATTAGCTATACCAAATGTAAGTGTTGCTTGTTTTGCATCAAGTTGATCTTGAATAGCACTAGTAACACCATCAACATAATTTAATTCAGTAGTAGAAAGAGTAGCTCCATCTAGTATTTCTAATTCTGTTTCATCAATAGATGCACTACCAATAATAAATCCTGTAGCAGTAACTGTAGAATTAAATGCAGCAGCTCCAGCTTCTGACATATCTAATGTTAATGCTGTAATATCTGAAGTGTTATCTGTTCCTTTAAATATAATATCAGTATCACCAGCTTGCGCGTCAATAGTAATGTTTCCAGAACTTGTTGCTATAGTAACAGCAGCATCACCAGTTGTTATATTATCAGCAGCAATACTTGTAGCAACAGAAGATATAGCTGTATTTAAATTTGAAAATGTTATTCTTTTTGTTGAACCTGCATCCGTATCGACTACGACAAATTCATCATCATTAGCTGGTGAGCTTAATGCTGTTAATGCTGAAATCTTACTATCTGCCATTTATAATCCTTTATTTAATCTTTTGTGTTTATTCATAGAACTAGTTTTTAGTTTTGTTTTATTAGGATTTCCAATAGATGTTCTCTTTGCTATCCTTATATGAGCTTCGTAGCTCTTTGCTTTTTTAGCCATTAGTTAGGAATAGGTCTGCCACTAAATACAGTACCAACTGCCTGTTCTAATTTAATATTGTCACCAGCTTCTAGTAAAATATATGTACCATCTTCTAACTGTAAGTTATCATTTGGTGTATCTGTTCTTCTATCTCTATATCTATCTTGTCCTCTTTTCGAGAATCTAGAAAGTAGTGTCATTGTGATAATTCAGTTACTCTTGATGTTCCATCAGTAGAACCAACTCTTAGTACTGCAACTTTTGTACCTGGTGTAACTCTAAAATATTCAGGTGTAAATGCAGGAACAATAATACTAGATGAACTAGCGGTAGGAGATGTTGCATTCATTTCAACATAAGCATCTACAGTAGTTACAATTCTTATTTCTCTTGTTTGTGCAGAGAATGCATTTGATGTAGCAGCTGATGAATTTCCAACAGCAACTGTTTGTGTTGTTCCTAATTTAAAAGTAGTTGGTGATTTATAATCAGTCATAGTTACTCCGTTAATTCTGAAATGTATAATGAGCCATCACTTGATGCTCTGATTGCTGAGATAATATTTCCTTCAGTAACTTTAAATACTTCATAATCTTTTGCAGCTATTGGTGTTGCAGCACTAGTTGCTGTAACAGCTGGATTACTTATAGTGATAAAACAATCTGTAGTTGCATACAATCTCACATATCTTACATGAGCAGATATAGCAGAACTATTTGCAGCTGTGCCTGTATAGTCTACTTTTTTAACTACTCCACTTAATTTATAATACATAATTTTTCCTTAAAATAAAGGGGGGAGCCGAAGCTCCCACCCTAATTATTATTATTGGTTAATGTCTAAAATGATACCGTGTGCGGCTTCATTTCTCATTTCCAATGTCCACTCAACTAGGAGTTGTTTCTTCTCAGAATCACCAGTCTTTGCAAGATCAGCAATTTGGAAGTCTCTTAGATAAGCAGCAGCAGCCATATCAGATTGTAGCATTAGACATAGACTTTCACTAGTCGTAGCCATAACTCTATTTGGTACTAACTTAATATCACCAAAGTCTGAGCTATATACATCAATAGCAGCATATTCTGTTCTAGATTCTGCTGGACCAAAACGAGTTGTATTCGCATTAAATCCAGAGATAACTTGTTTAACAGATGGCGGAACAACTAGAAGATCTAGGTCTCCACCAGATTCATAAACCTCTTTGATAACAGTCTTTAAGATTGTTTCAGTAAGGTCTCTGTCTGTACCTGAGTTAGGTAAGTCAGTTCCAGAACCAGTAGAAAGGGAACCTGAAGTTCCTGCATCACCATTAGTTGCTATCCATGTTGGAATAGAACCCATAGCTCTTGCAGCAGTAGCAGATCCTACAGCTTGAACTTGTCCTTTAATAAGAGCAAATTCCATGTCTTTCTTTAGTTCTTTTGATTTTTTAGCAATTTGATATGCCATTTCGTCAGCTCTACCAGCAGCATTAACTGCACTTTGAGTTCCTGATAATGCAATAGCTTTATCTTGAATCTGTGTGAAGTTAAATGCTCTAGTTGTAGCAACCATAGCATCAATTGTTACGTCATCACCTTCGATAACTGAGTTAGCAGCAGGTGCAGCAAGTGCATCTAGTTGCCATTCGTGCTTTGTTGAAGCAGCAGTTGTTCTAGGGATGGCAGAAAGTATAGGGGTATCTTCAGGGGATATTGAATAAATCACATCCACTAAATCTTCCCTTATACCAGTAGTATCGTACGTATCGTACAAGTTGGTCGGTTGTGCCATAAGGCCTCCTTATTTAAAGTAAGTCTCTGAAAAGTTTTGCAGCGTCTTTTACCTCGCCAGTTTTTCTGAGACGATTTAGTTTATTAGCTTTAAGTTTTGCATCAATCTCTGCTTTTCTTTTTGATGTTCCAGACTTAATAACTTTAGGAGCATTAACAACTTTCTTTTTAACTTTGGGATTTGCTTTACGAATCTTATCATAAGCAAGAGCATCTTTAATAAGTAATACTTGTCTATGATCATAAACAGTATTTATCTCTTGTTCATTAAATCCATATTTAGATAAAAGGTTTTTCATTTCACCTTTCATAACAGAACTCTTTTGAGGGTTTGCAAAGTCAGGTATAAGTTGAACAACTTTACGCTGTTCATTTTCTATATGCTTTTTAAGCTCTAGACTTTGAGCTTGCAGTGTCTCATATTGAATTCGTTCCAAGTTTTCAGCTCTCTTACGCATTTTGTGTTCGAGCTTACTTGCTTCGACTGGATCATCTTCGTATAGTTGTTCAAAGTCTATGTTGCCATACTCAGCATTAAGCTGTGATTGAGCAGCAGAAGTTAATTCATTTAACTTACTTAGCTTTTGATTTATCTCTGTTTGAGATTCTTTTAACAAATCATTATACCTTGATCTCTCTAAGGATAAGTCTTGTTTACTTCTAGTATAATCAGCTTCTCGTTGGTATCCCTGAAGTAGTTCATCAAGGGTGACCTCAAGTTCTTGTCCTTGGACTTTCACTCTATAAAAAGGTTCCTCTGAACTTTCATCAATATCTTGTTCAGCTTCATTCTCCGTAGCAGTTTCTATATTTTCATCAGGAGTTTCTTCCTGGTTCATATATGGAACATCACTAGGATTTACAGTATCATCATCTTGATCTTCTTTAGTATCAATTTGATTTTGTTCAACTGCTTCAGCAGGTGCTTCAGTTTGTTCTGTAGCAGGTGCTTCTTCAGTTGTTTGATTGCTCATAAGACCAGCAATGGTTTTACCAGCATCTATTACATTCATAGCTTCATCAGCCATAGTACACTCCTTATTGGTTGGTGTTTATATTACACTCCCTGAATGGGTTGGTGTTTATTTCTTGCGAAGTTCTTCTAGTTGTTTACCTGCAAGTTTTCCAGTTTCCATAATAGTACGGAAATGGTTTTCAACTTTTCCTAAAATTTGATATGCCAGGTATATTTTTAATCTAGCATCATCATCTTTTGGAGCAGTTTGAAATATTGCTTCTTCGTATGAATTCTTTAATGAGTCAAAGGTTTCTTGGAAGAGACTATCTTCAAGTATTGCTTTGGCTCTAGTACCTCTATCAACTTCTTTCTGTAGGTTCGACATTTAATTCTATAGATGTATTACTTGGTTGAGGTTGTAATAATTGTTTTGTTGCAGCATCTAACATTTGTTTATTGCTTTCAGATATTCCTTTAAGTGTCATAGCTTCTCGCTTGATTGCTTTCTCATCAATATCTGACTCGTACTTCATCTCAAGTTCTTTGATTTTTGCTTCAAAGTCAAGCATCATTTTTTGGTACTTCATCTCAATCTCACGCATTCTATTTTCATATTGCATTTGAGCAGCTGCAGCTTTTTGTTGTGTTTGTATTTGTGATACTTTTTCAAACTCAGTAGGTTGAGGCGGTTGTTGCGGTGGCATATTTCTCATACCAGTTTGTGGATCTGTAAAGTATGAACCAACATCTTTAAGTCCTGCATTCTCTATTATCTTAGATAGAGTATTATATATATTATTCATATTAACTATTGGACCAGCTGGTGAGCCTTGTAATTTAATAGCTTCAACTTGTTGTCTAAGTATTTGATTCAAGATACCAAGTTGTTGATCTCTTGATCCTGTACCTAATCCAACTTGAATACTTACATTACAACGATCTCTCCACTCCATAGGATTCATTGGAACAAAGTTATTTCTAATTTTAACAATTCTTTCTTTATCTTGAAATTTAACAACTAATTCAAATATCTTTTTGAATATTTCTTTTACACCAGTTTCAGCAAAGATTCTTGCAATCAATTCAATTCTCATTTGTGATTGTGATAGAATAGTATTTATACCTGATGCAGTTTTATTTAATGAATCAGTATCCATTCCCTGGTTGTATTTAGTAACACCACTTCTATTTTCTTTTACAGTATCTAAATATTCAAGTAATGGAAATGCTTGTTGATTAATAGTTTGTGTCTGCATAGGCATCATAACTTGTCCTGGTGCAGTTTTAGTTCTTACAATTCCGCCTGGTCTATTTGTCAATAGATCATCAAGATTAACCTGACCATCCATAACAGCAACTCTGTTATTGTTTGTTAGGTACATATTATCTAACAACTGTCTCATAACAGTAGATTTAATTAATTGAATGTCCTCTACTAACTCTGATACTGATCTACCATAAAATCTATGTGGTACAATAATAGGTGTAATAGAACAGAAAGGAACTGAATCAACAATTACATCATCCAAGATTGTGTAGTTATTATCGCCTGCGCTTGTGATCTTTCTAAGTTCTGCAATACCATCACCATCTTCATCTATTTTCATATATGATTCAAGTACTACTACTTCTTGTGTAGATTCATCACCTACTGATCTATCAAAATCATCATCAAGATTTCTGTGTCTTGTTACTTTTTCTTCATTGTATCTTTGTGAATTATTTTCAGATAAACTATAAACCAGGTCAGCATCAAAACCCATTTCAACAAGTTCACTTCTTGTCTTAGTTGTTCTATGAGATACAAAACTAGCATCTTCAATAGACTTAGCTCTGCGTTCAATTAAGAATTCTTCTGGTGGTACAGCTTCTATTTTAACTCTACCAAATGATTCTGTTCTTGTAATAACTACATCATGTAAATTAGGAACTGGTATGTCATCTATTTGATCTATGATCATTGAACTTTGTGTATCTTCTATAGGAGCTGCGTTCTCAATTTGTTCTTTAATGTTCTTTTTTTGTTTGGCAGCTGTTTCGTCTTTGTACTCTGTATGTTCTTTTACTTCTACGCCATCTTCGTCAAGCAACATTGTGAACTCTGCTTCAGATAATCTTTCATAAGATTCTTGTTTAGTATTTTCTGAATCATTCCAGTATACTTTTACAATACCATTTTTTTGAATAAGGGCATCTTTGAACATACAATACAAAGTTTCAAAGCCATTATTATCTTTATTGAAAATATGATTTAAATAATCAGTTGCTTGTTTTGCAATCTGTACATCTTCTTCTGTTACAGGATCAACCTTTACAATGTTATCACTAGCAGTAAATATTCTAAGTAATGATGGTAGTATAGATTCAATAGTATCAGCTACATCAGTTGAAACAACTTGTGATCTTCCTTCTTGTTCATTACCAAATGCTTCACCAAAATAATATTCAGTTGCTTTTCTTCTTGAGTCAGTAAGCTCTGTATCAAAGTATCCATATGAATTATTAATATGTTCACTTAATATTGCTTTGATTTCAAAATCTGATAGTGGTTTTCCTTTAGCCATTTTATTCCTATACTATATATCTTACATCAATTGGCATTGGCTTTAACCAATCAGTCCTGGTTGGTCCATCTACAGAACAACCATATCTAAATGCATCAGCTCCATGTGATGCCCAATCATGTAAGGGTTTATTTTTAAATGTTTGCATTCGATCATCAAACTGTTTTCTGTATTGTCGCAAACAATCAATACCATATTTACATCTGTTCTTATCAAACCAACAGTTATCTAAATTATTTCTCACAGCTTCGATACCATGATCTACTTCTAACCTAGGACATACTTCAAAGTCTAGTCCTAAATCGTAAGCTACTTCTAACCTGGATTTACCAGTACCAAGTTCTCTAGTTGTTATATC
>VMHT01100967.1_pt1 | contig 19937 bp, 17 predicted proteins | sample 4693611 | NCBI WGS metagenome assembly VMHT01 (sample SAMN12280063, study PRJNA550983) | marine metagenome | isolation source: seawater sampled from same location over 5 years 0.02-0.2 micron viral filtrate | place: USA: collected off the coast of southern California halfway between the port... ...
ACCTACTACAGTAGCTACTCCTACTAGTACCATTCCGATAGTTTTTAAATCTAACGTTACTTTTGTTTCTTCTCCTATTTGTTTTGCCATTTTTTACTTAAATGTATAATTTATTCCAAAACTGGTTTGATATAATCTACTATCCCACATTTTTGAAAATTCACCTTCTGCAAAAATTCCTAAGTTTTTTCCAAATTTATAACCAAAACTAATTCCTGCTGAATAGTCATTCCATTGTTCTAGTTCTGAGTCTTGTATTAATCCACCTTTACCCCAATTATTTCTATTAAGATAACTAAATTCTTCTTCTCCAGCAATGTATTTGTGGTATGGAAGAATATAATTTGCATAAGCATGTAACCAAAAATCTCTTTTATAATGGTAAAAATCTACCCCTATTATTGGAGCAACTTCCATCCATGGATCTAATAAATCCCATGCTTCACCATTAAAACGATTCATTAACCCCGGCATTACTGTTTCTCTAAAATCTAAATCTGAATGGGCTATTTCAACACCATTTGAATCAACCCAACACCAATCTTGGGTTGTTACTTCTTCTCCAGTATTTGGGTCAGTGCTTGTTTGAGTATAAAAAACATCTTGATAACCATATTGGTAACCTAATTCATACCAGTAATTAACTGGGTATTCTTGACCATCTATTATTATTGTTTCATTTAACCATATTTCTACTGGATTATAACCATATGCTCTTTCATGTCCTCTTAGGATAGCACCTGCTGATATACTAAATTTTTCACCAATTGGTAATCTACCTCTTACTTCAGCAGAATTAAAATTTAAATTTATCTTACCTACTTCTCTAGATTGAACTTTTACAATATGGTATTTTCCTGTGTGTTTTATAAAAAAGTTATAATTTGTAAAATTTTCACCTCTCCATCTTTCTTTTTCAAAATGGAATTGATATTCTAAACCTGTAACAGCTGATGTTGAAGCCCCAAATACTAATTGTTTTTCAGTACCATCATAATAATTTTTAGGTTTTCTTTCATAGTTAAATCTAGCTAATTTTCTTATACCAAATCCTAACCTATAATCAAATGGATAAATAGGAGTATTATTTACTACATCTGGAATGGAATAAAGACTTCCATCAGGGTTAGTTCTTAAAAAATATGTAGGTTCAGAAGCTTCAATTGAATTTGATATATCACCAGCCCCATATATTGTACCATATTTTAAAAAATCTTGATAAAATGAATCAAGTAAAGTTTGAGCTTGAGATTGGGTTCCTATTAATAATAGAATAATAAAAAATAGTTTTTTCATAATTAGTTTTTAAGTTATTTTGTAATGTTGGTATTTCTTTTACCAAAGATTTTTTCTAACCCTGCAATTCCAAAACAACCTAAAGTTATTATTAAAAACGATTCATATATAAATTCATTTATTACTAAATCTTTCCCAAAGTAGCCTGTTACTAAATCTACTACAGCAAATATTACCATTACAGCAAATGACATAAATCCAATAACACTTTTTTCATTTATGTCGTTATTATCTTTAAATATATCTCTAAAAGCCATTAGTTTATCTTTAATATAGTTCATTATATAACATGTTTTAGGGGGAAACTTATTCAATTATAAATACACAAAAAGGAGGTGCTAGTGCACCTCCCTTTAAAAAATTTAAATAATTATTTTTTATTCTTCAACTACAGGCCAAGCTTCAGTTGTGAATGTTACTGTGTTAGTTGTATTAGTTTGAACTGATGGATCCTTTAACCATTTTGTTACATATACCCAGTTAGTTCCTGGGTCTTGCACTGTTGGTGTAGGTCTTCCAGCATTACAAACATTATCACAATAAATACGAGCTATATGACCATCCCAACCATATTGCATCCCAAAATTACCAGATGCTGGGTTTGGTTTTACAACTGATTTTGGAGGAACTGGATAAACATTTATTCTGTCTGAATCAACTTCATTAGAAGATAATTTAACAGTATCTCCTGCTGCTACTATACCAGAATCTGGTCCTGTCATAGCCCAACTTTGCTCCCATTTCATATCAGAATCTGTATTGTTAATCACTGTTAAAGTAAATTTAGCAGGTGATGTTTCTACTTTTTCTGATTTTTTGTTTTGACCACAACTAAATAACATTAAAGTTGCAACCATTGATAAAAATAAATTTTTCATTGTTTTTGTTTTTGATTTTATTTATTGATTAATTTTAATACCCATGCTTTAGCTAAATCCCAATTTCGTGTAGCAAATACACCAAATGCAAATCCTGCATAGATTTTGAAACCGAAAGACCAAAGTAGTAAACCTACAATTAGACCTAATATACCTTCAATTCCATTGCCTTCTAACCAAGCTTTTACTGCATTGATTGTCTTTTTAATAGCTGAAATTTTTTCAACTACTTCTTTTTTAACTGCTTTTTTACGTGCCATTTTTTTTGATTTTAAGTTTGACTATTTATAAATATATTAACCATCACAAGATACACAATCAGCCATACGTGATCCTAAATCTCCTTTAATTACTGAATCTGTTCTTAAATAATAAAAAGTTTTGATTCCTAATTTCCATCCTTCTAAATGTACTTGATTTATCCATTTTGGAGAATCATTTACATCAAAAGATAAATTTAAAGATTGTGTTTGATCAATATACTTTTGTCTAAGTGCTGCTTGTCTTACTAATTCTAATTGATTTACTTCAGGGAATGTTAAAAATAATTCTTTTTCTTCTGGTGTTAAAATAGTATCAGGTAAATTCATTACAGAACCCCCATCAACTAACATTTGATCCCACCACTCATCTTTATCTTCACCTTTTTTCTTTAATAATGTCTGTAATACTTTATTTTTTCTAATAAATGTACCTTTTGCTCCATTAAAAGTATAAATGTTTGCTGGTAATGGTTCAATACCTGCACTAATACCTCCTACAATAACTGAATTAGATACTGTTGGGGCAATTGCTAATAAATGAGTATTTCTCATACCTGTACCTCTACACCATAAAGGTTCACCATATTCTTTAGCTAAATCCATAGATGCTTTTTCAGCTTTTCCTCTAATATCACTAAAAATAGTGTGAGTCCAAGCAGTTGAAGCAATAGAATTAAATGGTAAATTTTTCTGTTGAAGGAATGTATGCCAACCCATTACACCTAAACCTAATGCTCTACCTTTTTTAGCATGATAATGGGTTCTTTTTAAAGAATCTTTTCCATTAGATTTATCAATAAATTCTTGCATTACACCATCTAAAAACCAAGTAGATAATTCTACAGCATCTGTATCTTTCCATTCTTCATACTTAGCTAGATTTAAAGAAGATAAACAACAAATAAAACTATGTTCTTCATCTGTAAATAGTGTAATTTCAGAACATATATTTGTCATTGTTACATCTAAATTATTTAATCTATACGCAATTGGGTTGTCTTTATTAACATTATCCTTATACATAATATAAGGCTCTCCTGTTTCCATTCTTGATTTTAAAACTGTAGCCCACCTTTGCATTGATTCTGGGTCTCTAGCTTCTAATTTTCTCATAAATGAATCTCCTACAACTACACATTGATGTAAATTAAGACATTGTCTATTTGGGTCACCCTTAGGTCTACGAATTTGTAAAAATTCATCTATATCCCCATGTTCAATATCTAAATTAACAGATGCTGCTCCTCTTCTAACATTTCCTTGATTAGTAGCAATAATAGCTGAATCATAAATTTTTGCCCAAGGTACTACACCTTCACTCTTACCATTTCCTGTAATTGATTCACCACGTTGTCTAATGCGAGATAATGAAATACCAACACCACCACCAGCGGCTGTTAACTTCATTAGTTCTGCATTTGTTAGGCCTATACCACGTATAGAATCAGGTGTATCAACACCAAAACATGAAATTGGTAAACCACGATCAGTTCCCATATTAGATAAAACGGGAGATGCTAATCCTAACCAACCATTCCACATAAGTTTAAAGAACTTATTTGCTAATTCAGGTTTTTTTAATCTTACAGAAGCAGCATTTGCAACTCTTCTATAAGCTGATTTAACAGTTTCACCAGGTAGTAAATATCCTTTACTAATAGTTGCTAATGAAATTTCATCCATCCATTCTGGGTATTGTTTTCCAGCTTCCCAGTTGCTGTAATCTACTTGTAATGCGTTATTTTCCATATTTTAAAATATACTGTTAGCGTCCCAATCTTGAACACCTTTTGAATAATTAGTAACTCGATTAGCAAAGAAATCTGTATGTTGTTTACCTCCAGATAAACTATCAAACCATTTCATTCTTTGTACTGCATCTTTATCTATCCCATTAACAATAGCACCATATCCTAAATCACTCATTTTGGTATTTACTCTATGTTTAATAAATGATACTAAATCATATTTAGGACATCCTTTAAGATCTCCCATTTCATATACTTTATCAATAAAATCTAATTCTAATTTTAAAGATAGTTTAGCAGCTTCTTCAATATCAGATTGAAGTTCTGGGGTATTTAGTTCAGGATGTTCTTGCATTAAAGTTCTAAATAACCAACAACCTGCATCTGAATGTAATGATTCATCTCTAATACTCCATTCTACTATTTGACCTACACCCTTAAGTTTATTATCTAATTTAAATGAAAGTAAAACTGCAAAAGATGAAAATAAATTTACTCCTTCTGTAAAAGCTGAGAATATAGCTAATGATTTAGCTCTTTCATGCCAATCAGGGGTACCATCATGACTATCTCTAACATTCATTAAGGTTTCAATCTTAGCCATTGTTGTTTCATCTTCTAGAAACTCACTAAAATCATCTAAACCTAATTCTTCATTTAATAAAGAATAAGCTTCAGCATGGATAGTTTCAAATGCTCCAAATGTAACTGCCATTTTTATTACTTCAGGTTTTCTAAACCATTTAGTTACTAATGTAGACCAATAATCATTTACTACAGTTTCAGTTTGGGCAAAACCTTTTAAAATAGAACCAATAATATTTTTTTCGGTTTCATTTAAATTTTGTTTCCAATCATTTACATCTGACATCATTGGTACTTCTGTATGTAACCAATGTGCTTGTTGTTGTTTCATCCAGTAATCGTGTGCTTCTGGGTATTCAAAAGGTTTATATACTATTCGTTCCTGTAAAAGGTCTGTTTTTTTCATTTATTAAGTTTTTAAATTAAGAATTAAGTTCAAAGAATTTATTTTTCAACACTTGTTTATCAAATGTATCAAAATCTCCATAACTTTGATTTTGTTGTTGAGGGGTATCATCTTCATAATCTTCAGCATTATAATCATGTACTTCAAAATGACCTGTTGAGGTATCTGCTTTGACCCCAAATGTTAAACCATCCATTCCGTATCTATTTTTCATAATGTGAAATCTTCCTGTTCCATTTACTTTATCTTTAGCTTTTCTTGAAAGAGATAGACAAAAATCTGTAATCATAATTTTATCATATGAACCAGCAGCTTTGTCTCCTTCAATAACATCATCTTTTGCGCCTGCACGATTTACTTGAGAAACTGACCAAATAGGTACATCTAATTCTCGAGCAAGTCCTTTAGTGCTTGTATAAATATCATCAATTTCTCCCTTACGATCAGCTGTTCGTTTCCTTGTTGAAAGAAGATCTACATAATCAATTATAATTAAATCAGCTTTAACTCCTAAATCTTCTACTTTACGGATATGGGATTCAATTGTTGATATAGTTGCTCTACCTGTAGGAAATTCTTTAATAATTAACTCCCCAGGTAATTCGGGAATAATTTCTTCAATTTTATCTCTATTTTTTAAAACCCTATCTACTGGGATCTTACTAAAGAAAGCATCATATCTTCTTCCAACATATTCTTCTCCTAATTCTAGAGTATAGTGTAAAACATTATAACCCATTCTTACTGCGTATCCTCCTAAAGCTACTAAGCTCCATGATTTACCACCTCCTGGATTACCAAATATGAGACCAAAATCTCCATTTCCCAATCCACCTTGTAATATATCATTGACTCTCTCCCAAGGAGTTGATATAGTTGTTCTTGAATCTTCTCTAAAACGAGATTCAATGTCTTTATTATATTCATGACCTACATTTTTATCATTTCCAGCTTTTAATGCTGATTCTACTAGATGTTTAATACCATCAAAATCACCAGCTTTAAGTAAATCAACACTATTAAGTAATGCTTTTTTTAATTGTTGATTTTTACAAAAAGTAGAAAATTCTTCTTGTACATACTCTAAATCTTCATCTGATGATTCATATGCTGCTTTAAGTTGTTCTCTTACTGATAGTTTTAATACCTCATTTTCAATTTTTTGGAGTTCTACTTTAAGAATATCCATTGAGGGAGTTGTATGATACTTATCGTAATATTTAAGTATTTCTTTAATTATCCATTGATGAGCTTGGTTATCAAAATATTCTTCACTTAAAATATCATGTATATTAGTTAAAAACTCTTTATGTGTTAAAAGAGAAGATAATACTTTGGTTTGGAAATGATTTCCATACGCATTTAAACTTGTTAGTGTCATATAACTTTTTTTTTATAACTTAAATTTTTCAAAAACATCTTTAACCCAAAATTCTACATTCCGGATCATTCCTCCTAATTTGTCTTCATTATAAAATGATACAAACTGATCAGGAAGATAATTATATTCATTGGTTTTAACAACCTGAGTTAGATATTTTTTGTCATTTTCATCCAACATAGGATTTGATAAATCCATTATTTTATAATTTTTTTCTAAATCATCTATATGTTGAATTATTCGAGCATATATAACATTTTCCTTGAATTTAGATTCACAGATATCATATATGTCATCTAATGACATATCTTTTTCACTTAACTCAGGAAATAATTTATATAATTTCTTTTCACCTAATCCCTTTACACCTTTTACTTTATCAGAATTATCACCCATTAATGTTTTATAAAGAATAAAATTATTAGGTGACATTTTGAATTTATCAATTACAGTTTGTTTTGTGTAAAACTCTTTTTCCATTGGGCGATACACAACTACATTTTCATTTACTAATTGTAAAAAATCTTTATCTGAGGAAACAATAAATACTTTATCTTTAGGTGATTGTGGAATAATATCTGATAAATAAGCAATAACATCATCAGCTTCCACTTTAGGAATACCTATTGTTTTGACTGGTAATGTTTTTAAATATTGAATAATTCTAACAATTTGATCTACTTTAGCATCATCCTCATCATCTTTATTATCAAAAGCATCCCAATTTGTAATACGTTGTAAATCTCTACCTGATTTGTATTCAGGTAATAAATTTTTTCTAGCATTTGCTGATCCTGCTCCATCAAATATTACATAAACTTGGGTAGGATCAACTCTTCGAATTTCAGCACCTAATGAACGAAAAAAACCACCTAAACCCCCAATATGAACTCCATCGGGGTTTACCATATTCATCATTGCAAAGTTTCTAAAAAATAGATTTAATCCATCTATCATTAGTATTCTTTCTCCTTCTACAGTCTCTTTTCCGTGCTCATCAAGGTTATTGAGGAGCTCAAGTAGTTCTTTTTGTTTCATATGATTTATTTTTTATACCCGGAATATACGAAAGATACTCCGGGTATCAAAATTTATTGTGGCTCGTCTGTATGAGTTGTAATATCAGTATATGCCTGATCTTCTTCAGCAATGATAAAATCCCCACCACCTAAGATTTTCTTCCACTCATCTTTCATTTCTTCTTTATATGCTTTCAATGATTTATCATTGTCAAGTATAAAACCATGAGGGGTCATAACAATTTTACCTCTAGTGGTAACACCATTAATGTGATTTTTATCAACTTGTAAATTTACTCTTTTAGCAAATTCTACCTGCTTACCATCTTTAATTGCTTTAATTTTAGATGTTCCAGCTGACATAACATTACCAAATGTTACTACAAATGTTGAATCAAACCACATAGCGTAACCACCTTTATTCATTAATTTTGGTTGTCCCATGGGAGACTCCGCTTTTAATGTCCATACTTTATTAATACACACAAGTGTATTAGTATATGGGCTACTTTCCTTACGTGACAATACAATACGCTGATTTACGTTATTACCAAATTGGGTAGACATAGCACCAGCATTCCATTCATTATTGTTCTTGTTTGATTTAAGAGACATTTCACAAGGTACTGATCCAATTGAATCCCATAAGAATAATAGATCATAAGGTAAATTACCTGCTTTTTGCTCATCAATTAAATCTAAGATAAAGGCTGATACGTCTTCAATAGAATTAATTGATTCTCTATCTACATAAATAAAATTACCAGTATAATCTAAAACTTCTCCTGTTTCTTTATCAACAACTTCATTTACTTCTAGACCCATTTGTATAGCATGCTCCCAATTCCATTTCATTTCTGTAATAATGAATACAGGAAGTACTTTACGTTTTTGGGCTGATACAGCTGCTTCTAATAGAGCAGTTGTTTTACCTGTGTCTGAATGACCTCTTAGTAAAACAATATGCCCCATTGGAATTCCAGGAACCGAAGTAATTTCTTGATAAGCATCAGAAAGAGGAATCCATTCTTGTTCTTTAAATTTAGCTTTTGATGTTAAACCTTTTTTAGATTTAAACCCATCTAAATTAAAATTTGCTTTAATTTCTGAGGAGACTGCCTCCGATAGTGATTTTTTCTTTCTTGCCATGTAATTTTAATTAAAACGGTAAATCATCAGTTTTTGAGTTATCATTAAACAAATCATCGAATTGTTGTGATTTACTCTTTTTAACTGTTGAAGCCGTTGTATCTAGTGAATAATTAGATTTCTTTTCATCACTATCAAATGCAACTGCAGGTTCTGAAGTAATTGATCCTTCTTCTTCTTCTCCTTCAGGTGATAGCCATTCTTGAAGAGCTTCTTTCATCTCATCATAAGAAAGTGGTTTGAATACTTTCATTGGATCTGCTTGGTCAGTCATTAACTTTTCAACAACTGCTGCATCTGCATGAAGTGGTGATGTTTTTAATGATGGTCCAATTGATGTTTTATTATATGGAGTACCTGTAGTTTCTGGTCCTACTGTAGATAATTTAATATCTCTACCACCAACAACATCAGTATAATCTCCAATTTCTTCATCAGCAGCCATATTTAAAAATTCTTGATAAACTTCTTTACCAAACTGCCATAGTTTTACACCTTCATCCTCTTGACCACGAACTACTACAGGAGCAAATATACGAGTTTTTGGGTCTAACTTTTTAGCTAGTCTCCAATTTTCTTTGTCATTTGTTCCACGAAGTTGTTTAGCAAATTCCATAATTGGATCTTTCTCACCCCAATTTGAAGGAGAAGCCATTACTCGTTTACTACCAATTCCATAATAGAATTTCATTTCTGTAAAAGGAAAATCTTTGTTGTACTTGTTAGGAGCAACTCTAACTACTTGCTTACCTACTGATGGTTTCCAGAAAAGTTGTTTTTGACCTCCTCCAGAATTACTTGCCTGTGTTTGCATATCATTCAGGCGTTTTTTGATTGCGTTTAAATCCATGTTTATAACTTTTTAATTTTAAATTTAATAACTGTGTTAATATAAGAACCTTTTTTGTAAATTCCAACCTATAGTTCAATAATTCTGTGAATTTTTGTTTTTAGTTGTTTTAACTCATCATGTTGAGTTAGTAAAACTGTATTTTTATAATGATGCCAATCTATAGGGAAACGAGTATCGACAACTCCTCCGTTTAATTTTTTAATTAGCTCATTTAAAGCATTTATAGTATATAGAGTATTAGTGTCTTTTTTTCTATGAACCATTATAGTATTAGGAGGTAAACCTTCTTTACTAATAGGAGCCATATTATTACCATGTTCTATATTGTAAGTACAGACATACTCATCATTACTCTTAATGTGGAGAACAAAGATCTTATTATACATAATAGCATACTGAGATGTTATTGTATTTAAAAGATCATCTAAACCTTCTAAAGTTGTAAATGTACAAAATAATTTATTATTCAAATCTGTTATATTTAAGTTATTCAACTCTTGAAAGTCGTCTACCTTATACATATAATCAGGTTTATTTAAAGTCGTATGTATTTCCATAATTTATCTTTGTTTGCAATTTTTTATTTTTAAAAACTTCACTTATTTTATTTAAAAGATCTTTTTCATTTTTATCAAAATCAAATAAGAATGAATCATAAGTGTAAAGTACTAACTTAGTATTTGCACTCTTTAAGATCTTAAATATTTCCCATAATATACAAATGTTCATTGATGTCTCCAAGTTTTGGAGTACATAATTTAATAGTTTTTGAGGTTTCATATTATCTAATTCATCTCGTTTGTATATGTGTTTTGAAATAGGACATTCAATGTAGCCTTCACTTTGAAAACGAGCCCACAAATCATCAGTATATACTTGAACTTTCTTAAAAAATTCCAGATCTTTATATTGATCAAAAACTCCTCCGTATAGCTGCTTAAATGTTAATTCTTTTGCTTTTTGATAATCAACTCCATACATTTCCGCAAAGGCCATATGAATGTCTTTATTACCAAAATCATAACCCACCAACTTAGCCAACAAAGTAGGGTGATAAGCGCTAATGTCAAGCTCAACAAGAGTACTATTACGAGGGATAAAACACTCTCTTGATCCGTTTTCTTTATTAAGTGCGGCATAATTTACTCCCCTAAATTTGTTGCTTGGTCTTCCTGTAAGTGTTTTGAAGTTGAATTGGGTGTAGACGTAATCTCCATTGACATCGTGAAAGTACGATTCGAATTTTTCTCTATCAATTCGTAATCCACTTTGCTCCAAGGCGTTGAATACCACTGTGGCTTTGTTGTTGTAAAAGTTGTTGATTGGCTCATTTATTTTTTCTTTTAATTCATTAAATAGATTTTCACAATATTCATAATGTTTTACTATCGGAATAATGCGGTTTATATCTTTTTTATCCCCCATTTTATTGTAGAAGTAGGAATGGGTTTGTGTTGTTTGTCGTATATACGTATGAGAATGTAATGTAATGTCATAAAGAGTTTTTAAAGGAAAATAATGTAAAAATTCCTTCTTATCACGCACATACAACGCATCATAATTTGATAATATATGTTTTATATTGTCAATATTAACATTAATAGTCTCACTATGGGAAATGGGCAATATAAATCCTTTAGTTGATACTAACGGACGAATATAAATAGCACATACTTGATTTTGGGTAGGGTGTATGGTGTCATTATATGGAATTATTTCTACAAATGCTTCCTTATAACTACTTTGAAAAAACCTTTTTATTTGATCTTCAGATTCTACTAACCAAAACATAACTATTAATTTGTCTCAATATAAGAAACAAAATTGCAATTGCCACATTTTAGTTAATACCTTTACAAAATTTTAAAAAATTAAATTTTAAAAACCTTCCAAATCCTATTCTTTTCATTCTTTTTTCTTGGATTTCAACTATATTACTATTGGTTGTTTCTACAAAGGATTTTTCACCATCTATAGTCCATTGGATTTTAAAAGGCATATACATTTGCCAAGAGATTTTTTGATCTTCATTTACTAGCATATCATATGTTTCTTTAGATAATTCAGTATAAAGATCTTCATTATATTTTACACAAAAGTATCTTGTAAAAGATCCTAATTCATAATCTTCTGGGGTAGGTCTTGGATATGATTGTTGGGGAATTAGTTGTGTTTTGTCATAATTAATATCATTAACTATATGATATGTACCTACTGCTTTTACATCTTGAATTTGACCATCAAATACTACTCCATCATAGTTGTCAGCAAAATATTGATATGGTAAATCTACTACATCTGCCTCAATTTGGGCATTTGATGAATTTAATATACTAATTATTTCAACTATTGGAGGATCGTTTGGGGTTCTACCTGTATAAAAGGTACCATCGTATAAGCTATGAAAATATCCTTTATATTCTTCTTGATTACCTTTAAAGACATATTCTCCACCTGCAGTGTATAAATTGGTTTTTATTCTATTTTTAGGTATATACATTATAATCTATTTGGAATTAAACCTTTGGACTTAAATGTGCTTTGAACTGATGGATCAGTCCATTTGGAAGGTAATGATACAGTAAGTATTCCTCCCTTATTTTGTATTTCCATTTTAAATGAACCTAAAGGATATAAATCTTTTAGTATTCTATCTAAAGCTTGTCTAGACTGCTTAACTACCGGATAAGGTTTTGTTGGTGAGCCTGTATAAATTTTACCTGTTCCTTTTTGCCTACCTATTTGATTATTAGTTTCATTAAAATAAAGACCAGGACCTATACATCCTTGAGCCCAACCAGGAGCTTTTGGATATTCATGAATTAATACCCAATTTCTTGTGTAACCATTACCAACAATTGCATTAGGAGCAAAACCTCCTGCTTTATTACCATCTAATAAGAAGGTTTGTTTATATTTAGGAGAAACATTTGACTTAACTCTATATTCATCTACAGGCACACAACTAATACTATTTGCATTATTTTTCCAAGAAAGTTCTGATGTTGCAACTGTGTATAATATTGTTGATTCATCTTCAGCTAATATATCTAAATACCCTAAAGTTTGAGTCCCATCATCCATTACTCTAGTTAACCTTAATCTTAATTTTTCATCTTCTCTAAGTTGTTCACCTGGTGGGGGAGGAGGTGTATTACCATTTCCTGGGGTTGTGCCATTTGATGGAATTCCTGCTGATTTTGTTATTTTAGGAGGTGGATTTACTGGTGTTTCTTTAAATTTAGGAGTAGATAAAGTATCTACTTTAGTTATCCAAGCACTAGAATTTATTGAATGGTTAATTCCTTTAATAGATAATTCTACACCATTTTTTTCATATGAAGGAGGTAATATATCATCTGTCATTTCAAATTTTTGATATAAAGCCATACCACTTAAACCATCCATTTCTAAAGATAGATTAAAGGGTAAAAAGAAAGGAGCACTTAATTGAGCTTCAGAAGGAGATGTTAAAATTCCTAATGCTAATTGAGTTGCTGTAAGGAAATTTTCTTTTAGTGCTAATATATTTTCTTCAAGAAAATTAATTTGATTAATTACTTGACTGTAGTTTTCGGTTTGAGCTAAATATATTTCAGATAATTGAGTAGGTTTATCAACTACTTCTTCAGCCCCCGTTTGGGATTCAATATCTGGGGATGAAGTTTTTTCTTTAATAATTCTATCTTTTAACCCAGCATTATAATTTGAAAATGAAGTAGCATTTTCTGAGATTTGATTGCCACTTTGTTGGGCACCTATAGAAATCATAGTTGCAAAATTATTGGATAAATCTGCTGTTAAATCTATATTTCTTATAAAGCTACCTTCAATACCCGGTTTAACCCCAAAAACATTAAATTTAGTATATTTATTTTGTTTTTTCTTAGAATTAAAACGTTGGGGTATATCTTCAATAATTTGTACTTTTAGTCCACTTTGACTTAATTTAAAGTCATATTTGTTAATTCCCCCTGTAGCTTGAATCATTCCTTTATTTAATGATTTTAAATAATCTAATAAAACAACTTTACCTTCTTCATCAGAAGTCATTCCCTTTAAAGTATTAGCTAAATAATTTATATTAATAAATAAATTAGATATTCTTCCTAAATAATTATTTTCTTTATATTGAAAAGAACTTTTTCTTAAAGTATCATTTAAAGCACTTGAGGGAAAAGCAGCACATCCTTCAATATTTGAGTTTTGTATAGGTATTAAACATACTCTTGGATCTGATGAGATTTGCCCGGGGATTGTTAGTATAACGTTTTCATCATTATCGATATCATCAAAATTCATATCGAATGTAAACATAGGGGTTTCTGTAGTTTTATCATATAATAAACATTTAGCTTGAATAAAAGCTAAAAAAGCACCATATTTAATCCATACTTGAGGACTTTCTGAACCATCATCTGTTGTAGCTCCTTGGGCGTACAATAAACCATTTTTAAAAGTAATATCTCTTAATTTTCCTGTGCCATCTCTAAAACCTTTAACGGTATAATCTCTATTACCAATTATTTTTTTTCCTGCGGTTGTTGAGGATTTAACTGATTGGTAGATATTCCATAACTCTTGATTAATAACAGAATCATTTTTATTCGCTACTAAAGGTGATTTTGGTGTTTCCCCAGGTGTAGTTGTAGTTGATCCTGAAGGTGGTGTTTCAATTTTACCTACAGGAGTAATATTGGTTTTTAAAGATTCAATTGCATCCCCTACAGAAGTTAATTGAACTTGACAATCATAACTTCCATCAGGGTTAAACTGCCAATTAAATTTACTAATTTTTCCATAAATAGCATCATAATTACCATAATATTTTTCTCTTTCTTTTTCAATAGATGTATAAATAGTATATTGACTAGTATTAGCATTAGGAGATAAAAATAAACTTAAAGGATTAGTTCTAAAAGGAGTTATAGTTTCTAATGAATAATTCCCTTGATCATCAGCATTAGTTAAAAAATTACTCCACCCAAACTCCATTAATAATGTATAACCAGGTCTTAAATATAAAACATCTACTAATTGAAATTGGGCTTTACTAAAACATTTGATATTGATTGTTGTTTTTGATAAAGCACCATTATTAAAATAAGTAACATCCGCATCTGTAATACCAGGCATAGGAACATATCCCCTTTCTGATATTCCCCCCCATCCATAAGCTCCATTAAAAATATTACCATCAGTTAAGCCTGAATTTAATGTTAAATTATTTGAACCTGATGGGTTTGAAATTGCTCCTCCCTGTAATATAAAATTTTGAGCTAATTCATCTCCTGAAATTAGATCTTCGGGGACACCTACATCTACTAATTTTTTTAAAACAGAAGGTAATTCCGCATTTGTAGATGCATCCCTTTGACGATATAAATTAACAGAACTTGCTAATCTTAAAAATGGAGTTTTAGTATTTTGATATTGGTAATCTACAGGACTAATAGTAGGGTTAACACCCCCACCCTTTCCTAAAGACATTTGTCTTGTTTCTACTTGTTCTCGTACCCAATTATCAAATGGCTCATTTAAGATATTACTCATAACTTTTACCTATTTAATATATTATAACTTTCTACTATTGATGATATGTTTTGGGGGATTCTAATTTGACTACCTGGTTCTAAAAAAATAGAACCCATATTAATTTTATTAGGATTAGCTATGGAAATAATCCAATATAAAGTAACATCATTGTAAAATTGAAAAGCTAAACTATCTAATCTATCCCCAAATTCAGTTTCTACCCAAATATCATTTTCTGAGATAGGAATTTCAGGATAGGTTACATTAGTATAGTATTCTGTCCCTAGAGTTCCTACAAACTCATTTTTATTTCTTAATTTTTGTATATCAGCGTACCTATTCATTATGTTGTTTCAATATTATTATCACCATCTCCTCCATCAGCTACATATTTTTTATAAACATCATTATAATTAGTATTAACCCCATTAGACAACGCAATAAATTTCTGATTTGGGTTATTTGGATCTTCATTAAATGATGGTTTAGATGGTACAAATGTATGAATAGGAGTAAACGAAAACCCGGTTACGTTAATAATATGTGGTAATTCTTTAACACTTGAATCTGATCCACCTTTTTCATTAAGAGCTATTTCCCAAGTTGCTTCTTGAGGTACACTATAATTTAAACTTGTAATAAATCCTGGTTGTTCATATAAATAACCACCTACAGTTAATCTTACTAAATTACCTTGCATAAATCCAGCACTTGTATATTCTGGGGCTAAAGTAGATGCTAAATAATTTAATTTTTTATACATTGGGATTAATTCTGCTTTTGATTGAGCCGCAACTGTAAATCCTAATGATATACTTCTCCCAAATCCTCCATAATTAAATAAAGGTTCTGCTCTTCCTACATAATTTACAGCATTCCAATTAGCACTATAAGCATCACTAAAATCATCTAAAAATGCTCTAAAATGCATATAAACATCTTTACTACCATCAGTACCACTATTAGAAATAGAAGCTATTCTAAACTTACATAAATCATTAATTGACTGATTAGTATCAAGACTACCAGTATACATAGGCATTGCTGTAATTTTATCTAATGCTTGTAATTCATTAGCTGCTACACCATAATTCCATACATTTTTACCTCCTGAATAATTTGCTCTTTTTTGTCCACCTTCTTTACCAGGGGATCCTTGATATGTTCTATTATCTATATTTTTTATTCTATAATTAGGAGATAAACTTATTACTGAAGATTGTTCTGTATCTTCTAAATTTACACCATTAACATCATATAATTCCTTTCTAAAATCTGTAGGATATAGACCAGCACCACCCCCTTCAATTACATTCTCTTTAGCTATTAATTGTGGTTGATCATAAGTACGTGATGAATTTTTATATAAAACTTCTGGGTTGGTTTTAAAGGCAAATGATGTATAAGATTGAACATTTCCATCTTCATCTTCAAACTCATTTATTTCTGGTATAAGACCGTTTACTTTGTAAACAAAGTTTTGGTAAGGACCATTAGCTCCTATTTGTATAGCGGGACCATTAGAAAGAGAATCATTAAATATAAACTCTCTATCTGATTGATATTTAAATACTGTTTTAAGATAATTTTGTGCATATACTGCAGTAGCACTATTTTGTCTTGATAATTGATAATCTAATTTAGATAATGAAGGATCAATTTGATATCCTCTATTTTTTACCCCTCCTAAATAGAATTGTCCTGGGGTAGATACTGATAAATTATTTGCAACTCCTGTTCTTTGATCTGCAAATTTAATATTAGTTTTTCCAATTCCTAAAACAGCACCAGGTCCCCCTGAATAAGAATATACATTTACATCTGGGTTATTTCCTACTTCATTAGCTCTATTATTAAATATTACTAATCTATTACCTTCAGCGGTTTCATTAAACTTTTTAGTAGCAGCTTCATAAGTGTTTAAACCTAAATTACCATTAAATAATGATCCTTCTACTACTCCAGTCATTGGAGAAAATGGATCTAAACCTAATAAATTTGCATGAAAACCTAAACCATTACCTAAAGCTGTTGCTATAGTTCCTATAGGAGTATAAACTCCTTGATTTATATTACCACCTCCAGTAGCTTCTAAACCACCTGAACCTTCTGAAAAAACATATGGAGCTAAACCTGCATATCCTAATCCAAATGAAGCTGGGGTTTTAACTGATGTTCTAGATAATATATTTTGTTTAGCTATAAATCCTAAACCTGCTGAAATGTTTTTAGTATCAATAAACATTTGAGCTAACCTACTTACATCATCTAAAGCATTAGATACTGATTTTAATCCTCCTCTAACTATAAAATCTGGGCCTGACCTTACTGGAAGGTCATCAGATTCCAACCCTGTAGGGATATCTTTAGTAACATATGGTTGATTACTATCACCACCATCACGTTTATCTTTCCCCCAAGGCAGATTAGTTAAATCTGTTTGGAAATTAATTAGAGGCATATTTGCTTATTAAAATGAGCGTCCTTCAGGTGCGTTTGATTTGTATCTTTTTCCTTCTTCTTGATAAGCTTGAGTTGCTTCACCTAATTGAGATGTGTTAGGATTAGTATAACCCATAGCACCAGCACCAAAGTTATTGTAAGCTGGTTTGTTAATTTGAGGATCACCTATATTAGAGTATTGATTGTGAAGTAATGAATTACCTACTATACTAACACTATCAGGAGTAACCCCATCAGCCGGAGATACAGGAACAGCTAATGATGAGCCATTTGTGTCGAATTGTTTTTTGATTGATTCAGCCATAATTTTTAATTTTATTTGTTGTTTTATTATAAATATTAACCCATTTTGGAAGTTGCCAATGCTAATGATTTACCTGCTTTAGCTCCATCAATAAATACATCCCCACCTTCTTTAACAGCTACTATTAATTCTTTTAGTAGTACTACTACTTCATCATTATTAGATTTTTCATCATTACCCCCAAATATATTTGAAATACCTTCTTTTGCACTTGAAAAAATATTTCCTATACTACCCATTGGGTCTTCTTCAAATGATGATATTGAAGATTGAATACCTTCTGATGGTATTAAACTTCCTATTGCTCTCATTGGAGCTGTAACTGCTTTCATTAATGAATTACCCATATCCATCCCACTGGGCATCATTGAAGATAATTTACTTAAAGGAATAATAGCTTCTGGTTCTGAACCTTCACCTATCATAGCCATAGTAGCTTTTGTTACAATACCTCCTGAAGCTAATTGAGGTACATCCGGAGTTTCAGGTTCATCTCCAAATAGACCACTAAAAAATCCACCAATTGATTTAAATGGAGATACAATAACATCAGTTACTAACTGACCTACATTACCCATAATTCCACTTACAGCACCCATAATTTTTTCGCCATCAAGAGTAAATATACCTGTAAATATATCAGCAAATTCTGCCATATTACCTGACATAAAATCCATAAAGGGTTTAACAACTTTCATTACTAAACCAATTATATCCCCTAATAGTTTTGCTACTGGGGCTAGTATAGCCATTACAGGTTTTAAAACATTTATTATTGCATCAAATATAGGCATTAAAGGGTCCATTAACTGAACAAATAAATCACTTAATTTTTCCATAGTAGCAGCTAATTTATCTGCTTGGGTTGCAGATGCCATTTGTTCATGTACACCAGCTTTGATTAATTTATTTTTAAGCTCTTCGGTCATAGTACCGTTTTCTAGAGCTTCATTATATTGGTTTTGAGCATCACTAGCTGATTTAAAACCCTGGGCTTTTATTGCTTCTAATTTTTCTTGTTCTATTAACATCCCTGCCATGTCTTCACGAGACATACCAAATGCTTTAGCCATAGCTTCCTGTTGGATAACATTCATTTTACCAAATTCAGCTGCTGTACCTACTTCTTTTCTTAGTTCAGCTGCTAATGCTGCTTGATCTCCTGCTAGTGCTGCTGCTCTAGCTCCTTCTAAATTAAGTTGTTTACCAGTTAATAATTCAGCTTCCATTTCAGCTGCTATAGAACTCTCAAAGTCTAATAGACTATTTTGAGTACTTTCTAATTGGGATTGAGAAAGACCTAACATTTTAGCTTGGAATACTTGTTTAGCCATTTCTTTAGTATTCATCTGGTTGTTTAACATCTGTGTTTTAGACATTTGTCCAATACCTTCTTGAATATCTTTAGCATTAAGCATTATACCAGTTTGGGCACTTAATTCCATAGTAACCCCTCTAACTTTTTCTAATTGTTTAGTAATTGATGTACCAGATAAAAGTGCTTTTTCTGCAAACACTTCCATGGCATGTCCTGATAAACCTGTTCTTTCTTTTACAGCAGCAAATTCAGCAGCTAGTTTTCCAGACATTACTACAGCTGTTCCAAATATTTTATTAAGTTCCATATTTGCAGCTACTACCTTTTGAGTAGTTACCAATAAATCCCCAGAGTTAGAAGCAGCATCTGCCATTTCAGCATTAATTTCTCTTGCTCTAGCTGCGGAAGTCCCCATGGCTTTTGCTACTTCACCTGATGCTTTATCTACTCTTATAATAGCTTGAATAGCTTCAACAATAAGACCAATAGGACCTAACATCTTTTTAGCTATAGCAAACATAGTTTTAAATCCTGCTTTAAGGGCTATCATTCCTTTTTTCATACCCCCCATACCTTTTAACCTAGCTTTTGCAGCCTTACCAGTTAAACCATTCATTTCTTTTTGTAGACCTAATTCTTTGATTTTATTTTTGGTAAGCTTTCTACCATCCATATTCATGGCTTCTTGAAGATTTTGAGCCATTCCTCTTGCTGATTCTGCAGCTTGTTCTACTCCTAG
>VMHT01166693.1_pt1 | contig 19931 bp, 21 predicted proteins | sample 4693611 | NCBI WGS metagenome assembly VMHT01 (sample SAMN12280063, study PRJNA550983) | marine metagenome | isolation source: seawater sampled from same location over 5 years 0.02-0.2 micron viral filtrate | place: USA: collected off the coast of southern California halfway between the port... ...
AGCGAAGGTATGTGTCCACCACCACTTGCTGTTCTTATTGTTACCGACTTATTAAAATGCACTCTAGGTTTTTTCTCTTTGAACCCACCATATATGTTGCTTAATAAAGGTTCTTCACCATCCTCTAAGATAATATCTTTTAATTTTATATTTTTGTCTTCTGGTTGCTGTATGTTAGGTATGTTTGTCCAATAGTATCTCTGTCTTGATTGTGCAGACACTAAATCAGAATTAATGAAGATTGGATCTATGCCAAAAGCTATTTCTGGGTAACACTTAGATACTTCTTGCGAAATAATATTCAGAAACTCTTTCTTCATTCTGACATTCTCTAGTAAAAAATACTTGGGCTTGATGGCCTTGAGTAATTTAATGAATTCAAAGAATAACGCTGACCTAGGATCATCAAAAGCCAACTGCTTACCTGCAAATGAAAAACCTTGGCAAGGCGATCCTGCCATAATTAAATCTACATCTGTGAAATCTTTTGGATCTAACTTAGTGACATCCCCGACCTGTATGGTTTTAGGATAGTTAGCTTGTGTTACCTGGATAGCATACTTGTCTATCTCGCTGGCATAATATGTAGCAACTGGTATACCAAGCTGGTCGAGAGCTATCTGCCCACAACTCATACCATCAAACAAACTTAATACTTTCATAATCTTATATTAGCAGAGCGTTTCGTCGCTAGGTCGCTCTGTTACCTTCTACCTCAAGGAGAATCAATTGAGATACACGACATAACTAATTAGACTCCATACCGATAGGCATCTAAATCATAATCAGTCATTAAAATATCAACTTCCATACTAGGATTAATTACGGCAAACCCTTTGTGTTTAAGATGACATTTTTCGTAGTTTCCGATAAGTTCTTGATGTTGTTCCCAACCCATGTTGAGAGCCTCATCCATAGCATCATGTCGCTTTGGATCGTCCAACACATTATCGTAAAATATTCTATACATTCTAGACATAATCCATCCTTATTTATACTGTTAGTAGACATGATATACCTATTTCGGATATAATGTCAATATTATGAAAGATATACATAAAATTAAACCGACAGACATCAACAATCTGTCACCAATCGAAGAATTAGAGATGGCTACACACCATGCAACAGATGCTGTGTTAGACCTGATACGCAACATCAATGCGTTACCCGTAGAGCAAAGACAACATATTACTGATATGTTTGATAGAGTAAAGGATGGTAAGTCAAAAGATGTATAACAAGCTACACGACAAAGTAAAGAACCTAGAAATAGGAGAGATCATAAAAGTCGATAGGAGGTTTGGCTATCCAGCTCTTATCAAACTTTTACAAGAGTTTGGCTATGAGTATGAAGAAATCATGAAACCTGCTGCTACTTGGGCTAAAAATGTAAGGAGAACAGGATGAACCAATTACCTGAAATACTTAATGAATATGAACATTTGGTCTTAGGAGAAGCTTATTACTTTCCTGATATGCCTAACGATTTTTATCATAACTCTCCAGGCATATCTTCATCTACTATAAGAAGGTTTGGTCAATCACAAGTCCATGCTTTAGAAGAGCAGATGGAAGAGTCACATGCACTTAGATTTGGGTCTGCTGCACACGCTATGATAGTAGAAGGCGAAAGCGTCTTTAATAAAGAAGTAGCGTGTCTAGTAGGCTCACCTTACACACAAGCCAATAAAGATCTAAAAAGAGATTACGAGAAAAGGGGCTTGACTGTGATCAACACAACAGATAGAGAAACTATTTATAAAATGAAAAACTCTTTGGGTATTTATGGTGATACAGTATTGAACCCGACAAAGACAGATTACCCTGAGGTTTTTACTAGGCCTTCAGAAGTAGCTCTGTTTTGGTGGGAAGATGATATGTTGTGTAAGGTAAAATCAGACATGCTTAGATACCCAATGAGCGGTCAATATGATGATAAGACTATAATTCTTGTTGATTACAAAACTACACAATCTGTGAAGCCTAGAGACTTTACCAGCTCTGTGAAGAAGTATCAGTATGAACTGCAAGCATCTTGGTATAAACGAGCTTTTGAAAAAGCAGGCTTTACCGTTGCTGACTTTTTATTTGTAGCACAAGAGAAGAAACACCCCTATGCCTCCAAGGTATTCAAGATGAAACATGAAGATATGGAAGCTGGGTGGCTAGAGCTTGACAGGTTGTTAGGCGAATATAAATCCGTTATAGAAGGTAGGAACTTACCTACCACATATAACACACCAGAAATAGTGGAGATAGAATTATGAGTATAGATAAGATAACACCAGAAGAATACAACAAGCTTCCTGCAGATTTCTCAGAGACATTAAAAGCAGGAAACATTAATGATAAAGACTGGGACAAACAGATAGATGCTAAAGCTTCTAACCGTCAAGTAGGTGGCGATCATTATAAAAAATTAGCCATACAACCTGCTGAGTATTGTTATAAAAATAAACTTAATAACTTAGAGTCTGAAGCTATAAGCTACATTACTAGAAACAGATTTAAAAATGGATCTGAAGATATTAAGAAAGCTATACATAGTTTGGAGTTGTTGTTAGAATATACGAACAATTAAATTTTATTTAATTTTTCATTAATCCTAAAAAAGAAAGGGAGCCGAAAGGCTCCCTTCTTTATATACACTATAAATTAACCATTCGGAGAATGATATAGAATGGTGTATATATACTAGACTAAATTAGAAGTAAAAAAAAGGGGCTTGCGCCCCCTTCGTAGCACCTAATCTATAAAGTCGGTGGCGACTTAGACTCTCCACTTGGTGCCGTTGGACTAACTGAGCTTAGATACTCGCCGATTTTAGTTTTCTTTGAGTTAACTTCCTCACCTTCCTTATTAGTCCAAGACTCTTCCTTATGATATAAGCCTAGATCAAGTGTTTTATTCACAAGTGAATGCACATCATCTGGAAAAGATTTAAATCCAGTTGCTTTGCAAAGTTGCGTAAACATCTCATTAGAGATTCTTTTTGCTTCTTCACTAGCAGACCATAATGAATAGAACTCAACATGATCTCTGTTGTTACCGTTATTTATTTCATAAACAACTCTTACTGTCCAATTACCGCTTTGAGACTTATATTTCTCAGCAGTAATGACTCTCGCACTATGCACGCCTGGGGGTGCAATTTCTTTTTTCTCGACAACGGGTGGTTTAGTTATATTTTCTAACCACTTTACACCATCAAAATCACTCATCATTTCCTCCTATGACTTGAGTTTTAAAACCTAGCCTTTCAATTACGCTAGTTAAGTTAGGAACTTCGAAGCCATCAAGCTTGCCCGACCTATCTTTTGCAGTATAGCCTTGACCAACATCAGTCTGAAGCCATCTATTTTTTACTAGAGCACCTTCATCATCTTGTTCTTCAATAACTCTAAGTGCTAACACTTCATCAAAAAAGTATGTGATGGACTGTCCTAGTTTTGTACCAACCATTTTTGGTTCGTATTGCATTACATTATCTACGTTCATCTTTTCCATTTTAGAAACAAAAACTACATGCATATGCAAATCTCTGTAGGCCCTCATGACATTTGTGCATGTTTCTTGAACATTACCATATGCCATTCTTGGATCCTTATGTCTAGCTTTTTCAAAATTTAAAAGTATTTCTGACATCTCTGATATGGAGTCTAAGCATACGGTATCGTAAACTAATTCACCATTTTTAAGAGCTTCACAAATCTCAATAATTTCTTTTGCTTCCTTAACCTGAATAACATCTATGTCTTGGCTATCTCTGACTGAGAGCAAACCAGATTCCATATCAATCATCAGTTTTCTTCCTGGAGCAGTCCCGCAAAGCGTTGTTTTACCAGCACCTGCAGCCCCATAAACGAGTATCTTAACCCCTTGTTGATTCACCAATGAATCAGGGCTAACGATTCTATCTTTAAAAGACATATAATATCTCCGAATAAAATTAATATTGACATATATTATAACATAAACTACTATTTGTAAAACAAACAGTTTCAATTTGTAAAGATATGGAGAAGAAACCAACTTGGTTAGCTAATTATCACTTTAGAAATAAAGTGCTATCTACATCATACCTGAAGAAACTAGAAGCTATAAATATACAACCAAAATATAAGGAGAGAGAAGTGAAAAGATATTCTTTAAAAGACTACATAGAATTTATTGGCAACAAGGAAGCTGCCAATTTATTTGAATGTTCAATACATTCAATAAAAGCCTGGCGTTATGGCCACAGGCAACCATCCGTCGATCAAGCAAAATTAATCATTCGAGCATCCGAAGGGAAGTTAGATTTTGAATCCATTTATGGCAATCTCGAAGATATAATTGCTGAATGTTCAACCTAAACCTTACAGAAGACGAGAAGCCTCTCGATCTGGCGTTAGCCTATTATGATGAAGGTCTGTCAGTAGTTCCGCTACTCAGGCAATCTAAAAAACCACCAGTTTTTTTGGGTGGTTGGCATCAATACAAAACAGAAAGGCCCAAAAGAGAGACTGTAATTGAGTGGTTTAAAGATCGTGATGATCTTGTAGTCGCACTCATCTGCGGTCAATTTATTGTTGTTGATGCTGATACACCCGAAGCTATGGGGTGGGTTGATAACAACCTGCCCCCTTCTCCTTTCAAAGTAGTTACTGGTAAGGGTATGCATTACTATTATAACAATCCAGAAAACTTCACAACCTTTGCAACAAAGAGAACTAACGATACACCAATTGAAAGACTTATAGACATAAGAGGGGAGGGTGGCTTAATAATAGCACCTTACAATAAACATGCTAACGGCAACCTATATAGACCACAAACCATACCTGAGTGGGATGTGCATGACTTTGACGATCTGCCAGACTTTACAGAAAAAGAATGGGAACAAATAACAGGTAATGGTAAGAACAACGAAGGACAATTAGTTACTGCACCCTTTTCACTAGACGGTGTAAATGAAGGCTCAAGAAACGATCAGGCTGCAAGATTATCAGGTTACTTAATATCAAAGAATCTTAACTTAGAGTTTGCCAAGTTCTTCATGCAATCTTGGAATACACAAAACCAACCCCCTTTATCGCAAGCAGAAATAAACTCTGTGGTTGATAATGTTAAAAAGACACACGACAGAAAAAACCAAAGAGCACCACTATTTACAAACACCAAAGAACAAGTAGTGCCACCAAAAGATCTATTCAACCCCCCAGGAATCTTAAAAGAAATGTTTAAGTTTTGTGAAGAGCTTGCACAAGTATCACAACCTGAACTATCTGTTGTTGGTGCCTTGGCACTCGCTAGTGTAAGTTGTGGCAGATTGTATCGGACGACAATGAATAACTTTGCCTCGCTATACTTTATGGGTATAGCTAAATCAGGACAAGGTAAAGAGAATATTAAATCATTTGTAGAAGCTGTTTTAAATATGTCAGAACACTCAGATCTTGTCGTAGGCGACGGTTATACATCTTCAGGTGCAGTCCATTCTATTTTGCGTTATAGACCAACACAAATAACTATTATGGATGAGTTTGGTAAAAGACTCGAAGCTATCGGAGCACAACAAAACACAAACAGAGAAGACGGCATACAAACACTAATGGAAGCTTGGGGCAGGTGCCACGGTACTTTAAGGCCTGATAATTATTCTTTGATGAGTGTGCCTGATCAATATAAAGACCAAGCTATGAACCGTGTGACACACAAGCCTGCAATTACATTAGTAGGTTTATCAGTTCCACAAAATTTTTACAAAGCCTTAAACTCAGGGCGTATTGCTGATGGTTTCTTAAACAGGTTTTTGGTTATTGAATCAAAGGAACCAAGAAAAGTACAAAGACTTAAAAAATTTAAAAGTCCACCATTACAAATAGTTAACTGGGTTAATTACATACGAAGATCACGTTCAGAGTTTGGTGGTGTTGAGCTTAACAACGCTGAACTAGATTTTAGACCACACGTTATACCTTTTTCGCAAGACAGCGAACAGCTTTTAAACGAGTTTGCACAAGAGATAGTAAAGAGGCAAGAGGTTTTAGAAAAAGATAATCTAGAACCTTTGCTATCGAGGACAAGAGAAAAAGCTATGAGACTGTCTTTAGTCTGTGCTATAGCTGACAACCCTGACTGTAAGGAAGTCCCAGGATATGTAACAAAATGGAGTATAGATTATGTCAGGTATTACGATCTCTTATTTATTGAAGCATGTCGTGACAAAGTAGCATCTTCAGCAACAGAATCAAAAATCAAACAAGTTTTATCTTTCATTAGATCTAGAGGAGATACAGGGATTTCTAAACGTGAAGTAGACAGAGGAGAACTTTTTAGAAGTATGAAGTCTTATGAAGTTAAAGAAATTATTGAAAGATTAAAAAATGCTGGTGAAGTACAAGAGATGGATATAAAAATTGGGGGTAAAGGCAGACCTACTAAAAGACTTGTGGCTGTAGACCCAACATATTATGAGGATTAAATATGAAGAAACCTAGTTTTGAAACTATAGAAGATCAAAAAAGAGAAGAACGAGTGGCTGGATACTTAGAAGGTGCTTGGGATGTAACCTGCCATAAATTACCCACGGCCTATAGCTTAGATTATTGGATTGAATCTAAAGACAAATGTTTTTGGTGCGAGGTAAAATGCAGAACATTTAGCTTTGATAAATACGACACATTTATTCTGTCAGTTGCAAAGCTGATGAAGGGTGCTATGTATGCACAATCAACTGGTGTCCCATTTATAACCGTATATGCTATGACGGATGGCTTATACTACCATGAATGGGATCCAGATTATGTTTACGATATAAGGATGAATATATCGCCTGACCCTATATATGAAGACGATAATGAGCCATATGCTCACATACCTAAAGATATGTTAAAATGTTTATCAGATAAGCCATTAGGAATGGATAGGAGCGAAATAGGAATATGTTAGACAAATTAAAAGTATTAGTAGGAGCAGTAGCACCTACAATCGGAACAGCGTTAGGTGGGCCAATGGGCAACGCAGCTATGAGCATGTTAGCTGACAAGCTAGGTGTACCAAACAATAAGGGTGCAGTAGAAAAAGCTGTGCAACAAGCATCACCACAACAACTAGCAGAAATAAAAAAAGCAGAGCTAGACTTTGAAAAACAAATGAAAGAGTTAGAGGTTGATGTTTTTAAATTAGAAACACAAGACCTACAAGATGCTAGAAAAACTTTTAGTAGTGACTGGACATCTAAACTGCTCGGTGTAGTAGTTATTGGTGGGTTTATGGGTTATATATTTTTGGTAACAATACAACCGCCTGAACAGAATAGTGAGGCTTTAATTAACCTTGTGCTAGGTTATTTAGGAGGTTTGGCTAGTGCAGTCATATCCTTTTATTTTGGAGCATCACATAAGAAAGATGAGTAGTCTGTTGACTAGCGTAAAGCTCAACGGTTTCCATACAAAACCAGGGGATCATCAGACTACTCTTTTATCATGCAAGAAGTAGTAACAATAATTCAACAACTAGGTTTCCCGATAGCTGCTGCTATTGGACTTGGTTGGTTTATCTATAAACTAATAATGAAAATTGTTGACGGTATGGAAAACAAACTAGATGTCGTTGATGAAAAAGTAGCAGAACAAATAAGCGCTATGGAGCAAAGACTTGGCACTAAGCTTGACTCACAACACGGTATTTTAGTAGCCTTAATAGATAGGGTAAGAAGTTTAGATAACGAAATAATAAGACAAGATACTTTAATTAAAACTATATTAGGAGTGCCACAGCTAATTGACAGTAACAAAATTGCTAAGGCAGATAGAGATGACCAAAGAAAAGACTGACGATTACTATAAAGACAAATACAAGAGGATGGGTTGCGCAATATACTTAATCCCAATCTTAATGCTTCCTGTCCTCGCCGACGAAATAAAATTCAAATTTAAATCACCTGCATTTTCAGGCGTTGGCACTTCACAACATTACCTAACGATAGACGAGCAAGAATTTAGTAGAAGAGAAGCTTTACGTGCAGAAATTAAAGCTCTACAAGATGAATTAGAAAGAGATGCTGACAATACAACTCTAGCCAGATTTCTAAGAAACTTTGAATCGAGAGTTTATGCACAACTGTCCAGGCAATTAGTAGACCAATTGTTTGGCGAAAACCCAGCTGACGAGGGTTCTTTCACTTTGTTTGATAACCTCATAACTTGGACGACAGACGGTATAAATATTACAATGACTATATTTAATGAAACAACTGGCGAAACAACTACTATCACTATCCCTATTGGGGACTTTGGTTTCTAGTTGTGCCACGCACTTAGAATATATATCACCCTGCCTAACTAACCCTAACAACGATTATAAAGATGTAGTAACCATAATAGGTGAAGCACAATGTTTTTCTAAATCTGCTTTTATAAATGAACCAGTTACGGATGCTATTAAAGAACTACAATTACCGTCAGCTAGGCCTGTAGTCGCAGTCTATAGTTTTCCTGATGCAACAGGACAACGCAAATCTATTGATGGTTACGCTAGTTTTAGTTCTGCTTTGACGCAGGCACCAGAAGCTTATGTTATTAGAGCCCTGAAACAATCTAAATTTTTCAGAGTAGTTGAAAGAGTAGGAATAGATCACGTTACTCGTGAAAGACAGATAATAAGATCTACAAGAGAAAAGTTTGATGAAGACGATCAACAAATGCCGTTGCTTTTCGCTGGCCTGATACTTGAAGGGGCAATTCAAGATTACAACACAAACCTGTTAACAGGTGGTATAGGTGCTAGATACCTGGGTATAGGTAACAGCAAACAGTATAGAGAAGATACAGTAATAGTTTCAATGCGTGTTGTATCTGTTTCTACAGGTGAAATATTGCTAGAAAACCTAACAACCAAAACTATTTTATCAGTCGGTCTTTCAAATGATTTTTTTAGATATATAGCAGAGGGCACCAAGCTTGTAGAGTTTGAAAGTGGTAATGCTATGAATGAGAGTAAGTCTATAGCTTTGCAAGCAGCCATAGAAACTGGTATTGTAGATATTATAGCGCAAGGTGTAGAGAAGAGTTATTGGCAATATATGGAATAATTATGCGTTTATTTTTTTTACTTTTATCGTTAGGGCTGGCAGCAGATGATGAAATCTTTGTAGAGCAAACAGGTTCAAACGCCACTATCAAACTAGAACAGCTTGGTAGTAGCAACTTGATTGGTGGTACAAGTGCTGTATCAGGAACTATGACCGCTCTAGATTTAGACGGTACCGCTATGACTTTAACTATCAACCAGATTGGTAGTAGCAATATATTTAGATCTGATGGGATTAATTCAGATAATGTTACTGGTTACTTTGATTTTCAAGGTGATTCTAACGTTCTAGACATTCTACTTAATAGTAATGGTGCTTATACAGCAGACTATGCAAACCTAAATTTACAAGTAACAGGCGGGAGTAACATATTTGATATTGAGATAGCAGAAAGTTCAAATGCAGATTATCTAGATCTTGACTGGATTATAGACGGCGATAACAATGAATTTGAGTTCGATATTGATTATGAAAATGCAGTTAGTAATATAGATGTTTTTGGTGATAGTAACGAACTTACTTTTACTGGTAGCGGATATGCTGGCACAACCTCAAGCGATTCAGCCTACTTCTACCTAGACCTCGATGGCTCAAGCAATACATTCTCAATAATTCAATCATCAACACTAGCGAGGGATTATCTCAAAATTACAACTAATGGTTCCAATAGCACTTTTTGTATTGTGCAATCAGACGGTTCCTCTCAAACTACATGCTGACTCTATTGGCGATATAACAGAACTTAGAGGGTATGGCCAAGTCTTTCGTGACGAACCATATCCTGCTGAGTTAGATCTTGATCTATATTCCTATGACGACGTGCAGACCAGAGCTGGTCGTATTGGTATAACTTTCTTAGACAACTCAACCGTTAGGCTTACAGAGCATTCATCTTTAATAATTGATGAGTATATTTATGATCCTAATCCAAACAATAGCAAGATGGCTCTTAATTTCGCTAGCGGGACCATAAGATTTATATCTGGCAATCTTAATAAAAACAATATATCTCTCAAAACACCAACCGCCGATATAGCTGTTAGAGGTACTGATTTTACTTGTACCGTAGATGAAACTGGAAGATCGTTAATTATTCTCTTACCTAATGAGTTTGGCGATCCTAGTGGTGAAATAGTTGTATCAACTGCTATGGGTGAAGTTATATTAAATCAACCGTATCAAGCTACAACAACCAGGGTATACGAGCAAACACCAACTAAACCAGTAACATTAGATATAGATTTAAACTTTATAGATAACATGTTGATTGTATCTCCACCAAAAGAAGAAACTATAAATGCAGAAGAAACCGTAACAACGACAGCAGATTATCTAGATTTTACCGAACTTGACGTTGATTTGTTGAATGAGGATTTGCTAGAAGAAGATCCTGACTTTGAGTTTACAGAACTAGATATTGATTACTTAGCTGGTAACTTCCTAGAGGATTTATTAGATATACTAGATATACTGGAAGAAGAGAATCAAACAGAACTACTAAATGCAGTATCAGGTGTAGACATACAAGGAACACAAATAGGTCAAGATCTAGAAACTAACATAACAACTATAATTGATGGTGATAGTATAAAATTAATACGACAAATAACACAAAGCAGTCAACTAGCATTAAATTCAGATCAATCGTATACAGTTGTATTTACACAAGATGGTGTAACAAGAACCGTTAAAATAAATGGTGGGACTAATTCAAGTATTACAATAGTGCAGGCCTCAGGATGAAAAAACTACTCTTACTACTAGCATTATTGGTAACACCACTACTTATGCAGGTCACGCCATTAGAAATACTAAAATTAAAAACTTTTGATTACTTAGTGCCAAAGTATGAGCCTTCAGGTAATTTCGTTGTGCTAGACATTACTGAAAGCGAAGTAAGTGCAGAGGGTGGTTGGCCTTTTCCAAGACAAAGGTTGGCTGAAATACATAACAAGATTTTACAAAGTGGAGCGCTTGGGGTAGGATGGGTATTGAGCTTTGTTGATAAAGACAGGTTCGGTGGCGACTCTGAATATATTCTCGCAGTTAGTCAAAGTTCATCCTCAATAGTTGCCACCTTTTCTTTTGACAATCAAAAATATCCACAACCAACAGGAACAGTAATACTAGGGCCAGATGTTCAGGGTATTGCTTTACCTGGACACTTACCCAATATAGACGGCATATCAGGTAGAGTGTTAGAAGGTGTAGTATCGGCACCAGTAGATGTAGATAACTTAGTCAGAAGATTGCCCTTGCTATATGAAATACCAGACGGTTGGGTTCCTAGTTTCGGCACACAAGTTCTAAAAGCTTTGACAGGATCTGATTCTTACATAATAAAAACAAATGATTATGGAATAGAAGAAGTTAGGGTCAGAGGTATCCCAGCAGTACCTACGGACAGTTTGGGACGAAAGTGGATAAGTTGGGTTGAGACACCAACAACGACATTAACTGAAATGGATGTTGCTGGTAAGTTTGTTTTCGTAGGAGTGACAGCTAAGGGTATATTTCCTCAGTTAGCAACTCCAGTCGGTTTGTTAGAACCACACAAAATTCAAGCAGCATTATCAGAGTCTATATTGATTAAAGATAGTCCCAGAATACCAGATTGGCATTTAGGTGCAGAATTTTTATTTTTAGTATTTTTTGTCTCTGTGGTATGGCTTGTAACGCAATATCTAGGAATTTGGAATGGTTTGATATGCTTTTTTATCATCTTTGGCTCTACGGGCGTGCTAGGAGCTCAAATGGCAACAAGGGGTATTTTACTGGATTTTTCATACAATTTGATAGCACAATTCATAACTGGAGCCGTATCTTTCTATTTGAACTACCAAAAACAATATAAATTACGACAACAGATTAAAAAACAATTCGAACATTATTTAGATCCTAGACAAGTAAAAAGATTACAAGATAATCCTGACCTATTAAAGTTAGGTGGTGAGAAAAGATATTGCACATATCTATTTACTGATGTTAGAGGGTTTACTTCTTTGTCGGAAAAACTAGAACCAGAAGAGGTTACTGACATTATGAACAAAGCTTTAACTATTCAAGCTAATGCAGTTCAACGTAACGGAGGTATGGTCGATAAATATATAGGTGATGCTATGATGGCAATCTTTAATGCACCTATGGATCTAATGCATCATGAAGAGATAGCCGTTAAGACAGGGATTCAAATAAGAGACGAAATAAAAGCAGCAGGGTTAGGTATTGAAATTGGTATTGGCATAAATTCAGGGCCAGCTGTTGTAGGTAATATGGGGTCAGATTCACGATTCGACTATAGTGCCATAGGTGATGCTGTAAATACAGCGGCTAGACTAGAAAGTGCTACAAAAGATCGTAAGGTTGATATATTGATCGGTAAATCTACAGAAGATTTATGCGGTTACCATTTGAAAAAGCTAGAACCAATAGCAGTCAAGGGCAAGTCTAAGCCTTTAGAAATATATACTATATGATTGGTTTGAAGCCCAGCTCTTGTTCTCTTTCGAGAACACTCTTCTGATCAGCACCAGGCAAAGACGGTTGTATGATTGACACACTAGCAACTTCAGGTAAAGCTATACTTGGTCTAGCTTGAAATCTGCCTTCTGCTTCTTTCAAAAGGTTTTGCAATTGATCTTTTGCTTGATTATCAATATCACTAGCTTGTGTTTGCTCTACTAGTTCATCTTGAATATTGCCTACAGCATCTCCTGTGGCTGTTGATAATTCTTGTATGCCACCAATTCTCAACATTCTTTCAAACAGCTCTATTACTTGTACTGCTGCTGACTTATCTGTTCTCGCCATCATTTTGAGGAAAAAGGGATTTTGGAAAGCAGACCTTAGAACAGCCATACCACCAATAGTAGGCCAAATAGCAGGATTGAAAGAATTTATAGCAATTGCTGCAGCAACCAAAGTACCAGGTGCTCCACCACGACCCACTTCTTTAGCGGTTGTAGCTTGTATGGTTCTTGCTAGGTTATTTAAACCTTGTGCTACATCTCGACCAAACATAGCTTCTAAGGTTTCATCACCATAAGATCTAAGAATATTTTCAAACTTATCTGCTTGGAAAATTTTAGCTATATCACCACCCTTTGTCATACCATCAAAGTCAATTGCTCTCTGTAGCATTTTGTTCATAGCGTTATTTTGTATTTCAGTAAAAGCTTCATCACCAACTGTTTCTCTAACTAACCGTATATTAGATGCTCCTTGTGGGGTAAATATTTTACTAACAACTTCTTCTGTTGTAGCTTCAGGAAGTTTACTGATGATAAGATTACCTTCTAAAGCTTGTGTTTCAGCTTTTGCTTTTGCTAGTTTATCTAGTTCATCTAAAAAATTTTTACCAGCTTGTTTGTCTCGCAAGCCACTAACTCCTTTGGTGCCAAATCTTGTTATCAAATTTTGCAGTTCAGGCCCTTTTATATTGGGTTTAAGTTTATTAATTTGTTTGAGAGTGTCTAAAAATAAATTAGCATCAACATCTTCTCCTAGAAGTTCTGCTAGCTTGCCTCTTGTTCTGCCACCTTTATCAAAATTAGAAAGATAAGTAGCAAATTTAGAAAAATCTATTGTATCTAAAACAGGATCATAAGCTTCTTCATAAGCATCAGCCATAAGTTTTTGTTTCAAAACAGTTCTAAGTTCAAGAGTTTTAGTAGCTTCTGCTTCTTTACCAATCGTTATCAAATAATCATCATAATCTTTGGTAGCTTTTAAAATATCTCTTAAATCTTTAGGCCCACCACCCCTAACGGCTTTATCATATATTTGATAACTATCTATAGAACCATATTTACCTTGTTTAACAATTTTGTTTATTAAACCAGAATCAAATGATTTTAAAACTTGTGCAGAATATTCGTTAGCGTCAAACAAGTCACGACCAGCTCTAGCAACAACCATCAGATCATCATCTGTAACGCCTAATTTTTTTAACTTTCTTCCTGTTCCAGTTGATAACAAATCATCAACATTTACAGCAGCCTTTTGAGCTGAGGGAACCAACTGCAAATCAGTTAAGGCACCTTCTAGTTCTTTTATAACTTTATCTGCTACGTTGCCTTTTTGACTTTGTGTGATGAATAAATCTCTTTCACCTTTAATTTCAGAAATTGCGTTACGTAGACCTACTAAACGAACATTACCCGCTTCCCCATCATCTCTTATTCTTTTAATAACTCCTCGTAAATACTGAACTGGATTGTCATTAAAAGGTACATTTTCACCTATCGGACTTCCAATTGGGGTGTATGGATTTTTTGCAACGAACTCATCAAGTAAATCATCAGCATTAGTCAATCTTGGTTTGATAGCTGCTTCGAACACTTTTCCATTCAGATTTTTTGAGCCTGCTTGTGCTAATTGATCATCCACAATTGAATATTTATTTAACAAGTTTTCACCAAATAAACTTTCCCTTACTTCAGCTAATGATTTCAAGATATCATCACCAGCTTGCGGATCTGCAATTTTAAAACTCTCCAAAGACATATCACCAAATTCATCAACTACATCTTTAAAATACTTTTGTGCTCCTTGTACTGTTGCGATCTCTGCTTGCTTTACATTTGCAACGGCCTGTTTTACAGAACCATCTAATTGAGCTTTTTGTGCTTTAGACATAGCTGTACGTCCAGCATAACCAGCTATTACATCTTTTAGTTCACCAGATAATTTATTATTTTTATTCATTTTGTTATAAAGCTCTGCTACTTCTCTAAACAAATAAGCTTTAGTTTTTTCTGATCTTTGATTACCTAAGACCTGTTCAAACAAGCCTTGAAACCTGCCTGGTAAATTACGACCAAAAGCTGCTTGTGATGGCAAGGCTTTTTCTTGATAAACCTTTATAGTGCCTTTCGAAATAGCTTTTTTTATCTCTGATTCAGTAGCTTCACGACCCAATTGCTTATCTAACTTCATAATGTCATCTAGACTTCTGCCCTGCACGCCTTGTCTAAATAATCTAAGATTATCAAATGGACCTTGTTTGCCTAATAGTAAACCGTAGCCTACACCTAGAGCTTCCCCTAAAAATTGAGCTGTACCACCTATAATAAATTCATTCTTTAGCATGTCAGCCAATTCACCTGCTTCTTGTTCTTGTAGACCTTGGATAGATTCAACAGCCTCTTCTCCTGCTTTACCAACGGCTGAACCAGAGCCTGCGGCTAAAACACGAGATAATCTAGGACCACCATTAAAGAATTTTAAGGCTTTCGTTATACCGCCTAATATTTTTGCTTGTGGAGTTAGGAATGTTAATGCACCTACTAAAGGTCCTGTCATACCTGCAAAATCTGCTAAATCGCCTTGAGTAAAGCCAAATGAGTTTTCATCTATTATTCTGTTAAGAGCTAGCTTTGATCCGTCTCCTAAAGTTACAGTATCTGGTTCAAGGCCCATCCTACGCAAACCTGTTGGTGTAAGAGCCATTTGACCTGAACTATTATATGTGAATCCATCTGAACCGAATAAGTTGATAGCAACGTTTTGTCTTTCTTCAAAATTATCTGCTCTAGCAAGTTTGGCACGTATGCCTTTACCTCTGACACCTGTTTCGTAATCAAATAATAATTGATCTAGGTATGGGACTGCGGCTTGTCTAGTAGCGGTTGCTTTAATGTCTCTTTCAATAAGAGCTCGTGCTTCTTCTTCGGTATTTGCTTCTATGGTAACTGTACCTCTGTCACCTACATCTATTTCATATAAAGGCACTACTCACCCCTTAATTTAATCTTTACTACTCTTGCACCAACAGTCGGGTTATAGCCTGACGTAATAATTTTATCTACATCAATATTTAGTACATCATTAATCAGATCACCATATTCAGATATGTAAGTTTGTCCAATATTCCCAGCCTGTTTAGATCTTAATTGTTCTGCACCTGTTTTAACATTTCTTTGATATTGTCTTGCACTCGATTGCAGCGTACCTCTAGCTTCTTTTAATTTTTTTAGAGATTCACTTGGAAGGTCTGTAAATGATATTTGTCCAAAAACTTTATCTACTATTTCTCTATCAAGGTTAGAAATTGTCCTGCCTGACTCGCCTAACAATTCTCTAATTTGTCTGTTTTTAACAATATTAATCATATTTTGTATTTTTGTTGCTGTACTTGCTTCTTTTTCAATACCTAAAAAAGCAGAAGCTTCATCTTTAAATCTTTCTAATCTTCCCTCCAAACCAGTAACGGGCACATTTTTTTCTTGAGCTTCTTCAAAAAGTGCGATAAGGTCATTCATGATGCCAATAGAAGCATTTGTACCTTCAAAGTTTCTAATAGCTTCGTTCACTCCCTCACCCACGTCACCAACTTTAGCTAAATCGCCAAAGTCCATACCATTACCTGCAAGGCTTTTTTCCAACAAAAATTTTTCAAATTCTGATTTTTTTTCTTGTTCAAGTAAACTCTTAGCTTCTTGTTCATCTGCGAAACTAGCAGCGCCACTAGCTAAACCAGCTCCGAACCTACCTTCTCTAACAAGAGAACCGCCTATATTTCTTAGTGCATCATTAAATGCACTAGAACTAAAAAAGTTACTTAAACTGTTTGCTGCTGCTTGTGGCCCAGGAGCTGGTGTTGGCTCTGGTGTTGGCTCTGGAGTTGGTTCTGGAGTTGGTTCTGGAGTTGGTGTAGGTGTGCCTAAATCGTCTAAACCTTCTTGTATGGTAGTTGTTGGGCTTATTGCTGCTTGAACTAAATCACGAGCTGCTTGTTTTTCTACATCTGAAGCATCAGGGTTATTAATAATTGCTAATTGTGCAGTTAAAAAGTTTGGATCTGTAGTGTCTAACTCTGTTTCTTGAGCATATAGTTTTGGTACTTGTGTTATACCAATAAGACTTGAACTACCTATAGCACCAAGAGGATTTAATTTAGCCGTATAGTCGGTTATATCACCTGGATCTCTAGGTTGAAATCCTTTCATTCCTTTTACTACTTTACCAGTAGTTTGCAGTTTTGGTATAAATGGTAACGTTGCCTTTGCTGCAAATGGCAGACCATATTTTAATGCAATCCCTGTACCTAGTGCACCTAAGCCTCCTCCTGCGCCAATAGGAGCCATTGTAACACCTAGATTTATAGCGCTATTCATTTGTTGTTTTTGATATGCATCTAAGGGATCACGTGTTGGAGATAGGTTTAGATTCACTTCACTATCTTTCATAAGGTTGCCATCATTATCTCTGGCTCTTTGATAGTATTTACCGTTTTCGTATTCTAGGGTTTCAAATCCTACTGTTTTAGGATCACGATAGCCTTGAACTATTGGTTTTCTTTTGAGAACACGAACACCTGAAGCATCTACAGAACCACCAGCTTGGAACATTCTTCTGTTTAGAACGTCCATTAAGCAGCTCCTGAATTTCTGTTATATGGGTTATTGAAACCACTATATAAACTTAATGCTGCTCCTAGTCCGCCTGCTTTAGGATCTTGTGGTATACCATATTGTGATGAAATTTGTGTTCTACCTTGATTGTAGCCAGGCAACATACCACCTATAGCTTGCATTAAGCCTAATGGCCTCATAACATCTTGATAGTACATAGATGGGTATAAACTGGCTAATCCTTGTTGGAACTGAGCTCCTTGATCAAATAAGCCTTTTTGACGGTAAGCATTATCTAAAGCTTGATTAAAACCACTTGATCTTAACCCGCTAACCATACTACCTAAGCCTTCACCAAACCCTCTAGCACGTTCTCCAGCAAAGAGGCCAGCCCTACTGCCATAAGCAGATTCACCACCACGAGCTATATCATCTGCTCTTTGCATTATTTCTGACTGATCGAAACTTCTAAGAGAATCATCTATAGCTTTCTGAACTACTTGATCCTCATAAGGATCCATAAATTGACTTATATCATCTTGAGTTATAGGGCTATAGGCCATATTACCTATTTCCTCAGATCTTTGCAGATAAGGCATATACATACCTAAGCCACCTGATATACCTTGTCTAGCGTCTTGTCCTACTGATAAAAGCTGATTAAAGAAGCCAGGTTGATCATCTGTACCAAAATATAACGCCCTAATTAAAGGATCGGATAATATTTCTTGGGTTTCCTGACCAGCTAATATTGGATCAATTGGTTCTGCCATTATGCCCTTGCCTCAAAATATCTCATTAATGTCATCATATTGTCTGCGCCCCTTTGTCTGTCTGGTTCTCCTTGAGGTACTAATTCCATAATACCACCTTTGCCCTTTTTAAGTCCAACAGATCCTGCACCTAAATTAGCTTTAGCGGTCATAACAAACTCACCATCAGACAACATAGCAGGTATATCATCAGAGGTACCAGTACCTGGTCCTACAGATTCACCACCATTTCTCATGTCCATAACTTCACCACCTTCAGCAAAACCAAGATTAAAACCGCCTATCCCACCATAAGTGTTGTAAGCTAGATCAGGTCTAAGAGATTTTCTAATATCGCCCATACCGCCTGATTCTTTCTCTAAGGCTTTTTCAGTAGCATCTCCATAATATTTAGCCATAGCTAATAAAGCAGGGTCTAGACCAATAGAGTTTTTAAAACTATCTCTAAATTCACCTATTCCTTCTCCTAATTTACCTGATTTTCCCTTTATGTAGTCTTCAATCATACCAAGACGGCTTTGTCCTGAGCCTGTTACAGGGTCGTAGTTAGGGTCACCTGTTAAAATATTTGGCTTTGAAGCAGCTTTATACATGCTTTTTTCAGCTTTATTAGTGATAGCATTATACTCATCTGGAGTTATTGAATTTCCAAACTGATCTACATATTCAGATGGTCCAAATCCTAATGCACTTTTAATACCTTCGCCTAAGTTTCCTAAAGTATATTGACCAGAACCAAATTGAAACCCTTTATCAGCAAATTTAGCTAAATCTCCAGTTTCTCCTAATAACTTGCCACCTGTAAAAAGTGTAGCGAAATCGCCTATACCGCCTTCTCCTTTAACAAGGTTGACCGCTGCTTTACCTTTAACGTAGATATTTGCGGGCACTTGCCAAGGCCCTGGTATAAACCTTGCAACTTGTGCTACAGGCTCTACGACTTTTTTTACCTTCTTCCAAAGCTTGCTAAGAAAGCCAAACTCTTCTAAGCCTGTATTTGGGTTAATTGAACCACTACCAACCGTTATATCACTTAGGTTAGTGCCTGTTTTAGCTAGATGCCTTTCTAAGGCTTTTTTTAGAGATTTGTTTCTTGCAATAATGTGTGGAGGTACGACAACTTCACCTTGCATAAGGTGAGCTAGACGAGTATCCTCGCCTCTACCTGAGTTTTGTAAAGCCATTATACCTTGATCCATAACTTTTCCTTATTCTACCACCTCTTTTGACGGTTCTACAATAATTTTACCGTTATCGTCGGTAAGAACAGATGCATATATTTCTTTGTCTTGACGCTCACCAACTACTAACCAAGAGACAGATGCCTTGGATTCCGCATTCTGACACTCTATTACGAGCTGAGAGCCCATCATTTTGCCTCTGACGGCATCCCAATCATCTATATTAGATACGAAAGCCTGTATGTCTCTGTTAAGGGCTAAAAATGTGCCTGGAGTCATACCGAACCATTCATCTAGATCTATAACGGCTCTACCGTCTTGTAAGGTAATTGTGCCTCTATACAGGTTATCAGCTTGTGGGCCCTCTACAAATGAGTGAACTAAATGATGTGTGTCTGGTTTAAGTGGGTGATCTATCTTGAATGAACCTGATGATTTGGATAGTGAGCCATGAACTGTTACACCATCATCTGCAATAGTCATAACTTTATTGATTCCAAATGGGTCTGTTATTTCATCTGCTTCAGAAGTTACATAAAACTCC
>VMHT01136973.1_pt1 | contig 19929 bp, 13 predicted proteins | sample 4693611 | NCBI WGS metagenome assembly VMHT01 (sample SAMN12280063, study PRJNA550983) | marine metagenome | isolation source: seawater sampled from same location over 5 years 0.02-0.2 micron viral filtrate | place: USA: collected off the coast of southern California halfway between the port... ...
ACCGCATAGTCAACCCCCAGACCCAGTGAAAGCGCTCCGATGGTCACCGTTTGGGCGTTGATGAGTGCACGACCGCTCAGCCGCAGGGCGAACCCGTCGCCTGCATCCTCGGACAGTTCCTCCAGAGTCGCCTCAATGCTTTCAGCGAGGTCCACGGTAGCGCTCCACCCCAACGTGTCGGCTTGGAAGGAAAGCAGCGTTTGCTCGCCGTCTCTTGAGAGCAGACTCTTCGTGGCTTCGATGCCCGTTTCGTTTTCCAGCGACCAGGTCAGCAGCGCTTCGTAGCCACCGGTCCCACCCGCTTCCGCCGTGCGCATGAATCCGTCAACCACAGGGTCCTGCAGCCTGGCTTGGTCGTACACGTCCCACACGCCGCTTGGCACCCCGCTCACGTCGTCTCTGCTTGACATGCTCGCCAATGCGTCTTCCCAAACCGCTCGGCCTTGCTCGCTGATGACGTCGCCGTCGATCACCACGTACAACGGCGAGCGGCTCGTACCAAACTCGTCGCTGATCAATAAAAAGTCCTGAACAACAGGGATGGATTCGTCGAGCTGATCTCGTTGTTCAAACGCCACTTCGAGCTGCTGAAACCCAGCCACCATCGGCACCAGCAACACGATGGCGATGAAACCGACCTTGAACGGCTGAGTTGAGAGCTTGCCCAGGTTGGTGGCCAGGGGGCCCACGGTGATGTTGCCGGCCTTATCCAGTGGGAGTTTTTTGGTGGGAACGATCAGCATGAGAGCGGGCAGTGCGGAGATGCTGAGCACGTAGATCAGGAACAATCCGATGGCGATGACGGTCCCAAACACCTGCAGGAACGCAAGAGAGGACAGGCGGAACGAGAGAAAGCCAACGATGTCGGTGGTGATGGCGATCATCAATGCGATGGAGGTCAGCACGGTTCCCTGCCGAATGGCGCGCATCCGGGCACGACGGTCAAAGTCTCGAAGCGTCGTTCGACCTTGCGGATTCCGAGTTTCTTCGCCCTTCAATTCCTCACGAATCCGAAGCACCACGTGGAGGCCGTAGTCCACGCCGATGGCGAGCAGGAGCACGGGAATCGAATTCATGGCGGCGTTGAAGGTCATGTCCACCCCGGCAAATTGGAGCCAACCAGATACCCCGTACGTTGCAGCGATGGCCACGACCGTCAGAGCGAGGACAAACACCGTTTCACGGATGCTTCGGAAGTTGAACCAGAGGATGATGCCCAACAGGAGCATGGCGGCGCTGGTGAGCATGCCGATCTCTTTACCGATGGTGGCGGTCGAATTTTCAGCGAACTGAGCGAACGAGAACGTCCTCAGGTCGCTGCCGTTGGTGATTTCGATCAGATCCGATTCCATCGATTCTGCCCACTGGGTCAGGTCGGCTTGCACCAAACCAAGCACGTCGTAGCCGAAATCGAGGGGCTCGCTCGACACCACCAACGTCACCATGACGGGGCCGTCCGAAATCCACGGGTCTTCTGCGTCCTCGGTTGGAAGACACGAAAGAATGGCGGCTCTGAAGTCCACGTCCTGAAGGCCCACGATGGGGCCGAGCTGGGCCTGAATCGGCCCGGAAACGGCCATAATTTCTCCAATTTGAGCACCGGTCCGATTTTCGGTCATGCTGGAAAGCAGACCCATCAACTGACCCAGCTCATCGCTGAGGTTGTCGCCCGTGTCCATCCTCGGCAACCATTGTGCAGGTTCACCGGCGTCCCATGCCACAAGCCGGTCGTGCGTGATGGGCTCAACCTGTGGGACGTGCATCGCCGCTTCTGTTAGGTTCGTCAGGGCAACTGAAATGTTCCCGCCGTCGGCCATCAACACATCAACACTGGCCGCATGGAGTTGAGGCAGCCAGGCCGAGGCTGTCTCTGCGTCGTGCAACGCCATCCACTGCATCGCTTGGCCCGCCGGCCCGTTGTTGGCTTGCGTTCCGAAGAGAGGGTAATGATACGGCGCGAAGTCGGTGTTGTTCAACATCGTCGCTTCGACGATCGCAAGTCGTTCCCAAGTTTCGGCTTGGAGCAAATCGTTGGCTTCGATGTTGTCCAGAACTCGAATAAAATCGAGGTTGGCACGGTATTCACTCTCAAGTTCGTTCAGGAGATCCACGCTCGGGCTGTCGGGGAAGAACCCGTCCTCGCTGTTGTCGAATTGAAGATGCATGCCCCCAGAGGCGAGCAAGACCATGGCGAGCATCACAAACGCAAAGGCTTGCTTGGGTCGTTCCACGCTCCAGTCCGTAAGAGCCATGAAAGGATTTCGCATGATTTTTGTACATCGCACGGGCTTATAACCGTCCGTTTTGAAGCCCTTGAGAACCACCCGTTTTGGCTGTGCAAAGCGGACCGTGGTCGGCTCTTCTCATTCGACTTCAAGCAAGGAAGCGCCTTGGTCCACCTGGTCGCCCGCCCGGTAGTGTACACGAGTCACGGTGCCGTCGGTCGAAGCCACGATGCGGTGTTCCATTTTCATCGCCTCGAGCACCATCAAGGGCGCACCCGCAGTGACCTTGTCTCCTTCGCTCACCAACACTTCCAGCACCTTTCCTGGCATGGGCGCCACCAGTCCTCCTTCGTCGTGTGCGTTGGAGGAACCGGGTTCAATTCGCTCCAGCTTGAAGGTGCGGCCGTTGATGTGAACCCACCACGTATCGCCCACCTTGGCCGCATGAGCCACATGGACGTGTCCGCTTTGGAGAGTGATTTGCAATCGCCCTCGGGCGTCTTCGACCAGTTCATGCCCTTCCAGGAAAAACGAATCGCCTTGCTTTGAGAGGGTGACCTCAACCGGCCCGTCGCTGGAAGCAAAGGTGTGTTGCATCAGGGGTACCTCCGCGTCAAGGTGCTGAACGGGCTTACGGGGCCCTTGCTGGAGGAAGTCCGTCTTCGGGCTTGCGTGCGGTGCAATCCAAGCGTCTCGGCGCTGGCTGCAGCGAGCAGGGCTGCCTCCTCGAGGGCCGGCGATGAGGGTGGGTTCCAACCTTCGGGCCACACATCTTCGATGGTGGTGGTCGTGGTCGAACCGTCAACGACCGGTGGTGCGTCGCAGAGATCGCGAAGAAATTCAATGTTGGTCGTGGTGCCCAACACGACAAATTCATCCAGCGAGCGGCGCATCTTTTGGAGGGCTTCCGTCCGGGAAGGCGCCCAAACGATGAGTTTGGCAAGCATCGGGTCGTAGTTTGGAGTCACTTCGTCGCCTTCTCGTACGCCGGTGTCAAGTCGAACACCGGGTCCATCGGGGGGCCGAAACACCGCCAGTGGGCCGATCGACGGAAGGAACCCGTTGGCGGCGTCCTCGGCGTAGAGTCGCACTTCGATGGCGTGGCCGCGCATCATCAGCGGGCCGCACGTCATCGGCTCGCCGGCCGCAATGCGCAGTTGTTCTCGAACGATGTCGACCCCCGTAACCAGTTCCGTGACGGGGTGTTCGACCTGGATTCGGGTGTTCATCTCAAGAAAGAAGAATTCACCGGACGGAGCCAAGAGGAATTCAACGGTTCCGGCCCCGACGTATTCAACCGCCTCAGCAGCCGCAACCGCCGCCCGACCCATCGCTTCGCGCAGATCGCTGGTCATGGTTGGACCCGGCGCTTCTTCGAACACTTTCTGATGACGTCGTTGGACGCTGCACTCACGCTCACCGAGGTGAATCGTGCGTCCGTGCTGGTCGGCCAAGATTTGAATCTCAATGTGTTTTGAACCTGAAAGCAAACGTTCGATGTAAATGCGCCCGTCTCCAAACGCCGCGACAGCCTCGCGACGAGCACCGGCCGCCGCCTGGTCGAAATCGGCCGCTGCGTGCACGGCACGCATGCCTTTGCCACCCCCGCCGCTGGAGGCCTTGAGCAGCAAGGGGTAGCCCACGCGCTCCGAGGCTTCTCGCAGGGCCGTCAGCGCCAATGCTTCGTCGTCTTCCTCAACCTCCTCGCCAGGAATGACCGGGACGCCAGCCGCTCGCATCGTCTGTCGAGCCGTCATTTTGTCGCCCATCTTTTCAATCGCCGACGCAGAAGGCCCGATCCACGTCAACCCAGCGGCCTGTACGGCGTTTGCGAACTCGGCTCGTTCGGAGAGGAATCCAAATCCCGGATGAACAGCGGTGGCTCCTGTGTTGAGCGCAGCGGCGACGATCTGCTGCTGATCCAGGTACGTCTCAGCGATCGATTCACCCTTCAACATCACGACGTGGTCCGCCATCTCGGTGAACAGACTTCCAGCATCGTTGGGCGCACAAACGGCCACCGTTGGATGCCCGGCTTCCTTGCACGCCCTCAAAATGCGGCAGGCAATTTCACCTCGGTTGGCCACCAGGACTTTGATGCTCATCCCTCCTCAATCGTCGTTGGGTTTCCAGTTTGGCGGTCGCTTTTTAAGGAAGGACGACAACCCTTCTTGACCTTCGTTTGAACCTCGCATGCGGCTGGTAAAATCAAGGGTCCAGTCTCGCAGCTCTTCGTCGGAACCGGTCCACCGGTCAAACCCGAGCGTCAATTCTTTTGCGAGCATCACGGCGGACGGTCCGGTTGTCATGACTTCGGCGACGATGTCGTGTACGGTGCCTTCCAGCTGTTCTTTTTCTTCAACAACCGCTTCGATGAACCCAATGCGCAACGCTTCCTCGCTGTTCACACGACTTGCCTGCATGGCCAATCGCCGGAAGGCTGCGGACCCCAATCGACGGTACACGTAAGGGCCAATGACGGCGGGGAGGATGCCCAGTTTGCCTTCCGACAGCGCAATTCGGACGTCGGCGGTGGCCACGACGTAATCGCAACAGGACACCAGGCCAGCACCACCGCCCAAGGCCACGCCTTGAACAGCCCCTACGGTGAAGCAAGGGTGGGACCAGAGGCCGTTGAACAATCGATCGAGGCGCTCGGAGTCAGCACGATTCTCCTCGGGCGTGTTGGCCCCCGCATCGCGCATCATGTTGATGTCCGCACCCGCACAGAAGTGCTTCCCTTCCCCCTGCAAAATCAGCGTACGCAGAAACGGGACGCCGTTGTTGTCGTGAAGGGCGTCTTGCCGCCCTGCACTGCGCTCGGCTGTCCATTCGAGCAGTGCAATCAATTCCTGAATCATTTCGACGTTCATGGCGTTGAATTTGTCAGGGCGCGCAAGCGTCAGGTTGGCTTGCGAGCCGATGACGGTCAGAGAAACCATGGTGGTGGCGGGAGGTGTGTCCATAAGGGTCATGTCAAAAACTCCAATTGAAAAATCGAACATCGTATTGAAAAATCACATCCGGAAGATGCCGTATCGGTGGTCCGGGAGGGGCGCATTCCGCGCTGCGGCGAGACACAAACCGAGGACGTCCCGGGTGTCGCGGGGATCGATGATGCCGTCGTCCCACAAGCGTGCCGTGGAGTAGTAGGGGCTGCCTTCGGTTTCGTATTTCTCAAGAATGGGCCGTCGAAACGCTTCCAACTCGTCCGCTTCCATGGGCCCTTTGCCTTCCCGTTGTCGTTGATCCTGTTTGACGGTGGTCAGCACGTCGGCCGCTTGTGGGCCGCCCATCACGGAGATTCGGCTGTTGGGCCACATGAACAGGAATCTTGGGTCGTAGGCTCTGCCGCACATCCCGTAGTTTCCGGCACCGTGGGAGCCACCGACGATGACGGTGAATTTTGGGACGTTCACGCACGACACGGCGGTGACCAACTTTGCACCGTCTTTGGCGATGCCACCCGCTTCGTAGGCCTTTCCAACCATGAAACCCGTGATGTTTTGCAGGAACACGAGGGGCACACCTCGTTGGCCGCAGAGCTCAACAAAGTGGGCACCCTTCTGACTTGATTCTGAAAACAGGATGCCGTTGTTGGCAACGATGCCCACTTTGTGGCCGTGGATGTGAGCAAAACCGCACACAAGGGTCGTACCGTAGCGCGATTTGAACTCGTGAAATCTGGATCCGTCCACGGTGCGAGCGATGAGTTCTCTGACGTCCACCGGCGTGCGGTTGTCAGCGGGGATAAGTCCCATCAGGTCCTCCACATCGTGCGCAGGAGGTTCTGGTTCGGCCATGGCGGCCGGTGCTTTTTCGACCGGACCTAGGTTTTCGATGACGTTTCGGACCATTCGCAACGCCTCGTTTTCGTCTTCTGCAAAGTGGTCGGCCACGCCCGATTGAGCGGTGTGAACGTCTGCGCCGCCCAACTCTTCAGCCGTGACCTCTTCACCGGTTGCGGCCTTGACGAGGGGCGGGCCGGCAAGGAAGATTGTTCCGTTGCCCTTCACAATGATGGATTCGTCCGACATGGCCGGAACGTAGGCGCCGCCAGCCGTGCACGACCCGAGAACGGCGGCGACCTGTGGAATTCCGTCGCCAGACATTCTGGCCTGGTTTCGGAAGATTCGTCCGAAATGCCCGATGTCGGGAAAAACCTCGTCCTGCATGGGAAGGAACGCTCCGCCGGAATCCACGAGGTAGATGCAGGGTAGGTGGTTTTCATGAGCCACGGTCTGGGCACGGATGTGTTTCTTGACCGTCATGGGGTAGTAGGACCCACCTTTCACGGTCGCATCGTTGGCCACAAAGAGGCATTCCCGTCCGTGAACCATTCCGATGCCGGTTACGATGCCTGCCGCGTGCGCACGACCGTCGTAGAGGTCGTGAGCGGCAAGCGGAGAAAGTTCGAGGAAAGCGGTTCCCGGGTCGACGATGCGTTCGATGCGTTCTCGCGCCAGATGCTTTCCTCTTGACCGATGACGTTCAACGTACTTTCCACCGCCGCCTTGAGATGCGATTTCGAGGCGTTCGCGGAGCTCGTCGAGGAGCGCAAGGTTGTGGGCCTTTCGCTTTGCGAAGTCGGGGTCCGCTCGATTGACTCGGGTTGGCAGTCTGTCCATGCTGAGCCCTCATCCACACCGAAGAGAACCACGCATTTAATGCCATGCGAGGCGAAAAGTTGGCTTCACACACCGAGCATCAATCGCCCGATGTCTCGCAAACCCGGCGCAAGCCCAACGATGAGCACAGCGAGAACGATGAGCAGGCGGAAATGTTGCTGTCGGTGCTCGATTCGCATCTGAACGAAAAGCCAGACGATGAGGCCCACCAAGGCGGCTTTGACCAGAGCAAACAACCACGCGCCTTCGCCCCAATCCACTCCGATTGCGTCGTTGATCCTGCCACCGTATTGGATGACAGCGTTGCTCACGGGGTGCTTTTCTCCGTACCCGAACAGATCAATTCCGACCATGGTCGCGAACCCGTCGCACAATTGACCAAACACCATGCCCAGCACCATTGGGTGAGCGAGCAGGGCCTTGTTTGAAAGGAATTCAACGGGGTGGTCGGCCCACCGTTCAGCCTCGTCTTCCCACTGTTTGAGGCCGATGTTGGCAGGGAGAACTCCCGCGCTGTGGCCCGTCAAGCGCAGTTGTTCAGCGTCTTCCCGCCCCGCTCGGTAAAGCACCACGCAGACGATGGCTGGAAGTCCAAGCACCACCCACACCGGCCAGAACGTGAGGTCGCCCGACGCCTTTCCACTTTCCTGGGCCCACGGTGTCGCCATGAATTGAGCCCAGTGGGACACACCGAGCACCACCGCACCGATGGCAAAGCCCAGCATGCCTCGAGTGATGGCCGGCCACGTACGCGTCCACACCATCGTGATCCACACCACGGCCACGGCAAGAACCAGTCCGGTTGTTGCCAGCGTGAACGAAACCTCGGGGTGCGTCGCGTAAGCGGGTTGGTACAGCAGGTACCAGTGGAGCGTCAGCACCACAAACAGAAACCCTCCAACCAAGGTTGCTTGTGCTTCTTGTGCTCGGTCGCTGTCCTGGCCGTCAAACCGACGACCGATGAAATGGCTGAGCACCGCCACGCCGACCAGCCAGCCCGCAAGATGGAGGTGGATGATGGGTGATATGAACAGGACGTCCCTCGAGGACGAGAAAAAATCGGCGTCCTCCAACACCCGGAGCACGGGGGCGAGACACACCCAAGCGATGAGAGCCATCGTCATCCGCTCATCGACGGGAAGCTTCCATTTTCGGAACAGCGCTTGAAACAACACGACGCAACCGAGCATGCTGAGGGTGTAAATCGCTGTGTTCTGCGGGGTGTAGCCGGCGTCTCCTGCCACGCCGGCGTCTTCGACGACCGGGTCCCAGATGATGGGTTTCAAGGTCTCGGTCCAAACGGTATCGAAGGCCAGTATCAGCCCTGCTAATGCAACGAGGACCGCACCGAGGGCCGTCCAGATGACCATTTTTTCAGTCGGCGAATATTGGTCGTCGGGGAGCGGAGCTTCGTAACTCTGTTCGCTGATTTCGGACACGACCATTCCCCCTCAGCAAGCAAACCCACGGTCCGCTTGCTAATCGGTTTTGCGACGGTTCACTCCTCTTCTTGGGAAAGGCGTGCGATGAGGTCAGCTTTCTTTCCGCTCACGGGAAGGCCAGCGGCCTTCAGGCGTTCCTTGAGATCGGCCACGGAGAGTTTTGAGAGGTCTTCGCCCTCGTTCGACTCGCCTTCGTCTGAATCGGCCTCGAGGCCGAAGCCACGTGGCTCGTGGACCTCGATGAAGGAGACTTTGCCGCATTCCACGGCGTCTCGGATGATCGTCACCAATCTGAATTTCATCATGGCGGCGTTGGTGTCAAAGAGCATCGTTTGCGGGATGGTGATGTTGAGGTCGTCGCCATCGAACGCCACGCCGAAGTCGCTGTGTCCGGTGTTGGACTCAAGAAGCGCCATGACCTGCTCTTCCTTCCCTTCAACGACCTTGACGATTTTGAAACTGTACTTGAGCGTCTTGCCCGCCATGGGGTGATTGTAGTCGATGCGGGCTCGTCCAGCAGCGAGGTTGGTCAAGTAGCCCTGACGGTTGCCGATGTTCACCGGGGCACCGATGTACAGTGCGTTCGGGTCCTTCACCGCTCGAATGAGTTTGTCGATGCTGATGGTTTCCATTTGCTGAGGGTCCTTTTCACCGTAGGCGTCGGCCGCCTCGATGACGACCTCGATTTCCTTGTTGGCCTTTGCATCGGCCAGCGCAGCTTCAAACCCTGGGATGAGGTTGCCCCCGCCCACCACGCAGACCATGGGGGAGTAGGAGCGCCCTTCCTGATGCGATTCATGCTCTTTAGCGACGTCTTCTCGGGTGGTCTCGATCAGGGCACCGCTTTCTCCGTTGTAGAGTTCGTAATCAACGTGAACAATTGTTCCTTCTTCCATGCATAAGCCTCCAAGGGGATGATTCGGCGACCAGCCCCCCCTTCATAATTGCATTGGAGGCCGTTATTCTTCCTCGAGGGTTCGGATTGGGACGTCCGTGCCGGGCTTCGCCGTCTTGCTGGCCCCCGAGACGGTCACCAGAGCCATGCCGGCCATCATTGCGAACCAGCCCACCCAAACAAGATGGGAGTGTGGGAGGTCGTAGACCGTAACTCGAACCAATTCAATGCCATCGAGCCCGTCGCTTCCGGCAGAATTCATGAGTGCGCCCGCCTGACTTCCGTCAAAGATGAACACCAAATCTCCGGTCAACCGAGTGAGGGTTGCCACTTCCGAGCGAGGTACGCCTTGGCTGTCAAATCGCAGCGTGCCCGGCAGGACTTCTCCAATCAGAGGTCCAACCGCACTGCCGTCCATTTCGTAGACGTTGATTCTGACGCCGATGAACCCGTCTCCGACCTCAAAGCCCTCGAGTTCTGTTTCCAACCCCGTGAATTCAAGCCCGAGGTCGTTGTGAACGATCACCTCATCTTTGATCATGGAGACTCGATGACTCGCATCGCCCCTGTCGACCAGCACGGTGGTGGATAAATGACCCAAGAGAAGCAGGAGAAGTCCAAGGTGAACCACATGGGCGCCGAGTGGTATCCTCAGAAGAACCCCTTTTTTTCGTGCGGTTTTGGACTGATCGATCACCTCTCGCACGACCGGCGCAAGCGCCAAGGTAAGCATCGGCAAGGACATCCACACGATGTGGCCACGGGTTAAGTGGTTCGAGACAGCGGTCGTTGAGTCCCTGCCAAAGGCATCGGGCGCAACAAAAAGACCGATGATCGAAACGGCGAGCCCGCCGCCGAGGAGCCAGAGTGTCACCGACGGGTCGTCCTTCCTCCGAGTGTACGTGAAGAGGCCAGCCCCCAACGCTGCAAGGAACGGTGCACCGTAGAGTTCGTGCGCTTCGAAGTTCACAGCGTCGATGCTGGTCAAGAGCAAGACCCACGTCAGCACCAGGTAAAGGCTCACCAAAACAACGGACGCCCACAACGCTGTCCGTTGCTGGTCGCGGCGTTTGGTGGGTGAAAAATCAGCTCCTCCGTCACGTTGAGGTGCGAGCATCCAGGGCAGGACAAAGGCAGCCACGATCAGACCTGCTGCACCGATGCTCATCGCTTGAGACCACGCCAGGGCGAGTCCCAACATGACACCTCCAGCCGCCCACGGCCATGCTTTGAGCGCATCATCCGATCGGTAGAGCGGAACAAACAACACCGCAAACGCCGTTGAAATCCAAACGTCCAGCGTCAATCCGAACACCACCAGCGTCAGCACGATGTCCAACGGAATCGGTGCGAGTCCCTCGTAGGTCCACGGGCCGTTTGGGTCGTTGAGGTCGCTTGAATCAGCAGCTGTGAGTGATTTCTCTGGTGAAGCGGCATCGCCGCTGAACGCCACCGTCCTTGCCGCCAGCAACGGGGCGAACAGAACCCCCACGAACACCACGTCAGGCACCGAGGCCCACGACAAACCCTGCCCGTTGCTGCCCGTGAAGACGAGGCATCCCAGCAAAGCGACGACCGCAGGCAGCGCCATGGCACCTGAAGCGGAAAGCGGGAGCCGGGTTCGCTTTGCCGCGTGCTGTTGCACCGCAAGCCAACACCCGATGAGCACAAACATCCAGGTCACGTACGCCATGACCTCCGTGGCAGCAGGATCGTCTCGCAGAATCATCAGTCGACCGAACACGTCGGACGGCGGGGTGCTGGAATCGCTGGTGACAAACGTGTGAACCGAAGAGGCCCACACGCCGCCGGCGCGAGTGACGGTGGTGGCGAACAAGGCCAGCATGCCGGTGGCTAGACCGCCGCCGATCCACACCTCTGAGCGAACGGTTCCAGGGCGCGTGCGTAGGTGAATCATCATCACCAGAGCCAACCACGGGAGAAACGACCCGGTTTCAACCGGATCCCACGCCCAATAGCCACCCCAATCGAGGATGAGGTAGGCCCACAAGCCACCCAGCCCGATGCCCAGGGTCGCAACCAACAACCCAGGGCGTGCGAGGTGAAGCATTCTCGGGCCGAGGTCGGCGGTCTGACCCGTGTAGGCGGCCGACAGAGCAATCGCCGTCAGGTGAAGGCAAAGTGCGTAGGTCAGGAAGATGAGGGGTGGGTGGATGACCATCAGGTCGGTTTGCAACAATGGATTCAGCCCTGCACCCGCAAAGAAGGCGGGCGTGGCTTTGAACGGGTCAAGCGAGAAGGCGATGAGCAAGAGCGTGAGGCTCATCAGATGCATGAATCGAAGCCTCCAAGCGTGTGCGTTGTTGTCCTCGCCGGTCTCGCCGGGCAGTGAACGTCGCCAAATCCACGCCACCAACGACATCCATCCAAGCCACATCAGAAGCGGCCCTTCCCGAGCAGCCCACGTTGCGGCGAATCGATACTTCAGCGGGAGGTCCTCCCCACCGAACGCAGCGACGTGGAGAAACGAAGTGTCGTTGACCAGAAACAAGCGAGCCAATGAAACAAACGGAAGCACCATGGCGATGTGGAGCGCCGATGAAAGAAGGGGTTGGTTCTCGTGCAGGCGGGGTTTCGCCAACAACCAACCGACGGCGGCGAGGGCCACCCACATCGTCAGCCCCCACATGGTGTTGGGGGGTTGGGCGACCCTCATGGCCTTTGCTCATTTGCCGTGCGGTGCTCAGACCTACCAGCCAAAGAATTTCGCCCGCGAATAGCCAAAAGACAGCAGGACGGAAATCACGCGTTTGGTCAGCAGAAGAGGTCGCCGAACGAGAATCTTGAGGCCAATGAACGCCTTGTCGAGTGGATTCATGTTGCCCAGTTCGTCGGGCAAACAGCGTGCCATAGCCGACATTTCCTCGTCGGTCAACTCGTACAACGCCGTTTTCCCTTTCAGAATTTTGTGGTAGGGCGGGAATCGCTTTTTCCACGCCTTCTCGTACGCCATCAATCGCTCAGCTGACAGGTCGTTGTCCTTCAGCGCAGCGGCGACGGTTTGAGCGGCTTCTCGTCCCGACCATAGAGCGAGGTGGGTTCCGCCCTCGAACAGCGGGGACGTGAACCCGGCGGCATCGCCGACCAGCACGACGCCGTCGGCCACGGTTGCAGTACGGGGTCCAGAGATAGGTATGGTCCCTCCGAACGGACGGATTTTGATGCCTTCGCCTCGCCACGGCGGGTTGACCGTAGGCTTTCCTTTGAGGTAGGTGTCATCGATGAAGGATTCAAGGTACTTGATGGCGCCTTTCTTGTCGGTGGTGACCAGACCGACGTTGGCTCGCCCACCTTCCTTGGGAATCATCCACACGTAGCCGTGCGGCGAGTACTTGGGCCACAGATAGAAATCGAGATAACCGTCGTTGGGCACGTCGAGTATTTCGTACTGGAAGCCAGCGATCACCTCGACGTCTCCGCCCATGTCGAGGTACTTGGCGGCAGCGCCGGTGACGCCTGAGCCGTCAATGACGGCCCGACATTCGATGGGGAATTCGGGGCCTCGACCTTCAAGTTTCCAATTGGAAAATTGATTTTCTGAATTGTAAACTCGCTCCATTCCGGTCACGCGGTGGTGAAGGTGCAGTTCAGCCCCTTTGGCCACCGCCTCATCGGCCAGCCATCGTTCGAACAGATGCTTCTCTAGCACGTAGCCCTCTTCGGTGAGGAGTTTTTCCGTCCCGTCGGGAAAAATCACACGTATGCCCTTTACGTCAAGCGCCTTGACGTGGTCGGGAAGTTCCAAATCCAGATTCTGAACGGCCAGCTCTGAGAGACATTCGCCGCAATGGACCGGTGTTCCGATTTCGGGATCCGCTTCAAGGATCAGTGTGGACAGACCAGCGCGGGCGGCGTGCAGCGCTGCAGAACCGCCCCCTGGTCCAGCACCGATCACCACGACGTCGTACATCCGCTTCCCCCTCATTCAAAACGGAGGCACGAAAGCCCATGAAGGAAACGGTTGGGGGTTGTGCCAGTCGTTTGTGAAAAGCGGTGTGCATACGGAGGTTCAAATCCAAGAAGCCCTAGGATTGACCGTGGCTTGGAAGACGTTGAGACGCTGGATGAACCACCTCGACGACCGGGGTGAGCTCCTCCGAATCGACCGACCTGTGGACGTGGTCTACGAGGCCGGAGCCATCGCCGACTTGCTGGTGAAGAACAACGGGCCGGCGGTCTTGTTTGAACAACCGCGCTTAGCCGACGGTACCATCTCTTCCATTCCGTTGTTGATGAACGCCTTTGGCGGCCACGACCGAACGCTCCGAGCGCTTGGGGCCAGTCATGAAACCGAAGTTGGCGACCGCATGGTGGCGATGATGAAGCCCGACATCGGCCTCTACATGAGGAAGCCGTGGAAGGGCTTGCCGTTGCTGAGAGACGCATTGGCCATGCCGCCCAAAAAGGTCCGAAAGGGCAAGGGCCAGCGAGTGCGTCTCCCCAACGACTTGACCAAGCTCCCCATCCCGAAAACGTGGCCGATGGACGGCGGCCATTTTGTCACGCTTCCTCTGGTCGTGACCAAAGATTCGAACGATGAACACAATCTGGGCATGTACCGAGCACAGGTTCACAACGAAACGGAACTTGGGCTTCACTGGCAGATTCACAAGCACGCCGCAGATCACGCTGCCAAGGGCGAGCGCATGCCCGTTGCCGTCTGCATCGGTGGCCCCCCTGAACTCATCTTCTCCGCGATTTCGCCCCTCCCGGACAATCTCTCAGAGTATCAATTTGCGGGCATCCTCGGACAAAAATCCCTTCCCATCACCAAGGCGTTGACGCAAGATCTCTGGGTGCCCGCCGAGGCCGACATCATCATTGAGGGCTACTGTGACCCCACCGAAACCAAATTGGAAGGGCCGTTTGGCGATCACTACGGTTTCTATTCTCTGACCGGACAGTACCCAGTGCTCCACGTGACCGCCATCACGTGCCGCTCCGACGCCATTTTGCCGGCCACCATCGTCGGCCTCCCTCCCATGGAGGACGGGTTCTTGGGAGAGGCCATCGGACGACAATTTTCACCCGTTCTTCAATTTCAGCACCGGGACGTGAAGAGCGTCCATCTCCCGCTCGAAACGGGCTTCCACAACCTGGCCATCGTGGCATCGAAACAGAGGTATCCGCGCCAAGGTCGAAAGACCGCAATGGGCCTCCTCGGTGCGGGGCAAATGATGTTCCTGAAGGTGATTGTGGCCGTTGATCCCGACCAAAACCCGAAGGATTTGGAGGCGTTTTTGGACGCGCTGAACGACAAGGTCGAAATCAGCGAGGACGTCGTTGTGTTGCCCGGAATGGTGGCGGATGCTCTCGAGGCCGCTTCGCCGTTTGAAAACGTTCACGACAAACTCCTCATCGATGCCACCACACTCGTGTCCACCGACCCACGTTCGCCCGATGAACCCCTCGAGGGGTCGTACAATCAACCCACACCCGCATGGCGACAGGGAACGGCGGCGTCTGAACCCTTTGATCGCTTGGCGGACGTTGAGTCGCTCCCCGGCGTTCGCCAAGCTCGGATGCTGCGCGACAACATGCTCGTGGTATCGACGCCCGTTGTTGGAACACCCAGCCCGCGAACCGGACAACACGAGGGTGACAACGCCCGGGAAACCCAGCGGATTGAACAAATAATTCAATTGAGAAATTTAATTTGGCAATTGGATTCTAAAAAGAATCTTCGCTGGCTCTTCATCACCAACGACGATCTGGACATGACGCACACCAAGGCCCGACGCCGCCTGCTCTGGCAACTCACCGCTCGGTTTGACGTGGGACGAGGCCTCACCTTTGACGAGCGTCGAGAGCGCTTATGCTGGGACGCCACCACGCCGATTCCTTCCGAGGAGCACGGTGTCCGTCGTTGGCCTGCCGTAACCCTTCACGATGAGGAAACCCTCGCTAAAATTGCCACTCACCCCGAACTCAGTAAATACGAATGGCCGCCCCACCTTTCCTTTGGGGGCCCTGAGTGATGGACGTCAAGCAAGTCTTGTCCTTCATCAAAATTGAACACACCCTGTTTTCGCTTCCGTTCGTGCTGATGGGCTACATCATCGCCATCCGTCAGTTCAACATCGTTCCGGGCATTGACCTGCTCTGGATTTTGCTGGCTGCCGTCGGAGCTCGTGGCCTGGCGATGGCCTTGAACCGAATCATTGACCGAGATGTTGACGCAGCCAACCCTCGCACGCAGGGGCGGCACCTCGCCTCCGGCAGCATGAGCGTGCAAACAGCGTGGACCCTTGCAGCGGTGTTCTTGGCAATGTTGCTCATCAGCGCCGGGTTGCTGAACAGGGTGGCCTTGATGATGGCCTGGCTTCCTGTCCTTACGTTCGTCGTCTACCCCTACATGAAACGATTTACGTGGGGTTGCCACTTTTGGCTTGGGCTCTGCCTCGGCCTTGCTCCAGCCGGTGCTTGGGTTGCGATTGCCGCAGACGTTCACGGTTGGGGGGCCATCACGGGCACCCTCCCCGCGGGAACGGCGTACTTGTGGGCGCCGACCATCCTGCCCATTTCCGTCGGTGTGGCGCTGTGGATCGCCGCCTTCGACATCAACTACGCACGCATGGACGTGGAAAGCGACCAAGAGCAGGGCATCCACTCCTTCCCGTCCACGTTCGGCGAGGCGGCGACCACTCGGACGACCGTGCAGCTTTCCTTGCTCTGGTTTGGCTGTTTTGCCATCGCCGACCCGATGGACGGCATCTGGTTTCTTGCGGCCGCTGCAGGCATGGCGCTGGCCAACATCTTCGTTGTGCTTCGAATGAACAGGTTCGCCGATTTTCAGACGGTGCTGTTTCGGGTGTCCATGCTCACGGGCTGGGTGCTGCTGGCCGCGTTGGTGTTCGGTTTCTCCGTCGAACCCGCCTCGCTCGCAACAGACTGACGGGCAATCGCTTCATCAGAGGTTGTCCCAGAAGTTGCCGGACTCAACTTGCCCAACGTCCGATGAGTCGTTCACGGCCGCCTTCCCATCGTCCCTTGGTGTTCCTGCGGCCTCGGCTAAAGGTTCCATATCGGTTGGGGTGAAGACGGTCCTGATGTAGAGAATCGCCACGTAGAGGGCGGGGGCCAACGAGAACAACGCAAAACCGATCATCGGGCCAATCACCCAGACGCCCACCTCTTCGCCGGGGTAGAATCCACCGAACCACGCCGTCGGGTTGCACACCATCCACAGCAACGTCCAGAAGCCCATGAACATCAGAAGCAACAGAAGGCCGTCGCATTTTTGCAGCCATTCTTCTGAAACATGCTCTCCTCCAGCGGTAAGGTTTGGAATCAGGAACAGCATGGGATACACGATCGACAACGCCCAAATGTACGCCGGGAGCAAAAGATAAACGCCCCCACCCCCTTCTCTCAGAGCAAATTCCGCCAGCCACAACGGATGCACGTCTCCACCGGAGACAGCGTACGGGACGACCCATCCGAGAAGCATGGGGATTTGGAGTCTCGAAAGGCTGCGGCGACGAGCATCGAGCAACTCGTTCCCCCTCAGTTCCATGGCCTGGGATAAGCGCCCGGTATATCTGGGTTCACGACCGAATGGTTTGGGTAGGGGAACTCAAGGAGAGCTTGCTCATTTTCGACGGTGGTGAAGGTTCTTGAGCCGACTTGAGAAACCCAAGGCATGAACCCCATCGTCGCTTCGCTGCTCGAGTTCAACAACGCCTTTGAAATTCCGAAACTGGACACACCCGACCTCGGCCCCGAGGAACTGATTGAATTGCGCATCAAACTCCTCACCGAAGAAGTGCAAGAGTACGCTGAGGCCGCCCGTGCAGGCGACCTGGTCGAGGTGCTCGATGCACTCGCTGACATTGGATACATCCTTGCCGGGACCATCATCAACCACGGCATGCAAGACATTTACGACGATGCGTTCAACGAAGTCCACCGCTCGAACATGGCCAAGTTGGTCGACGGTAAGGTCATCCGTCGAGAGGACGGGAAAGTGCTGAAGCCCGAAGGCTGGCAACCGCCGCAGCTTGCACAATTCCTTCCCGATAGGGCGTGAACCTGCTCACATGGTTTCATGAACAATGAAAGCCACCCGTAACCATGAGCCGTCCCGTAGCCCTCGTCACCGGAGGCGGACGCGGCATCGGTGCGGCCATATCCGATCGATTGGCTGCTGACGGCTACGACGTTTTGTTGACGTACAATCAATCCTCAAAGCCTGCCGAGATGGTCGTGGATGAAATTCGTGAGCGCGGAGACGATGCGCTCGCCGTGAAGGTGAACTGTGCGGATTTAGGCGAGGTCGGCCTCCTTGGCCAACATCCGTGGATGGATCGAGGCATCGACGTACTGGTGCTCAATCACGGCATCTACAATCGGGTTCAGGGTCACGCCATGACTCTTGAGGACCTCACGGCGACCATGAAGACCAACTTCGAGGGCGCTGTGGCCGTCTGGAAGGCTGTTCAGCCTCACCTCTGCGAACACGCTCGGATGGTTGTCATCGGATCGCAACTTGGAACTCGAGGTTCGCCGCACGGCGCCGATTACGCCGCCTCCAAGGCAGCGCTGTCCACGTGGGCGCGCTCCCTTGCCCAATCCGTGGGTCCGGAGGGCAAGCGCGTGAACATTCTTGCTCCAGGTTACGTCGACACCGACATCCTTGCCGGAGACAGCCCTGAAAAACGAAAACAGCGCGAACAAGAGGTTCCTTTGCAGCGTGTTGGCTCGCCCGAAGACATGGCAGCCACGGTCTCCTTCCTCGTGGGCCCTGATTCAGCCTACATCACGGGCGCCATCCTTCACGTCAACGGTGGACTTTATCTCCCCTGAATTGGGCATCTCTCCGGGGCGATGGCATGGTGAACGATTGGGACGACGATGGCTCCTTTGAGGCGCTGGCGGATCAACCCCTCCTCGAGGTGGACCTTGCTCAACGCAATCCCTTTGACCTCTCAAAAGCGCTTGAAGGTGCGGCGTTGGAAGCCCTGAGCCCCAGTGTGAAACGATTTCAGCTCCACGCTGAGTTTGAGCCGGGCGGTGATCAGCCAAAAGCAATTGAGAAATTGATTAACCAACTGGAAAATGGGCAAGAACGATGCGTCCTGTTGGGCGTGACGGGAAGCGGCAAGACCTTCGCCATGGCTCACATCATTGAGCAGCTCAACATTCCAACCCTCATCATGAGCCACAACAAGACGCTGGCTCGACAGTTACATCAGGAAATGGTGGGCTACTTTCCCGACAACGCCGTGGAGTACTTTGTCTCTCACTACGACTACTACCAGCCCGAGGCTTATCTTGCCAAGCGTGATTTGTACATTGACAAAGAACTGAGCATCAACGAACGCATTGAGCAGGAGCGGTTTGCTGCCGTGGCCTCCCTGGTTTCACGGCCAGACTGCGTCGTTGTTTCGTCGGTTTCGTGCATTTATGGCCTGAATCCCCCCGAAACCTTCCTTGAATATCACCTGCGGTGTCACGTCGGTCAGGCCATTGAAACCAGCGATTTACTTCGAGAGTTGATTGAACTTCAGTACCGGAGAACCACCACCGACCTCAAACGTGGTGAGTGCAGAGTTCGCGGTGAAGTCGTCGATATATGGATGCCGAGTCGGGACGATCCGTTGCGAATCGTGTTTGATTTTGACGGCATCAAGAGCATTCAAATCTGCGATCCGGTGAGTTGGGAGCCGCTGGATACGCTGGAAGAGGCTTGGATTCATCCCAAGGAATTTTTCATGACCAGCCCGGAGAGGTTTGAAGCAGCGCTCGACTCCATTGAGGAGGAACTCAACGAGCGAAGCAAGTGGTTTGCCAAGCAGGGCAAGGAACTGGAGCGCTACCGTTTGGAGCAGAAAACAGAATACGACCTGGAAATGCTTCGTGAAATCGGCCACTGTCTGTCGGTTGAAAACTACTCGCTTCATTTCGACGGCCGTCAACCCGGTCAACGTCCATACTGCCTGCTCGACTTCTTCGCGGCTTGTGCGAATCAATTCCACGGCGATCCGAAAAAATACCTTGTCATCATGGATGAATCCCACGTCAGCCTACCCCAGGTTGGTGGCATGTACCACGGTGACCGGTCTCGCAAGGAGAGCCTCATCACCCACGGGTTCCGTCTCCCCACGGCTGCGGACAACCGCCCGCTCAAACTTCCCGAGTTCCAAAGTCTCGTCCCGCAAATGGTCTACGTCTCCGCCACACCCGGCGAGCGGGAACTTCGGCACCTCTGTGAAATAACGGGTCAGACCGTTCCCAACGGCCTCCTGCACTCGCCGGCAGGCGGTGGAGCCGGCGAGCCGGATCTGGCCAAGAAACACCCCGAAGCAGAATCGATGTACAACATGCTCCAAAGCATCCAAGGCATCGCAAAGATGGAGTTGCGCCCAACAGGCCTGCTCGACCCTGAAATTGAGGTTCGACCGACGGCGGGTCAAATCAACGACCTCCTCACGGAAATCAACCAGCGCATTGAACGCGGCGAACGCAGCCTCGTCACGGTCATGACGATCAAGTTTGCAGAGGAGGTCGCAGCCTACCTCAACCGAATGGGCGTCAAGGCGCACCACCTGCATTCCGAGATTGACACGATTGAACGAACCGAGATCATCAACGCCCTGCGTCTCGGTCACATCGACGTCATCGTGGGCATCAACTTGTTGAGGGAGGGTCTTGACATCCCTGAAGTCAGCATGGTGGCCATCTTTGATGCAGATCGACAAGGCTTTCTTCGAAACGAA
>VMHT01205558.1_pt1 | contig 19921 bp, 26 predicted proteins | sample 4693611 | NCBI WGS metagenome assembly VMHT01 (sample SAMN12280063, study PRJNA550983) | marine metagenome | isolation source: seawater sampled from same location over 5 years 0.02-0.2 micron viral filtrate | place: USA: collected off the coast of southern California halfway between the port... ...
AATGTTCCCTTGAAGACTAAGCAAACAGAGCCTGCTTATCTTCTTTGGATTGGCTACTTGTAGAACCTGGGCCAATCCAGACCATAGGAGTCTCGTACGCATCATCGTGACGCACAAGCAGACTATGGTTAGATGATGCTTTGATTGCCTCATTCAATGCTGAGAAGTCTTCATCTTTCATCAGCTGTGCTTTGTTAAAGCATTGAATGCCGTAAATCTTAATGCCCTCAACTCCATTCTTGCTCTTAGAGGGTATTACTGATACTGCATCTGGTGAAACTATCTTCGATAGTAGATTGTTCATAGTATCAGTAAAATTTAATTTGGTAACTGTTTCTTGTAAGTTTAACATGGGTTTCTCCTTTATCTAAAATTAAATTATCACCTACTAGAAGAGGAAAAAAATCTATGTCTAGGGATAACGAGCGCATACTTATATTAAACTAATATTCGTGGTATGCTAGCATACTTTTACACTACCGATGGTAGTGATTAGAGTAGTAATAAAGGTAGTGTAAAACAGCGAATATTAGGCTTAATATAAGTAAAGCGAGGGTTGACACAACAAGTTGTATTATACTAGTATGTGTAGTAAAAAGGTATAATACAATACGATTGTACGCAATGAATAACTCTCAACCACACACAACCACAAGCACAAATGCCTAAACAAACAGCAAGTATTTGTAGTATACAGCTAGTTGGTTGAGATTATGAGTGATGGCAGTGCTGGGGGCAACACAAATACAAGTTTCAACGTAAGTTGACCCCCACAGCCCGTAAATCAACCCCGTGGCATAGATGGTATATCACGTGCATCCATTCTACAATTATTTTTTTCAACTATTTTCCTAGTCCCCCTAAGTGGTGTATTCTGTGTATTACGTGCATTCTCCTCTAATTTTTTTTATAAAATTTTTTTCTTGCATTTTTGCTTAACTTTCTTATTTTACTACGTAGTAGTACTAATAGTAGTACTAGTAGTAGTGAGATTGGTAACATATAGTACCTAATATCAACAGATAAACGTATGTAAGTACTAGTAGTACTACTGGTAGTAGCTACAATTTAGTTCTTGGAAATGAATCTGTTTATTATTTAAGTTATCAATCATTAAAAGGAGGCTATTATGCCAGATGTAGGTGGAAAGAAGTATGCATATACAAAGAAGGGAATGGCTGCTGCAAAAAAAGCGGCACAAGCAGGTAAAGCAGCAGGAAGAGTAGGTGGATTCGCTGCTGGTAAAGGAATAGGCGCTAGTGGAGCAGCAAGAAGTGGACTAAAAAAAGCTGCAGCACAAGGTCCAATGTATAGAGCTGGTGCTGATAGAAAAATGCTCAAAAAAGCAGGTAACAGAGACGCTGTAACTAAAAAGAAGATGGGTTACGGTGGCTAAGGTTAGTTGGATGTGGGGTGGCAAGCGCTATTTTGGTACTCTTATTAGAGAAACTAAGACGCATAAGTTTGCTAGAACTCACAATGGTAAGATAAAGAAAATCAGAAAATACAATAAGTAGGTAATATGGCAAAAACACCAGCATGGCAGCGTAAAGCGGGTAAAAGTAAATCTGGTGGCTTAAACAAGAAGGGTATTGCGTCGTATAGAGCCGCAAACCCTGGTTCTAAGCTAAAGATGGCTGTTACCACGAAGCCAAGTAAGTTAAAGAAAGGCAGTAAATCTGCTAAAAGAAGAAGTTCTTTCTGTGCTAGGATGTGTGGAATGAAGCGTAGACTAACGGGGGCGAAGACGGCTAACGACCCCAACAGCAGAATAAACAAGGCATTGCGTAAATGGAACTGCAACTGCAGTAAAGAGCGTGCTAAATCTATGGGGAAATAATGACTTACGAAGAAATGTTAGGTAATGTAGCTTCTCAGTATAATACTACACCTGAGGCATTAGAAGATTTAATGAATCGTGTTTCTTATCACGAAACAGGCCCCTATCAAAGATATCAATCTGATGCAGTTCAAATGTTGGAAGGTGGCAAACAAGGAGTAGGTCAAGGTCTATTTCAATTTGAACAACGAATGATAAAGAAAAACAATGGTCAACCTGTATTAAATGCGGACGGAAGTCCTATTTACGTTCAAGCAGGAGGATTAACTGCAAGAAATAGACTAGCAAATTATTATGATAGTCAGGGCTTGGAAACACCCGATTGGCTTTCTCAGCCAGGAATGGACGACCCAAGTAAGGGATTTAATGCTGGTGCTTTAACAGGAAATCAACAACGAATGTTATTTCTAGGCAATATTGCAATGGGAAAGGATAGAACTTTTGAAGGAATGGAAGATATTCCTAGTTGGTGGTCTCAACATCATCACATTGGTGGAGGAAGGACCGATGAGTTTGAAAGGTCTATGGATGCTTATAGCGCTCCTGGGAAAAGATTGGAAGATGATTTAACAATAGATGAGATAGTTACTGAAACAGTAAATCCAAAATATCAATCAGCTTTTGAACTTCCAGATTTTTAATGTACGATATACCAATTAACCATAAGGACCGAGGCAAAGTAGTCTATACGGTCTATAGAAAGAACGAAGCAGAAGATAATGGGATTACATTTAAACACTGGAAAGAAGCAGAAGAAGGAGAATATGCAATCTCTGATGACGATTATGTTGCAAAGGTCATCAAAAAGAAAGATTATGTGGCAGAAAATGGTCGTTCTAGCATTTATATGCGTTTTCCTTGGGGTTATACCTTTTATAATCCTAAGTATGATTCTAAAAAACTTATTGTTGCTGGTCGCAAAACTAATGTAACTTTTACAGGTAAGAGTTATATAGAAGTCCAGGCAGGTCAGCAAAAGATGAAAAACCTGGCAACAATGTATGCGTTAAAGCCAGATTACGATTTAGCTATTGAATGGGCACTAGGCTCAGTAACCAGCTCTCAAAGACGTAAATGGCGACGCACTATGAAATCGGAGGTCTTTAAAAAGATGGTACGAGAAGAATTATCTAATTTATTAGAAGAGCATGGTCTAAACGAAAAGTATACTCTTGATTTATTAGAAGATGCAATTAGAATGGCTAAGGACAAGAAAGATGTTCCTAGCATAATGCGTGCTGTAGAAAACCTGCAAGACATGCATGGCATGAAAGAAAAATATATGGAGAAAACAGTAGATAAGATAGAGTCTAAATCTGTTTCTATGATTGATGATATAGTAAAAGAAGAATCACACATAGAAGCATCGAGGACTACTACTAAACCTATAGATGAGTGATTACGAAGAACGCTATGCTCAACAGCAGGCGTTAAAGAAGTTATATACTAATATGGCATTGTTTGGAAGGTACTGCTTCCCAACAGCCCTCAAAAAGGAGATACCTCCTTTTCACTTCAATATCTACAAGTCCTTATCCGACAACGAACAGCGAAGGGTCGCAATAGCGGCCCCTCGTGGTACAGCTAAGAGTACAACTACCTCACTTATATTCCCATTATGGAAAGCCGCGTTTAAACGTAGTGATGAGGATTTGTTTATTGTTATTATATCAGAATCACAAACTCAGTCTATTAACTTTTTATCTAGAATTAAATATCATTTATCTCATTCAGATACATTTAGAGAATTGTTTGGAGAAATGGGACCTGCTACTGCTAAGAGATGGACTAACAATGATGTTATACTTGCTAATGGTACTAGAATTATAGCTGTGGGTACAGGGCAAAGAGTTAGAGGATTTATTGAGGGGGATACAAGACCTAACCTAATTATAGTAGACGACTTTGAGTCTGAGCTAAATGCGTATACACCAGAAGCTAGAGCTAAAAATAAAAAGTGGATGACTGAAGCGGTAATACCATCGTTATCAGATGATGGTAAATTAGTAATGATTGGTACGGTTATATCAGAAGATTGTTTTTTGTATTGGATAAAAGAATCTGCTTCATGGAATGTTCTATGGTATAGTATATGGGATGACGATGAAAAGAGTATATGGCCTGAACGATTTCCGCATGAGCGTATAATGCAGATAAAGGACGAATTTGCTAGTATTGGTAACTTAAATGGATTTTACCAAGAATATATGAATATTGCTCAGTCACCAGATAACGCACCATTTAAACCTGAGTGGATACAAATGCATCACTACGATTATGAGATACGTAATGGACAGGGATGTCTAGTTAGGACAATAGACGAAGAAGAAAAGATAATACCTATTGAAGTGTATTCTGGTGTTGACCCAGCATCTTCATTGTCATCAAGAGCAGACTATTTTGTTATTGCTACTATTGGCATAGATAATGAAAATAATAAATACGTAATAGATATAAAAAGAGAACGAGTTACTCCTTCTAAACAACCAGATATGATTATTGACACGTTTACAAAATTTAAACCTAGACGAGTTAAGATAGAAACAACAGGTTATCAGGAAGCGTTGCGTGTAGGCGTAAGAGACATAATGAAAGAAAAAGGTTTATACATCCCAGGATTAGAGGCTGGTGTAAAACCAAGAACTAGAAAATCAGAACGATTATTGTCTATGGTTCCAATGTTTGCTAGAAAGCAATTTTATTTTAGACCAGAAGACATAAAACCCCAACAAGAATTTCTATCATATCCTAGAGGCAAACACGATGATGTTATGGATGCTGTGTGGACAGCATTAGATGGAGCAAAGCCGTGCAGACTTAAAGAATATGACGAAAAAAAGTATGATAAAAAGAAGAAAAAGAAATTCCTTGATTGGATGACTATGTAGGAGTTAAATTGCAAGATGGCATATACCGCAAAAAAGAAACTTTCAGGCAAACCTTTAGTCGATGATACATTAGACCTATTCCAGAAATATGGTTCTAAGCGTGATAACTGGGCAAAGCATGCCAAAGAAGACAAAGAGTTTAGGCTCGGTCGTCAATGGACACAAGAACAAGAGGATATATTAAACGCTAGAGGTCAAGCGCCTGTAGTTGTTAATAGAGTGCATCCTGCTGTTGAAGCAGCAAAATCTATGATGTCTGCTAACAGACCATCTTTTAGAGTAGCCCCTAGAGAAGATTCTGATAATAAAGTAGCACAAGTAATGAGTGCTATGCTTGCGTATATGTATGATATATCTGATGGTCGAACCGCAGTACGGCAAATGATAGATGATTACTATGTAATGGGACTTGGATACTTGCATGTATATCAAGACCCTATGAAAGATATGGGTAAGGGTGAAGTGTGTATGCATGATGTAGACCCACTTGATGTATATGTAGACCCAAATAGTAGAGATAGATTCTTTAATGATGCTGAAAATATTATTATATCTAGATTATTTACTAGAGAGCAAGCTGCTAACTTATATCCTATGTACGAAAAGGCTATTAAGAATGCAGCAAACAATGCATCTGATTATGACCATGATAGACCAGAAACAGGTAGAGCTAATGATATGTCTACTCATTTTCCTGAAGACGTAGATAGAACAGATAATACTGAGTATCTGCGAGGCTATGAGCGTTATTATAAAATAATGGTTGATAGATATAGAGTTTATGAAATATGGAGTAAAAAAGAATTATTATTAAATGAAGATGAATATGCTAGCTACGTTCAACAACAAGCATATATAATTAATGGCGAAATAATTGATGACCCTGCACAAGCAAAAATAATTTTATCTCAGTTAGAACAACAACGACAACAGTATCAGACTCAAATGGAATCTGGTATGACGGGTATGGGATTAGATGGGAATGCAGAAGTTCCTATTGCTCCTGAGCCTATTAATGTTGAAGAGGTAAGTTTTGCAGAACTTATTGAACGACAACTAATACAAACAGTTGTAACTCAAATTAAACGAGTTAATATGTGCGTTATAATGGGAGATAAGCATTTATACAGCAGAGAACTTCCAATAGAAGATTATCCAATTGTACCATTTATGAGTCTTCACACAAGAACTCCTTATCCTCAATCTGATGTGAGGATGATAAAAGGGCTTCAAGAATATATTAATAAAATGCGTTCGTTAATAGTAGCGCATGCAACGACAAGTACTAATACTAAGATACTTGTCCCAGAAGGTAGTGTAGACATGGCAGAATTTGAGCAGAAATGGGCTCAGCCTGGTGTCGCAATTCCTTATGACCCAACAGATGGCGCACCAATGCCTGTTCAACCCTCTCCGCTTCCAAACGAACTTTATAGCGGTGAGCAAGTAGCTAAGCAAGATATCGACCATCAGTTAGGATTATATGAAATGATGATGGGTAATGCCCAAGCTGCTCCACAAACTTACAAGGCTACAATTAGTCTTGATGAATTTGGACAAAGAAAAATTAAATCAAAATTAGCTGATATTGAAGCTGGTCTAACTAAAGTAGCTCAAGTAGCCATACCTTTAATGCAGCAGTTGTATACGCAAGAAAAAGTGTTTAGAGTAATACAACCTAATAACTCATTAAGTGAATTTGTTATTAACAAAAAACTTATTGACGACAAAACAAATGAAATTACTACATTTAATGATATTACAGTTGGAAAATATGACGTAATTTATCTATCAGGTAGTACATTACCTTCTAACAGATATGCAGAGCTTGAGTTTTACATGGATGCTTATCAGAAAGGATTGGTTGATAGAATTGAGGTTCTCAAGAAGACAGAAGTATTTGATATGGAGGGTGTTGTTGAAAGAACCGACCAAGTCGGACAACTCCAAACACAGTTGCAACAAGCAGTTGATGAGATTAAAAAATTAAAGGGTGACTTGCAATCTAGAGATAGAGAGTCTGTCAACCTTAGAAAAAGAATTGAAGTTGAGAAGTTTAAAACAGAACTTGACCAAGTTAGTAATAAAGCGAAAGCTGCAAGTTCTGTTTATGAAAAACGACTTGACGACAATATGGCCGTAATCAAGCGTGATATCGCTGGTTCAATAAAAACAGAGGCTTCTACCCCCGTAAGCGGCAAACAGGGCAAGCCGAAAGTGAGTAAAAAGAAATGACAGACAACATAGATACCCCGATGGAAAGTGCTAATCCAAATGATGCAACTTCTGCATTTGAAGGACCATGGCCAACAGAAGGCTCTAATGATAGCATGTCGATTGAGGATGCTTTTTTAGGTACTCAGGAAACAACAGAAACACAGGAACAGGCTCCAGCAGTAGCTAAAACCCCTGAACCTGCTCCAATACAGGAACAAGCACAAGAGTATTCTGCTAAAAATGATGAAAAACGATTTGAGTACTGGCAAAGCCAAACTGCTCAGCGTGATAATCAAATATCAGAAATTCAGCGTCAAAATGAGCAATTACAGTCTCAAATGCAAGCAATGCAAGTTCCACAACCAGAAGCAGAACCTGTCGAAGAGTTCCCTGAGCCACCAGAAAGACCCCAAAAACCTAGAGGCTATAGTAGAGAGGAAGCGTATAGCGACCCTACTAGTGATAGCGCTAGGTACTTAGATGATTATGAGGAATGGCGTGATAACATGTCTGAATATGCTACTCTAAAACAAGAGTATACCGTAACTCAGATGCAAGAAAAGTTTGATGCTCAAGAGAAATCTAGGCAAGATGAAATACAAAGACAGCAGGCGCATGCAGCTCAACAGCAGCAAATGGCTGATGTCAATACTCATCTTCAAGGTCATTATGGATTTAATGATTCTGATGCTCAAGAGTTTATCCAACAGATGTCAGACCCTAATTCACTTAGTTTAGATAATCTTGTACAGTTATATAGATTGCAGAAAGGCCAAGGCCAACCACAAGCTAATGCTGGACCAAGTCCTGAGTTCCAACAGACACAAAGAGCTCAACAGATACCATCTCCGATGGGCGTTCAGACAGGTCAAGGTGGCGGGAATGACGCAAGGAATGACTCTGATAAGATTATGGATAGTTTAATATCGGATTTTAATAGTAAAAATCCGTGGTAACCAACTCTACTCGAAGGTCCCACGACAGCTGAGAGAGAGTTAATTAGAGTAAAAGGAGAGATATTACGATGGCAGGTGAAGCAACCGTGTTTAGTAATATAGCATCACAGACTGGTGCTGGAACAGCCTCTTTAGATAATACTCGTAGAAAGTTTGATTTTGGTGATAGGGTTGCCGAACTTGCTCCTCAGCAAAGTCCTTTCTTCGTGTATTTAAATAAAGTGGCAAAAAAAGCTACTAATGACCCTGTGTTCAAGTTTCTTGAGCAAAGACATCAGTGGCAAAGACGTAACTTTGAAGTTACAGTAGCATTAACAACATCTGATTCAAATGCACATGGAGAAGCATTTACTGGAGGCGATGATTTAGTAATAAACTCAAAATATGATGAGTTTGGAAAAATAGTTGCAGCTAGTCAATGTGAATTTATTGTGCCTGGAGCTGTTTTAGCTCTTAAAGCAGATGATGGAAATGTATATAGAATAAAAGTAAGTAATAGTGCACTAGTTACTAGCAGCGCATCAACAGGTGCAGATGCTGCTAATATTGCTCATGAAACAAGTGATAATAGAACAAGCATTGCAGGTGAAATGCTTTCTGCTGTTGGAACAACTATTCCTTCTGGAACAGTTTTTTCAATTGGGAATAAAGGTTCTGTTATTGGAAGTGCATGGGCTGAAGGTACTGATACTCCACTTGGATGGGAAGATAAGATGTATGATAGAGAAGGCTATTGTCAGATTTTTAAAACTGGCATGAATGTATTTTCTGGAACATCTCTTGCTACTGAGTATAGAGGTATTAAAAATGAGTTCCAAAGAATCTGGACAGATAAACTTATGGAACATAAAATGGATATAGAACAAGCAATGTTATTTGGAGAAGGCTACACTTCTGCAGCTCAAGAAGCAGCAGGTGGCGGAGCAGCAATAAGGTATTCTCATGGTATTATTCCTTATACTTCAGCAAATGGTAAAGTATATAATATGAGCTATGCTTCTTCTGGATACGATGCTTTCTTAGATGCAATGGAAGATTTCTTTGCAGTAGAAAGTGGCAACTCTGGTAATAAGCTAGTTCTTGCTTCAAGAAAAGTAATCACTTATCTTAATAAGATGGGCAATGGTTCTTTCTTAAATAATACTGTAGGTTCTTCACAATATAGATTAGATGTGCAGAATATTCCTGGTGCTTTTGGGCATAGCGTAACAATGGTAAATACTATTTTTGGTAATTTACATTTTGTTGCTGAGCCTTTATTAAGAGGACCTTGGGAAGATTTCTGTGTAGCTGTTGACATGAAGAATGTAGCTTACAGACCACTAGTGGGTAATGGTATAAGTCGAGATACCTTCGTTGAAACTAACGTTCAAGATAACGGAATTGATGGCAGACAAGATGTTGTCATGACTGAAGCTGGTCTTGAAATTAGTCTCCCTGAAACTCATGCATTACTTAAGTTTTCTTAAGAAAGGAGTAGATTATGGCTCAGACTAGTTTTATAGATGAAACTGTTACTGATGGAACTCATCATATTACTGATGTTGCTATTTATGGTACTTGGAAAGAATCAATATCAGATGGTGGAATAGCTACTTTATTATCAGACACTGTTGACCCTGCTGATACTGATGCAGCTTTACTTAGTCCTGGTATTCCAGGGGTTATGGCGCAAAATAGAAAGTTAAGAGTTGGATTTAATACCACTCTTGCAGGTGCAAATGTAACTTCTGATTTTGGTGTTCAAGGTTCTTACAATGGTAAGGATTGGGTACTAATTTCAGAATTAGATGCTGATGTAACTCCAGATGTAACTGGTATTCAAGAATATGAACTTGACTTAACTGACAAGTATTATCCTTGGATTAGGTTAATATGGAATGATGGAACAGAAGATAACACTACTTGGCAAGGGTACTTTTTTGTATCTGGTCTTGATTCTGATGGAATTAACCTTCCATTAGGAGAAGGTGCTGTTGGTGGTATAGGCAAAGACCCATCATAATGATGTAATCGTTAGGGGGTCTTTATGGCCCCCTAGCATAATTTTTTAAATGGAGAAAAAATGAGTGATTTAAAAATAACGCATGCAGGTACAGTGCAGACTCAGGCTCAACAAGGGCCAATAAATCCAGCGGCTCCTCTAGGTCAAGCTGGTTCTGTATATACTGCTGCTAGTGGTGAAGAAATTAATCCTCCACTTAATCAAGTATTTGTTGCTATTACTATGGTAACAGATTGTACTTTTGATAGTACTGGTGGATTAATAGCAGAGGATGCAGAAAAGTATGTAAATACTGATGATGCTGCACACGATTTAGCCGCAGGAGCTGAGACATCTGTTGAAGGTTCTGGTGGTCAAGTCGTAGATAGTGTAGTGTTTCCAGCAGGAATGACTATATATGGTAGGTGGAAAGAAATAGATGTGGCTACTGGTTCATGTGTAGCTTATATAGGATAATATGCTAGGGTTAGGGCATAATTTAAAAAAGACAGGTTTAATTACCCCAGGAATCATTACAGATGGTCTGGTTATGAAACATATGTATTCTGCAGGAGCAGTACAGCCACTAAGTGATGGTGCTGCATATTTTGATGGAGATAATGACTATATTCAATTACCATTTGCATTAAATTCTGCTAACGTAACTATATCTGCATGGGTCAGACTATCAGTAGATGATGGCAATGCTAAAATGATATTTGGAGGTAGGGATTCTGGTAATTCTGGGCTAGCTTTATTTTTAGATAGTGCAGAAAGATTGATAATAAAAATTAATGGTAATGGTTGTCCTTCAAATGATACAAATTTAGTTGGAGTAAATAAATGGGCACACGTAGTAGGGACTTATGATGGAGATATAGGCAGAACATATATTAATGGAGTAGCAGGACAAATTAAAGACATTGGGACTGATGGCATTACTGGTATAACAACTAATGCAAGAATAGGCTCAAATGGTTTTGATACAGCTAATGACTTTGAAGGTTATATAGCTAATGTAGGAGTATGGAGTAGAGTATTATCACAACCAGAAATAAAATCAATTATGTTTAAACAATATGCAGATTTAACAACTACTGAAAAAACTAGTTTAGTATCATGGTATAATTTAGATATAGATGCTACTGATTCTACTGGAACAAACAATGGGACACTATCATAATGGCTGCTACTATACAAAAAATATTAAAACCAACTAAATATAGAGCAGTAGATACTTCTGGCAACAACAATCATGGACAGATATATTCAGGTAGAGCATTAGAGTTTGATGGCGTTAGTGACTATTATAATATATCTGAAATATTAGGAACTAGTTATTTTAATGATGGCTCTGAATGGACATGGACTGCTTGGATGTATTGGACAGGAATTACTACTACTAGAATTGTAGGTAGAGACAATACTACTCATCCAAATATTGGAATGAAGTCAGCATCAGGGTCTTTGTATTTTGAATTTAGAGATGCAAATGCTAAGTATTATAGGTCTAGTAGCATATTAAATAGTGTTATTCAAAATACTTGGACTAGATGGGTTGTAGTTTCTGATGGAGTAAATATAAAATTCTATCTTAATGGAGAGTTATTTCATACAATATCAGATGGAGATGCCTCTACTGATTCAACTGCTTTTACTACAACTAAAATGTTTTTTAATGGATGGGGAGGGCCTTACGAGTCAGGAGGAAGAAATAATCTTTTAGATGGAAAGATGTCTGATGGGCAATTATGGGATGCAGCATGGAGTGCATCTGATGTAACATATGACTACCTTAATCCTGAATCTTTAGCATTAAATAATAGTGGTACTTCACTTACAGAGTCTAATCTAAAACTCTGGTATTCTATGCAAGATGGACATAGAGGGCAACAATCTTATATAATGGATGGAGCTAATACGGGATTGAGTGATAATTTAGTTACTAATCCAACATGTGATGCAAACCTTTCTTCAAGCTCAACAGGACCTGAATTAGGATGGCAACATAATGGTTCTGGTGATTCAATTATGGCAAATGGTAAGATGACTATTAAAGGTTCAGGTGGTTCAAGTCAAATTAAAATAGATGGATTGTTGACGGTCGGATTAACTTATAAAATTACACTCGATGTAACTGCAAGAGCAGGGGCAGCTAAAATTGAAGGAAGCGGCGGAACAAATGCTATTCAAATAGATACATCAGGCTCTCAAACATTTTATTATACTACAGATACTGCAAATTTAAGATTTAATAGGGTTGGTTCATCTTGCGATATAGATATTGACAATGTATATGTATACCCTGTAAACGACAAACATCATGCAACTACTGTGTTTTTTGGTGATGAAATGATTTCTGCAGTAAATGACAGAAATTCTGTTTTTGATGAAGCTGGTCAATGGTCAGCTTACAATGGTACAACTGTTGATGTAAATAGTACAGTTTCTGGGAAAATGCATATTACATTTGAGGGAGATGGAACATTTCAAGGTGCACAACTTCCTGTAGCAAATTTTACAACTCCAGTTGCTGGAAGAATATATAGAATAGAAGCAGATTTAGATTATATTTCAGGAGCAGATACAGATATAAAAATAAAGTTTTGTATTGCAGGAACTAATGATGCTACTTGTATAGTGTCGGCTGTTGATGGTACTCCTAATGATGGTGGAATTACAACTACAGAGGAAAGATATTTTTCAGAAGTTATTGCTACAAATTCTACAGGGGAATTATTAGTTGTATGTAAAACTGCTGAAAATGATAATGCATCAGACCCTGCTTTAATTACTGTTGACAATGTAACAGTTAAAGAAATAGGTGTAGCATCAGGATGGACAGATGCAGACCAACAACTAGATATACCTCAAACAGCATTACAATCTTATAATCAGTTAGCTATGCCACATGGAAAAAGCACTTCACACGTAGCTTATTCTGATGGAGATAGTGATTTAAAATTTACTACAGAAAATCATAGTTTTTCATTTTGGATTTGCCCTCAATCAGACAATAATGCTTATGTATTTAGTAAAGGAGCATATCAAACTTCAGGATATTATGTGTATTGGGGAGGTTCAACAATGAAACTTCAATATCAAACACATCAATCATCAGCAAATCAAACTAATGCTCTTGACAATGCATTAACAGCAGGTAAGTGGTATCATGCAGTTGTAGCAATTAGTGATAGTGGAACAAAATCTCAATGGTATATTAATGGTGAACCAGAAAATTTAAATAGTAGTCATACAGCATCTACAGCGGATACAAGAAATTTTCAAATATATAATAGAGGAGCAGGTAGTAATAATCCTGATTTTGGACTTACAGAATTATCTGTTTTTAATAAAACTTTAACTCAATCTGAAGCAATTGAATTATATAATGATGGTAAAGCATTAGATGCTAGAACACATTCTGCCTCAAACAATCTTTTACATTATTGGAGGAATAATGGATTAGGTACATGGACAGATATAGGAAATGCTGGCTCATTATTTAATGGAACACCTACAAATATTGAAGAAACTCTATTACTACCAGCAGGAGTAGATGCTTCTAGATGCACTCAAGGTTTTTACATGAATAGGCAAAAGAATACTAATAGTTTAAATTTACCAGATGAGTCTAGTGGAGTTCGTGGAAGTAGTGATTCAGGACCTTATGTGTTTGTACCTAAAGCTCCAATACCTAGTGCGACTAGCACTGTTACTAATTTTTCTTTTGCAGTTTGGTTAAAACTTACTACAAAATTAAGTGATATTATGACTTCTGGAGCTGTTAGAGTTTTTGATGATTCTTTAACTAATGCTAACAGAGGACTTAGGGTACAAATAAATCAAAATAATATAATTTATACATATGTAAATTGGGGTTCTTCTTCTCAAGATTCTATATATACTGATTTTGATTTGGATAATCTAGATAATGCAACTGTTACTAACCCTCATTCATTTGGAACTGACGGAGAATGGAATGGTACTCAAAATTCAATGGGGGGTGTAGGTATTAATCAATATTCAGATGGCTCTACAGGTTCTAATTTTGAAAATGAATGGATTCATTATGCTGTTACGTTTGACCATGATAGGGAAGAGTCACAAACCTCATCAACAGGAGACCATACTTCTAATGGTGCTACTAATATAACAAATAGAGCTCCTTTTTATTCATTTATAAATGGAATTATAATAGGTAAAGAAGGTAAAGAAGTTGATGACAATCAAGCAACTGCTACTGATAGAGCAATACAAGCAGGTAATAATCCAATGCTAATTGGAAATGATATGAATACAGCTGGAACTGGTCCAGGTAGTAATGGAGGCACATTCCCAGGTGAAATAGATGATTTATTATTTTATAATAAAACATTAACAGCAAGAGATATATTAAGAATTTATAACGCAGGTAAAAGGAGTCATAGATAATGGCACATTATGAAATGTATTTTTGTTTACCTAGCAGTGCATATGATAGTGCTGTTGGGACTAAAATTAAAGCACTATATCCAATAGTAGAATCAATTACTGAAAATAGTGATGGCACTGAAACAGTTAATTATAAAGCATCTCCTACATGGCATGATGTAATTTTTTCAGGTAAGGTAGGTGCTCCACGATATTCACATGATGATGCATATTGTATTATTAAAGGTGAATGGTCTATGAAAGATGGTGTATTATCAGAATTAATAGCACTAGGTTCAGGCGTTGCATATCCAAACTTTAGTGTATTAACTAAATCTGAAGCTCAGACATTAGCAAGTAGCTCAACATTTACAGGTGAATAGTATGATAGATACATTAAAAACATCTGTTGTAGGTATTAGTGGAACTATGGTAACTTGGATGCAAGTTATACCGCCAATATTAAGTGCATTGACTGCAATAGCAACATTAATATATATGATATTAAAGATTAAAAACGAGGTCAAAAAATAGCATGGAAGATAAAATAGCTAAATTAAAATTAGATTTGCAACAAGTAAATGTTAAGCTAGAAGAGTTTACGCAACTTAAGTTTAAAATTTTAGGCGCAATAGAGATACTCGAATCTCTTGATAATGAATCTGTTGAGGAAGAAGTAAAAGATGGCGAGTAGTATAATAACAAGAATAAAAGACCTTGTAGGCGATGAGGTTATTTCAATAGAAGGCTACAAAGACTTAATCAATTCTGGTTTTAATCATGCTGCTGATTTAATTCCATCAGAATCTGAATTGTGGAGAAGTGCTTTGATACAAGCATCTACAGTAGAAACAACAGATGTAGCAAATTCTAAAATTATTTTAGTAACTAGAGAAGATAGTGGTGGTACTGATAGGGTAGCTAAAGAAGTTTCTTTAGATTTATTAAAAAGAGGAGAAGGTGACCCTACTAGTATTTATTATAACGCTGGTAATTATAAAAACCCTATATACAGCTTTGAACCTAATGGAACAATGGTTGTAAGACCTGATAGTGGAACTATTGCAATATATAGATATGTTTATTTAACAGATACAGATATTACCGAGAAAACCTCTGGCGACGATTTTGACTTTCCTCAACAAGCTTTAAACTTAGGAATATTAAAAGCATGTTCTTATCTGTTGCAAGCTAAGGTAAGTGAAGCTGTTCAGGAAGAAGAAGACAATGAATTGTTTGCTTTAACTCAAGGTCAGATAGCTACTATAGATAAAATGATTCAAGAAGAATTACAAAGATTAGGACTTCCTTTTCAACTAGTAGGAGATGGAAATGACATTAAATGAAATGATAGAATTAGTTAGACAACATCATCCTAATATGGCTGATAATGAGATTAGATTACTACTCAATAGAGCATCTGATGATTTTTGCGCTAAAACAGAGCTTATTAAACATAGTTTTAGTTTAGGTAGTGATGTAGACCCTGACTCAACAACAGCGAGTAAAAGGTACTATACATTGCCAGATGAGATACTTACAATACGAGAAGTATATCTTAATAATGTAAGAATACCAAGAATGACTGGCAAACCTATTATAGACGATACAACTACAGAGGAGATGTAATGTATACTAATCCAGAAAGATATTATTTTGTAGACAATGATAGGTTAGCTATAATTGAAAAGAAAGGCTCTACTACAGTTGATGGTGCAACAACAAACTATCAAACTATATCAGAGACTAAGCCTATTAGGATTAATAGCATATGTAAAGCTGACCATTTTAATACTGGTGAAGCAATAAAAGAAACAGATTTTGAATCTACTACTGCTGGTCCATTAGGGCATATACCTCCTCAATTTCATGAAGCATTAGTATTTAAAGTAATTGCAATGGGATATAAGACTCCACCAGCTATGGATATTAACATAGCTCAATACTTTGATATGGAGTATGAAAAAGTAGTCAAGCAAGGAAAGAAATTTGCAAGAAGTAATTATATACAAACTGGTGTTATTGCACCTCAGGATTTTTAATGGCATTTACTAGGCAATCATTTAAGGGTAATAATTCTGTTGAACCTGCAGATACTAATAAGCAAGGTCAAGGTTCAGCAATATCTAATACTGGTTTAGATGATACTTTAGCTAATAAAAAAAGTACTCCAGGGGCATTTAACGTAGCGCAAATGACTGGAGTGAAATTTAATGAAATATCTGAAAAATTTAATAAAGATAATATATCACGCTGGTTTCGTGATGATGGCAACACAACAACTTAGGAGTAATAATGGGAACATTATCAGCTAATGTAATATCAGATACTTATAAAAATCTTATTTTTACAAAAGAAACAAACAATAAACTATATTATACTAATGGAAGTGATGTAGACACAGAAATAACTACACTTGCAAGTCCAATGACTTTAAGTGGTTTAATTACAGCTAGTTTAGGAATAAAGCTTGGCAATAATATTATATATAGTCAAAATGGAACCGCATCAATAACAACTACAGACACTACGGGAGATGTTGCTGTTGCTGGTGATTTAACAGTAACTGGTAATGATATAAAATCAAGCAGCGCTACAGCAATTACAATGGCTGGGGCAAATGTTACTGTAGCGGGAGATTTAACTATTACAGGAGGCAATATAACAAATGCTATTACATGCGATAGCACTGTAACTACTACAGGTTTACTTACAGCTAATGCGAATGTAGTAGTAGGAGCTGATGCAGATGGAACAGATAGGTCTATTACATTTGGACATACTACATTAAAAAGCATAATAGGTATTGATGATGACCAGGATGTATTTGCTATAAATACTGATGGTGCATTTGAAGCTGCAAATGATTTTGAGTTAGATACAAACGGCAATGCTACTATAAAAGGAAATTTAACTATATCTGGTGGAAATATAACAAATGCATTGACATTAGACTCTACATTAGCTGTTGGCGGAAATACTACTATTACTGGTAATTTAACCTTTACTGGAGCTAGAGACATATTGTTTACAGAATCAGATGGCTTAGAAATTAGAGATGAAGATTCTTTGTATGTTTCAATGATAAGTAATACTATAGCTATAACTCCACCTACAACATTTGCAGGCAAAGTATTGTTAAATGGTAATACAGGATTAACAGCAGGAAGTGGAATCACCTCTGCAACAGGAGAAACATATAAAAGTTGGGTTGAAAGATGTGGCGATATTATTAAGACTAGCATATATTTAGATGTTCAAACATTACGTGCTAATGGAGATGCAAAAGTAATTGGCAAAGATGGCGGAACATCAAATTGCCACATAGGGCAAATAACAACAGCTGTTTGTGGAACAATTGTAGGTGGGCGAATGACTTGTATTGAAGCCCCTGCTGGACATTCATCAATAGATGATATTGATTTACATTTTGATAATGAATCTACTCATGCAGAAGCTGCTGCTTTAACTTCATCAACTGCTTTAATTACAAATGCAGAAGCATGGACAGCTGGAATGACAAAAACATTTGGTACTGTAATAACTGCAGATAACTATTTATATCTTATTACAGGAGAAAACGCAACAGATACAGAATATACTGCTGGTAAATTTCTTATTGAAATATGGGGAACAGCGTAGTAAATTATATTAATTAAACAGGAGAAGTTATGGAATCTAGTTTTATGACATTTTTAACAGGTAACGCAGGCTTAATGACTGGCGGAGGTGCTGCTGGAATAGCATTGTGGGTACTAAAAAAAGTTCCTAATGAACATATTTGTTCTGTTGTAGAAACAACTTTTGAAACTTTAGGTAAAGCAATGACTTTAGGCCTTGGTAAGTGGAAAGTTACAAAAGGACTTTGGAACTCAACAATAGAGCCATGGTTTATTGACCTTGTAGATAACTTTATGGGAGGTGCCGTAAGAGGCCTCATTAAAGGCTTAAGGTCTGATAAGTAATGAAAGATAGGATGATAGTATTTGAGGATATGATTGAATCACATACTGGTGACATCCTATGCGATGTAGGCATTAATGAAAAATATAATGCTTTTAGAAATAGACCTAAGAAATGCCCTGAATGTAAAAGCCATTCAATGAGAGGCATAGAAATCTTAGGTGCATATGACGGCCCCATTATATGGGGCTGTCTTGAATGTGGGAATCTGCTAAGAAGATTTAGCATAAAGAGAACAGAGAAAATGCTTAAACAAGTTGAAGATACATTTACAAATCCAGAAGATTGGGGCTTTTTAGAGCGTTCAGAGTTCTCGTAGGAGAATAAATGAGTAAAGATAGAGGCGTTGTAAAACGTGTAGTTGTCACACCAGACAAACATGTTCCTCTACATGATGTTCTTGCTACTAGCGTAGTAAGACAGGCTATTGAAATTATTAAGCCTGATGTATACATTGACTTAGGTGACCTTGGCGAATGGGGTAGCGTATCTCATTGGCAATGGAAAAGAAAGAAAAAACCTCCAGTTGAATATATCATACCAAAAGTAGAAGAAGAAATAAAGTCTGTTAATAAATTTTTAGATTTAATGGATAGCTCTTTAGATAAAGCAGGATGTAAAAAAAGACATGTAACTGCTGGTAATCATGATGAATGGTTAGACCACTTTGTATCTGAATACCCTTATTTAAGCCGATATGGCTTTAAAAATGCAATAAAAGCAGATGAGCGTGGGTACATATACCATAAGCCAGGAGATTACCTTAAAATAGGTAAAATGTTTTTTTATCATGGTCACCATTTTGGTGGTCAATATCATGCATCTAATCACTTAAAAAAACTTGGGTGTAATATTATGTATGGGCATCACCATAGTTTGCAACAAGATTCTGTTACACATATGGATGGGCCTAAGTCTGCATGGTCATTAGGATGTCTTAAAGATATGTCTGGTGATAAAAACAAGTGGCTAGGTGGTAGACAGCATAAATGGGCACATGCTTTTGGAGTAATTGATTTTTACGCTAAGGGTAATTTTACTGTACACATAGTACAGATAATAAATGGGCAAGCTTCATTATGGGGTGAGCTTATTAAAGGTAAGAAAAAATGATAGATAGTATAGCGCATAACACACAAAAACTGGAGTCTTTTAAAATAGAGACTCCATTTGTTACTATAGAAAGTGATAGTGGCAATCATGCTACTGATATGATTTCTGTTGTAGCTGTTGTATGCATTCTATATCTTTTTAAAAAAATATACTTTTATAACTAATGGAGATGCTGCAAATAATAGAGCAGTATGGAGTACCCATAGCTGTAGCAATAGCGTTCGGTTTCTTTATATGGAAACAGAATAAGTTTATACAAGATACATTAATGCAAGAACTTGACGAAAGTTTTGGCAGATTAGAGGCAATTATTATTAAATTAATAGACGCGCAAAAGGTAGCATTAATGGAACTTAAAGCGACAAAAGCAATGTTAGACACTATGATTAAAATAAATGAAGCAAACAAGAAAAGTTGCAAAGAATGTGGAAGGGAGTTAGATGGTTGATAAAATAGCCAAAGTCGTTTTAAAGCTTGTAATCAAGCAATTTAAGCTAGATAAGCTTGAAATGGTATATAAGTATGTATTTGAAGATAATGAGCTAGA
>VMHT01078945.1_pt1 | contig 19920 bp, 39 predicted proteins | sample 4693611 | NCBI WGS metagenome assembly VMHT01 (sample SAMN12280063, study PRJNA550983) | marine metagenome | isolation source: seawater sampled from same location over 5 years 0.02-0.2 micron viral filtrate | place: USA: collected off the coast of southern California halfway between the port... ...
CAATGGTTCCAGTACCAGCGGCACCGCCCATTGTGGCAGTAACAATCATACCATCTTCATTGGTATCTGTTACAGTGCCAGAGCCCAAAGCCAGCGTTGCCAAGATGTCCACTTTCTGGGCACCAGTTGACGCGGCAGCAGCTTTGTAAGCAGCAGCGGCAGCAGAAACAGCAGTGCCAGCAGAATTGGTATGCGCCGCATAACCAACTGACAATGTTGTTGAGCCACCCAGCGCATCATGCGCTAGTGAGCCTTCAAGCAAACGTGCGCCATCAGGCAGTACAAACATCTGGATGACATCGCCAGATGCCAAAGAAGATGCTTCGTACACACCATGTGCTACGCGGATACGCCCGCCCAGAACATTTGATGGGTTTTTGACAACAGGATCTGCAGTCGCGTTAGTCTGTTGTACAGAATAAACAGTAGCCATATCCTATTCTCCTTACGCTTCAGAACACAACACTTCGACTACTTTTGCTTCTTCCATGCGTGTAGCACCCACAGATTGGCAATAGTAGACTTGCGTTGCGTAAGATTTATCAGCGCGCTCATCAATGCGTGCAGTTGGCTCTTTGCCGATTGCAAGCTTGATACCATCGCTAGCGAAAGCAATTACGCGGCGATAGCTAGATGCGTCAACACCCAAGCGGTTTGATGTGATGAATGTGAAGCCAACAAACTGGTTTAACTCGCCTTGAGCCAAAGCTTTAACAGTGTTGAAGTCACTTGATGTTACAGTGGTGTCACCCAACAGATCAGAGATCTGCTTAGGAGCTACAACAATGTAACGCGGGATTGATGGGTCAACATTACCGGCATCCAAGATTTCCTTGGCTTCCAGCAGCTTTGACAATGTCAAGCCAGCGGCAGGAGAACCCACACCGATTTGGTTGTTGCTGTCAAAAGCAGTAGTTGTTGAACCGTCTTTACCAGTCTTTGCATTGCCAAGAGCAGCAGAGATGATCACATCATCCATTGCGCGGCCCATAGCTGCAGCAGCAGCACGGCTATATGTCGAAGTCGGATCTACCAACAAGCGAACTTTGTCCTGATCATCGATCAGATCCGCATATTCATAGTCAGACATCGTCACCATACGGCGACTGTGAGGTGTATCGATCAGCGGTGTATCCGCGTGCCGAGTAGTTCTCAGAACAGCAGCAGCGCTACCGACCTGATCAAAGAAGGCTTTTTCGCCATTCACAGTTTCCACATCAACTGCAGGACGCAGCAGTGAACCCATTTGCTGCGAGAGCATTTGGATGTTCGCGGAGAACTGATTGACAAAAGCCGTAGTGATTTGTGAAGACATTGTCTCACCTTTCTACAGTTTAGGTTACAGATTGCTGCGCGTGGTTATCCCTTGCGGGGCCAATGCTTACTGCTTGGGCAGTCACTCCACCTGACACACAGGCATGATGCGTGGGCCTTGCGGTTATCCACTATAGATACTCTCGGAGCGTCAGAACCTGTTGTACATAGCTCTCATGCTCTGGGTGCATCTTATCCCAGTATGGCCCGCCGCGTCCAGTCATCTCAGCAATTTGCCGTGATGCTTCGTCAGGGGTCATAATCATTTCTGTCGGCGCGCCTTCCAGACTGTCTTCACCAATCTGTTCAGCCAAACCGGCAAACATCTTAACGATTTGCGGATGATCTCCCAACATACGACCATCTGCCAATGTGATTTCATCAAAGATCTCAGTACCGCCAAGCAATGTATGGGCAGCTTTCTGAGCAAGCTCAACTTTCTGCTCAAACGCTCGGCCAAATTCTTGACGCAACTCTTGCTCACCTTGGTGCCTCAGATCTTCCGCAGCCTCATCAAAGCCAGACCTAGCACCCGTTAGCGTTTCCTCAAGATACGCCGCAATGCGCTGGGCCTGCGTATTGTTTAACCCCGCATCAAGCGCTGCAGCCTTTAGCCCGCTTAACTCATTCTCACTGAAGTCAGCGCTCTCAAAGTTTAGCTCATACGCATTTGCATCATCTGGTGCGCCAAGCCTTTGATATACAGCGCGCCACTCGTCAGGCGTAGCACTCTTGCCCGGCAGCGGCACCTTATCCGCTCCGATCATACGCTGCGCATGTACATAGCTTTTTGCTAGTGAAGCAGGATCAGCAAAATTTCTTAATGACGGCTCAGACCGTAAATCCTCTGGTAAGCTTTCCAGAAAGTTAGCCGGTGCCGCCTCTGCGACTTCTTGAGATCCAGTGTCTTGGATTGCCTCTTCGCTCATTGTGGTTCCTTCTCGTCGGACAGCATCCGGGCGATTAGCAACACTGTTGCGCGCTGTCCTTCGTTAAATGCAGATTGATATGGATCGCCCGAAAACGTGGTTGTCTCAAAGCTAAAACGCTTCTTGAGATCACTCATTACTTGCTCACCGTCCTCTGTATTAAACGTGCGACGATACGCTAATTTCAATTCTTCTACTTTGTTCATTGGCTAATAGCCTTGACCAGCGGAGCGACCTGCTGCGCCTGCTGCGCTTGCATCATGTCCTGCTCTTGCTGCGCCATAACCTGCGCCTGCTCTGCCTGCTGCCGCCGTATCCGCGCAATCTCTTCATTGCTGCGAATAACCCGCGCTGGCATACCAGTAACTTCAACAAGATACTGCACCAGCTTATCAGGATCTAAGTAATCCTGCACAGGCGCAACCTCACCGATCTGTGTTAGCACCTCAAACCCGCGCAACATTCCCTGCAGATCTGTTAGCTTCTGAGCCTTCGCAAGCGGCGAGACATACTCAATATCAATGTCCTGACCTTGTAAAAGCTCCGGGGCAGGGGGGAGAAGACCTTCCCGGAGCAACAGCGCAAACGAGCGAGATATGAGAGGACGAAGGAGTTCCGCTTGCAACCGCCCTAGAACGGGCCCAAGCAATCGCATCTTTTCCTCGTTGCGCTGTAACACTTCAGTCGCTGTCATCGATGGGCCTTCACCCAAAAGCAACTGATCAACATAAAACGCCTGCCTAATAGCATTGCGCCGTTGTTCTTCCATATTCAAGCCCAGCGGATTGTTTGCACCAATCTGCAATGGCTCCAACCGATCACGCGTGCCAGATCTGTAAAAGTTCAGCGAGCCCGGCGTTGTTCTTACCGGCAGCATAAACCCGTCATCTGGAACCATAAGGGGCGGGTCAATCTGCTTCTGCGCAGCCCTGATCGTCACCTCTGACATCTTGTTGACCATCTTAACATCTGGCAACGCAGTCATTGCTGGCGAGCGGCCATAGCTGCTTACGCTATCCTTATTAAAACGCGGCACCATAAACGGGAAGTCATCAAAGCCACCCTCGCTCAGTATCTGTTTGCTAGCGAGATGATAATAAACAGATGCAATAGGCTTGCTCTTCGCCATCTTTCCCTTGGCTTCTGCCCTCGGAAACACAGCGTGTATGACCTCATGCTCTTTGTACGGGTCATTCTTTTGATCAACCAGCACAGTGCGCGGTGAGTTCTCTTCGCCAAAACGCATAACAATTGCACGCGCCGTTAGCTTAAACTTACGATACACCGTATCAACGCGGCCCTCTGCATCTTCAGAGATCATTATCTCCGCTATATGCCGAGAACTAAACCGCAGCCCATCACCATCGCCCTCTACATAGAAGGCAGCAGTACCAAAAACCACCAAGTCATAATAAAGCTCGTGGATCTCTTGCTGAAAGTTAGAACGATTAAACGCCTGATACATCTGATCAAGGCTGCTCTCCAACCACTCATTCGCCTCATCACTGCGCTGCAGTTCCTGATCGCGGAAACGCATAGAAAACCAAGGCGTGCTAGGACTGGTAAGCATACCATGAAGACTAGACGCCAATAACTCCACCGCGTGAATAGCAGTACCATCATAAATTAACTCAGTGCGCTTATCACCCTGCGTGCGCTTCTTCGTAATATCAGCCTTACGCGGCAACATATAATCAGCTAGCTGCTGCCAATGATTTTCCCAGTTAGACCGCTGAGATTGCAACGTCTTATATCGACGCTCAAGCTGCGTCACTATCGGAGAAACTTGCGCCATTACACCATCCTAAAGCTATTCAGCATACTTTTCTTTTTCTTTACGCCCTCTATGGCCCCACCTTGGGTGCGACCCACCATGCGCTGCTGTAGGCGTTCCAACGGGTCAATCGTTGCCGCCTTCATTCCCTGCGCCGGTTGCGAAGAAATCTGCCCCATCATACCAGCAATATTCTGAGGCTGCTTTTTAATCATCATTTGATCAAACCCATTAAAGAACGACGAGGGCGCGTTGTATCAGGATCAGCAAGCAATCCCTGCGGCCCCGTTAATATCGTGCCCTTGCGACCCTTCTTGCCAGCAGTCATGGCACCAGCCTCTGTGCGGCCCTCTGGGGCTGCACCCTTTAACGGCTCATCAGCGCCGGGAACAGCAGCTTCTGACGCACCGTCAGCCGTATCCGCATCAGGATCCGCATCAGGATCCTCCGCAGGACGCGTACCCTTTGGCTTGTCCTCTGTGCCAAAACCAAATTGCTCCATACGCTCTTGCTGAACCTTAGCCATCTTTTGCGACTGCGCAGTGCGCGCATCATAGCCATAAGGCTTATCCTTAGAAATCCCTAAGCCATACGCAACATCACCCTTGGCAATGTCAAACTGTTCGCCAATCGTTGTACGGCGCGCTTTAGGACGCACAGCTTCTGGGAATTGTTTCTGCCCAGTAAATTGCCTATCCTCAGATGTACGATCCTCTAACTCAGTTGGCCCGCGAACGCCAAGCGCCGCCCTTAAATCATCAAAAAATCCCATAGCCTACCTCATGCTGCAAAAGGGTCATACTCCATGACCGCCTGTCTCTGCGGTGCCCTAGATCGATCCCGCGTTTCCCTAAGCCCCACAGCAAAATACCTAAAAGCATCCGCAGCGTGACTACTCCAATCATGTACCGGCGAAGCACGAAAACTCCGCGTCCTCTCGTTATACGCCCGGTGATACTGCCGCAACGCTTCCAAACCATCCTTGCACTTCTCACGGTCAAACCACAACCGAGGTATCAACATCTGAGCAGCGTGTATCCCATCCTCAACAGGAAGCTTAGGAACAACGCGGAAATTCAAACCAAGATCCCAAGCAATCTCTCGCCTGCTCTTACCACTACCAAGCTCACGCACCTCTATGTCATGCGGCGCATTGTGATCCCCGTATAAATACTTCTTCTCCGAAAGAACCTTGCAATAATGAGGCAAACCCTCATTCCTATTCTCATAAAAGTCTATCACATGCACAGCACGGCCAACACTCTGCGTAAACCAAACCGCCGTACTATCACCAACACCCAAATCCCACCACGTATCAACACGCACAGAAGGATCATAAGGCACATTCGTTATACGACCAGACGCCGTGATCTCCTCTAAATCCTTGCCGTAAATAGCACCCGGAACATTCGCATTCCAACTGCACTCAAATTCCTGCGCATACTGATCTGCACTCATCATATTCTGAGCAGCAGACAATTCCTCATCATCCAGTAACCCAGTCTCTGAAGCCTTATATATCGCAGTTAACCAATCATCATTCGCAGCAGATTGCTCATAAAGCTCATAGAACGCGTTATGCCCTTTAGGCGTACCAACAAACACACCCCAGCCCTTACGGTCACTCAGCGCTGGCCGTATGACCTCTGGGAACACATTCTCTGGCATCTGTGCAACCTCGTCCATCACACAGCCATCCAAATAGATCCCACGCAAACTATCAGGGTTCTCAGCACCCAGCAAAGAAATCCTGCCGCCAGTAGGCAAATCACAACGCAACTCAGTCTCGTGAAACTTCACACCGGGGATCTTCCCAGCAAACTGCTTCAAATAATCCCAAGCTACATTCTTAGCCTGCCGATAAGTCGGTGCCATATACGCATACCGAGGCGAAGGCTTACTATTCATAATCGCATCCCTAAGAATGTGATTAATCGCCCACACCGTCTTACCAAAGCGACGATGACAAACAACAACACCCCAACGCTTCGCCTGCATCTCATTGTGCAGCATCATCTGCAAAGCACGCGGCTCATAAGGTATCTCAATCTTCAATGCTCTGTCTCTCCATCGCGGAACACCATTACACCAGCACGCTCCAACATCCGCTCGTACAAGTCAATCAACAGCACCTGAGCATGTACCCGCTCATCACCGCTAGCATCCCTAGCAGCCTCCCTAAGAAGCGTCAGATGCGCAAAGAATGCATGTGTGTTAGGTTCCATGGCAACGTGTGTGTGAGACACTCCTGTGCAGGTATATTACGTGTATACAGCGGGCGGGCGGTTCTGCGGGGGGTAGGGGTCGGCGGGTCGTAAATTTAACATAATCACTATTATGCGCCTAAGCAATTGTTTGTTATCAAGCCCTTAGCAAATCGCCCTATCCGCTGACCGCTCAAACCACAACATATAGTATTTCAAAACCAAACGGCGGGGGTGATGTTCTCGCGCGTAGCTCGGTCTCGATCAGGATGTGATATACACACACTTCCCCAAATCATTTGCTCATCATAGACTGCTGCTTACCGCTTGGCTTGATCGTGTCCATCATAAGATCAATGATGTTCTTCTGCTCTTCAGTGTAGTAGCCTTCATCCCATTGCTTTACTGCGTAGCCGCGTATGAATGCATCAAGCCTAGATACATCCATCCACTTTTCAAACGGGCGTTTCTCGCCATACTTTTGCTTGGCTATCTCGTATGCTTGTTCATCAACCTTCACTTGTTCTGGCGTTCTTCTGTCTTTGAGTATTCGCCGCAACTCTGCGTAATCTTCGTTTAGCTGTGGCGCAGCGTGCAGCATGTCACCCAATACTGCCTGCTCTAGCTCTTCGCCTTGCATGTTCTGGTCAAAGACTTCCACTAGCGGCTGACCTGTTGGGCTGTCTTCTCTGCTGTAGAATTCTAGCTTTCTTTGCCCTGCTTCTGCAGATCCTCGTTTGTCTGCTACACTTATGCCTAAGAATATCGGATACTTTTGTTTTATCCTTCTTTCAATATCTGCGATAGTTTCAGCCATCAGTGCTTAACGATCTCCTGCTGCTGCGTGCTGACTGTCACGCTGTCCTCGTCGTGTGCGCTGACAGCTACATCACCGCCTGCCCATGATATTGTGATGGCCTGTTGCTGTGGTGCTTCCTCTTTCTTATCTCGGATACCCCAAGGCTGGTTTCTACCTAGCGTCCACTTGAGCGTGTCTATCTCCAGCCTGCGGCGTTGCACTTCAGCATTGGCTAGTCTGTTGTCATCGAACTCTGGCAGTGGCGAGAGCGCTAGCTGATTGATATGATCTGTGTAGTATTCGGCCTGCATTACTCTGCCCTGCCGGTACATTTCCCACAGTTCCTCGTCGCGCACTGCTGCCTTTGTGATTGCTCTGTAAGTTGGCATATCTGGATCTTTGACGATCTGCACAAGTGTTTCGCCTTGCGCTAATCTATCCATGATCTTTTGCATGACTGCTTTTGTGACGCGTTTCATTGTTCTTTCCAAAAAAAAGCCCCGCTACTAAGAGCGAGGCAAGTTCTCCTGCTTGGGAGGAAGGAGGTTCATCCATGAGGTAGAATAACCGGCCCAAAGTTCTGCCGATTATATCCAAGTGTTAGCTTATTTCGGTACACTGAGCAAGGAAAAATAACTTTTTTTACTGCGCCCCCTTGTAATGTGACAGCATCTGTCATATATACTAAGTATAACAAATGGAGGTACTACCAAATGATCGATACAGTTTTTCAAAACGCACTTGATAAAAGCAGCAAGTATATTGGCCGCACTGGCACAACCTACTGCGCAGCAAAATTTCGCAACATTTTAGAGATTGAGTTAGGAAGCGACTGGGAGAATGAGTATGTCCAGCAAATTCTTTCGCTTATCAAGAAACGCGGTACAGACATTATCTGGGATTAATCAACGGGGGCTACGGCCCCCTTTTTTACAGCACAGGAGAAAAGCTATGAACAATCTTGATAAACTGCGCGCTCTAATGCGCGACATGGAAGACAGCTTGGGCATCATCGGTGACATCATCGGTGCCCTCTCACTCTTCGGCCTGCTGTTCGTCGGCCTGTTCTTCGCCGGTATCCTTTAACCGCAATACGCCCTCACAGCTACAGAGAAGCCCCCTGAGTGGGGCTTTTCTTTTTTCATAGACCTACCTAGCCAAACCACACCTTACCATACCCTATTCAGCCGCATATCAGATCCTATCCACATTGCTGCCCAGTACACGCGCTCGCTTGGGATCGATAATCCAAGTCAGTCTAATCAATGCAGCAGCATAATCTGCTTTGACAGTATGCCGAGAGCATCCCAGCATCTTAGATAGCTTTGTCCACTTTGGCCCTCTGCCGTTACCGACTGCACTATGCGCCACAGCCCAGACAATCTGCCTGTCCTCTGTCGGCATCCGCAATCCCAGATCCATCGCAAGATCCAGCCGATCTACTTCTGCAGCACTTGGCGCAACTCTGACCGGCCCAGCCTCTGTCCATCCATACGCATTCCAGCTTTGCACGTAGTCAGGCCACGAAGACATCTTCTGCTTGCGAAAGGCTGAAGGCAAGCTGCGCTCAGTCTCGGCAGCTTCCATAAACAGTTCATCAAAATCTGTGACCGTCCACCTGTGCAAATCTTCAAGCTTGGTTATCTTCATTAAACCTCTCCTCAATGATGTGACAAAACTGCGCCTGATCAAGCGGCTCCATTGCAGACAGGGAAGTTACAATCTCAATGTATCTATCGTGGCTCATCTTAAACCTGAGCTTGCGCAGGATCTTGCTTAGCCTATGCCCCAGCGGATCGGCAATGCTGGCCGCCTTGCCTGCCTTGTAGGCCGGTGACATTTTCGCAAGCGTCGACAGTAATACACTGTCTGCGCTTACACTGTAATCACTTACAGTGTTATTTATATTAGAGTAATCTTCCGTGTAATCACAGTAATCACTTACAGTGTAATCACTAGTATCTCGGCCTAGCGGCCTCGCGTTAGCGTACTGACGTATTGGCATTTGTCAATCCCCTTTTTTTATGCGAGACAACGTGTCGATAATCTGTGCATCAGACGCCGTTTCCTGCGCCAAATCTGCATAGAGATATGCATAGTTCACCAAGTCCAAGACATTGTCTTCATCATGCTTTCCGTAGATCTCTCTAGCTATCTTCATGTCAGCCAGCATAAGGCATGTCTGCTCAGCGCTAATAGGTACGCCAGCGATTTGGCTCCACCTCTGGGCTAGCGCCTCGTACAGCCTGTTCGCGGGCCCGCGCAACTGCGCCCGGCTCTCCAATATCAGCGCGCTTCTTTTCTTTAATTCTTCTATGTAAGTCACAAACAGTCTCCCAACATTTTTGGTTACTGGCGCAAATCAACTCGCCGCTAAGCAAGATGACCCAGCCATCTAGGTTTAAGTCATGCAAGAACCCGCAGCCCTTGCACGTTACGGGCCTACTCTTCCTCCGACCCATAGTCAGGCACCCAGCCGTAGCTGTCGCAGTCCTCGCAAGTCGCAATGCTGTCGGTCAGAAAGCCACCGTTCACGTAATCAACAACCGCCTTCTCGGCTGTCACTTCGCCATTGCCGTGACACGTGCTGCACTTCTTCGCAGGCTCTTCCCACTTCTGACCGTGTGCATAGAAAGTAAACACAGCCGTATCGCCTTTAATGGACAAGCTTCTGATGTCGCTCATTTGAACGCCCGCCATAGAATGCAAGACTTACCCCACTGGCTCTTGCCCCGCATGGTGCTGTCATAGATCTTCCCGGCATTGCGTAGCTCAGAGATCCGGGGCTGGATACTACCGTATGGCCGGTTTAACTTCGCAGCAATCTCTTCACTGCTCAGCGGCAGCAAAGAAGACTTCAGCAATTCATGCACCTGATCACGCAGCGTGACCTTGCGCCCAGCACCCGACACTGCAGCAGCCTTGCTGGTGTCTGTGCCCTGATAACCTGTGCCTTGTTCTGTGTATGGCATTTCATTTCTCCTCTCTATATTTTTTCCAACTAAACAACGCACCCGCTGCAATGCAAGTTACGCCGATCTTGCCTATGATTTGTCCATCAACATGGGCCAAAGAGCCAAATGCAAGCCATAGAAATAGCACACTATCAATCACACTGCCGACGACCCCGCTTGCCAGTATGCCTAGCGTCCTACTTCGATCCCTGATTTTTCTGTACACAGCGAAGTCACTAAGCTCCGACACGCCAAACGCAACGAGCGATGCAATGGCAATAAAGGGATCTGCCAAAAGATAAGATAGCACTGCGCCCACTGCTATTGCATAGAGCGCAAAACGAGGCCCAAGCCACTCATGCACGGCATCACGAAGCAGCAACGCCAAGCCAATCATTAAAACACCGCTAGGTGCCATCACGCCAAAGCCAACTGGTATCAGGCATGGGCCATCAGGAATGCAGACAGTGCCGACATTACCAATCATGTAATTTGCAGCGGGTATCGTTGCAATATATCCGCTGATTAAAGCTAATTTTATACCATTCTCAATAATGGTTGTTTTTGTAACTGATTTATCCATTCTTTTATTTTTCCTTTTCTATTATCAGGCTCAAATGCGAGATATGTTCCATCAACACTGTCGCAACCCAAGGCCGCTGCTAGGCGCATTCTTTTAAATGAGTTCACGCGCCCCATATGAACCCATTTTTTCTCCCGTTTTGCAGCGGCCATTATATCTCCCGCCGCCTGACTTAATTTCCATTCGGTGCTGCCCCCAATAAAGATTGCGTCTAATTCGCCCCAATTAATCAAATCACTTAATTCGCCATCTTGAGCAACTAAAGCTGCTTTAAAACCTAACTCCCTTATACGTGGCAACATAGGATAAGCCCGCTTTCTAGTTCGCTCTGCGTTTCCCACGATGTCAGGCGCAACTGCAAACAAGCAGGCCTTGCGGTTTAATTTATTTAACCACGACAAAAAACCATTATTGGAATATTTTTCAGGTGCGGCGTAACAACCATTATCTGCCGCAAATAAACTATGCCCCTGCATGGATTGCTTACCTACATTAAAGCTTAACATCACACCAATATTTTCAGAGCATTCTATTTTTTTACCGCTAAGATATATCATGTTTCAATCCATCCGAGCCATTCTAGGATAGCCTCGTATGTCTCCATGGGCAGCACAACCAACGTGCGCTCCCGGTCTTTGCGAACAAACAGCATGTCGCTATTGTCCTGATCGAGCGCATCATACAGATCCTGATACGCTCTCGCTCTGCGCTTGCATTCAGCAGTCAAAGCCAATTGCGGCCCCAGCTTTATGTCACTCGCATAGTTTCCCTTCATTGCACCAGACAGCGGTATGCGCTCTGCTTCCACGCCCTTGCCGCGATGCCAGTTTACTATCTCGCGCTCATATGCAGCGCCCTTATCCCGGCTAGCTTTACCGCCCATTCTGCATCTCCACAGCTTTAATTGTCTCACCAATCCGCATAGCGATCTGCGGCACGATAGCATTTCCTAATCCTCTAAGTCTGTCCACCCTTCTGGGTATCCCATTAGCCACTCGACCCACTGCGGGTTCAGACTTCCAGTTTTTCCCATTTGGGCGTTCACCGCGTCTGGGAGGCTGTTCGTTTCGTTGCGCCCCGCTCTGGCTAATGTCTCTGGCGTTCTGCCGCCCTTGTAATCCCGCGCTGTCGCTGTCGGCCACATCGTCCGAGCTACCACTGTCTCCAAGTTGGGGTTCTTGTCGTTTACTCTGTTGTGTATGTTCTCCGCTGCCATCGCTGTGCATGCTCTTGGCGTTGGCCACATCTTCACATCCGTCCTGAGAGACTTGCCCTGACCGCCTCCTGTCGTTCCCACACTGTCTGCTGCTGATGGTGTCGCCCACATTTCTGGCGATGATCCAAACTCTGTCGCGTCTGTGCGGAGCGTCTGCGGCGCAAGCTGGAACAATGAACGGCCTGACGGCGTAGGCTTCACGCGCCAAGTCAGATAGCACTTCGTCGAGGCCCATAGAGACGTGCCCATAAACATTCTCGAAAACGCACCAAGCGGGTCTTTTGGCTTGAATAATGGAAAGTATGTACGGCCAGATATGTCGGTCATCTTCTGTGCCTCTGCGCTCGCCGGCAAGTGAAAAGGGCTGGCACGGGTATCCCGCTGTGAGGATGTCGCAGTCGGGAACATTTCTATCTGGGTCATTTGCTAACTCCTTAACATCAGAAGCCACAGGAACATCAGGCCAATGCTTAGAAAGTACCCGACGACACCAAGGCTCAACATCGCAAAACAATATTGGCTTACTCAATCCAGCCCACTCAAAGCCAAGAGAGAAGCCGCCTATACCACTACATAAATCAACGTGTCGCATCTGCTGGCCTCGCTTTCGGTCTGATCGTCCAGCGCGGAGCTAATCCTTGCTCTTGCGTGTAATCAGTTCTATGCCCCTGCGCATCAACGCCAACGCACTGCTCGGAAAAGTCATGCAGCTTGTGCTGTCTGGCAAATGCTTGGCAGTCATCCCAGCTTTCAAACGGCATGAACGCTATGAATAAATAGCTCATGTTGCTCATGTCAGATCCCTATAAAAATCATTAGGCTTTACCTGCCCCAAGCTAGCAAGCTCTATCAGGCGCATGAACTTAGGCGCTGGCATCATCCGATCCTTGTGATCGGCAGGCAGGCACCAACGCCTTGCTACGGTTGCATGTGATGCACCCACCTTCTGCGCAAGCTTGGCATAAGAATACCCCTGCGCCTGTCTCCATTGTTCTAGTGTCATAATCGCCCCTTGCTTTGTTTCTTCGCATCATATACATTTGACAGTATCAGTCAATACGGGGAGATTTGATATGGGGCTGAAAGGTTCAACAGCTTTTGCTGATCGCTTTAATTATCGATGGCATAGCAACCCAAGTACCCCAGATGCTTGGACTTTTTTTGATAAGGCCGTGCAAAGGGTGCAACGAGATGAAGCGTTTAAGATACTACGGGGCGAAACAGAAGGTGACACTTCGTGGGCCGAAAAGATCTTGGATCAAGGCGCGTACTATAAGGATGCGATGGGCTCAACGCAGTTCACCGACAATCCAAACATGGTTAGCGGAAGGGCAGTGCAGCAATATGCTGATCGGCTACTCGTCGATGAAGTATCACCTTCAGATGCATACGCAGACGCAATCAATATGCTGCATGGCTTTCGGGGCGGTGACTGGCGCGACACTGAGAAAGATGCGCGCATCATTGAGAACCGAGAGAGACTTTACTACGATGCTGAAGGCAAGCGTAGCAAAGAACCAACTCATAATGAGTTTGGGCTTGTCTGCGAAAACGCAGCGGCAGGCGTGCGCGAGGCGATGCAAGGTGCGAACAGGATCACGGGTGAAATAGAATTGTTTGGCCCGCTGCCCGGTTGTGAGTTGCCATACTTTGGCAAGCCAGATTACGGCGATGGCCGGTGCGAGTTAAAGACGCAATGGGATCAGGCTGCAGATACAGACAGCCCGCGTGCGAACTCACTGCCAAAGAAAATCAAAGCACCGCATATGATGCAGATCGCAGGCTATTGGTATTTGTCTGGAATTGTAACGCGCATCGTCTATGCTAACAGGCTCGGATATGTAGTGCATGAGCCTACAGAGGAAGAGCTAGATCGTGCGCTCGGTGACATTGCGTCAGCCTGCAAACGCCGGGAGAAACTTATGAAGGTTGCAGATGATGTAGAAGATCTGCTGCGCCTGACCGATCCGCATTTTGCTGACAGCTTTGTCTGGCGAGATGTTCACCCAGAAGTATTAATGCAAGCCAAGAAAATGTTTGGAGTAATTTAAATGGACAGAATAACTTATGAATGGACCGTTACAAAAATGATTGACGCAGCTTACAAGGCCAAAAGCTTTAATGAAAAAACTCTAATTATTAAAAATATACTTAATGAAATGATAGAGGCAGAGCCAGAAGTAGGACAGCCACTTTATCACCTGTTAATGAAGGGCAAAAAAAATGACTAAACTTATTGAAGCAATGAACGAGGTCAATGACCTTAACCGCACGCACGGTTTAACGCAGCGTGGCGGTAAGAAATACACAGAAGTTTTTGTGCGCGTCGAGGCTTTTCGTAAAGCTTTTGGCCTAGACTTTGGCATCAACACAGAAATACTTGTGGATGATGGGCAGCGCGTAGTGGTAAAAGCTACAGTAACAAATGCACAGGGCACGATCATTGGCTCTGGCATGGCTGAAGAGATACGCGGGCAGGGCAATGTAAACAAAACATCTGCATTGGAAAACGGGGAAACATCTGCGATAGGCCGAGCGCTTGCCAGCCTTGGCCTGCATGGCGGCAGCTACGCCTCATTGAATGAGATAGATGCAGTGCAAAGAAAGACGCAGGCAATGGCACAGCCAGCACCTGCAGCACCGGCAGCACAGCCAGCAGCACCTAAGTCAGACAAAGAACAGGCTGTTGCATGGTGCAAAGATCTTGTTGCGAAATACAACGCAGCAAATAGCAGGCGGGAGCTAAGCGAGATTGACCGCAACACACCAGACGCAGCGCTGGAAGCATTGAAGAATGATTATCCAGATCTGCACCAACTGCTCATAGAGCGCTTTACTCAAAAGGAGAATAACCTTGTCAACTAAACCAGAACTCGGCGTCAAAAGCTTTAACATCGATGGCTTCATGCACAACGGCGCACCAGTAGATATGCGCGCATCAGCATGGCTGAACGTACCAAAGGGAATGGATCAAGATCCTGCGGCATCACAAGCACTAAACCAAGTGCGCCAGCTTATGATGGATCACGGCATCTCTGTGCGTATCCAACTGCAGCATCGTGCTGGAGAAGATCCCAAGACTTGGCCTCGCATTGCGAGCTTCCCGCTATTCCCGAACAGGCCGCAACAGCAGCAAGGGTTTCAGCAACAAGGGTATCAAGCTCCAGCACCTTCTTATCAACAAGCGCCTGCGTCAGCGCAAGTGCTAAATGATGAGATCCCGTTCTAGTGACGGCACTGCAAAGAATGAAACTGGACGCGAGGCTTTGCAATCAAGCCTTGCGTAAACTGTCAGGTGAACACATCGAAAACTTGAAAGCAGAAATCACTGGCAAAACGCCGGGGCCAAAGAGCGGCGTTGGATGGCGCAACTCACCGCTTACGCAAAAAGAAATAGAGGACATCTATTACTTCATTGATAAGGGATGGGATCGTCAATCAATTTCGCAGTTTGTTGGCGTGAGTTTAAGCAGCGTAGATAAATACAAATACGCTAAGGCCTAAGATCCTGATCCACTTGTCGCTGCTTGTTCTTTGACAGGCCGGTGTCCATCTTATCTAAGCGCTGCAGCATTGCGTTGTAGCGCTTTTTCAGTTCTGGATCTATGGGCCCAGAGAGATAGTCTTTTATCTCAGCAGTGTAATTATTGATGCGCCGCTTCATGGCACCACCAGCCTCTTCATTGGTGAGACGATCACTCATTATGCTGCCGCGAAGTGATGTGATCTCTTTGTTCAGCACAGCGGCGCGCTGCTTTAACCTAGCCTTTGGCGTGACATTACCTTTGGGCATGTTACTTGCCTCTCCCGTAACCGCTCATAATAGATTTCTTACTTGGTTTCTTTTTAGTACCGGGCATTTTAATCTCCAATGCTAGTTTTCTATTAGTACACCTTCAACGAAAATAGACACCTCGTTTGTTGATGCACTGCTCTTCGCCTCAAATTGAAAGTCAGTCTTCTCCGCAATGCGAAACGGCACTTGCCGATCATAACTTACTTGGCTGTTTTGAAACGTAGCCTCTGCCACACGCAATGTGCGGCCAGCACTATTCATAACCACATTCCTGATTGTCAGATACTTACTGCCGCTTGTAGTTCCAGAGTTTGCATCAATGCGGAACAGGTACAGAGAAAACCCAGCGGGCACTGTGTACAGACAGGCTTGCATGATGCCAAGCGTAGCCTCTATGAAGCCATACGTTGTGCCACCGTTGCTGATCGTGATGTCACCTACGTTGCTGCCCGTAAGAATAACAGCGCTGTTGATGCGGTAAAAAGATTTGGCTGTGGTCACACTGCCGGTGCCGTTCAATGTCACTACGTCGAAGATGCTAGCGTAGTCAGCGTCAAGCCCAGTCACCATAACCTGCATGGTATCGGACGCACTGCTGGATACCACATCCATAGTCACAGCAGAACCGGGGTAAGCATAAGTACCGCCATCATTCCACACAGTTTCAAAGCTAGTGCCGACAGCCCTGTTAAATCCAAAGATGTTTACAGCACCCGTGCCCGGTACACCCCTGTGTACTAGCTCAAGCAAAGCGTGTGGCGAAGAAAGCTTTTCGTTGACGTATCCCATTAGGCGCGTTCTTTCTTCCGCTTGTTAATCATTGAGATCCGCTTGCCCTTGCGCACAGCCTCAGACTTTGACGATGCGCCCCAGTCACGCAAGGCCTCAAGCAATGGCGTTGCCTTGCCATCTCTTTTCTCTGGCCCAGCCATCTTGCCCATGCGCTGCAGAAAAGCAGCCCGCCGTGGGCTGTTGCCTGTTCTTTCTGGAGCCGCACCCATGTTACGCGCTCATCATTGATTTGCGCTTAGGCTTCTTAGCAGTCTTAGCTGATTGCGCGAATGCTTCTTCCGTAGGCGCGCCTGCAGATCCGGGCGTGCGCATCTTCTCTGGCGTTTTGCCAGCAGCTTTCTGCGTTTCTATGCGCTTACGCTTCTTGTGAATGTTTGCATATAATCCTTCAGCCATAAGTCATCTCCAATGCTGCCTGCAAAGTTTCTTTGTTTCTGCGCGTCCATCCTTTGCCGAATGTTTCAAAGGTACTAAGACGCTCATAAAATCTCTGACGCGTATGATACACCGCTTCAATAATTCTGTCTGGATCTACATCAGCCACAGCCTGCAGTGTCATAGGGCCAATTGCCCCGTCCTGCTTTGCACCGACAGCTTTCTGTATTGCCTTGGCTGGCCGCTTACTGCCAGAGTTTACAGCCCAGTCAAACGCGCACCAATCAACACCGCTCGGCAAATCATCACCGCGCACCTTATCCCAGTAGTTCTTGCGATAGATCGGCGCAACATCAGCAGGCGTCAGCGCACGCATCTCTGCCTCAGTGCTTTCCTTGCCTGTCCACGCATCATAGACAGCCTTGGTAACGCCAAGGTTTGTCATGCCGCCGGGATCTTTAGGATGATTTACAAAGCCGCCTTCGTGGTGCAGCAACATCTCCAAACACTTATCAAAGTTCTGCTTCATTTCTTCAAACCCCGCATTGTACGAATACCAAAGCTTGCAGCTATTGAAGCATACATTCCCCATTGAACCCACATTGGCGTAGTCTCCAGATTAGCAAAGCCTCGGGCCATGACATCCTGCATAGAAGGGATAAAATTCGTGCAAAGAATAGCAACGAAAACGATAGTCCATAGCTCATCTTTCCAGCTATCCTTGCTAGCCTCGATAGCAGACTGCTCCCAATCCATCTCACCAGTAGCTTGCTTGAGCTTGATCTCAGCGTTAGCCTTTTGAATTGCTGTCTTGCCATCAATGTAGCTACTAGCCAGACCGCCCAGCGCCCCTACAATTTGCCCTATCATTTCTTGCCCCCGTTTACATACAGCCCAAACCAAGCAGCACCAGCGCCCACAATCACGCTGACAAAACCTGCCTGCGCATTTGTCGGATCTGTGAGATCATACATAAACCAGCTGCATGTGCGCCAGAAGACAACCATGTAGCAGAGTATCAACAGGCGCGGAACAATGCGCCATGCGTCCAGCTTCTCAGGTGTCATTGGTTTCTGTAGTCTGGATCGCCAAGACGTAGCGATGCAGTGCCGCTAGTATAGTTGCCTGTCTTGATGCCAGCCCGGTAGAAATATGGCTCTGGATCAAAGCCATAGGTTTCTATGATCGCGGTGAAGTCATCAACGTCACGCCATGTAGTGCCATCCAATGAACGCTGCACCGTTACGGTTCCAGAGAACGTGTTGGAGATTGACAGATTAAAATAATCTTTAACGCGCAACGCGTCTGTGAAGGTATTCTCAGCAGAGACATCCTTAGTTACTTCTGGCATTAGCTCGTCCTTTCCTAACTAAACTTCTATGTTTATCTTTGTTCCTTGTGGCCGATCCGCATTTGCCTTGCGGCCAAACCTATCATACGTTTCCTGCAAATCAAATCTTTGCTTTGCCAACGCTTCGAGATGGCTGTGATTAGCTCTATGCTCTTTCTCCACACGCTGCTCGGCAATGTGCGTTTCAATACGTTCACGCGTTTGTGATTGCTGGTGTATCTCACTGCCAACATTGAAGGGCGCAGATCCAATGCCACTAACACCGTCAGCCATCGCGCCTCACTGCTATCCAGACAAAACCAAACAATGCCCCAACGCAAAGAAGAAACAAGAAGATGCCAGCAGCCCATGCAATGACAGCCTCTTTGCGCTCGATGCGCTTGTACTCTGCATCCTTTTGCTTCTGACGTATCTCATTCTCTATGCGAATAAGCTCTTGCCAAGCAGAAGGGCCAAGCGTTTCCGAGATCATCTTGCGCAGATCATCGCGCATGTTCTCACGCTGCTTCTTCTGAACAAACAATTCCATTGCTTGCTGCTCAACATTACCAAAGCTTTGATACCACTTGGGGTTCTCAACTCTCTTAGCCGCAAAATCAAAATCAGAGATAGCCTTAGACCACCGGCCTAAATCCCCAGCCATGCCCTCCAGATCTCGCCCAATCTGACAACCCTTTTTGATTGCATTGAATGCAGCACCAGCAGCCATGATTGCAGTAGCAGGATCTATCATGCGTCCTTACCTACCTTAACGTAAGAGAAACATGGCGCTTTATACGGTACACGAATTGTGTATGGATAATATTTATAAATCCCAGAAGGACACCGATATATGCAAGCAGTGTAAAGATGACCGTAAGTCATCACGCCCACAGCTATGCCGGTGAGCGCACAGATCATTAGCCAATCATGTTCATGCGAAGAAGCAAAACAATAATAAAGCCAGATGTACCAATCATAATGGCCTCAAGGCGTTTCACGCGGTTAAACAAATCTTTGAATTGAATATCCATTTCAGTCTTGATAGCCACGACTTCTTTCTCCAATCCATCAATGCGCTGATGCGCCGACGCTACAGTTCTTTTATCCATGCTCATGGTATATAACAAACCTCAAATGAAAACGCTTCTAAGTGAATACTGTCAGCGGCATTGGTTAATGTTCCTTTAATGCTAAACACAACATCAGCCGCTGTATTAATAGATGTAGTTGTTAAAGAAGCACCACTTTCGCTTGGATCAATAGCCGCAGTCGCACCCATCATAACCTGTGAGTTTTCTGCACCTCTATTCCACACCTGAGTAATCCGAGTAGTGCATTCCTCATCAGTATATCCTGATGTTGTATTTACAATATCAGAGCCGCCCATAGTCATCCTGACATTTTTATCATTACCATTATCAGTCGTGCTAATTAACGTTCTAAATCTAAACCAACCATTTGCACCCATGCTACCCGCTGGCATTGTAAAAGTTGCAATCTCAGTTTCACTGGTTGAGCCAGTTAATGTTTGTCGAGTGTTCCCAACAACAATATTGTGAGGAACCCCAATCCATTGACTGGCATCTATTGAATTAAAAACAGGATTTCTCCCAAATATACCGCCATGTTGTTTAATCATTGTTAGCCCCTTACATCGCAGAAATTATAAATGTTAGAAGCTCAGTGTAACGAACCCCATAACTGTCATGTGTTTCTAAATCGCCAGTTTCTTCCGATCCAGTAGTCCATTGATCGTAACATAACATAGCGTAGTCGTGAGCATCTAAGCCTTCTGCCTCAAAAGCAGCTTTTACTTCCTGAGCTATTACCCCGATATGCACTCGCGCATTA
>VMHT01218233.1_pt1 | contig 19919 bp, 11 predicted proteins | sample 4693611 | NCBI WGS metagenome assembly VMHT01 (sample SAMN12280063, study PRJNA550983) | marine metagenome | isolation source: seawater sampled from same location over 5 years 0.02-0.2 micron viral filtrate | place: USA: collected off the coast of southern California halfway between the port... ...
CAGGCGTTCAACACCGACAACCCCTTCACCGCCGCAGACACTGCTGGCGTCGCGGTCACCCTCAGCCCTGGCTCAGGTGTGACCTCACAGATCGGGTTTGGTGCAACCGGCACCGCCACAATTGCAGGCCCAACACTGCTCGACAGTGTTCAGATCACCGCAGGCGGTCACGGCTTCATGGTCGACGACATTATTCAGGTCACCGAAGACGGTGGCGCTGGAATCGGACACATCCGAGTCGCTTCTATCGCTTAACCCTTACCGCAACGCTAAGGACATGAACACCAAGGCCCTGCCTCACAAGGCGGGCCTTTTTTGTTGGTCAAACCGGAACCCTAGTCAGACCCTGCAGTAGAGAGCGATGAGCCTAGGTAACGTCGATCTCACGCTGGGCCTAAATACTGGCCCAGCGACCCAGGCTCTTAATCAGTACCTCCAGGCGATGAAGCAGAGCGGCAGCGCAGCCGCTCAATCGCAAAAGGGTGTCGACGTTGCGCTCAGCAAGCAAGCGCAAAACCTCGGCTCACTCAAGAACGCCTACAGCACGACTGGCGCGACCGCAAGCAAGGCCTTTCAACAGGCAGGGGCCGCGACCGACAAGGTCACGAAAAAGGTCAACCAACTCGACGGGGCGATGGATCGCCTCGGCAACAGCGCCAAGGGTGCCGGCAACACGATCGCGACCGGGTTCACCAGAGCATTTCAGAACATCCCCGAGGGCATCGGGCTGGCCGTGGGTCAGCAGATCGTCCAAACGATGATGTCGATTCCTCAGGCTGCGATGCAGGCCGCCGCGGGATCCGTCGAAGCCTTCGCTCAGATCGACGCCGCCCTGCGTCAGACCCTGGCCATCGCTGGGGAAGATGCCGCTCGTTTCGACGAGCTGGCGAAATTCATGAACGAACTCGCGACCGAGACGGTCTTCACTGCGACCGAACTGGCAGAGGCCTCGGTTCAGCTCTCGCGAGCAGGTTTCTCCGCCGACGAACTTAAGGAGGCGCTCCCAGGGATCGCGATGGGCGCCGCAGCAGCTGGCGAATCAATGGGCTCGATGTCTGACGTCGTGATTGCTGCCCTAGGTGGGTTCCAGCTGGGCACCGACGAGACAAGCAAAGTCGTGGACGTCCTCACAGCAGCAGCAAACAACGCCAATACCTCTGTCGGCGAACTAGGTGAGGGCCTCAAATACGTCGGACCGATCGCTCAGTCCCTCGGGGTCTCCGTAGAAGACACCGCCGCCCTGATGGGTCTGCTCGCGAACGCGGGCATCAAAGCGTCACAGGCGGGCACAACGCTTCGAGGAGGCTTTTCCAGGCTGGCCAGGGCAGCAGCTGGCACGAACTCTGAGCTCTCCGAATACAGCCGAGGAACCAGCCGCCTGTCGGGCGTCCTTAAGGAGATGTCGGTCGACATTGCAGACGCGAACGGCAACCTCCTACCGACCCCTCAACTACTCGGCAAGCTGCGCGAAGGATTCGCCAAGCTCGAAGGCACTGAAAAGAATCTCGCGGCCTCGATCCTGTTCGGGGAAGAGGCAGGCGCCGGCTGGGTCAGCCTGCTCAATACCAACGCCGACGAGGTCGACAATTTTTTCCAGACGACAGCTAACGCGCAAGGCACAGCAGCCGAGACCGCTGAGCAAAACCTGGCGGGCATCGCTGGCGCCCTCAAGCTGCTCGAGTCTGCGACCCAGTCCGTCTCGATCGCTTTCGGCAAGTTCCTGGACACGGCCCTCGAGCCGATCGTTCGAGCAGTGACGGCAGCGCTCAACGCCTTTAACTCGCTCCCGGAACCGATCCAGCAGGCAGCTTTTGCCGTTGGCATCTTGACCGCGGGACTCACGGCCCTGGGGGTCGCGATGACGATCATTAAGGGGATTCAGTTCGGGTCAATCTTTGGGGCCGTCACTGGCGCCGTGACGCAAAGCGGGGTGTCTGTTGCCGCTTTCGCCTCGTCGCTTAGCGGGAAATTTGTCGCCGCTGCCACCCTCGCGAAGGCCAAGATCGTCGCCCTAAATGGTGCGATTGCCGCCATGAACGCCAAGACGATCGGGACCGCCCTGATGACCGGCCTCAACGGCATCGTCGCCGGCTTCGGAAAGGCACTGCTCGCGGTCAAAGCTTTCGCGACTGCATCGGTCGCAGGCATGGCTAAGGCGGCCCAATCCGCCCTCGCTTTCACCGCAACGCTCGGCCCTCTGGCTCTCGCGCTGGCAGCGATCGGCACCGTCGCCCTGGTATGGGACACCTACAGCCAGATGCAGGGCCAGGCGAACGAAATCAATGAGATCTTTGCCGAGGGTGCCCTCGAGACCAACGGCATTCTCGAGGAGCAGGCGGAGGTGATTGAGAGCTTGCGCTGGGACATCGCGGCCGAAAGGGTCGGCGTATTTAATGCGGCCCTCGACAAGCTGCGCAGCGCGTTGGGAATCGCCACCGTTGAGGCGAACGAGCTGGACAACGCGACCGTCACCCTCGGCAAGCGGATCGAGGAACTCGACGGACGCTTCGGCACGGTTCAGACCAAAATCAGGGGCCTGGTCAACGAGCTGAAATCGGGCAAGCTCAGCGCTGCGGAGTACCAGGAAAAGCTCAAAGAGCTGCAGGAAACGAAAAAGGCGATGGAGTCCGAGATTCAGAAAGTCCGGGCGGGCCTGGTCAGGCAGCTCAAGCAGATGGAGAAAACCGCAGGCGCTACCGGCAAGCTTGGAGAGTCGGAACAAAGATTGATTTCGACCCTCAAGGCGTCAATCAAGGGCCTCGACGCGCAAGAGCGAATCCTGAATTTGATTGCCGGGTCAGCCCCATCAGCTGCGGCAGGGATGAACCAGCTCGCGGGATCCAACGACCGCGCCGCTCAATCGTCACAGCGTCTGGCGTCGGCGATTGATCAGCAAAAGAACGCGATCGAGCGCATGAAGGCCGCCCAGGCCACTATCGACACCAGCTTCCAGACTCAGGAGCGGAACCTCGCAAGAGTCGAGCAGTTGCGCAAGAACGCAGCAGCGAAAGAGATCGAGGCAATCAAGCGCGTTGATCAGGCCAGGATCACCAGCGCCACGAAACGGGCTGAGGCGACGGCGTACGCCATGAATCAGGAGATGAAGGCGGCGGACCGGATCGGCAAGGCGCACCTCGACAGTCTTAAGGCGAGAGACAAGGCCGCAGACGCAGCGCACAAGCTGGAAATGCAGCGCTTCGACCAGCAGCTGGCAGCGCTCGACGCTCGCAAGGCCGCGGCGATGCAGTCTTATGACGCGCAGGTTGCAGCGTTGCGCGAGATGACGCCCGCCGAAATGCAGCTGGCGGAACTAGAGAAAGGAAGGCTCGAGGCAGCGGTCAAGCTTGGCGGCGAGGAGGGCCTCAGGGCTCAAGCTCAGCTCGAGCGTATGGAGCGCGAGAAAAAGATTGCCAAGGTCGAGGAGGAGCGGGCGGAAAAGGCCGCGAAACTTGCCGAGGAGCAGAAACTTCTCGAGGAGGAAAAGGAGAAAGCTCAGAGAAAGGCAGACACAGAAAAAGAGCTTCGTCAGCGACAGATGGAGGAGGCAAGCAAAAGGCACGACCAAGAAATGCTGCAACGCCGCGAGCAGATCGCATTATTTGAACGGAATTCGCAGCTGGAAATTCAAAAAATGAAGGAAGAGGCGGCCGCAAAACAGCAAGAGATGGCAGACGCCGAAAAGCAAAAACAGGAAGAGGTTGCCGCCGCGAGATTCAAGCGTGAGGAGGATCACCGCAAGCAGCAGGAAGCAAACGCCAAGGCGCTTCAGAAGGCGGTCGAAAAGCTTTCGGAGCTTCAGGATGAGGCCGACGGCAAGCGAGCCGAAGCCGAGAAGGAATACCGGAACGACATTGAGGAGACCTCGAATTTCATTGTCAAAGAGGGCGAAAAAACCTGGAGCACCTACTCGAGCAATGCGGTCCAGGAACTGCAGAAGGTGGAGGCCGCGGCCAGACAAGCCGCACAAGCCGCAGCAGCGGCCCGAAAAGCAGCTGGTTCAAACCCGAGCGGCGGGGGCTACTGGACCGGCGGCCTGATCCAACAAGGTCAGAGGGCCTCAGCCGTGAACGAGCTGGGTCAGGAGGCTTTCCTTGGTAAGTCTGGCCAGCTCAGCCTCATTGATCGGCCGGCCTGGTCTTCCTGGATGCCGCCAGAGACCGGAACGGTGATCCCGGCCCACATCACCGCAAAGCTTGGGATCCCACCGGAGGGCATCAACCTGAACGCAGCGCCGGGCGGCAGTTCTGCAGCAGCTTCGAACGTGACGCGGGCCTCGATTGGCGGGAACGCGCAGCTGATCAGGGCGATTTCGAGCCTCAAGGACAGCGGCGGCCGGATCACCAATAACGTCAGCATCGAATCAGCCCAGCCTGTCCAAGCTGCCTCAGACATGATGGTCGAGCTGCACAAGATCAGGCGGAGGCGTTTCGGATGAACCCAGAAAAACAGCGCAAAAAGCTGCTCAAGCAACAGATCAAAGCTCAGCAAGTGACGACACGGGAAGAGGCGCTCGAGTGTCTGCGCAAAGCCGAAAAAGCACGCGCCAAGCTTGAGGGAGAGATCGACTAAGCCGGAACCCTGGGCCAACTGAAAGGGCTCGATGTTTTTCGTCGGCGATACCTCCCAGGCGGCGGCCTTTTACCTCGACGAGGTGAGGAACCACAAAGGACACCCGAAAGTTCCGGACAAGCCGCTAGAGGAGCTCACCGTTAAGGAGCTCCGGCGCTGGCTGACCCTGACCTGGATGGCTTACGACAAAGCCAAAAAGGATGGCGCCCACGGTGCGGCGCTTGATCCAATGCTTCAGACCTACAAAAACGCCTACATACAGCTGGGCAAGAAAAGCGCGGCGTTCCGCGATTATGCGCTCGACGAAGGGAGAGCCTTCCACCCTGCGGAGTTCCGAGAGCTTCTCTCGGAAAGCTAGGCAAGATCTGCCGGGTGCTTGTGGCTGCTTTTACTGTTGCCTACACCTCGCAAGCCGGGACTCAGTACAACTTCACTTTTAGGGAGTTTCAGGCCGAAGAGGTCATGAGGACCTACCAGCCGACCATCGCCTATCAGCGAACGGTCAGCGGTGCCCAAGTGCTCGCCGGACCGGCGGACATTCCGAAATATGTTTGGGCCGTCAACGCCGTCACGGATAAGGACACGGCAGAAGACGTCGACGAAATGTATCGAGCTTGGGCCCTGGATCGAGCAGACGGGACAGCGGCAGCGGTTGCGGTCCTCGACGAGACCTGGGGAACCATCGGCCAGCGAACCGCAGTGTTTTCCACCGCGCCGACCTACGGCTACGTCAACAACATGTTTGTCGTTGCGACCTTCGCGCTAACGGAGGTTTGAGCAATGGCGTTTTACGCGAACCAGATCAGAGAAAGCCAGATCAAGATTGACGGCGAGGATGTCACCGATCGCGTCATCAGCTGGACAGTCAGCGACTCATCGGCAAAGTTCAACGCCGCAGTTCAGACCACCGGCGAGCTGGTCTTGGGTCAGGCCGGCTCGTTGGACGAAATCCTCGACTACGAGCGCAAGTATTACAAGCGCGGAACCGAGGTCGTCACCAGAATCCGCAAGCTTGACGGCTCGATGGTCCGACACCCGAGGGGCCTGCTGTTCGTGCTTTCGACCTCTTACTCGCCGGACGGATCCGAGATGACGGTCGAGCTGGGTTGTCGCCTCGCTCTGGCCAACCTCACAAACGACCTCAGCGCCTTCGACCCGCCGGTTCCCCTGGACCCGGCTCAGAACGACTTCGCCTCGGTTTCGAACTCTTACACAGCCGCTTCTGAGTACGTCTATCAGGACAAAACGGGCTCAATCGAATCAGGCCGGTTTTTCGAGGGCGACACCTACGGCACCGTGACCGAGGGCGTGTGGCTGTCGGTTTACGGCGAAACAGCCTTTTCGGTCACGCCGCTCCAGGCCGCCGGCGTTATCCCTGATTCCCTCACCCTCTCTTACGACGTCCCGCTCGGATCGATCGCAGATGACCAGCGCGGCAGGAAAGAGAAGACGAAGAGCACATCGAACTACTTCATCCAGTACCCGGGGACCGTCTACATCCGCGAGGCAACCAGCGACGCCATGCCGCCGTCGGTCAACGTCACCGCTCCATCTCCCGGCTACACAAACCCATGCGGCAACAGCCCGAGCCAACCAGGCGGCGGCGGTCCCGGCGACTCAGATCGAGCGGTCTCCTGTTCGGCGGGTTATACGACAACAAGCACGACGATCACCTGCCCAGCCAAAAAGGTCTCGATTTCAGAGTCCACATACGACGGCCCCGCGGGCCAAATCTCTTACGCCTACAGCGAGAACCGGGGGCCGGCGATCGAGGTGAATTCTCAGTATTACAGCGACTCATATCAGGCCTGTCGCTACAACTACGCCACCAACTGCCAGCCGGGCGGCAACTGCGAACTAGAGGGGTTGAACACCATCCTCCAAGACTATTCCGAGACCTTCTATAAGTACGACGAAGCCGGGACCCTGATCGAGAGGGTCACTGACAACTACAAAAACATCCTCGCGGCCGCTCAACCTTTCAACTGGCGCGCCGGCAACGTCAACGGACAAGACCAGGGTTTTATTCCCATCACACAGGACGGTTACTACCTGGAGCGCCGTCAGATCAACACGTTTTTCGAGGAGGGCAACACCAGAAAGGAAAAAATCAAGACCTTCACCAGCATTGCCACCAATGGCTCGGGAATTGGCAACGTCTCAGAAAATGCCACGGGCGTCGGTTCAGCCCTGAACCCACCAAGTCAAAAGCCTGAAATCAACGGCAACTTTGCCAACCTTCCAACCGAGACCAATGGCTCAGGCCGGAACATGGTCGTCGACGTCATCGCAAGAGGTGCCGGAAAGGTCGAAAAACTGACAAGGGAGGAGTTCGAGCCCCAGAGCACGCTTTACAAAAAAGGGACAGGTGCGCCCATGTATGGAGGCACAGGGGCCGGCCTGCTGGTCAACTACCTCTACGACTACGGCAGCAATTTCACTTACGAGCTCGCCGCCCCTGGAGAGGGCTACAAGGACGGCGACATCGTTCAAAGCTGGCCAGTAGGAACCAGTCCACCGTTGAACGGGCTTTATTTCGAGCTCAGAATCACAAAGGTCTCAAAAACCAACATGGCGGTGTCGATCCGCCTGGCTGGCGAAGGTTACGCCGGAGGGGACAGAATCATCGTCACGACGGACGCTTTCGCGCAAGCAGCCGCAGCGTCTGGCCAGACCGTCGACCTCAGCGGTCAGCCGAACCTCGTCACCACCGTCAAGTCGACCCAAGGCGTTGAAAACCTCCCCGTCGGCGGAGCTGCGACACAGTTCGAGGTTGATGGCACTCCTCCGTCATTGATCACCGGCACCTATCGCGGCCTCCCGACGACTACCGACGGCGGCGGCCAGGGATGCCAAGCAGATGTCTTTGTCTCAGGCGGCGGCGGCGTTGAGAAGATAAACGGCCTCGACATTCCTGATGATGACACCAACCTTTATTCGTATAACTACGTCAAGAGAGTCAACGGTTTTGTGTGCTTGGGCGGGAGTGGCACCGGGCTGACCGTCGACCTCCAGTGGAACGAATACACCACGACCGAATTCAGTGGCGCCCCTGGCTACCAATTCCGCACGATCGACGAGAACGGCTGGCATGTTTACGTGGGCAATCCAGGCTCGGGTTATAGGAACGGCGACACGGTGACGATCCCTTGGGAGGAGATCGCGGAGGCGTTCAACAGGGATCACCTCGAGGAAAATGACGCAACCATGAAGGTCGCCAAATCGGGCGGGTCAGGCGTCGAGGTCTTCATGTCAAAAGGGGGCTCGGGCTACGCCAAAGGCGACATCATCACCGTTTCAGGATCCACCCTCAAGTCAGCAGGGGCTACCAACGCCAACTCTGGGGGCCTTCGAGCCAAAGTTGTGACGGCGGTCAGCGGACTTTCGGGGTCCGATGTCTCAATCAATGCGATGAACGGCATTAAGACCAGTCAGGTCAACACCTCGACCACCATCACGTCGTTGCCGATTACGCCGCAAACCGTGAACAGCCCGGTCACTGACACCGAGACGGTCGAGAGCGTCATCGTGATGCGGAAAGGGCAATACGTGAGCACGTACCCCGAGGCGACCACCTACAACCAGCGCGTCTCGATCCCGGTCCCGCTGCTGTTCGAGAAAAAAAGCAAGATCAAAAGATTCGCCAAGCGTTATGAGGACTACCTGCGCAGCTTCACTCTCGGCGATGCTTTGGGCCTTCAGATCGTCGAGAGCCTGCGAGATGAGATCGTCGACAACTGGCGCCCCGGTCTGAGTTTCCGCTATTACGACCCACGCACGGACCAGTTGCTCGCGCTCAGGATGGACGCCTGCACCTGGGGGCTGACACCTACCGAGGCGGTCTTCTCGGTAAACGGAATTTTCCTAGGCAAAAGCAACGGCAGCGTCGAGAACTTGGACAACACGGTGGGCGCTGAGAACCTCACCGTCGCGCCCCCGACCCATGGCGGAGGATCAGGCACGATCATCATCGACGGAACGACGCCACCGCCCCCAGCACCACCGCCGCGGGTCGTCCCAGCTTCAGAGACAGCCATCAATCAGGGCGATTATCTCCGCTATGTCGACCAGTACGAAGCGCTCGAGATCCAGGTCTCGATGCAAATCATCATCGGGGCGAACCAACAGGAAGAGAGCTACGTCCAAGCGGTCTATCCAGAGCAACAATTGGTCGTCTATGTCACCGGCGAGGTCGTCGAACCCGGCCAGCTGATGGCCCGCGAGGCGAATGGTTCGATTCCATTCAGCTACAACGGCAGCCTGCTTATCAGCGGGGCAGTGCGCCTTGAGGACCCTTTCAACAACGGAACGCCGCAACCGGTCGCTGTTGCTGGTTACTTCCCGCTGTATGCGACTCAGGACGACGCAGAGCAGGCCTCACCAGTGGGCAGCGCCCACGAGCACATCCTGTTTTCGCTCTCCTACTGGATGCCAAACGGCCTCGAAATGGGCGTGTCAATGCATCACGGGACTTACTACCCGCCGAGCGCAACATCTGGCGGCGGGACATCCCTGCCCCCTGCTACTTCGACCCCTTCCAGTGGATCGAGTGGCGGCTCCTATGGCGGCGGTTCGAGCGGTTCGAGCGGGTCTTCCGGCGGTTCGACCCCAGCCCCTCTGCCTGCTCCGACGGCAACGATCACCAGCAACGTCAGCAGCCTCGGCGTCGGAGAGGTGGCTTACGTCTCGATCAACCTCTCGCAAGATTCGACCAATCTGGTCGAAAGCGATTTGGTCGTCAGCGGCGGCACACTGTCTGCGTTCAGTGGGTCGGCCTCTTACTACACAGCCACCTTTACGCCGACAGCCGAAAGCACAACGCTCGGCCAAGTCACCGTCCCCGCCGGTTCCTTTACCAACTCAGAAAACACGGCCAACGCACAAAGCTCTGCCGTGCTTATCAGCGTCAACACCCTTACCAACCCGCCGCCGTCGGGTCCCACACCTCCGACGACTTACACCGTCACGGTTCAGCAGGTCACCATCGGCGGCGGTTATGGAAACCCCGGAACAGCGGTGAGACGTTATTTCATCAACGGCTCGCAGACTCCCATCCTTCAGATGGTCGGCACCAATGCGGTCTACAGGTTCGACCAGTCCGACAACAGCAACACCGGCCACCCCTTGCGGTTGTCCACGACCCCGAACGGAACCCACAGCGGCGGCACCGAGTACCTGACCGGAGTCACAAAGGTCGGAACACCTGGCACGGCTGGCGCTTACACCGAGATAACAGTCGAGGCCACCACGCCCGATCTGTTCTATTACTGCCAGAACCACCCGAACATGGGCGGCCAGGCTCAGACGCCGTGATTGGAACACTAGGCCGACTCGCTTAGGCCTTCATGACGACCCGCAGCGTGATCTCCGCGCAAGAGCTGAACCGGCAGGTCACGCAGGGGTTCGTCGATCAATCTTTCGAGATCATCCTTATCGATGCTCCCGACGTCGTCTATGACCCAGCCGTCACCGTCGACTCTGAGTTTTTGGCTAACGCGGTTCCGCCTGGAACCTTCGGCTATGAGCCTCAAGTAATTCGTTTTGAAGCTTCCGACATCACGCAATACAGCGACGGAGGTATTGGCCTGGTGACAAAAACGGCCGTCTTCGACAACAACGCACAGGGGAGTTACCAGTTCACCCATGTCTGCATGAAACGGGGCGTCGGAAACGCCGTTACGGTTTCGGCTGCCAGCGCAAAGCCCTCGGAGGGCATCACCTCGACCGTCCTTCAGTTGCCGACCATCAACGTCGACACAAGCCTCAACTCAGACGGCCTCACCGTTGACGTGACGGTGTTCAACGACGGAGCAAATTTCGCCGACTGGGTCGTGACGATCGCAAACCCCGGCTTTGGCTACGTCCCAGACCAAATCGTTGCAGTCACTGAAGACACCCTCGCGCAAGCTGGCGCAGCAACCGCGCTTTCAACGGGAAACCTCGTTTTCAAGGTGGAGACGGTCAACGTCTCAGACGGTTCGATCGTCTCCGTGACCCCCGCTGAGAACACGGTCGTTATGAGCGACGGCAACGAGGCGGTCTTTTATTACAACCTCAAGCAGTTCGGTTACGCCAGCCAGCTCTGATCATGTTTAGCGGCCCCAACCTCTATGAAACAGTTGCAGGCATCGCCCGGGCCCAGCGCCTAGTTGCTCAGGAGGCCGAGCTCACCGGGACGGTCTACGCCGCAGACTTTGAGGGCACAGTGACCGGGACCTGGGTCAGGCTCGACGATTCTGGCGCCGGGGTTGTGCTTTACAAAGGCAAGGAATACACGACCGTTCGACTCGGAATCACGACGCTTTTCAAAGGTTCGACCGTTCAGCTCTCGTATGTCAAGGGCACCTATTACTCCAACTGGTAAGCCATGACCATTAACAACCCGAGCATCAGCACTACCCCGGTCGAAGACTCTCAGGGAACCGCAGTTATCGAGATGCTTCAGGATCCTCCGATCGTGAACAAACCCTTTACGCCGCCGCGAATACCTGGCCAGCTGGCGGGCTATTACAACGGATCAGCGGGTGAGGTCCTGCTTTACGTCGTCAACGCTGCCGGGACCGCCTGGGTCCGCTGCATCTGATGACTATCAATCCCCTGCTATTGATGGGTGAGCTGGTCTCGCGTAACCGGCTCCCACAGGGCACTTTTTACTTAGACGTCGACCCGACCAGGGTCCCGGATCGGGCGGGGATGCTGCAACTTGGGACTTACCCCATCCAGAACATCACTTTCCTTTACTGCTCAGTCGAAACGTCTCCCGGTGCTTTTGAGTGGAAACCCGTCAAGCTGCCCTCAAGAGTGGAAAACAGCGAGGCGGGCGTTCTGCCCTGGACTGGCATCAATACAAACCCCGACGTTTGGGTTCCCATCACGGAGTAGCGGAAAGCTAGGGCGGAAGTGCTGGCCCTATGTCCACCGTCAACGAATGGTTTCTAAAGGGCTCTCAGTCAACGGGGGACACCTATGGGCAGCTCGACGAGGTAAACCGGACAGCTACCCGGACGCAAGAAACTAAGACCCGTTGCGGAAATGATGGCGACTGCGCCACGGGGTTCGTGTGCAAATCGGGAACATGCACGCAATCTTTCGCCTCAACAAACAACCCCAACAACCCCGCGACCGTATGCAACGGAAACTCGGGAGGGTCTGGATGTTGCGAGGCCAGCGGCAGTGGCTGCCAAGGCGGCGGCAGCGACTGCAGCAACGGCGGTGGCTGCGAAGACGGGATCAAATATATTGGCAACAATGGCGACCAGGCCTGTCACTCGGGGCCTTGTAGCTCCGAGAATCCTTGCCCGCCTGGTTACAACTGCCAAGCGACGACCTGCGTCAAGAACGAATGCGGAGGCTACGCAGGGGGGTGTCCAACCGGGATGATCTGCTGCGGTGGCGTCTGCACTTCTCAATGCAGCGGAAAGGATTGCTCGAGCAATTACGACTGTTCCGGGGGCTATTCATGCGTCGACGGTAAGTGTCGCAACCTCTATCTCGAATGCACGCCATATTGCCAGCAATACTATTTACTGACCGGCAATTTCGACGCCGATTTCGACTGCTTTAATAAGACTTGCGGGCCCTGCGGAGCGTGCTTTGAGGCCGAGACCGGTGTCGAGTATGGCTACCGCTGCGGCAACCCGCCGAGCATCTCGACCCTGCCGTGCAAGTGCCAGCTTTTAGAGATCGGACAAAATAATTGCTACCAGTGCGCTATTCCTAATGCGGTCGTAGCGCCCGACCTGGACTGCAATCAAAGCCAGGCCTACAACTGCGTCGAGGCTTTTCGGTTCGGACCTATGTCGTGCGACTGCGGCGCGGAGGTCGACCTGGGCATTGTCTACCTAAGCCCGTGCTTATCGCTCCAACAGAGAGCGGACGCAGTCGATAAGAAGGTAAAGGAGGCGTGCGACAAGGCCTGCCCGGAGCAGGACTGCGAGGGCGAATGCACGAACTCGACAGTCCCATGCGCGGACCCCTACAACTTCGACCCCAATGAAGCCAGCGGCTGCCCCCCTGGTTTTGTCTGCAAAAACACCGGGTTCATCACCGTTGGTGACCAGTCGGTTTGTCTATACCAAAACTGCAATATCGCCAATCTCCCAGTCGAATGCAGAGGGACCGCCGTTCTCGCGATCTCGGTGATCGACGAGGACGACAACTACGCGCCGGGTGCTAAAAACGCCGACTGGAAGCGATACCGGGAAAACAACCCTGAGGGGATCTTCTCGGTTATCAAGCTCCCAGACAACACCGGAGGTGGATTCACCTATCCGGCAGGCTATGACGGGTCGGTGCAGCCCGCCAGCAGGAATGCATCTGATACCGCTTGGACTGGCTTTTATTCAAGCCTTTTGCCCCGGATTGCGTCAGCGAACATCTGGGTCGACACTTCTGGCTCGACGACTTACGACGAAGTGAGCGCATCGGTAGAGGGTCTCCGGGCTTACTTCATTAGCGAAGGAAAATCCTGCACCATCTTGGCCACAAGCCAAGAGAACTGGATCGCCCCGCACATCTAGCGCGAGGGAAGACTAGACCGATGCACCCAGTATTCGATGGCAGTCTTCCCTGATCGGATCGTCCTGAAGACTTCCTCGAACACTCCGGCAGAGATCGAGCAGCTAATCGCGCCGTCTGGGTCCGATCCCATTCTTCCGGGCGAGCTGGTTATCGGTCTCACCCCTGGCGTCGCTCGGATCTACACAGTCGCCGACGATGGGACCGTCGTCAATTTCGGCGGCTCGGTGTCACCGTCGCTCGATGGCCTCGATAACGTCTTCATCGTCAACCCGATCGAGGGGGACATCCTCTATTACGACAATTTTTCGGGCCTCTGGAAAAACCAGCTGAACAACCTGGAGAACCTCACGAGCACGAGGCTTTTGAGTGGCGAATATATTTTTTACCCTGCCGACTCCAGGCGCGCCACCGGGGCCAACGGCTTCTCGTCGAATGCCTACAACCTCGGTATCGACAGCCAGCGTGCGCTTTCACTTTTCTACGACACCACGATTGAGACGGGTCAGCGGGCAATCGTTTTCAAAAACCACAAAGGGACCGCAGAAAGCGCGTGGGAGGGCTCAGCCATCCAGGGCTGGAACAATCAGATCTTTTTCCCAAGTCCGGACGAATACACCGAGCAGGGAATCGTTTTCTCCTCACAGGATGGGGGTTTCCGCTTCAGCAGGGAGCTCGGCACTGAGACCAGCTCACCGGCAGCAGGGTTCGGAAACTCGGCGGCCATCTATATCGAATCGAACTCGACCCAGAGGATCACGCTCACCGTTCCCGATGACCTCTCGGGGCCCGTCCGCTTTCAGCTTCCGGCAGACAACGGACTAGCGAACAGGTTCCTTGCGACCGACGGCAACGGGAACACCTATTGGGCTGCCACCTCAGCTGCAGACCTTTCCAACTCAACAATCTCAGAGCTGAGCGACGTCAGCGTCGAGAACGCGACAGAGGGCCAGGGCATCGCCTACGACGCGGCGACTCAGATCTGGATCCCGACCACTTTGGCTCGAACGTTGCCAGACCTCGATGGGGTTGACCTCATCGACATGGGCTATTCCAACGTTGGAATTAACACGCCGGCGATTTCTTTCGCTTACAAGCTGCTTGAGATCAATAACGCCGACATCGGCACCCCTAGCAACCCTGTCACGAGATCAGTCCGGTTCGAAGCCGGTTACGACGGATGGGCGTTGCTTGGCGCGGCGACCGAGGACGACCTAGGCGGCGCTCAAACTTTCTATTCACAAGGACTGGCTCAGATTGGCTGGAACAATCGGCTCGGCCTAATCCTCATGCAGGGCTATGAGGAGTCGACCGGCACACAACAGCCGGTCAATATCGTCAGTTCTGACGATGAAAAGCAGCCGTCGGTCGTCTTCATGCGGAAGACGCTGGGCAGCATCACGAATAACACCCCTCTCGGTGATCCGATGTCGGTCACGATCAAGGGGCCGGAGCAATACGGAAACTATGAGCTCACCCTGCCGGAGACGCTAGGGGCACCGGGTCAGGTCATCGGAACCGACGCCAGTGGCCAACTCTCTTGGTACGACACATATCCGCCAGTCGGCAACGGCCTGGTCGAATTTACGGTAAACGTCGACGTCACAGCCGCGACAGTCAATACACCCGAGGACAGGGAGGTAACCCTCAGCGGTTTGATGTATGCGGGGACCGATCCATCAGACGAGATCAACGCTTTTGTCGGCCTTCAATACAGAATCGACAACCCCCAGACCAACGACCCGGCTATCGGTAGCGGTGGGTTCCGGGTCGGGATCTATCAGCTAGTCACTGATGAGAACGGGGTTCAGGATTATGTCGTCTACAACGACGCAGGGATCACTAACAACGACTTAGCCGGCCCTAACGTCATCGCGTGGACGGTCCAGGCCGGAACGCCCTCAAAGCTTTATCTGCGCGTCGAGAGGCACGAATGGCGAGACAGTGCGATTTACCTGCCGATCAACGTCCAGGGCTTCGACCTGGAGCTAGGTGACAACACTCTCGGAGACGTCGGAGACATCAACACGCAGGGGTTAAAAGAGGGCTACGGACTCGTCTACAACTCCGGCGTCTGGAGGCCCTCGCCGGTCCTCCTCGAGTATTCGCAAGTTTATCTCGACTTCGTGGTCTGGCAGCCGGAAACAACTGCCGCGGCGGTTGATCCTGGCGCGTGGCGCTATTACAGCACTTTCGACAGCGGCACAAACGGCCTGACTTGTCGGATTGAGCTCAACACGACCGCATTCGATGGCGCATCTTATGCCGTCCTGTTCGACCAGCTAGTCGCCGCCGCCAAGCCCCTTTTCCTGCGTTACAAGCTCACCAACGACACCACATACAGCAACGCTTTACCCACTGAGGTCTATTCGCCGCTGATGGAGTGCAACATTCAGCGGCTCTCGACAAACGTCTACGAACTCAGTTACCTCAGCAATAGCGCGAACGGAAACCCCGATCTAGAGGATCTGATGGCGGATCCCTATTCGATCTGGGTCTTCCTGGCTGAAAAACGAGAACTCGAAAACACTGTTTTCTCTGTCAACGGTTTCCCGAATGCTTCAAACCCCGACCCTAATGTCAGTCTCGGGGTGCTCGATCTCGATGACGTCTATGTCGATGAGCCTTTCGCACTCCTCGACGGCTTCCCCTATTCAAACGGCGCGTCGAGCTCAGCGGGTCAATACAGCTACGTCATCACCCAGCAGACCGACGGGACCCAGAAATATGATCTGACGATCAATAACGTCGATTTTCAGGGTGTGAACCGTCGACCGATGGCCCTCGAGGGCTCGACGGTTGAGATCAAAGGATCAGAGCAGGCGTCATGGATACCCCTCGGCAACGTCTCCACGACCTACAACGCCGCGTCGATCACCTTTGAGGACGTGTCGCAGACTGCAGCGCTCGAGTTCATCCAAAACGTGGGCTATGTGCTGTTCATCAAATTTCAGCCCGTACAAACAGACGGCTACACACTCACCGAGAACTCGATCCTTCTCTTTGACGCATTCGACCAAAAATGGAAACCGACCGACCCGATCCTCGACGTCGGTGTGGTGTCCGTCAACGGCCAGCAGGGCAACGTCCAGCTCAGCCTCAACGACATCAACGAGGTTTCGGTCTCGAACGCCGCCGCCGGAAACTACCTCCAGTTCAATGGCTTTACCTGGGTTCCGTCTGCGAACGTCAACGTCAGCCTCTCGGACCTGAGCGACACCGCGGAGATTCCGCTCGCGACAGATGGCCAGGTTCTCACCTATGAATCAAGCCTGGGCTTTTGGGTGCCGAGGAGCCTTGGGGGCACCGTCTCCAGTGTCAACGACATCGGGCCGGATGCGAACGGCAACATCGAGCTCTCTCTTGAGGAGCTCGACAACGTCTCGACGGACACGCCCACAGCGGGGCAGGTCCTGACCTGGGACGACGCGACCAGCAGCTGGAAACCGGAGGACGCAGCAGCAGCGACAGGAACGGTTCAATCCGTCAACGGTGTCCAGCCAACAGCTGACGGCAACGTCAAGATCGGCGCCGGCGACCTGGACGACGCAAGCATCAGCGCCCGAACGTTCCAGATTGACGCGGTCGACGCACTGAGGTTGAACGGTCCCACCAACACGACGACCCTCGACGCTTCCCTGGCGACCTCTGATGTCACTTACTACCTGCCCCCGGCAGACGGGTCAGCTAATCAGGTCCTCACTACCGGCGGAAACGGCCAACTTTCCTGGACAACTCAGAGCGGCGGCGGACCTGGGGCAGGGGTCGCTCAGATCATCGCCGGCAATAACGTAACCATCAGCCCGACCAGCGGGACCGGGACCGTCACGATTAACGCAGTGGCGGGCGGCCAGGGCGGCCAGCTCATGGCGATGAGCGTGTCGGAGACGCAGACAACGGACGCCAGCGGCAACGCTCTTTACACCGATCTGGGATGGTGGGGCGAACTGATTGAGATCGAGACGGACACCGCCGCCTGGATCACCCTTTACACAAACGCGGCCAGCCGCACGGCGGACTTAACGCGCAGCTTTGGAGCCCAGCCCGCGCCGGGTTCCGGTGTTCTGTTCGCCGTCAACCTGGCAGCGAACGCAACTTTTCAGGTCACTCCAGGCGCGAACTACTTCAACAATGACGCTGTAAAGGTGAGCAAGATTTACGCCCTTGCCAGGCAGCATGACGGGCAAGTGATCCAAGGGGCGACGATTCGCATCGACGGCTATGGAACGGCGCAGTACACCGTGATTTCTGGCGGAACTTTCGGATCCTGATGGGAAACCTAGGCCGATCGATCTTCGGCTGCCGTGACCTATAGCAACGACCCCGGAACTACTCCCCAGTCAGCCGAAACGCAGAACACTGTTTACAACGCAGCGATTCAGCCGAAAGCATCGGATCAGGCCGGCGTCGTCCCTACAGCGGCAGAACTGATCGAGGCAGAAATCGCGATCAATACGGCCGACGGCCTGATGTTCACAAAGAACGCAGCCGGCCAGGTTGTCCAGGTTGGTGGCACCGGCACCGCCGCAGTCGACAGCGTCAACGGACAGACCGGCGCCGTTGAGCTGGGCTTGGAAAATCTTGACGACGTCGCAAATATCAATCAGGCCACAAACAAGCAGGTCCTCGGCTGGGACGCAGCGACTGCGAGGTGGGTCCCGCAAAACCCATCCAACGGAGCCGTCGACAGTGTCAACGGCCAGACAGGCACCGTCGAAATCGGAGTCGAACAGCTCGACGACTACAACGGCTCAACCCCGACGATCGGCCAGGTTCTCAAATACAACGGCACCGGATGGGCTGCATCAGCAGACACCGGCCCGGTCACCAGTGTCAACGGCCAGAGCGGCTCGGTGTCCCTGGGAATCACCGACCTCGACGACTTCTACACCTCCCCGTCGACGATGGGGGATGCTTACGTCTACAACTCGCTTTTTGAGCAGAACACGGGCGGAGCGCCCAATTCGGGCTATTACGACAGCCAAGGTGAGGGCATCTGGTACGCGACCGGCACGGGCTACCCCTACACCGCCCTGGTGATTAATCCAGTGGATGCAGGCGGCCAGTCCGTCAACGTCCCGATTAATTTCACGGCCTCAAGCGGCAGCAATAGCTTCGGCGGCCAGCTTTTCTCCTACAGCGCCCAGGCCAGCGGTCAGAACGTCTGGATCAGTGTCGACAACGGCGCCACCTACAACCCCCACGTCGCTGATTTTGACGATTACGGGGACTTTATTTTTGTCACGCAGATCACTCCGGCGATCACCACAGCAAGCGGGAACGTCAGCAGCGTCGCCCAAATCATGTTCACGTTCGTTCAGCCTGAACCGGCGGTCGAATTGCTTGACGGGGACATTCTTCAGTATGTCCAAAGCGACAACGGTTTCCACCCGGTCGCAGTGGCCGACGTGGCCTTTTCCGGCTCCTTTCAGTCCCTGACGGACGTCCGTCCCAACGTCAGCGTCAAAGGCCAGGGGGTCAATGACGCCAGCCTTTCACTCAGCAACAGGACCAACACCTACGACGTCACGCTGCAGGCGCCAAACCTCTCCGCCTCTTACACCCTCAAGCTGCCAACGGACGAAGGTCCGGCCGGCTACGTCCTCACGACCGACGGCAATGATCCGGCCCAATTGACATGGTCACAGGGCGGCGGCGCCGTTGACAGCGTCAACGGACAGACGGGCGTCGTCGAGCTCGATGCCTTCGACCTGACCGATGTCGGCCCAGCGATTGGCAAGACTTTCACCATGGGGCCGACCTATGCGTTCGGCGATGCGACAGGACGGCCCGGGTCTGACTCTAATTTTCAGTTCCCCGACTACAACCTCCTCGGCGCGGAGTTTTACACCGAGACAAACCTCAGCCTCGGCGACGCTTTCTACATCGCGGCACCTTCACCGCCAGCGTCTGGTCCGGCCCGGGCCTCGAGGTATTACGAGACTTTCAACCAGCTCCAGGTCGGCGATGAGGTGACCTTTGTGTTCAGTGACGGGACCACCGTCACCGCTGACATTGCCGCCGCGCTGACAGAGGTTCAAAACAGCGCCGCAGATCCCAGCGGGCCCTACCCGGGACCCTGGACAAATTTCTTTATCCGGATTCAATACAGCGGCGTTTTTCCGACCTTCGCAGTGGGCAACATGCCGCTCGCTGTCACGGTCACCACGCCCTACGACTCACCCCTCGATGTGGCGGAAGGCGAGGCCCTGGCCTACAACGCAACCGCCGGCGAATACCAGCCGACGAAGAGTGTCCAGGCGATCAACGGGCTCACCAACGATGTCACCCTCGGAATCGGTGGGCTCTCCGACGTTGCCTACGACGGCAGCACTCTGGAGATCACCGGCCTCGATGGAGTCAGTTTCACCAGCACCGACAACCCCACCGGCGCGACATCCTCGATCACCCTGTCCTCCCTCGGCCTGGGCACGCTGCAACAACTCTCGACCGGTGGCTCGGCCTACTTTGCAAGCTCAGACGCAGCAAAAGGCGCGACGATCCTGACGTCTGGCAATAGTGGCCAGGTCTGGATCGAAAGCAACCCGGCCAGTCCGACCGGCACCAACAACACCCCAATGCTCGCCCTCGGCTCCGGCCGCCAGGGCTCAGACGATGCAGCCGAGCGGGGCTATTACATCGGCGCACGCCTGCCCCTAAACCTCACCGCCTCAACGACTTACACCCTCCCATCAGCTGATGGAGCGGCCGGGGAAGTGCTGACCACGAGCGGCGCGGGTGTGCTGTCTTGGCAGCCAAACCAGGGCAGCGGTGGCGGTGGCGGCGGAGCTGTCGACAGCGTCAACGGGCTCACCGGCAACGTCTCGATCGGG
>VMHT01139056.1_pt1 | contig 19917 bp, 39 predicted proteins | sample 4693611 | NCBI WGS metagenome assembly VMHT01 (sample SAMN12280063, study PRJNA550983) | marine metagenome | isolation source: seawater sampled from same location over 5 years 0.02-0.2 micron viral filtrate | place: USA: collected off the coast of southern California halfway between the port... ...
AATTCGTCCGTACAATGCTATTGCGTTCTCTGGGCCTATCGCTGTTTTTGTCAGTGTGTTTCTCATCTATCCTCTCGGACAGTCCAGTTGGTTCTTTGCGCCGTCGTTTGGTGTTGCAGCGATCTTTAGGTTCCTACTCTTCCTACAGGGCTTCCATAACTGGACGCTCAACCCATTCCATATGATGGGAGTTGCAGGTATCCTAGGTGGAGCACTATTATCAGCAATTCACGGAGTCACAGTTGAAAACACATTGTATGAAGACGGTGAGCAGGCAAACACCTTTAAGGCGTTTGATTCAACACAAGAGGAGGAAACTTACTCTATGGTCACTGCAAACCGATTCTGGTCGCAGATCTTCGGTATTGCGTTTTCTAACAAGCGTTGGCTTCATTTCTTCATGTTGTTTGTGCCTGTTATGGGTCTTTGGACATCCAGTATTGGCATTATTGGTCTTGCTCTCAATCTTCGTGCTTACGATTTCGTAAGTCAAGAGATCAGAGCAGCAGAAGATCCTGAATTTGAGACTTTTTATACAAAAAATATCTTGTTAAACGAGGGATTGAGAGCATGGTTAGCACCAGTTGACCAACCTCATGAGCAGTTTGTATTCCCAGAAGAAGTACTACCAAGAGGTAACGCACTGTGATTAAATCACTCTTCACTTTTATGTTTGCTGCATTGATGTGGGTTCAAGTCCCACAGTGGCAGGATGATTGGTCCAAGTGTGCAGTAGATGTACCAGACACAGCATGTCATTGGTACATCACAGCACCCGATAGTACCATGGGTGAAGGATTTAGTTGGGCTAATGCTCCCTGGTTCAGTGTTGAAGGTCTCCGTGATATTGGAGAACTTCACAATACAGTTCAATCTCTTCAAGAGGCATAATAATGCACTTTGAATATGTTTTAATGTGGATTGCACTGCTAATCTTGTTCTTTGTTGCTCAGAATCCTGACGATGATGACGATCAAGATGGTGGTATGATGGTCCCATCTTACCAAGGAAACTAAAATGAATAACTTTGAAGTCTTTCTTTATTTTGTATGCTTCTCTATTATTGGTGGTGCTGCGTTTGCAATGATGTGGAGTAACATTCAATCTATTAATATAGAGATGAGTAAACCTCCCAAACCAAAGCATCCAGAGGCACCTGCTCCTGGTGATGAGTTGATGTATGTGGATTTGTCTAGAGAGAAACTAGAGAGTCTTTACAAACAAACTGAAGAATGATATAATATGAGGGTTAAACACCCTCTTTTTTTGTGAATGAAAATTTTTCTAGACACAGCAGACACGGAACTTATTCGCAATTATTTTGAGACTGGACTAGTTGATGGTGTCACAACCAATCCATCACTGATTATGAAGTCAGGACGAGATCCTGAAGTTGTATACCAAGAGATCAAAGACATTGGTGTTCAAGATATCAGTATGGAAGTCATGGGTGATGCTCAGACTATGTTGAATGAAGCACTTCGACTAGTTGATAAGTTTGGTAGTGTAAGTACAATCAAACTTCCTATGACCCGTGATGGTCTAAAAGTTTGTAAGGAACTCTCTAAAGAGAGGGTCCGTACTAATGTCACACTGATCTTCTGTGCTGCTCAGGCAGTCCTGGCAGCAAAGGCAGGTGCAACTTATGTCTCACCCTTCGTAGGACGTTTGGATGATCAGTCAGTGGCAGGTCTGGAGGTTATACGATCTATCTCCGAACTCTATCGAATCCACCGTATGGAAACTCAGGTTCTTGCTGCTTCCATTCGCAATGTTCAACGTGCAATTCGTTCCTGGTATAATGGTGCTGAGATTTGCACAATGCCACCTAAAGTATTTGATGGAATGTATGATCACATTCTGACTGATGCTGGACTTGAGATTTTTGATCGTGATGCTGCTAAAATTGTAAAGCAATGACTCAACTAATTGACCCTACAGATCCACAATACTTTACACAAACCTCTGACGGTACATATGATCGTCATACTTATAGGTTAAATGTTCCTGGATACAAGTCTATCGTAATTGAAGACTATGAAATCCTTCGAGCAGTATGGTTTGAGCAATGTAGAAATTTCAAAGGTTGTACTATAGAAGTATTAGATGTGACAAAGAATAGTAATAAAGGATTTGGATGACTAAATAAAATCATGAGAGTTGGAACACTCTATATGCAAAGTCAAAATTATTTTTAATACTCTCTAGGGCAAGATCCATTACGGGTCTGCCCTTTTTTTGTCCTTTACTCGTATCGTATGGAACTTTACGCATCTCCTCAAGGATATCTCTATAACTTGCACACCGTAAACCGAAAGGAAGCTAGGAAAATGTGGAGAAGAAGAATCAAAGAGCAGTGGGATAATCAATGTGCTTACTGTGGTTCAACAGAGAATTTAACAATTGACCATGTAGTTCCAAAATCAAAAGGTGGAACTAACTATACAACAAATGTTGTTTGCTCTTGCCTATCATGTAACGGATCTAAAGCAAATACAGAATGGCAAGAGTGGTATTTTAATCAAGAATTTTTCCAAGAAGTAAATAAACGCAAAATTCAAGACTGGATAGGGCACGAAGAGGATGGCAAAATTAAGTTATACCGATATAAACCTAGAAGAAATTTCATACCAGGAGTTGCATAAACCTATATAAAAATTGAATATGTAATCAAGAGTCTATAATCTAGGCTCTTTTTTCTTGCATATTAAAAATTATCTGGTATAATTATATCGTTTGGAGGAATTCTATGTACACAATCTATTCAAAGTATGGTTGTCCTTTTTGTGACAAAATTAAAAACATTATGCAACTTGCAGAACAGCAGCACGTCGTCTATGATCTTGGAACTGATTACACTAGAGAAGAATTTTATGAAACTTTTGGGAATGGGTCAACTTTTCCACAAGTAATTCTTAATGCTGGTGCTGATGATTCGGTTAAACTTGGTGGTTGTACTGAAACAGTTGCATATCTAAAGGAGCAGAAAGTAATCTAATGAAACAAAAATTAGCAGAAATCTATGTCCTTATTGAGGGTGCTGTAGATGATGCGTTTTTGAAACAGAACTTAAATTTGAGGTTATACGATTATTTAAAACAAAATAATTTTACCAGAGATGATTTGGGTGAGATATTAGATAGTTCAAGTGCCAATAGTATCTCAACCATAAGTTCTGATCTAGCAGATTATATTGAAGGTGGTTCTGATAATGCCCATAAACAATTGCGTGAAGCATATGGATACCTATCAAAACCACTTGCAAGAAAGGTGAAAATATATTTGGACAGCATATTAGATGATGTGGTAAGGTATAGAAATGACAAGGGAAAAAGGATCAGAAAAAGATCTAAATAAGAAAGACATCCGCGTTGACCGTGGATTGGAACTTATGTTAGAATCTGGGAGGGAGATCGTAAAACCAAAAGAAAGGTCAGTAGAATTTAAAATTAAATTGTTTAATTTTGAAATGACTTTTGAAATAAAAAAACGTTCTCAAGGAGAAAATCCATGCAAGCAGCAATCATAGCAATCAGCATCGTGTTAGGAATCTGTTTACTAGCACTCGGTTTAGTTATTGGATTCCTAGTGAAAGAGAACTTATATTCTTATAAGGGATACACTCACCCAGAGATGTTTGACCAAAATGGAAACATCTTACCCGATGAAATTTTAGCAGTACGCTTTGAAAATACTTATGACGACTACTACGAAAAAGAAGAAGACGACGACACCTCTTCCTGAACTTCCAACAAATGCTTTTATGCATGAAATTCTTGAATTGGTTTCTAAGCAACGCAGTAATGCAAAAAAGGTAGAAGTTCTCAAAAAGAATGACTGCCTTCCACTAAAATCAATTCTCATTTGGAATTTTGATGAGACAGTTCGTTCACTGCTTCCTCAAGGAGAAGTTCCATATGGAAACCTTAAGGAAGATGTAACAGCATCTGGCAATCTTTCTGATAAGATTAGAACGTCAAGTCAGAAAAATAATACTGTTGCTGAAGAATCGCAGAGAGCAAAAAAGACATCTATCCGAAAGGAAGCAGAAAAGTTTTATAACTTTGTTCATGGTGGAAACAATTCTCTATCTTCTATCCGAAGGGAAGTGATGTTTATTAACATTCTTGAGGGTTTACATCCAGAAGAAGCAGAGATTTTAGTTCTTGTAAAGGATAAAAAACTATCTACTAAGTATAAGATTTCTTTAGACAATGTAAAAGAAGCATATCCAGACATTACTTGGGGAGGACGTAGTTGAAATTTATTATTATTCATGAGGATTGTGATCCTAAATTGGCGGAAGATAAATCTCTACCAACAAATTCATACTTGGTAGAGTACGTGCTTGATAAAACTATTCATTATGATATTGTAATGTCAAGCAAAAAGGTAGATATTTTCGATCATTACTATGATCTATATCGTTACGATCTATTGAACTTCAATCAAACTGAAGGAAGGATTCGACCTAATTTGTATGGATATAAAGCACCACCTGAAAAGAAAAAGAAATGAATAAAGGATTTGGTGGATTCTCTAATAACAATATAGATGACTCCAAGGAAGGAAAAGCAAAGGTTACAATTGACCAATCTGAAGTTGATAAACTTATGAAGGAGTATAAGAGTATTAAAAAATATATGAGATCTCCTTTGTTTGAGGTTAAGAAACTTGATGGAACCGAAACATATATCAATTCACTGATTGAAGAATCTAAAGATTTTGAAATGTAACTACAAAGTTTCTTGACAATCAGTCGAGATGCGTATATAATTCAAAAATATCAAACGCATTATTATGGAATACAAACCTTATAGTCCTGAGTGGCATAGATTACGTTATCTTAAAGATGCGATTGATAAATATCTTGATGACTACGTTGATACAGAAGTTATCTTAGAAGATATTCAAACTATTCTCAAATATCGTTCTGAAAATGCTCTTGACGAGTATCAACGGGTTTCCGATTTACAAAAAAAACTACGAGACTAATATGTTATCTACTCAGTACAGACTAAGACTAGAGTCTATTTGTAGATGTATCGTAAACAAAGAAAGTGTTCCACTTGAGGACATGATCTGGGCAGATAAACTTGCCAAGTCCCATACCCTTGCTAGAGACTGGTTACAGAAGGCACGAAGGCAAGCATCGCAAGATATTGAGGAAGGTAGTACCGACGATTTTCTGAATAGGATGGGTTTAGGAGACCCCGATCCATCCAATCATAAAATGGGGTTCACTAGTGCTGATGATATCAAGGACTGGTTTCAAAGAGATAAACCTGATGACTGGAGACAAAGAGATTAATGGAAGTAATTATTGAAGGTAAAGTCAAAACTGTTTATCAGGGAGACGATGCTGATCGTGTGATTATTGAGTATCACGATAAGGTGACTGCAGGTAACGGAGAAAAGGAAGACCATCCTTTAGGAAAAGGATCTCTTTGCTGTAGTATTTCATCTGTCATCTTTGAGAAACTTTCCAAAGAACTTATCCCAACTCATTATATTGACATGGTTGGTGCTAATAAGATGATCTGTAAGAAAGTTAGTATTGTTCCTTTAGAAGTTATCTGTCGCAATCGTGCTGCTGGATCTATTGTTCGTGAGACAACTCTTGTAGAAGGTGCTCCACTACCACAACCGATTGTTGAGTTCTTTCTGAAGGATGATAGCAAGCATGATCCTCTTCTCACAAAAGACCGTGTGCGTCTGATGGGATATAATCCAGAACCTTTCATTGAGATGACACTACGGATTAATGATTATCTCCGACAGATGTTCTACATTATGGGTATTGATCTGGTTGATTTTAAAGTTGAGTATGGTTATGATGCTCATGGTGATTTGTATCTTGCCGATGAGATTAGTCCTGATAGTATGAGACTCTGGAAGATCGGTAGTGATGAAAGATTTGATAAGGATCTATTCAGGAAGGATGAAGGTGATATTGTTCCTGCCTATCGTGAGATTCTTGATCGACTACAACCACTTGCTATTCAATGAAGCACGAAATCCCTGATGAGATTAGAAAGAATGCTTTTGATTGTTTCAAGAGTTTGAATGCTGCTGAGAGAGCAGTTGTTATGTATGGTGAGGATGAGTATCGTAAATCATTAGACCTTGACAATGATGATGCTCCTTGTTGGAAGATCCCAAGTAAGGAATCCACAACATTTGTAGGTTGGAATCCCATGTGTATTCCAACGATGGATTACATAGTATGGAAACTAAAACGTCGTGAACAAATTGCGAAAGGAGAAATTCACTAATGGACTATAAAACTTCTGGCGTTGACATTATCAAGGGACGTTCCTTTGTAGAGTATCTAAAAGTATTAGCACCTAAGATTGGTGGTTTCAGTGGAATGATGGAAGTCCCATCAGGATATGAGAAACCTATGCTGGTATCTGGTGCTGATGGTGTAGGAACTAAAATTAACATTTGTAGGATTGCTGATGATTATACAACTATTGGCCAAGATCTCGTTGCTATGTGCGTCAATGACGTTATATGTTCTGGTGCTAAACCATTATATTTTCTAGATTATGTCTCTGGTAAAACACTTGATGCTAACGTCAGTGACATTGTGTATGGGATTAATGTTGGTTGCACAATGGCTGGAATGGAACTCATAGGTGGAGAGACTGCTGAACATTACAGAGCAACTGACTATGACCTTGCTGGTTTCTGTACTGGTATTGTAGAGAAGAATGATATTGTTAATGGTAGTAACATCAGACCTGGTGATGTAGTCATTGGTATTGAGAGTAGTGGTCTCCATAGTAATGGATATACACTCATCAATGATATGCTGTCGAGAGATTTAATTTCTTATGAGAATATTCCAGAGTTGCTTAGACCTACCACCATCTATGCTCGTCTTATTCAATACCTGTTGGATGAAGTTCCTATCTTAGGTATGGCACACATCACAGGTGGAGGACTGCCTGAGAATCTTCCTAGGTGTCTTCCAATGGGTCTTACAGTTGATGTTGATTACTCTGCTTGGGAGAGACCAGAACTCTTTAACAAGATTCAGGAGGCAGGAGATATTACTGAGAAGGAGATGCGTAATGTATTCAATCTTGGCATTGGATTCTGTTTGGTTGTACCAGAAGAAGTAGTATATAATACACGATCTCTTATCAACGATACACCGTTTGGTATGAGATCTTGGGTTATTGGAGAAGTAAAATGAAACATCGTGATAACTATTACGTCAAGTTTGATGATGATGAACTGCGACAGATCTTAAAAGAGATTAGTAATGAAGAAGTGAAAGTAAGAATAAGAAGTGCATTGGGAGAGACTGTTGATCCCATAGATAAGTTCCACGCAACTATTGCATACTATAATAATGAAGTTTAAAGCACTTGTATTTGTCCGTCTGAGGTCACAGGTTGATGACTCTCCTGGTAATGCCGTGAGAGATGCCTGTAAGAGATTGTCTGAGTTGAATATCAAGAAACTTAGACTTGGTAAGGTGATTGATGTTTGGTTGGAAGCAGAGACCAGAGAGTATGCTGAGAAGGAATTGGAAATGCTTTCTGATAGATTCCTTGCTAACACAGTCATGGAAGACTGGGACTATGAACTGACTGAGATTGAAAACTTTCCCAAAGGTATTGACAATGGATGATTTTAACGCACCAGGATCTAACAAGATAGGACTCACTCCTGTATTCAAAGATTTTGTAGTTAATTTGCAGATAGATAATGTAGTGAAGATCTTAGATGCTAAGATCGAACGTTGTAATGTATACAATAGTGATAATCGAGATGAAGTTTACAAGCAAATAACTATTACCTACAAGGAGGACAAATGCAAGCAGTAATTTATAGTAACGGTAGTCAAGAGTGTGAGCGTGCTGGTATGCTCCTTAAGAGTATTCATGAAGACTTCCATGAATATGTTCTAGATAAAGACTTTACCGACAGACAATTCCATGCAGAGTTTGGTGACACTGCTCAGTACCCACAGATTGCTATTGGACTCAAGCATCGTGGAGATCTCAAAGAAACCTTAAATTATTTGAATAAACATAATTACAAGTGTTCGTGTTGATACGAGGACACTTGACTAAATAGAGTATGAGGTCTATAATAGACCTGTCGTTCATCTCCCTAGGGAGACGCAAGTAAGTCGCGGAACGGAGCCGTTCATCCTATGTTAGAATTACTATTCTATTCATCACTCACATGTGCTCAAGCCGATTCAATTATGTTTCGGATGAGAACAAATGAGAATATTCCTCCCGAATACAAGGTGGAATTGATTGAGGTCATGAAGGAATCAACACCTGATTGCTACCCATGGGACGCAAACGACTGAAGGAACGGGAAAAAACGGATCCAGCGAAAGCTGAGAAGGTTAATTTTCACCCAACTTCAGGAGTAACAATCATGAACACACTTAATCTCATCAAGAAGCAGATCAACAAAGCATCTGCACTTCACGACGCACAGATTACCCACACCTCATATCGTGGTGTTGAGTATAATACTCGTTGTGTTGAAAGTAAAGAAACCCACGGTACATTCTGTTATCGTGGACGTACTTACAGCAAGTGAGTTACTTGTATTAGACTATCAGGACCTGCTTGACAGGTCCTTTTTTTATGAGTATAATTAGTACAGTAGATTTTGTGCTATGGAAAAGGACAATTTGAAACTGATAGTAAGAAATTTAAAACTGCTGGTTGATGCTCTGGAGTCGGAAGTATACTCAGATGTAAATGCATATCAAACGAAGCAGGAGAACTTTGATGACCCTGCATCTTATTATGCACCAGTCTCAGATTTTGATGAAGTGTATAATGATGATGAGTGGACTGCTTAAAAATCATGTATGAAGAATTAAATTGTTTTGAGGAAGCACTCAAACACTTTGGAACAAGAGTTGAAATCCTCACTGCTATGGAAATGGCAAAGAAAATATCACCTGAAGATGCCTATCAGATGATTAAAGATGAACTCAAAGAAGTTAAGTTATGTCGTAAGAAATTTAAAAAAGATGAATGTTAAACTGATCTCTGTCACACCTGAAGCAGAAAAAAATATTGCATACTGTGCCCGAGTAAGTAATCCAAATAATCAGGAGAATGAAAAGATTGCTGGTCTTCTAAAATACTGCATCAATCATCAGCATTGGAGTATTTTTGAGATGGCATTTATGACTCTTGAGATTGAGACCACAAGAGGACTGGCAGCTCAAATCCTTCGTCATAGAAGTTTCACATTCCAAGAGTTTTCTCAACGGTATGCTGATAGCTCTATGCTAGCAACTAAGATTCCTCTGCCAGACTTACGTCGTCAAGATACTAAGAATCGTCAGAATTCTATTGATGATTTGGATGCTTTTCATAAGCAAGAGTTTGAGATTGCTATCGAGAGACATTTTGCATCTGCAATGGATCTATATCAAACTATGCTTGATCATGGTGTGGCAAAAGAATGTGCTCGTTTTGTGCTTCCTTTGGCCACACCAACAAAAATTTACATGAGCGGCTCAGTTCGATCATGGATCCATTATATCGATTTGCGTTCTGCTCATGGAACACAGAAAGAACACATGGATATTGCTAATGAGTGTAAGTGTGTCTTTGCTGGACAGTTTCCAGTGATTGCTGAAGCACTTGGATGGACTGAGCATAATAAATAAAACATATACTAGGTCTTTAGATGAAAGTAATACCAAAAGTAAGTTACTCTACTGTTGCCAAACTTATTGATGATGGTAATGTTATTGCCATTTATCAGGGTCTTGATGAAGGAGGACCACGTGCTCTAGGTAACAGATCTTTTCTATTCAATCCACGCATTTATGAAATGTGGAGTCATATTAATATCCTTAAGAGAAGAGAATGGTATAGACCTGTTGCTGGATCTATTTTGTTAGAATATTTTTCTGAATGGTTTGATAATGGAACTATAGAAGAATCTCCATTCATGACATATGCAATTGATGTAAGACCAGATCAGGCAAAAAAGATTCCAGCAATTATCCATAAGAATAAAACTTGCAGAATTCAGACTGTAAGTAAAGATAACAATCTTCATTACTACAATTTGATCAAAGCATATAAGGATCTAACTGGAGTTCCTATAATCGGTAATACATCTTTCAATCTTGCAGGTGAACCAATCGTTCATACTATGAAGCAAGCATTATCAACACTAGAAAGATCTTCATTTGAATATCTTTATCTTCCAGAAAAAGCAACCCTAATTTACGCAAAGAACGAGGTATAATAAATGTATATTTTAGGAGTTAATATATCTCACGAACCATCTGCATGTCTTCTGAAAGATGGTGAGATTGTATATTTTTCTGAAGATGATAGACTGACTGGTGTCAAATGCCCCGATGGTGAATATGAGATTCTATTCGACCTTATTGACACTGATGATGAATTTCCTGAGATTTTTCATCATACAGATGCAATTAAAAAATATACGTCATGGATTGATTATATTATTTTTACTTCTTTTGGTAGGAACAAAGTAAAAGAAGATGAAGTTATCAAGTCAAATATTATTAGAGCACTTCAGAAAGAAGGTATTTCTTTCAATACCTCAATGATATTTGCTGATAATCATCACATCTACCATGCTGCAAATGCATTCTTTGCATCTGGATTTGATGATGCTGCCGCACTAGTTCTAGATGGTGGTGGTGCTTATGATATAGATTACAGAAAAGAAGAAACATATAAGCATAGCAGATATCCTTTCAGAGAAATCGAAAGTATCTTTGATTGTTCTTATGATAATCTTTTCTCTACAAAATTCAAGCATTGTTCTATGTTAGATGAGGATGATGAAGATCCTGATGATGAAAGGAAAATATTTTGGAAAAGAAATAAGAATGAAATTTACTCCAGAACAAAGAGTTGTGGAGACTTATTTAATATAATGTGTGCTGTCTTTGAACTTGGTGGTTCAAATGAAGCAGGTAAATTAATGGGTCTATCTGGACACAGACTTGCATCTGATTCATATAAGCAGAACTATCATATTCTGAGGAACTATGAAAAGGATAAGTTTATTTTTGTATGCGACTGGTTCTATGAGAAGGAAGGTGTTTGGATGACAATTGAAAACATCCAATCAGCAATGGAAAACTTCCTAGAAGATAATGATATCAAATGTGAATTTGAATTACCAGATCTGGATACTTATCTCTGTGCATCTCTTGCACATAAACTACAGGAAGAAACCTACAAACATACTTGTAGAATGATTCAAAAGACAATTGATATGACTGGTAAGAATAAGATTGTAATGTCTGGTGGTTACTTCTTGAATTGTGTCAATAACTATAGGTATACAAAGGCATTTCCAGAAGTAGAATTTTTTGTTGATCCTATTCCTCATGATGCTGGGACTGCAATTGGTGCAGCAAAATATCTGTGGTATGGTTTGACAAAGAGTACGGAAAAATTCCCATTTAAGCATGTTTATCTTGGACCTAGTGTATGAAAATAAAATATGATGTTACTTATGATGATGTTGTTGAACTGATTTTAGATAAAAAGATAGGAGCAATACATCAAGGAAGATCTGAAACTGGACCTAGAGCATTGGGCAATAGGTCCATTATTTTTGATCCAAGAATTCCTAACGGAAAAGATATAGTCAATACTGTAAAAAAGAGAGAAAGTTTTAGACCATTTGCTGGTTCTGTGTTAGAAGAACATGCTGATAAGTGGTTCGATATGATTGGTTTGAAGAGTTCTCCTTATATGACATTTAATCTTAGAGTAAAGGAAGAAATGCGAGAGTATATTCCTGCTATTACTCATGTAGATGGAACTTGTAGGATACAGACAGTTAATGAGCAAGAAAATTTTCACTACTATAATCTAATTAAAACTTTCTATATTAATACAAAGGTTCCAATCTTATTGAATACATCATTCAATCTTGCTGGTGATCCGATAGTTGAAACTGTAAGGCAAGCAATAGCATCTTTGAAAAAATCAGATTTGGATTATGTTTATTTTCCTGATGTTAATATGTTGGTAGTAAAATGAAAAATTATAATGTAGTATGTTTCTCAATTAGTGGACACGAAGCAGGTGTCACTATGATTCGTAATGGAGAAGTTCATGAAATTATTCTAGAAGAAAGACTATCTGGTAAGAAGCATGACAACTCACTTCTTTGTATTTGGGATCCTGTTCTAAAATTTCATGAACAATATGGTATTGATGAATTTATTATTACTAATGGTGATGATAAAGACATTGGAGATATTGAAGAGATCTTAAAAAAATTCAAACTGAATAATATCACAACAACCATTGAAGTTGATGAACATCATCTTTATCATGCTGCTTCTGGTTTTTATGCATCGGGATTTGATGAAGCTGCTGTCATTGTGATTGATGGTTGGGGTGCTGATTATAGAATTGATTCTCTCATGAAACTAGCAGAGATTGAACTATCAGAAACTGATGAAGAGAATGCTCAGAAGTGGAATGACATCATGTTCCTGGAGAGTACTTCATTGTATTATGCAAAGTACCCAAATGATTTTGAATTGCTGTATAAAAATCTAATTGTTCCTGCACCATCACCAAGAGGATTTATTGAAGTCAATTTCCCAAATAATTTCTTTGAGATGTTGACAGATAATGATATCATTGATGTTAATTCTTGTTATGATATTGGTGTGATGTATGGAACTGTCACATATCATCTTGGATTTATTAGAGATGAATGTGGGAAGACCATGGGTCTTGCTGCATATGGTGAACATAATGATGACCTGCCATCATTCATTCTTGATAATGGAATGGCAAATATGAATGTATTTTATAGTAATAGATTATTCAACACAACCAACTTCCCTCAACTTAGACATTATGACGATTTCCAAAAGAAAGCAGAACTTGCATGGGAAATACAAGATTGTATGGAGAAAGTTTTAGTCATGAGAGTTCAGCAAGTTCTTGATTTAAGACCAGACACAAAGAACATTGTATTTTCTGGAGGTTGTGCATTGAACATCTGTGCAAACTCAGTCATTCAAGAACAATTTCCTGACATTAATTTCTTCATTGATCCTATTGCAGGCGATGCTTGTCAGTCTCTTGGAGCAGCAAAATTATTTTACTATGAGGAAACAAAATCCATGGAGAAGTACCCATTTAAAAATGTTTACTATGGATCAAAGCAACTACCAAACAGTATTTTAAAAAAGCAGATTGAATTGGAGGTTGCAAGACAGAACAATTTAGGTTATAATTGAAAAGTATTTGAGAAAGAACATGAAAAGAGCGTTAATTACAGGTGGTGCAGGTTTTGTTGCACACCATTTAATTTCCCAGATTTTGAAAAATACAGACTGGGAAGTAGTTACGCTAGATCGTCTAGACTTCAGTGGAAATCTTAATCGTCTTGAAGACGTTCTAAAAGATTTTTCTGCTGAAGATCGTTCTCGGGTGAGGATTGTATTCCATGATCTAAAAGCAGCAGTGAATCCACTAATTGCTGCAGACATTGGTAAGGTTGATTACATTCTCCATCTTGCTGCTGGTTCTCATGTTGATCGCAGCATTGAATATCCTATGGAATTCGTTATGGATAACGTTGTAGCAACCTGCAACATCCTCGATTATGCCCGTAGTCTAGATCATCTAGAAAGATTTGTTTACTTTGGTACTGATGAAGTCTTTGGTCCTGCACCAGATGGTATTCTGTATGAAGAGAACGATCGTTACAATTCTACTAACCCATACAGTGCAACAAAGGCAGGTGGTGAAGAACTAGCAGTTGCTTTCCACAACACTTACGGAGTACCTGTATACATTACTCACACAATGAATGTCTTTGGGCAACGTCAACACCCAGAAAAGTTCATTCCCATGTGCATTAAACGTGCTCGTGATGGTGAGGCAATTACAATTCATAGTGATGTGACCAAGGAAATTCCTGGATCACGACATTACATTCATGCCGAAGATGTTGCAGATGCACTTTTGTTTCTTCTTGGGAAGAAAGTAGAGTCATATACTTGGGGTGGTGCAAGGTGTCCTAAGTTTAACATCGTTGGTGCAGAAGAACTCAACAATCTTCAACTTGCACAGATGATTGCTGATGCTCAGGGCAAGGAACTTAAGTATGAGATGGTTGACTTCCACTCTGCACGTCCTGGTCATGATTTACGTTATGCATTATCTGGTGAAAAGATGAAGGCATTGGGATGGGAACCAAAAAATATCCGTGATCGTGTCAAGGAAGTTGTTGAATGGACTCTTGCAAACGAACGTTGGATTAAGATCTAAATAAACTACACTCAGTGATAATTATGGCAACATACCCTGTTAAGAATAAACAAACTGGTGAAACCAAAGAAGTGAAAATGAGTATTCATGAATGGGATCAATGGAAAATTGATAATCCAAATTGGGAACGATTTTTTACTCCAGAAAATTCACCTGGATTGGGACTAGAACCAATTGGTGAGTGGAAAGACAAACTTGTTAAATCAAAACCAGGTTGGAATGAAATCCTTGATAAAGCATCCAAACAACCTGGCGCACAAAACCTAAAGATCTGATATGGCTAGAAGGAAAAGAAACAACAATAACGTTGGTATTAATTCTGAGTATCATCGTCAAGCACTTAAAGGCAAGAAACCAATCAATACGGATCACCTTTTAAATATTGAACCACTCACTGAAAATCAGAAGAAGTTGTTCAAATCATATGAGGAAGGAAAGCATGTTGTTGCTTATGGAACTGCTGGTACAGGTAAAACATTCATTACCTTATACCATGCAATTAAAGAAGCTCTAGATCAATTTACACCATATGAAAAAGTATATGTGATTAGATCTCTTGTGGCAACCAGAGAGATTGGTTTTCTTCCAGGAGACCATGATGACAAATCTAATCTCTATCAGATTCCATACAAGAATATGGTTAAGTACATGTTCCAGATGCCTTCTGATGCCGAGTTTGAAATGCTCTATGGCAATCTCAAGACTCAAGGAACAGTTAGTTTTTGGAGTACATCATTCATTCGTGGTACTACATTTGATAATTCCATTCTCCTCATTGACGAATTCCAAAACTTGAACTATCATGAACTCGATAGTATTATTACGAGGGTTGGTGACAACTGTAAGATTATGTTCTGTGGTGATGCAAGTCAAAGTGATCTGGTAAAGACCAATGAAAAGAATGGTATCGTTGACTTTATGAAAATTCTAGAGCAAATGCCTTCAGTTGATATCATTGAGTTTGATGCTGATGATATCGTAAGATCTGGTCTGTGTAGAGAATATATCGTTGCTAAAAACGAACTAGGTATTCTATGAGTTATAAGGTATATTATTGTCCAGATAACTTTTTTGAAGAAGTCACTATTAGTATAGAGGATTCATCAGTCCATAACAATTATACCTATAGTGAATGTCCTGTTTGGAAACATAGAAATAATAGGACATTCGTTGCATATTCACCATGCACATTTAGAATGGGTTTGGATGAGAATATACTTCGATATAAACTTGATGATGAGGATGTTGTTGAAATCGATATGGAAGATTTCAATGCTGGAGCAGATTCTTTAGGTAATGAAGAAGATGATTTCATCGATGATAATATCTATTGTGTTCTTAGTGATATTCAAGATCAAGATCAACCAGTAATTCAGTTAAAGTTTCCTAATACTCATTTCTGGACAGACTTTGACAATGAATACATTTGGTTTGAGATGTTAGATCATCCAGAGACTGCACTAAACAATAACTTTATTGGCATTGGTGGGTGGTGGAATCTGGGAAGTCATCCCAGAATTATATCTCTTGCAATTAAGTTGCAGGATGGTGAAGAAGATCTTTATATCGAAAAGGGAGATCCTCTCTTTAGGATTAGATTTTATAGTGAGAACATGAATGATAAGTTCATACTCGAAAAGAAAAAAGCATCAGAAGAATTTTTAGATTCATTTGATAATCGAAGAGACATACTTGTTAGTGATCGTAAGTTTATGAATACAATTTTATTTGATAAAGATGCCAGAACAAAATGCCCTTTCCACAATGTTTAATCACATTGATATTGATCTACCAGAACTAAGTAGAGAAACCATTGACGGTGTTAGATATTATACTGTACCAACTCATGAAGGTCCACTCAAGTTAGTATCTGTCACATCAATCACCAGTCACTTCAATCGTGAAATTTTTGTGAAGTGGAGGAAGAGAGTTGGTGAGGCAGAAGCTAATAAAGTAACCAAACAATCTACAAGTCGTGGCACTGATATGCACACACTTGTAGAGAACTTTCTTCGTAATGAAGAGATGCCTTCTGGTTCCGTACAACCATTGTCTGAGTTTTTATACTTACTTGCAAAGGATGATCTAAAACGAATAGATAATATTCATGCTCTTGAAAGGTCCCTATATAGTGAGTACCTAGGTATTGCAGGAACCGTCGATTGTATTGCAGAGTTTGACGGTGAGCTATCGATCATAGACTTCAAGACATCTAAGAAACCCAAACCCAGAGCATGGATCGAAAACTACTTCGTTCAATGCTGTGCATATGCGTGTATGCTTCATGAATTGACTGGACTCTCAGTTAAGAAGTTCGTAATTATTATGTCATGTGAGAATGGTGAAGTGGAAGTGTATGAGGAGTACAATAAAGAAAAATATATCCGTCTATTAGCTAAGTATATCAAAAAGTTTGTCGAAGATAAACTTTCTTGACCTTTAGTGCATCTAATGTTATAATTTACAAATGAACTAATTTTATTATATGTTATCGATCTTTTCCGATGTTATGCCGAAGAAAGAAAACGAAGAGTTAAATAAAGAACTAGAAAATAAATTCTATTCTCAGGTAAAAGTGTCGCAGGATATTGAAGAAATCTACACCAAGAATTCTGATATGAGTTACATTGATAGTGTAATGCATTTCTGTGAACTTAATAAGATAGATGTTGAGTCTATTCCTAAACTAATCTCAAAACCGTTAAAAGAAAAAATTAAGTACGAAGCAATTGAACTTAACTTCCTAAAGAGAACTACTAGAGCCAAACTCTCAATTTGAAAATCGACTTTTAATTCCAAAAAAGGTCGCAAAAAAATCCCCAAAATTTTTCACGCGTAGGGTTTTTTATAAAATGATAAAGATGACTCCATTTGATTGTTATAAAACCTATATTGCTCTAAAGAATCATTTCACGAAAGATAGTTTCGACTATCACAAATATTGTGGAAAGACTAGAGCAACTCTAAATTCCTTTTATAAAAGGAAAGATAGATATTGGTTTGAAAAAATTTCTAGACAGAAAGATGATAATGAAGTTAGAGACTTTTTTGTTTCTAACTTCATTTCTTGTGATGACCCACAAACTCTATGGATAGGTGAAATTATTCGTTCTGGTCAAACAAACTATAATAAGTGGCAGAAGAGGAATCAATCTCTATCATATATTTTCAAGGAGGAAGTTCAAGGTCTCATTGAGAATAAAGACTTTGACTCATTATTTTCCGTAAAGAATGGTCATCCAATCATTTTAAAAAAACATTTATGTGGTGATATTTCTATCGAATCACTAGTAATTTTGGAAAAGATTTTAGGATATAAAAATTATTTTGATAAATCTTTGAAAGATCCAGTATGGGAATTGACTAGTCTACGAATTAAAAAGTATATTCCCTTTCTAAATATCGATGTCTTTAAATACAAAAAAATACTAAAGGAGATAGTATTATGACTTTCTTTGAGTCAGAACTAGTACAGACCGAGATGAAAGATATCTCTAAGTTGCAAGAGAAAGTCTATTCAAATGTCTTTACATTTCCAAGTTTGGATAGAGAGGGTAAACTTAAACATATTAATGATCTTGAGATACTTATGGAGAAGCAAAAGATTCTTTATATGAGACTTGCATTGTCAGATGATCCAGATGCATTGAATATGAAACTGAGGATTCAGGACTCTGCAACGATGATGGGTCTACCTGAAGACGTTGACATGAACATACTCTTTGCTAACATGTCAAAGTTGATAGGGAATCTTAAAGAGCAATTGATCAGTGAAATCGATTGACACTAAATAAAATGCCTGCTATAATAGCAGAGCACACAAGCCACAATACAAACACACCGAGGTAATCCGAATGTCCTTTTCAAATCTTAAAAAGCAATCATCTCTTGGTTCTCTGACCTCTAAACTGGTCAAGGAAGTAGAAAAAATGAGCACCAGGAGTGGTGGAGATGACCGTCTCTGGAAACCAGAACTTGATAAGTCTGGTAATGGTTATGCTGTAATTCGTTTTCTTCCCGCACCTGATGGTGAAGATCTCCCATGGGCAAAGATGTACTCCCATGCCTTCCAAGATAAGGGAGGTTGGTTCATTGAGAACTCTCTCACCACTATCGGTCAAAAGGATCCTGTATCAGAGTATAATCGTGAACTCTGGAACAGTGGTAATGAAGCAGATAAGGAAACTGTTCGTAAGCAAAAACGTAAACTGTCATATTATGCCAACATCTATGTTGTAAAAGATACTGCAAATCCTTCTAACGAAGGTCAAGTCTTCCTCTATAAGTTTGGTAAGAAGATCTTTGATAAGATCATGGCAGCAATGCAACCAGAATTTGAAGACGAGCAACCAATCAATCCCTTTGACTTCTGGCAAGGTGCTAACTTCAAACTGAAGATCAAGAAAGTTGCAGGTTACTGGAACTATGACTCTTCTGAATTTGATCGTGTCAGTCCTCTTCTTGATGACGACGATGCACTAGAAGCACTTTGGAAAAAGGAATATTCTCTTTCCGCATTGGTTGCAGCAGACCAGTTCAAGACTTATGAGGATCTAAAGAAGCGTCTTGACTATGTTCTAGGTAACAAAGGCACTCCTCGTTTCCAAGATCAGGAAACTGTAGAGGAAGAAGAAGAGTTCCGTCGTCAGAATCGTGGTGAAGAAACTTCTTTCACTCCGAAATTCAATTCTGCTCCAACTCCTGCACCTGAACCTTCTCTGGAAACAACCACAGAAGAGGATGATGCACTCTCATTCTTCCAGAAACTTGCTGAAGAAGAGTGATCTAATATTTAAATAGATTCTGTATCTTTAAGGGTTCTGCTGATAAAACCAGTGGAACCCTTTTTGTATGACATAATCTCTTCAATATCTTCAAACACAATGTTTAAGTATTTTGGTTTTAAAATTTTAATTGTTCTCTTCTTCTCTTGAATTCTTTCTTCATACATAAAATTTGTTACTTCTGAAGAACAATCTTCAAGAGTTACATGTTGCTCTATAGTATCATCATAATATTCGACTTTAAAGTTTTCATCAATATGAAGTCCCTTTGGCAAAACTGTTACACCATCAGTGTTTTGTATTCTTTTGGATTCAAAATGATGAGTCTCATAAATTGCTTCATAACTTCCATACTTTTCCAATAGATACTCATTGTATATCTTTGTACTAATCGGCCATTCTTCTTGGATGTTTAGTATATTATTAGTAATTAAAACAACCCAATCCAAATCAGAATCATCATAAACTTTAAATGCAACATTATCTGGTCTTTCATCACCAATAATAAAGTAATCCTCAAAGAAAGTTACTTTATTTGCAATATCTTCCCTAAGTTTTGCTCTTCTAAAAAGATTCTTAGTTTCATTTGTCAATCCAGGAGAATTTAATTCTAAAAGATTTTGATAATTTATGTTTGGTAGTCTTTTAAAGTAGTTTGCCATGATTAGAATCCTATTTCGTCTGTAGGTATTGATGCATAATCATCATAATATACTGGTTCAAGTTCACTGAATTGTAATGACATGCTATATGCTGTCATCGATGCTGCTTCATCATTAAAAGTCATATAACTTCCATCAGGAGCATAATCAACTGAAATATTTGTAAGAGCACAA
>VMHT01105373.1_pt1 | contig 19914 bp, 19 predicted proteins | sample 4693611 | NCBI WGS metagenome assembly VMHT01 (sample SAMN12280063, study PRJNA550983) | marine metagenome | isolation source: seawater sampled from same location over 5 years 0.02-0.2 micron viral filtrate | place: USA: collected off the coast of southern California halfway between the port... ...
ACATGGGGGTAAATTTGATGAGTATGTAAGAATTACATACAAACACACCCAACCACAAAAATCACAAACGAAACGAAAAGAGTCAGAGAACAACTTACACACACCCTCTAAAAACACCATGTCGCACCCGACTATCTCCGCATACAACGCCTATTACGAGAAGAGTGACGTTGCACGAACGATCGATCGCTGGGAGAAGGGCGAGATTGATGAGATCAAGCCCCCTCCCCACGGCTTCCTCGGAAATGGGATGCCTCTCTTTCAATTCTTGGACATCTCCAAATCCTTTGAGCAGGGCGGGACGATGGTGGCGGAGTCCGAAAACTGCCGAGCGATCATCCCAGCCGGCTTCCGGAGGGCACCCACCCTCAACACGATGAATCCCGTCAAGTTTGCGATCGGCGGAGAAAGCGCCCTGATGTCCCTCGGTCATGTCTTGGTTGTCCCCAAGAATGTTCGCATCTACAACGCCGTCACCCTCCGCAAAACTCACCTCCGCTTGCTTTCAGAGATGGAAGAGCTCGGATCTATCGCTCTCCAAAAGCTCATTGAGGGCACGGCCGACGAGCCTGGCTCCATTCGCTGGCATCTCACTCAGAGCGGTGAGATCGCGATGGATGACGACACCATCGAGGATGTCACCCTGGATTCCGATGATTTCACGGAGGGCTCGCGAGATTCCTTCAAGGGTCTCTCGGATGGCCGCTTTGAAGAAATCCAAGAAGAGTCACTCTCCAACATGAAGTTCACGTTTCACCTGAACGATATGGCGTCCATCGGCTACCTTCACATGCACTGCTTCCTCGGCAATCTCCTCACAAAAACATACGATGTTCTTGAATCAAAAGCGCGAGCCAAGGATCTCCGCAAAAACACGCCACTCGACGAAGTCATTTATATGATAAATTCGGGAAAGCTCGACAAACTCCGAGATTGGTAGATTAGCGCCAGTATAATTCGTAAGTAGGATAGTCTTTTAAAATTTTTTTGTATTCGGGATCCACATACACTCGCAGGTTTTGCGAAGAAATTTTCGGAGAACGGCTCGTCCATCGCTCGTGTTTTGTGAGCAAGGTGTTCGCCCAACCGACGCGATTCGCAACACCCTTGCGTCTCTTGAGCTTCCACTCACACTGCATCGCCTCTTTCATTGTCTGAAAACCATCGATGATCAATATCGGATACCAATCACGTCCAAAACACGAGGTATACTTGGCGCCTCCCTTGATCTCGCAATTATGCTGTCGCCATCTCCGGAAAAAGTCGTTGGTCATCCCCACATACGAGCGATTCTCGCACCGTAGCAGATACACCATATACATTATGTGATACACTCTGTTAGTATTTAAACAGAGAACAAGAAAACTATGTGAATCATGGATACCCAACTCATCCTGCTCTTTATGGAGAAATACATCTGGTTTCAATTCTACCTATTTGTAACGCTGATACTCATGTTTCTGTATGCCGTAATCTTTTGCGGATTATTGCAGGGAAATCATAGGAATTAAAATGAACCATCTCTATTATGGACGAAGCGAATGAATGCGCGATATGTCTCCAAGATATTTTACCTGAAAATGAGTGTATCACCGACTGCAATCACGTGTTTTGCGAAGAGTGCCTCGACGAGATGTTTCGTATCGGCAAGACCGACTGCCCAATGTGTCGGTCACTCATCAATCGGCTTGTCTTACGAGACGAAACACGGAGAATCGTGCGGATCCATGCACCACTCGTCACGCACACGATCCAAAGATACCGAACCACTTTCGCCAATCAGATCATCAAGCGCCTAGCGATACTGGGCATCTCTGTCATAGGTTTAGGGATGTTTTATTTCGCCTACTATGTCTGGGACAGCTACGAGAATCTAACCGAGACACGGAGAGAACTCAAGTTATGTGAGGAAACGCTTCGCCATTCCACACAAATACTTAAAACGAGCGCGTAACTATCAGGTAACCCATATGACAGGCTACGATATCAGCGAATTCCGGATGCGACATCCCGAAATCCTCCTAAAGATCCTCGTATGCGAGGTGTATCTTATCGTGGCCTACGCTGTCTATGCCTACACCTAATCAAATGAGAGAACATACTCGCGTTTGGCCAAAGATGGAGACAGCTCTTCTCGCTCCATCACGATCAGCTGATACTTCATGGTTTTCTTACCTTTCACCGATTGCTCGGAACCGATACACTTGTAGCCGAAACCCTTGATAAATTGACGGAGGATCGTGATGATGCGTTTTTCGCTGAGATTATCGAGGCTTTTTTTCTTGCACGGCAGGTAATACTCCGAGAGCCGCTCTCGCATCTCTAGCACCTTGCTAACCGTTTCATTTTCTTTGAGATACTCCCTCGTAAAATAACGAGTGTCCTCTAAATCCTCCAAACCAAACGCCGATAATAGATCATTCACGATATGAATGTCAGGATTGATCTTAAACAGCTGGTTTTTGGGCATCCCTACTTACTATTGGCAAGCTTTTATTTTTCTTAATATTAAACAAAGTTGGTTTCAACTTAAATGTTTTTATACCCCATACTATATACCGATGGCGGATGAACCTGAGCCTGAATACCCCGAAACACTAAATCCTCGTGAGATCAAGCCTCTCGATCCATTCATCATCGTGGATACGTTGTTTCAATCCAAGGATCTGTGGAAGAGCCAGCACGCGATCGACAGCTACAATCAGTTTATCTCCTCTGATACAAATGGCATCAAGTATATCGTGCAACGCGAGAATCCGCAGGTGATTCTTAAAGAAGAGCTCGAAGGAGGCTTTCGCTACGAGATCTCTCTGTATTACGGCCACAAGATTGAGAGCCTCATAGGAGATAAACCGGATAAATATGAGACTGACCAGATCTACATCTCCTCCCCCGTGATTCACTCCGAAGGCAAGACCTCTCTGATGTGGCCGAACATCGCGAGGCTCCAGGGTCTCACCTATGGCTCTGCCGTAGAGTGCGATGTGGGCGTCGTATTTCGCGATAATTTGACTGACGAAGTTTCCTTCACCAATATACCGAGAGTCAATATCGGAACCTTCCCGATCATGGTGCGAAGCGACTTGTGCGTGTTGAATGGCTTGGACAGCACACGGCTCACAGAGGTGGGTGAGGATCCCTACGAGCAGGGTGGGTATTTTATCATCAGAGGCGCCGAAAAGGTGATTATCTCTCAAGAAAAAAAGATTGATAACATCCTCTACGTAAACTCTTCGTCAGACGAAACCTCTCCACTCCAAGCCGTCATCAAGTCTGTGAGCAACCAAGGCTTCCAGAGCTCGCGAACCAACGCCATCTCCTTGAATCGGGTCATCGTCGAATCCAAGGAATACGGCGTCAAGCGTCACGAATTCACGATCACCGTGCGTATCCTCGGGCTCAACATGAAGGTTCCCCTGTGTATCTTATACAAGGCCTTGGGCTTCACGACCGACAAGCAAATCCTAGAAACGATCGTATATGAGAGCGACGAGCCCACTCTCAAAAACTCTCTCTATGACTTGCTGATGCCCTCCGTCAAAAGCTCGCAGCCAGTCTACGATCAACGGAGCGCTCTCAAGCTGATCGCGATGAATACCAAGGAAAAAGAAATCATCAACGTCTTGGATATCCTCAAAAACAATCTGCTACCCAACTACGAGAGCGACCGGAGCAAATGCCTCTACTTGGGATACGCGACGCGCAAGTTGCTCATGACACGGCTCAAGGCGTTCAAGGAAACCGATCGCGATTCCTATGAATTCAAACGCATTGATCTCGCGGGCTCTCTGCTTTACGAGCTGTATCGAGAGCTCTGGTCGGGATTTCAGAGAAACGCAGGGCTCAAGATAGACACCGAGCACAAATTCAATTTCAAGCTGTATAACAACGACATCAAGCAAATCGTCTCGGTACAAAACAAGCGAAAGATCTTCAATCCGAAAAACATGGAGACGCTCGTCAAATCGTTTGGCTCCAAGTTTGGCACGGGTCTCTCCGCGAGACAAGGCATCGTCCAAGCCCTGAATCGGAACAGTGCTCTTGGCTACACTTCGCACATCCGCAGAATCGCGAATCCCTTGCCCAAGGGCTCCAAATCCATCGGACCGCGGAAGCTCCACAACTCGCAGTGGGGCTTCATCTGTCCCTCCGAATCACCCGATGGAGGAAATGTCGGTATCATCAATCATCTGAGCGTCGGTGCCTCGGTATCTTTTAATGTGTCGCCAGAAGGTCTCTACGAAGCATTGCTCGACCACGAGATGATCCGCATCGAGGACGCCATGAGCACCGAGATCCAAGGATCCACCAAGGTGTTTCTCAACGGATCCCTCGTCGGGATCCATCGCTTACCCGACTATCTCTACAAGGTGATGCGTCTCCTCAAGCTCAATTCCTTCATCCATCCCCACACCTCCATTTACTGGGACATCGACAAGCACGAGCTCTACGTGTTTTGCGACGCGGGACGGCTCTTACGACCCGTCTTTACACTCAAGACCATCGGTCCCAAGCGAACCAACGAGCTGATCGAAGGAGACTTTTCGTTGGCGATAACCTGGACAAAGCTCACGAGAGGCTTCATCGGTTCTCAGATCCCCGATGTCTCGGTATACGACGAACGCTACTTTCGCGAAGAGCTCAAACTTGTGAAAGAAAAACACCCCGATTACCTGCGTTTCTTAGAAGACAATCAGAGTGTGGTCGAGATGGTGGATCCGATGGAAACCGAAGGATTGTTTATCGGAAAAGACATGTATTCGCTTGACAAAGAATATACGCATTGCGAGATCCACTCTTCGCTAATCTTGTCGGCTCTCACGCACCACGTGCCCTTTCCCGAGCACTCGCAGTATCCGAGAAACGTGTTTTCGGGTCAGCAGACAAAGCAAGCGATGGGTCTCTACTCGTCGGCCTACCAGACACGCTTCGAGACCTTCGCACATATCCTCAACTATCCGCAAAAGCAACTCGTGACCTCGCGATACAAGAAATACACCGATGTAGATAAGCTCCCCTACGGCGTCAACTGCATCGTGGCGATCGCCTCCTACACCGGCTACAACCAAGAGGATTCGGTAATCCTCAACAAATCTTCGGTCGAACGAGGGATGTTTAACTCGGTGTATTACAGATCGTATGGGGACAGCGAATCCGAAGAAGGAGGTCAGAGAGTCTACTTTGGCAATCCGAAGCATCAATCCGATATCCAAAAGAAATCCGTGGTGAATTACGATACGCTCGACGAGAATGGCTTCGCCTACGAAGGGCAGTATGTCGCAGGAAACGACGCCATCATCGGCAAGTGCACGAAAGACGAAGGCTCCAAGGTGACCGCGATCTCAGGGAAGTGCGTGAAGTTTGGCACTAGCGGAAAGATTGACCGAGTCATCGTATATAAAAACAAAGACAACTTACGCTCGTGTAAGGTGAGAATCCGAAAACAAAAGATCCCTGAGATCGGCGACAAGTTTTCATCGCGACCAGGGCAAAAGGGAGTGTGTGGCTTGCTCCTCAAAGAGAGCGAGATGCCCTTCTCCAAAGATGGCATCGTGCCCGACATCATCGTGAATCCGCACGCGATCCCGAGCCGTATGACGATCAATCAGCTGTTAGAGGTGGTTCTCGGAAAATCCGCGGCCCTAGGAGGCTTCTTGGGAGACGCGACTCCCTTCCAAAACAACGATGTGGGCGATTACGCGAAGCTCCTTGAGAAGTATGGCTACGACGAGTGGGGAAACGAAGTCTTGTATTCGGGGATTACCGGAGACCAGCTCAAGACACGGATCTTCTTCGGACCGACGTATTACCAGCGAATCAAGCTGATCGTGTCCGACAAGATGCACTCGCGAGCCACAGGGCCTCTCCAAAATCTCACGAGACAACCCGCGGCAGGCCGAAGCAACAACGGAGGCTTGCGGATCGGCGAGATGGAGAGAGACAGCATCTTGGGTCATGGACTCTCTCATTTCCTCAAAGAGTCTGGGATGGAGAGATCCGATAAATACACGATGAAGGTGGATTCCACAACTGGCCTGATCCAAGGAAAATCCGATGAACATAGCGTCCGCGTCGAAGTTCCCTACGCCATGAAGCTTCTGATGCAAGAGCTCCAGACGCTGTGCGTGGCGCCACGTCTCATCACGGGCTCAGTAAAATCCCCAGAAGTCTTCAAGTATCTCTTGGGGACTATCACAGAAGCATAAAATATCTTGAAAAAGAATTGAGCGAAGTTATGTGTCTTACGAATATGTCTTGCCCCTGGTGCGTTTCTTCCTCGCGCGGGTTTGGCGTGTGCGTTTCTTCCTTGTTCTGTTGCGTTTCCTGTATGAGTGCCTCCGCGACTTTTGTTTCTTTTTTGAACGATAACCTCTACCACCTAGACACCGACTAATCCTCTCACAAGGCCCATCAGGCTCAGCCTCAGCCTGAGGAGAACCAGGATCAGCAGCAGCACCACCGGGATAAGCACCACCACCACCACCACCAGCAGGAGCAGAACCCGGAGCACCAGGAGATCTATTATACCTACTTATTTTCTGTCTTCTTTTCTGTTCTTTATCGTCACCAGCACTAGCACCAGCAGGAGCAGAACCAGCAGCACCCGCATCCTCAGCCTGAGGAGAACCAGGATCAGCAGCAGCACCACCACGATAAGAATCAGCACTATAATGTAATTTCGCCCTATCAAAACTATACTGTAGGATAGCATACATTAGTAGTTGGCGAACTTCTGAATCTGAATCGGAAGTTCCGCTAGTGGGAGTATAGTGTGCTCTGATTGCTGAAAATGCCGCGGATGAAATTGCCGCGGATGCCATAACAGCGGGAGTTGATAAACTAGCCGCAACAGCCGCGGCAGCTGCTGCTGTGGCTGCTATAATTGAGATTGGTTGTGAGAATAACTCCTTTAATTTACTCTTAGCATTATCATACGACGATCTAGATCTCTCAATAATTTCGTGTCCTTGTTTCATTAAGTCAGCATCTATAATATCTTCAAGTCCAATTTGTGTGTAATACGCTTCAAAAGATCTCTGTAAATCTTCTTTTTCTTGTGGATTTCTTAGGTTTTCCAATAGAATCTGTACAAGATCATCAACTGCAGTTTTAAATTCTGGGTAACTATTAGAATATCTACTTGCAATTAAGCTTTCAAATTCTTGATTCAAATAGGCTTGAAAGTAATAACTATCTCCCATATACACATACATATAAAAAAAACCCCACACTATATCCCATAAACAAATGAAAACCCTGTATCTGATACGTCACGGACACTCCTTACACAACGAGCTATTTCCCAAGCTGGGCGTCCAAGCCTTTCGGATACCCGAGGTGCGTGATTCGCCTTTGACCGAGAAGGGACACGCTCAGTCAAAGAAGTTAGGAGAAACCATCGGTAACAAAGGTATTGAGCTGGTGCTCGTGAGCCCTCTGATGAGAACTCTGGAAACCGCTCATAATATTTTTAAGGATGAGAATGTACCGATACGCTGTATCGAGGGCTTACGAGAGCATCCGCTAGGCTTAGACACGTGTAACATTCGCTCGGATGTCTCGGTAATCTCTGAAAAGTTCAAAGACATCGATTTCTCGCACTTGGTCTCGGATACGGATATTTACTGGCAAACAGACGGAGAAACGATCCAAGAGCTGGATGAACGAATCGGAGCCTTTGTAGAGTATGTGAAGGGTCTCCCCGAAACAAAAATAGCCGTTGTTTCACACAATAGCTGGATCGGCAGATTAAAGGACAAACATATCAGTCAGTTAGAGAATGGAGAAGAGGAGCTACTGCATTGCGTCCCCTACGAGTACAAGCTGTAGCCCTTGCTCCGCAACTTTGTGAGAAGGAAGGGGTGTGGTCATGCACGGGATATCTTGCGTCTGCGAGTAGGCCAAGAGTTTCGCGTATCGCACCTCCAGATTGGCCAGTCGGAGGATCTTCAGGAGATCTCTCAGCCTGGGAAGGTGAACGCGCTTAACCTTGTAGTCCCCGTAATACATGGACTGAGAGCCCGTTTCTTCGATGCCCGCGATCATCGTTTCGACACCCGCGATCCACTCATCGCTCTTATTGGCGATGAGCGAATCTTCGTAAATTCCCCGAAAGCCGTCTGAACAGGCGTAGTGCCCGAGGATGTATCCGGAGACAACTTGGCCGAAGACCATGGTTTCGAGGTTGGGACCATCTATCTCCTTGGTCTCCTCTTCGCTCGTGGAGCCGTCTTCATACAGAGCGATCGTGGTCCCAAACGAAACCTGTCGTTTTCTTATGTCTTCTTTAGGAGCGCTTTGCGGTCCGCTGACCATGTTAGTGGGAGTGGACATTTTTTTCTAGCGATTTAAGCGAGTTTTGTAAAGTTTGGTAAAGTGTTGGTTGGTTTGGGAGAAAATATCAACGATTCATCAAATTTAGTCGCATATAAACGAAGCCACTGAGAGAACCTCACTAAATTCGGTCAATCCCTTCTAAAATTTGATGACTCACTGCATAAATCTTCCAAACGATACCAACACTCAAATAACAGACCAACCGAAACACACAACCATGTCTGCATTCGCCGACACCTGCTACCACGGAGGCTACATCTACTACCTCGGTGTAACCACCGATCCGTCGGGGTTGCGTCCCATATATCGGGTGCCCTACTTGGATCCGATGGTAACCCCAGAGATGGTGGAGAAGCAAGCTCTCGCGCTCACCTTGTGGGCCGACAAGAATCGCGAGGGTGTTGATACACTCTACTGCCTAGGCACGGGTCCTTATGGAGGTCCGGTTGTCTGGAAAAACTCTGAGAAAGGTTGGCTCAGTGATCACGATAGCCGTGACCAACAGATAAGCATGCCGGTCCAGCTCCTCTGTAGCCAGCTCTAGCTTCGCCATTATTTATGATAATATACACTTGATTCAGAAACATTGATTAGTTTTTTTAAGAAACTTCTCAAAAATAGGATTTGGGAAGGTGTATTCCGGGTGAAACTGACAGCCCACGTAAAACGGGTGATCCTCCAGCTCAATAATCTCCGCATTCCCTGATTTACCCTCTGTAAAACTCTTGCCTGTTATATTCAACCCATTTTTCTCAAACTCTTCGTAATACTGTGGATTAAGCTCGTAGCGATGACGATGTCTTTCTGTCACAGAGCCCTCATAAAACCGAGAGTTGTCTACTTGTATATTTTGTAAACCGAGACGCATCGTCCCACCCTTGACCTCTTGGCAGTAGGGCGACATATCCGTAACAATTGGAACGCACTCTTCGTCAAACTCTGTGCTGTTGGCATTCGCCAATCCCAAGACATTTCGCGCAAACTCAATCGCGATCATCTGCAATCCAAGACAAATCCCGAGCAAAGGGATATGATGCTTCCGAGCATACTCGCAACACTGGATCTTGCCCTCCACTCCTCGGTTTCCAAACCCACCCGCAATCACCAATCCGTCAGCCTCCTTGACGGAACCCCAATCAATATCCTCTGAATCCACAAACTGAATAACGATACCGATATTTTCTCTAAAAGACGCATACTCCAGAGAGCGTATGAGCGACAGATACGAATCCGATAAACCCGTATACTTGCCTACGATAGCTATCTTTTGTGTCGCGGGTTTCTCAAAATGCGAAGACAAGATAGTCCAATCCTTGAGATCGCATATCGGAGACAATAACTGAAGCTTTGCCAAGAGTTTTTCGTGGAATCCTTGCTTCTCGAATAGTAACGGAACCTGATAGATGTGCGAGATGTTTTCGTTGATGATGATATTTTGCTTGTGGATTTGACACGAGACACTCAGCTTGTCTAAGAGAGATTCGCTAACCGGTTTCCCGGCCCTGAGGCACAAGAAATCAGGCGAAATTCCGAGACCCATGAGCTCTTTGAGACTGTGTTGCGTCGGCTTTGTCTTGAGCTCTCCTGACTGTAGCAAGGGCAAGAGGCTCACGTGAACAAAGCAGACCTCGCTCGGCTTCTCAAACGCAAGCTGACGGAGAGCCTCCACAAACGGCATGCTCTCTATATCACCAATCGTCCCACCCAGCTCCACCAAACAGATATCATTCGTGGATTTCGGAGAAACCTGTATCTCGGCGGTTTCGCAAATCCAATCTTTGATGGTGGTGGTCACATGAGGAACCACCTGAACGGTTTTGCCGAGATACGCGCCTCTCCTCTCATCCGCCAAGACCCTCTGATACACCTTCCCCGTCGTAAGGTTGTGATCGCGAGTCAAGCGAATCCCTAAGAACCGCTCGTAGTTCCCTAGATCCAAGTCGGTCTCACCACCATCCGACAATACATAGCACTCGCCGTGCTCGTATGGAGACATCGTCCCTGCATCCAGATTTAGATAAGGGTCAATCTTGATGGCGGTCACCGAGTAGCCACATTGCTTGAGTAGCAACCCGATCGAGGAGGCGGTAATCCCCTTACCGATACCCGAGATAACTCCGCCCGTCACAACGATGTATTTCATATACGTGACAGATACCCTCTATTGTTTAACTAGGCACGGCTTGAATGATAACCGATGATACTTGGTGGGACCACGCTCTCGGAGAGCCTCCATATGTTTTTTCGTGCCGTAGCCCTTGTTGTTCACGATATCGTAGGCTTCCAGAAAAGTCTCTTCGGAAACCAGCTTCACGATGTAGCGATCGCGATACACCTTCGCCAAGATAGACGCCGCCGCTATACTCTGGTAGGTATCGTCGCCACCCTTCACGCAAACGTGATCCACCACCTCAAAGTTCTTGTCGGTGTAATACGGAAAGTAGGTGCCATCCACGAGGATCGTGTCAAACGCCGTTTTGCCCTCAATCTCGTCTAAGCACCGATGCATTCCTTTCATCGTGGCTTGCAGTATATTGATCGCGTCGATCTCTCCCTCTTTGACAAACTGAACCGAATACGCGAGAGCGTTTCTCTCGATATACCCGCAGAGAAACTCTCGTATTTTTGGCGAACATTTTTTGGAGTCTTTGAGAGGATACTTCGGGCTCTCGTTACACTTCGGATCCAAGATGACTCCCGCCACACACACGGGACCCATCAGACATCCGCGCCCAGCCTCGTCCAATCCAACCTCCACATGGCCTTCTTTCATGAAGGGTTCAAGCATCGCGAATTATATATGAACACTAGTATATGAGTTTAAATAGCGGCGTTCAAATGAATGGCTACAAGCGCGTGAGGCGAGAGATCGGAACGGTTGCTTACGAGATACAGAGAAAACCCAACGTGTATGAACAATTCTATGAAAAAGAAGCCGAGGCCGTCCGCGAGTTTGTGAAGCACACGAAGCCCTCATCCCAAAAACCGAAAGAAGATGAGCCCAAGACCGTCGAGATCAAGGAAAAGAAAAACAAGATGGAAGATATCATGGCACTGATCAACGATACCGGGGAAACCACAGAGAATACGGGGGCATCAGAGGAGACCAAAGAAACCAAAGAGACCAAAGATGCAGGTGAAACCAAAGACGCAAAAGTAACCAAAGATACAGGAGATACTCCATCTGGAAACCAAGTCGGGGGAAGGATGAAGACCATCCGCGTTACAAATGTAAAGGCCGACCCCAAAAAAAATGCACTAATCTTGTAACATTTCCTCGGGCAATGTCAAACCGGGGAAAAAGACCGCTTGGCATCATATGATGGGTTTAAAGGGTTTATGAAATACGCGCATTTTTGCAAGGGAGTGTTGCCCCCTTATCATATAATGAAAAAACAGAGAAAGCAATCCTGAACGCAATCAAACAACTGCTCCAGCGACATCTTCAGGTGGTTTAAGGTTTTGGTCTAATTGTAACTGTAATATATCCAACTTTTGTGATGGATTCATCTTGGGAAGTAGTAAAATGGGGTGTGTCCAGTAGGGGGTGGGGAGGTATGGTTATTTCAACATCATCATCATATAAAATATCTATAGTAGACATTATTCTATCTTTGAGTTTTTGTCTAGTGATGACATTCCCCTCGGGAATAGTATATAACCCAGGCCTCAACTGGAATTGTATTTTCAGGTACTTTTCTTCATATTCGGATAGTCCTAAATATCCCAGTCCAGTTGAACTACCAGCTCTCAAAAGAATATTGAAAATTATACGAACATATCCCGGATACCCTCTATCCTCCTCGCGCAAGGCAGTCGCCTGATTTATCCCCTGTTCTGTGTCAGCGCTGCCCCCCCTCAAAGCACTCTTGTGCTTTGTTGTGTTCCGAGATCTTCGCCGCCACTTAGATCCCACGTGTGTTTTGCGATTTTTCTGCGAGAGTGTCTTTGGTCTCTTGCGTGTTTTCTGCTTTTTGCGCCGTTTCCGAGTTTTTCTGGAACGTCTCGTTGTTTTGTATCCCATATATTACCCATATATAATTTACGTAGATCAAAACTCGTCCCGAACCCCTGACAAAAATATAGGATATCTAAAATGGATAAAGGTTGAATTGTAAGACTAAAGGTTCTCTGAGCAAATCGCAGGTTCCGTACGAGACAGCAACCGTGGGCAAAAGCAATACTAACTCTACTTGGGAACATATGCCCACAGATTGTTAGACCACGTATAATTTCTCTCAAGGTAATCAAGGGATCCATGGGGTGCTTCATGGAGACACTCATTTTCGCGTAGACTGATGAATCCGAGTTTCAGGTCCCGTTTTTCTTTACTAATGCTTCTATCTCGGAGTTGTGTGAGCCATTCGGTCTTTAGACCCTGATATTTCAGGAACCAGTGACGCATCGTCTCTTGATACACGCGATTCAAGTCTCGGATATCGTAGCAATCCTTGCACCAGCACTTGGGATTGTGCCAATACTCGCACATATTTTCGGGTCCCCAGTCACGGCACTCAAGTTGATCGTAACGCTCTTCGGTGACTCTCTGACTTACCCAGTCCCAAGGAATCGTCACCTTGTGCCGGACTTCTGGACATTTCTCACATATAGTCACGGGCTCAAGGGGAAGTTGTATGGGAGGAAGCCCAAACACGTGTCTGTGATATCTACGCAACAGAGTGTTATCTCGGAGATCAGGGTCCACGCGAACCAGAGTATCCCGAAACTTGGTGGCGTGATCTTTGGCCCAGACCACCATATTCGAGAGAACCGCAAACTGACAGATCATGATTTTAAGCTCGATGGGGAGCTCATACAAGGCTCTAGAGAGCTGTTGCTTCTTCACTAGGGCTCGGAGCTCCTTCCGAGATTTTTGGGGCTTCTTCATATGTTTCCGATGCTTTTTGGGCATCGTTTTGAGAGGGGTTTTGAAGAAATCCTGTAACTATCTCGTCAAATTTAATCGTTTAAAAGATTACCCAATAATCTCTGATTACCTATATGGAGATTATTGAGAATTATACTGAGCCAAAGCCTAACTACAACCTGCTGTATCTGGCGAAGCCTGTTTACGGAGGGTGGGTGACGTATACCGCGCATCTCTCCAAAAAGATGGGTTACCCGATCCACAAGGTGACCAAACGAACTGAAAGATCCAAGCGAGACTATGGCTACGATTGCGAATACCAGAATCTCTCGCTCCAAGACGCGATCTCCTTGCCCAATCCGTATATCACGGCGATCGACAAGCATCACTGGCCTCTCTTGCAATACTTCCCATCCGAAACACGCATCGTGATTCACGACCCGACCGAGGTGAAGCCAAGCAAAAAAGGGAATCCCCTCGTCCAAGACAGCGACATGGGCAACAAGCTGTTACACAATTTCAAGGTTCTCACGATACGCGAGACAGTTCATAAGTATCTGTTAGACACGCACGGTATTCCATCGGTGTATGAGCGCCATCCGTTTTATGCGTATCCTAAGCTAGACGAAGGAATCGGCTATCCCTGTGTGTCGATCGCCCGAATCGACTTTGACAAAAATACCGATATCATCTTGGAGGCGAATGCTCTGATCAAGGGTCCCGAGAAGCGCGTCCATCTGTTTGGCGCCGAGAATCGTCTCTACGTGTATCACAAACTTCAAGATCTCCAGTTTAAGGAGTATTGGCACGGGAAGTTTCCCAAGACTCTGGATCCGTCCTACGGAGGCAAGAGCATCCTCAAGGATGCCCAGTATATGATCGATATGAGCACCATCAAGGGCGATGGTGGTGGCACGCAATACACCTTCTTGGAGGCGATACACAACGATTGCGTGCTCGTCTTACACAACGAGTGGATTGAGAAGGGAGATACCTTTGTATCGGGTGTCAATTGTATCGGTGTCTCAGATAAAGAAAGCCTAGGCCATTTCTTACAAACGGGCTTGACTGCGAAAAAACATAGAGATATTGTCGCTAAGAGCAAAGCGTTGCTCTCACTCCACATCTAAACATGTCTTATAAATTCTGTAGAGATACTCACCCGGATTAGCAGGTTTTTCAGGTGTTTCAGATATTGTTATTTTTATTTTAGCTATTTTAGCACCAATCCTCTTCTGTAAATCAAGTAGTGTTCTCCAACCTTCAAGCCGACCTTCGACACCACCCACAGGTTTATAGATTTGCATATGTTCTATCAAGGTTTCGTAGAGTTTTTTTAGGCTTTCAGAATCTGGATCTGGATCTGGATCAAACAAATATTCCATACACCTCAATATTGATATTTCATCTGTCAATATTTGTGATAGGGAAGCGTCATCTTGTGTAATTTCTATCCCAGTCAGACCGGATAATTTTTCGTTTTTCTCTTGTTTCAGCTCAGGTATTGATCCCAATATACTCTTAACACCATATTTATCTGCCCTCTGATGTAGATCGGGTAAAACGCTGTCAGAAATTATCAAGTCAGCGTGCGTTGCTCTCAATTGTCTGCAATGATGTGTTGCGATTGCCCACATATTCATATATTTCTCGAAGAACTCACGGTCAAGGATATAGCGTGGTCTAACAAATTCCTCACTATAATCTAATACAGACATAGTTCCGATCAATCTTGAGAGAAACGTGTTTCCGTTGAGATTAAAAAACTCTCCATAGTTTTCATGTAGTAATCCTTTTGCCCCATGTAATTCCTTACGCGCGTTTCTTACGGTTTCACGTAAGATCTCAGTTGTAGTGGGTGACTGAACTGTCGCCTCATTATGGTTAGCAGCAATTAATTTTGCAATGGTATCATCATCTAACCACCCCCCCCCTTCAGTCGTTGGTAGCATCAATGATAGGATTTTGGAGGCATTGAATGCCCCTTTTGATATGCGAATCTCTTCTTCCATTTCTTCAAACCAACTGTTTACGCAAACTTCAACAGGGGTGCAACGTAATATACCTTGAGGTGGAACACTGACGGTGGTCGTTAGATTTATTATTCCACAGTTGCATCTCATCTCTAAATTTACTTGTTGCACTCCCCAGTTTTGGCGGCGGGCTGGTGGATGTCCCGCCAAAGCACACAAACGTTCCTTTTCCCTAAGCTGTGCCTGTTGTACTCTCTTCTGTTCCTCCACGGCCTTTTTTTCCATGGCTTCACCATATCTGTCAACGCTGTCAATATATGGTCCCGATAATTGTGTGAAAAGATCGTGTAAGGCTTGTTTCCAGAAACATTTCACGATGAAGTCTTCTTCATCCTTTGTGGGAGGGGCGGTTGCAGCATCCGAAGAAGCATAGGCGGCTGATCCTGCAACCGCCCCGCCTGAACCAGTTTCTTCTGATACTGGTCCAGGATGTGGCATGATAGACTTTTGTATCACCTCCCGTTGTGTATGAGTTATCTGACTTGGACGAATAATACCCTCTTTGATATGAACATATTCATCTAGATCGACTTCTAGTGTGATTTTTTTTAAACTTCTGTCTTTACCCATCAATTGTATTGTAATAAACAATTTGTCGGGAGTTTCCCTTGATCGCTTTGCAGGTGAGACCGCAACCTCTGTATCTTCCGGGGCACCGAATTTAGTCATTATCCCATTAACTGTAACTTTCTCTGGACTAGAAAAAAACCCTGTCTCAGTTTGTAAATCGACAAGGGGTTGATTGACAATATCATATGAAGTAATACGTCCTGTAATACGTCCTGTAATACGTTTTGTAACCTTTATTTCAGACTTATACACCGGTTTTCCTTTTCCTCCAACTTCGATGAGACTGGGAGGAAATATAACCAGTGATACATTATGACTTTGAATAGTTTTACAAGGCACAATCAATTGTAAGCTTAATGGAAGTCTATCATCATCTGGAGCCCTTGTAAGACACACTTTACATTCATCTTTGAATAGTGCGAAGGCTGTGGTAGCCGGAATATCCGGTAGAATAGGTGGTAACGCCGCACTTCCCCTCTGAGAAATTTTCCGCCTCCTTTTCCGTCTATGTTTTCGCTTCTTTTTCATCGTATTCATGTTTCTATACTGTCGTTTAGTTCTCATATATGTATGTATATATATATATATATTTCAGATTAATTGATGAATTGGTTATTTTCTCAGATAAAGAAAGCCTAGGCCATTTCTTACAAACGGGCTTGACTGCGAAAAAACATAGAGATATTGTCGCTAAGAGCAAAGCGTTGCTCTCGCTACACCTGTGATTAATCAACTGGGATACGGACTTTAGTACCTTCCGTCCCACTTGCCACCTACGCCCCACCTTCCACCCCATCTCCCACCCCATCTCCCACCCCATCTCCCGTCTCACCGTCCACCTGCGCCTTACGTTCCGCATCACGTAGGCGCAGGAGGCGACGCTGCACAACCCTTTCCAGAATTTCAGGTTTACCACACATTATTTCATATAATTCGCTTAAAAATACATAAGACCCGTCTATTTGATCAAATGTGGCTTTTAACGACTCTTTGGATAACAAAGATCTTTTGGTACTCTCACTCGTAATACCTATATATGAGCAAGTTTCACGCAGAACTTCAATGGCTTTTTTTTCGGGAGGGTATTCTGGATAGGCGGACCCATGCATATTTATCACCGCCGCTAAACACTGTGACTCTCTATTCCTGTTTTCACTCTCCAAATAACTACAAAATTCTTTACATTTCTGGAATGCAAGTGAATATAATTGTATGGTATCCGTATGGTAGACACTTGAACCGTGGGCCTGATCTTGGGTCGCCGCGACCGCCGGTGTCCCCTCAGCGGCCGCCGGTGTCCCCTCAGCGGCCGCCGGTGTCCCCTCAGCAGACGGCGGGAATAATGCGTTAAACTCATCAGCTGTATTACAGAGTCTAGAATACACCGCGAATAATCCTCTGACCTTTTTCACCGTAACCATGAATATGGTTAGACCCGTGATGATTTGTTCGTCTGTTAGATCCTCACTTGAGAGTTGTTCCATGTAACCAATGGCTTCCTCAAAATCTTCATCACCGACCATTACACGTTGCTCGACAAGATGCCCTTCTGTATGTAGGCATGTGTTATATCTGATATCACTGAGACACGATTTGAGTAATATATACGAGGGATTGATTGAATGTGGTGGACGAGGTACGCCTTCCATGCTTGGACTGAGAGAATTTCTGTTAGTCAATGTGGTTAGATGACAAATTAGTAATGGGCTTAACTCATATTGTGTGGCGAGGGCAAATGCCAGTCTTTGTTTAGCCGCTTGAAGACCGACACTGTCCATATCTCTTTCCACCGCTACGTTGAATTTTCTAAGAGCGTCATCTTTATCTGTTCCACGTACGTACAATTCACGACAACCACAACTACATGATAATCTGTGAGAATACTCGGCGGGGGAACGTATATCTTCATACACGTTTGAAACTCCTATAGTGTCAATGTATTGTCCAATTACCGCGCCTTGGCTGTAACTCTCTTCACTTGAAATTTTTTTATAGTCGGAGAATCTGTGTCCACCACGATAACACGCGCGCATTCGTCTTAAATTCTCATCTTCAAATGCAAGCCGGCTATTGGCTGTTTCATAGTTACTTCTCAAACGATAATTGTTGGACAACACCATTATCGGATCCAATTTCTCCAAGGAATCAAATATAGGTTGAAACACCGCGAGAACTAGATCGAAAGATGATGGACCTCTCGAGAATTCTTGACGAAATGGATTATCGCGACGTAGTATTTTGCTCAATACAGCTTGATCAGGTGTGAAATATATTTTTCCTGTGAATTTTACCCCCCCGTGGAAATGTGTAAAGATTACTGACAGCTTGTTCGGATCGCTTTTGGTTATTCCAATGTCCACTCGAGGTGTTCTGTTGCTGCCACACAAAAATCCATCAATCCAGAATTGGCTAACACTCGAACTGGATGGTAACTTACGCCATGAACGTCTTTCACACCTTACCGAGCCTGGAAAAGTTCCTGTCCGATCGCCCTTCAATAATACCCCCTTTGCATCCACGAGACACGCCTTATATGTGGTACCCGTACCATACGAAGTGGGGTCTATATGGCGATAAATATGCAATCTCGCTTGAGTCTCCTTAACCGTGTCCGGGCCCGTGATTAGAAAAACCGTGCCTGGGAAAGATAACTCGTGGATTTCACCTGCGTATGCACCCGAATCCATCGGATTACATACGACACATAATGGTTCTACCTTTATTATTGCACCCGCGAAATCAGGGTCAAGCTGGATAGATATTGACTCCGCATTTCCTACGGCTTGTTTAGCTTCTTTAGCAGCTACCTCTAATTCAGCTTGTTTACGCTGTGCCTTTTCCATATTTGCTTGAGTGGTTACAGGAGTTGTTCTGGGGTCAAGTTTTACTCTCACCCCACCGGAAGATGGATCTTCGGGTTCCGGCTCATCCGCCCCCCCCTCTCATAATAGATCTCTTTCGAATCCGGCGATGTTTCGGTGTTCTCCGCTTTGATGCAGATCCCCCCTTCCGCCTCGACCGAGACATCTTTCGCCTAGACCTAGAAATCTTTCGCCTAGTTCGCATTCTATATGAATACACTAGGTTTTTTTTTCATTATTTATCTAGGATCTATACAAAGATGAGTGACCCAATCTGTTTGAATTGCAAACCGAAAGAAACGCTGAGCACCTCCGAGGTGCAGACGCTCGCCTCTGGGAAAGGTCATAAGGAGACGAGAGGGGAGTTCGCGGATTCAACCGAAGAAGTCCCCGAATGGTCCAAGAAGGTGGGAAATTACTCACCCTATCCCAAAGAGCTCACTTGCGACAAAGCCTTCTCCCTGAGCGACCGAAGCAAGCTCGAGGAGGTGACGCCCGATCTCAAGAAGGGTATCTCTCTCAAGATGGAGCTGAGCACCGACGCGAGCGAATGCTGGGTCTATTATTGGGCGGCGATGCCCTCAAAGGATCCTCTTCAGATCCTAGGGCCCGCCGAGGCCTACGAAGGAGACATCAACCGAGGCCTCCAAAAAACCGACAAGCACGGGAAAGTCACCTTCACCTTGAATTGTCCTCAGCCGTATCGGGTTTCAGAGAAAACCTACTGCCGACACGTCCACTACGTGATTGAAAACAAGGCTACCGGGATATGGAACCCGATGAAAACGATTCGGGTGGTGTGTCAGATCCCTTTAGAAGACTTAGATACCGTCGTCAAGGAACGCACCGCCTTCGTCATCAACTCTCTACCCAAAGAGATGTATGAAAAAGAAAAGATCCCCAAGTCGCTCAACCTTCCGAGAGAAACCTTAGACAAGCTCTCCGAAAAAGCCAAGAAACAACGAGTCCTCGCCTTTCTCAAAGATCATCTTGAAGAGTATCCAAAAATCAAAGAGAGAGTGGACGCGAAAACCTTGGCCATACAAGATGTCCCGATGGTCGTCTACTGCGATAATCCCAAGTGTAAGTCATCGGGACGCCTCATCGACCATCTATACGAAGCTGGGGCTAACAATGTCTTGGAGTTTTCACCAGGCGTCAAGGGCTGGATGAAGGAACGAAGCTTTTACGAGGATACCGATGAGTCAGATGAGGAATCAGATGATGAATCAGATGAAGATGATGA
>VMHT01164290.1_pt1 | contig 19911 bp, 34 predicted proteins | sample 4693611 | NCBI WGS metagenome assembly VMHT01 (sample SAMN12280063, study PRJNA550983) | marine metagenome | isolation source: seawater sampled from same location over 5 years 0.02-0.2 micron viral filtrate | place: USA: collected off the coast of southern California halfway between the port... ...
GTATACCCGCCTCCCTTTGCTTTATAAGCTTTGGCTAACATCTGCGCTTTTCTCGCACTCCACTGACCACTAGACCCGCCCTTGTTGCCAGCCTTGATGCGGTTAAAAAGAGTTTTACGCATTTTCGGTTTTGTATAATTACCAGCCGCATTTACAGCCATCAGTATCCCCGTGAGTAAGAACCAGACGCAGGCTTACGCGGTTGTTTAACAGGTTGGGCGACAGGCTTTGCTGTCGCCTTCTTTATAGGTTTCTTAGCCATTAGCTGTTGCGTCCTTTATTTCTGCCGCGCAACATTGATTTCTTTTTGCGACGCTTATAAGCCGCTTTTGCACGTTCGGCTTTTTCTTTCATTGCCGCAACTTCACCGCGAGGGTCTTTAGTTTTTCTTGCCGCGTCATCATCACGACTTTCAGCACCCTGCTTAACAGCTTGGCGAATAGAACGAGTGACAGATTCTTGTGCGCCCTCGTTCTTATTCTTTGCATTCATCATGTTCATTTGAGTCTGAGACATACGCTTGTAAGGGTTGTTTGATTTTGAACCTGCAACTTTCCCTTTTACACTTACGGTCTGCACACCATCTTTCTTTTCAGAAGACACTGCTTTAGTAGACGGAACATTGATGCTCTGCCCAATGCTTATTTTATTTGCGTTCTTAATCTTGGGGTTAGCCGCAATCAGTGCGCGTAATGTGATGCCCTTGCGCTTCGCAATCTGCGATAGGGTGTCACCCTTCTTTACTGTATAACTCATGCCTTATCCTTTTTAGCTTTATACCGTTCAAGTAACCTGCGGCCTTTCGCAACCGCAGAAGCCTTGTCGCCATTATGCCCCCAAGCAATAAGCGACAGTTTCAAACGAGTTGGTCTACCCTTCTCGTCTTTAAGAGGCCCATTGGCGGACCCCATTCTTACAAGGAAGCTACCCTTCCTTCTTAATTGTGCAGGCGTGGTTGCCGTCTTCTTTACAGGTGGCTTTAGGTTTCCCTTCTTGCCACTTTTGGTGCGGTAGGAATCTCTGCCCTGCTGGTTCAATCCGCCTTTAGGATTCTTACCAGCGCTCCGCGTCCATGCTGGTGTAGTCATTAACCAAGCCCCCCTATCTGGTTGAGCAAGGTGTCAAAACGTTTCTTTAAACTACCCGAATCTTTTCTCCGTTTGTCTCTGCGGTAATTTGTATCGCCTATAGGGGTATAGGTATTGCCACGCCTCATTAAGTTGTCGTCATCAAAATATTCTATGGGTGCTTTGATTGTGGAAAAGAAGTTGTCAATAATGCCGCTAGCATATTGCTTGAACTGCTTCTGGCGAGCGTTGGTCATCTCTCCATAGTACACGCCATGAAAAGGGTCATCGTAATCGATATCAACAACAGAAGGCTCGTCAGGTATTGTCACCTGCATATAATTCTTGTTGTCAGATGTATTCAATACACCCCTTGCCCAATCGCGCATCTTGTATGTGTCGCCAGTGCGAAGGTCATCCCCCTCAAAATCTTCCACAAGATTCTGACCACCGTTTGCTTGAAAAGGGTAGTCATCGGTAATGAGGTATCTACCATTGCGCTTACTTACCTGCATTTGCCCTTGCGGTAATCCTTCAGCGCTTTCTACACCTAAAATTTTTGAGAGGTCGCTATAATCAATAACCCCAATCTCGTCTTCTTCAAGTTCAGGATATAACGTTCCAGATATTAAACGAAGCATCTCTATAGCCTCGCCAGCCATATCACGCTCAGTGATAGCCTCACCTTGCGCCTGTATATGCTGAGGCATGAGGGAGTTTAATACCCCCTGCCCATAAGAAGATGTGATGTCGGGTTCTTTAGCCATGTTGCAATATGTGCAAAACAGCTATGAAGGCTCAACGCACAAACCGAACCTTGGCGGAAATAATCTGAGAGTAGGACGGGGGGTCGACGGAGGCGCTAGCTTTTTCCTCCCCCCCTATCAACCTAGGTCAATCGATACAGATATTTCCCCAGCATTGAGCCTAAGTTGCTTATCGGGTGGGGCAAAGCCCGCCCGATTGAGTATGTCTTTGCTCGCCTCGAGCTGGACATACTCCGACCTAGCCCCTTTAGCTAGGTCGAGCAACCTGTGTGCGGCAATCGTAGCAGACTGACCAAGGCTCTCAGCCACAGCCTGCATCATGTACGCTTGTACATGCGGCAGTCGCAAAGTCTTGCTGGCTGTGACTCTTCCAGCCTCTCCGTCAGCGTAGCCAGCCAAGCCAGCGGCTTCCGTGATACTACACCCGTTTGCTACGAGCGCATCAACCAATGCACTCTGCTTGGCTGTCAGTTTACGAGGATTTACTATGTCGTTCATACAGGTCTCCGTTGTTGAACCCCCCCTTGTGTTCCCCCCCTTTATGGGATAGTCCACAACTGGGTGTCAACGCACATAATAGCAAGCCCCCCCCTCGATGGGGGGGTCGGGCTATATTCCGCTAAGACTCCGTCTAAGCTCCACAGAGCCTCGCATGGCGAGTCTCTGCCCATGCGGGTAACTATCCCTCTTGCGGGTAGCAAGGGGGGAGTTGCATGGGGCGGAAACACAACCCAATGATTAAATAAAGCAAAAAGACACGTATCCCACGCCCTGCTGTAATGCAGGGCTAGTGTGACCCTCGTGCTTGTTTGCTTTATTTAACAAGCCCCGTCGGGGTCATTGGGCAGTGTTTCTTCGGGCTTTATAATAAGAAGAGTATGTGGCTACAGAAGGTAGTCAGATACTATTACTTGTTATTAAGTAAGGGGGTAGCCTACCCCCCCTCAGTCAATCCCTCCCCTTGCGGGGACTCCCGCTGGGAGCAAGGGGTTGACTGATTCCCCCCTCGCTCTCGCCGAGGGGCAGGGGTTATGAACGGGGCGTTCAAACCCCATACCCAATTTGGGTAATAACTGTCATAGATTGGAGAATAAGATGACACAGACAAAAACAGAAATGCAAAACGAAATCGTAGAACTTAAAAAGCAGATTGAAGAACTACAGGCAATCTCGCCCGCTGAAACGTTGTTTAACCAGAGCTTCCAGTTTACCGAGTTGCAACCAGAGGAAATGTCATATAACCAAGCATCAGGTGAGGTGAACCCGCGATACAATGCGAATACAAAGTTCTCAGTTGGCAGACTGGTTGACCAAGCCGCAAAGAATGTTGTCAAAGCTCGCGACTATTTGAACGGCCTTGAATATGTTCAGGCTAATATGGAAACGTTCGATCCTTTCTACTTCACATCAGATGCAGATATTGAAGCCCTGCCAAACGCAGTTGGGCGGGCGGTGTCTGGATTTCAAAACCGCGTGTCGGAGTTTCATTTCATGGTGGATTATTTCAACACTGTCATAGAAGACCTATGCTGGGGTGATGGAAAACTGCATGAAGATTATGGTTCAGACTGGTTCTGGAATACACTATGCCCTCAGATGTTTGAGCGTAAAGTGTCCGATGATAGACCACGCGTATCAAGCGCGGATGCAAAAGCCGCAAGGCTTGCTCGTAAGAAGGTGGCTTAGCCACCTTCGAGCAGGCATCAGCCCCCCAGCCGAATGGTTGGGGGGTATTTTTTTGGGCAAAAAAATCGCGCTCGTCCGCCTGCGGCGGACTCGCGGGGTTCTTTAAATCCTCATAGGTTTCCTCCCAGCGTGCCGCCCAGGGGCTATCGCCCTTGGGCGGCAGCGCTTGCCCCACTGCCGAACCCCCCTCCTGTGAGTGCGTGTTGTAGCGGCTCGCTAGAAAAGCCGCGACGAATTGAATGCATTTAGTTGCAGTAATTGGTTGTAACTGGTGCATTATTGCAGTACCATAGAGAAGGAGAATATATCATGAGTTTCACTGCAAAGACTAAGGCTCATGTGACAGAGCAGATAATGTCACAGCTTAAACAGGGTGTGCGCCCATGGATTAAGCCCTTCAATGGTGGTGGGTTCTCACTGCCCATGCGTTCAATTGGCAAACCATATCGCGGTATAAATATATTGTTGTTGTGGTTGGCAGACAGACCCAATCCAAATTGGATGACTTGGAATCAGATGCAACAGCTTGGTGGCAAATTGAACAAGGGTTCAAAGCACACCAAGATTGTATGGTCTGGTTACACAGAAGCAACTGATGACCGTGATGGATACTGGTCTGCCAAGTTATACAACGTGTTTAACTGCGGTGACATGACAGGTTTGGATGACAAATTCTATCCAAAGATAGGTGACTATCACAACCCAGACCAGCCTGTTGCATGGGTTGACGCCAGCATAAAGAACACTGGCGTTAATCTAAACGAGGGTGACATGGCCTGCTATGTGCCTGCGATGGATAAAGTATTCATGCCCAAGTGGGAAGACTTCCGTTCTGGTATCGATTACTACAGCACCCTCATGCATGAGGTTGTGCATTGGACAGGTCACGAGCAACGCCTCGACCGCCTCGATATCAAGAACAAAAAAGGATATGCGTTTGAAGAACTGGTCGCCGAGATGGGCGCATCATTTCTGATGGCGCATTGTAATCTCGAGCCAACGGTTCGGGATGACCATGCTCAGTACATAGGTCACTGGTTGGAAGCACTATCCAACGACACCGATTATGTAATGAGCGCCGCGTCTAAGGCGCAACAAGCTGTCGACTTAATAGTCGGCATGATGGCAATCAATAATGATGGATTGGAGAAGGCAGCATCATGAATAATTTAGCCAAAGTAAATGACCCTGTTCTTAATAATAATCTGATACTTCAGCAGGTGCAGAAGTTGATGGATATGTTGAGCCCTGAAACCGAGACCGAGCAAAAGGCGAAATCAACTGAGCCTTTTGTGATGCGTGAAAAAGATAAAGCGTATGTTGGCAAGCTTTGGCATGCCAATAGTTATGGTTGGTGTACCTATGAGATGATGGCTTTGTTTATGGAGTGCGGTGTGCCAACAGTTATCAACCTGTTGAGCCGCGCTCGTAACGATGAAGGCTATATCGTTGAGTCTATACCTTATAAGGGGCGCGCCAAACTCTATCGTATTCGCGAATCTCATGACGATATTGTAGGAGTGGCGGTATGACCCATCAATTAGCGCAAATGCAGGGTGTCTTTGATGCCCTGCACTATGCGACCACTGGCAAAGAGATGGTCGTGAATGTAGAAAAGCTGGGCATGAGACTGGGTGAGCATCTATGGCCTGACCAGTTTGCTGAGATTGCTGAAGAAATGTTCGGCGCTGACACGCCAGCTTCCAACCACTGTATCAAAGCCGCCATGTCTATCTTTGAAATGAAGATGGAAGATGAGCATGAGGAGATGCGAGATGGATACGCAACCCAGCAATTCGCATAGAGTTTCCATTGATATGCCATGGCAAGAAGCAATGGAACGCATACTCAGGGCAGTGCAACGTGAATGTAACCGTCTTGATAATGATGCAGAACATTACCGTGATGCCGCTGAAATTGACCCTGACTTCAGCAATTCATTTGCGTATAAAAACGCAATCGCTGAGAAAGAAGCATTGCAAAATGCTTACGTCGTAATCACGAGGGGCTATTAAAAATCTTTAGTCGTCCAGATTAGTAATGATTTGGACGACTCTTCCTATCAACTTTAGCTGTGACACATTTAATAGTGACCCACCTTCAGCTAAGAATCTTCGTTTATCATCAGTAGATTTTACCAATATAATTTCGTCATCGTTGCGGGCTACAAATAACTGCCCTGCACTCGTGCGGTTATCTGATTTTGCAACAATAATTTGTGACGAATTCACCCCAAAGCTGGGGTAATCCTTGCTTAGTTCGTAAGCCCGAAGCTCACCTTTAACACCAAACACACTCATCACTCTGACAGGCTCATCCTTATTATTATATAACGTAACGATTGTAGATTGTGCATCTACAACCGAGTTAACACTCAGGTTAGGTATTGTGCCTGCAACAGTAGCGAGTTTTGCTATAGTCCCTGATGACGGCTGATGTTTTGATTGGTTAAGAAACCGTGTGATATTAGTTGGACTAGTGCCAGCTAAATTAGCCCATTTATAGGCAGACCATCCTTTGGTATCCATAACCTCACGCAACCATACTCGTATGGCTTTGCGCTCATAGCTTTCCATGATCTTATACACCCTAATGACGGCGGAGATAAAGTTCCGCAACTTGAAAGTTTTCTATTTAAGAGCAATGCACCGTATGCCCTAACCTTCGACCGTATTTTCTGGCGAAAGGAAGGAGGAGCAGTGGGGATGTTTTCCCAATGAGACGTACACATAACTGATATTCTCCAATCAATACACAGTAAAAAATCACACCGATTTCTTTTTGTGCGTTTTAATTGTACTGCATTTATGCATTAATGCAAGTATGAAAACATATTTACAGCAATTACAAGAGATATCGTCACCAACTGGACTGAACCTTATACAGTTTTTTAAGCAAGCTGGTGTGCCTACCTCTACTTATTACCGCGCGAGTCATGGTCAGGATATGCGTCTGTCAACTGCAATGAAGGTTGAAGATGCGATCACAACTTACACACTACAAAGAACCAAAGCCCAATACGACTAGCTGGCAACAGATAGTCACGTCATTGATAGCAATTCGCAAAGACAAAGACATGTCTCAAGAAGCACTCGCTCATGAGATAGGTTGCGCGTCATCACTTATACACAAATGGGAGCAATGCAAACGTGTGCCATCAGGCTTTATGTTTGCCTGTTGGATAGATGCACTGGAAGCGGAAATCAAAATCGAAATCAAAGAAACAACTTAAGGCAAGACATGCCACTTGCGAACACTGCAAGGTGACCACCGAGTGGTACACCAAGCTGATGAGTGGTTCTATATATTGTCTGGATTGTATGGAGTATTATGGATGGCAACATCTCAGCGCCGTAAAGGAAGCTACCATGAAAAGTGGTGGTGCAATTGGTTCAAAGAAAAAGGTTGTGCCGCGAAACGTCAGCCCCTCTCTGGGCAGTTGGGAGGAGAGTATAGCGGCGACATCAAAATTGAAAGCACAGTCGGAAGACTGGTAGCAGAATCCAAATATCAAGCTGAAGGAAGAGGCTTCAGCTTCCTTACAAAAATACACAACGAACAAGAGGCCGACATCTATCTGCTGAAGCAGAAGAAGGGTGCGTCATTTATTGTGCTGGAAGCGAACAGCAAGCTTGCTGAAAAGTTTGTGCGCTGGCTCGGTAAGGGGGTGTAAACCTAGCGAGCCAGCACACAATGCCGCGCGAGGTGCAGGAGATATGCGGCTTATAATATAAGTGCATTAATGCATTGTATTTGTCAACATCTCAGTGGTATAATTAAAAAATGCACTTCTTTGCAGGAGGGGAAATGTTCCATCATATTGCATGGGCAATGACAGCAGACACGCCAGATGCTTTAAGCAGATGGCTGTTAGTTGTGCTTGCCGACCACACAAATCAAGACGGAGTAAGCTGGCCTAGCATTGCCACATTGGCAAAGCGAACTGGCATGGGTACATCAACCGTCTGTCGTAAGCTGAATATGCTTGAACGTGCTGGCCTTATAACCAGAAACTCAGGCTATGAAGGCAAGAGTACCCGATACCATTTAGTTATCCCAGAGAAAGACAAGGCTATCCCAGAGCGGGGTAACCCTGCCCCACAGCGGGAAACTAAACTACCAGTAAACAATAATACTCTCTCGCAGTTGCCGCCTGAAGATTGGCAACCAGCAGAAGAGGTTATTACATCCATCAACGACATCGCCTTTCGTGCAGGTAAGGAAGTCAACCATGACATTGAAGTCTTTAAATTCGTCAGCTATTGTCAAGCAAATAACAAGCAGTACAAAAACCTCACCGCCGCATACCGAAGCTGGTGCGCTCGAGTTATCTCAGGAAGTTTCACATCTAGCCCTGGCAAAAATGCTGGAGTCAAACGAGACGCCTTACAAGAGGACGCTCACGGTAGAAAATGGGGTGAGTACCTTAGTGCCGTTGCAAGCAAAGTACAGTAACGACCATGACATTGTTGGCTACCAGATAGATAAGTCAGCCAAGCTGGCAGACCTACAAGAAGCATATCGCAGAGTGCTTACAACTCTTGTGCCTATGCCAATAGATAAAATCAAAGAACGGTTAAGTGTGACAGCTATGATTATCACACTGCCAAAAGATTTCTCACCCAAAGTTCTGGCGATGAAGACAGAGATTCTTGCAGAGAAACTGCACGAATATCCAGCCGATATATTAATGCATACCTTTGATTATATCGAGAAGCACCACCGCTTCTGGCCTACCCTAGCGGAGTTCCATGAGCATTGCTCTTGGCAGGTTCGCCCCCGTAGACTGCTGAAAGAGGCACTGCATAAATGCATTGCTTCGCACAGATAACTGTGATAATATAGTTCAATATAGCACCATATTGTTGGAGATAGTAATGGAGCGTAAAGGTTACATCGGAGGCTCAGACCTCTATTCAATCATGCGAGGTGACTTGCATGACCTCTGGAAAATAAAAACTGGCAGAGCCATGCCTGATGATTTGGGCAATATGTTCAATGTTCAGCTTGGTGTGATGACAGAGAAGTTCAACATGGACTGGCTACAAAGAGACACGGGCTATCATGTTGAGAAGCTAGACCCACTTAACACACACACCAAAGTCATATCAGATGTGCCTTATCAAGCACGGCCTGATGGCATCGCATATGATGATGAAGGCGTGGCTATGATTGTGGAGTGCAAGCACACATCCAGCTTCAAGAAGATGTCAGATATTCTGGAGATGTATCTGCCGCAGGTACATTTATATATGCGTGTCACAGAATTAAAGCATGCAGTATTCTCTGTTATCTTTGGCAATCGCTGGGAACATTGTGTTGTAGATTACAACCATGAATTCTGGATGAAGGTATCAACAGAAGCCCATGCGTTCTGGCAATATGTTGTCGAAGACAAAGAGCCACCGCTTCTTGAGCCAGCCAAGATTGACTGGAGCGATGTCAAGATTGATGGGTTGATTTCTCGTGATGCAAGTCAAGACAATCAGTTTGTAAATTTAGCACACGATTTTGTGAATACTTCACAGCATTTGAAACAGCATGATGTTGTGAAAAAAGAATTACGTTCGATGATAAATGACAACGAGCGTGAGGTGTTCTGCGATTTGTTGAGCATCAAACGTGATAAGCGTGGAGCTTGTCGCATCTATGTAAATGAGGGTGCGGAATAAATCCCGCACCCCGCACCTATGATATGATTGGAGAATAATATCATGCCAAAAAATAACGTAGAAAAGCTGGAAACACCAGCAAAAACTACAGCGCCAACTAACTTTGACGAAGCCATGCTGGCTTTCCAGAAGCTATCCCTTGGTGCTGTGAAGTCAGGGAAGAACCCACACTTCCGCTCAACCTATGCAACTTTGGAAGCCGTAATTGATGCGGCCACTGAAGCTAACCAGTTTGGGTTGTACTTTACCCAGCCGCTAGACCTTATTGTTCTTGATGGTCATGTCGTGCAGGTAGTGAAAACCATTATAACCCATGCACCTTCTGGCGAGAAACGTGAGAGCCTCTGCCCTGTGCGTTCCAAAGATAACAACGACCCACAAAAAATGGGGTCGGGTATCACCTATGCCAAACGCTATGCATTGCAGTCTGCGTTTGGTCTGCCATCAGAAGATGACGATGGCAACAAGGCCGCTGAACCAGCAAAAGAAAAGCGGATTTCAACCACCCACCCAAAGGAGTTTTAATTGGAATACAGTGATATAGATAATGGTGCGGCGTTCCCCATCAAAGAAGAGCAAGCCTTAATACTGACAGGCAAGCTTAGTCGTGGCGGGGAAGCCAAACCTATCGCAATCGTTAAAGACACAGACCATCAAGGTAATGATGTATTGTGTGTATACGAGCGCGTTGGTGTTATGTATCAGGATAAAGATGCAAACGCTGATAACAAAAAGCCTGCTTACTCAGGGCCATGTGATCCTCAGCGACGCATTGCTGGCTGGTATCAGATGAAAGGCGACATGAAGTATTTGTCGTTCAAAGTTTCTGATAAACAGCAGAGACAGGAACAGGCGCAACCTCAACAGAGTAATGCTATTGATGATACAGCTATACCCTTTTGATGATGTGAGAAAACATTTTCAAGTGACTGACCGTATGTTTATGCGCGTGTTGAAAAACGCGAACGTGCCATACCTAAAGGTCGGTCACAAGAAATGGTTTACTCAAGGCCAGTTAAATACTTTGTATAAGGAGGTCACATGTTATCCCTCTACAGACGCGGAAAAACGTGGCACATCCGAGGCACTGTCACCAGTGGTGACAGAGTGGTTGAAGTCAGGCGAACTACAGGACAGTCTGACAAGCGAACAGCCGAGGAAATACTTCACCAAGTAAGAGACACGGTCTTAAAACAAATGACGGGAAGGGCAACAGCCCTTCCTTTCAGTGTTGCCGCAGACGCATGGATGAACGCCAAGCGGCGCGGCAAGACAGATGGCTACCATTACAGCAGATTGCGCAAGCACTTCAAAGGCAAGAGCATCGACAGCATGAGCGCCGAAGACTGGAGCGGGTTCGTTGCCCTCAACATGTACGGAAAGAAAGCAAGCCATGTCAACCGCATGAGGGCAACCTTTGTTTCTATTCTACGCAAAGCTGGCAGTGATGCTAAGATACCAAGGGAGCGAGAGATAAGCGACAGAGTGCGCTTCCTTACCTATGAAGAGCAAGAGAGATTGCTTGCAGAATATCCTGAATTTATACGAGATATGTTTGTGGCTATTTGTTATCAGGGCTTACGACTATCAGAAGCATTGAACCTACAAAGACACCACATCAATCTTGATGCCAGAACATTGCTTGTTGAGAAGAGCAAGATGGGCAAGCGCCGCATCTTACCTATCCATGACAGAGTTTTTTCTTCATTTTCCTCTGTATCCTCCCATGGGTTTCTCTATTTCAACAGCAAAGGTGAGCGCTACGCAGACCCAAAAAATCTGCGTGGCGTTCACCGCAGGGCTTGTAAACGTGCAGGCATTGTTGACTTTACCATTCATGATTGGCGACACCACTGGGCATCTCGCCTAACTATGGCAGGCGCATCGATGCCAGCCCTTATGAAACTTGGTGGCTGGGAGTCCGAGCGCATGGTTTTGCGATACGCATCTGTCTCTGACCAGCACATAACCGACACACTGATGAGGTTGAAATGAAAAAACGTTTGCAAAATCCGTTAGTTATAGATAATGTATATACCCTTGGTAAGGGTGAGGTCGCGTGTTCGAATCACGCTAGCAGCACCATCCAATTCCAAAATATATTAAATGTTTTCAGAGCCTTGTGGCGTCTCTGGCTGAAATTAACTAGCTTCATTATTGCAGTGCTTCTGCTTTTTTGGACAGTTTTTACCATTTATGTATGCACAATTGACGATAGTCCAGCACAAATCCAGCACAAAATTGAAAGGAGGTTGGCCAATGGATACTTCTCTTAGACACAACAGTAAAGAGTACCGTAAGGCCGCACCATTTAAAGTGGGCATGATTGTAGAAATGTACGTTGAACGCACCATCAGAGCGCTTGATGCAAAGCAAGCAGAAGAGATTGCTATCAACCGTCAGCAATCTAAAACCGCTACACTACAGCGTAACGGATACACGGTTGGCGATATAGAAGTAATGAACGCAGAGGAAATAAGATGAACAGAAAAGATATTCTTAAAAAAGCAGAGCAAGCTGTCAATCAACGTGGCGAGAACTATGGTTCACCAGAGCAAAACTTTGAGCGCATCGCTCAACTATGGTCTAGCTATGCTGACCATGAGTTTCAGATTGAAGATGTTGGCGTTATGATGATGCTTGTCAAAGTGGCGAGGCTTATGCAAAGCCCACATCACGAAGACTCTTGGGTTGATATAGCTGGATACAGTGCGATTACTGGTGAAGCGATTGCAAATACTTCACATATTCAACGCCTTCCAGTGGGTCAGCAAAGCAAGTTGTCCAGTTTGTCGGGGAGGAAGAATGAGGGTTAATAACTTGAAGGATAGCTTGCCCAAAGTTTTGCTGTTCAAAACCTTTGACGAAAGCGTATGTGTCATGGAATTTGTAACCTCTCGCTCTGGCAAGCCAAGCTGTTCTACCCTGTTCCACATTCTCGATATGGCCAAGCGCCCAGTTGTGTCTATGACCACTTATGTACAGGTCGGCGTAAGCCTTAAACCTAGCCATCTTTGTTTGCGCGTGAAGAGCGTTCCATTGGGAGTGACCCGCCATATCGTGAGCCGCGTGTATTCTGCACTGTCTTCCATTTGGGAAGTTAATCCTGATCTTAGCTTCCCAATCCTCTCTTACGGTGTGCGCCCCAGTAATCCATTTCAAAGGGTCACCAGCACCACTCCACATGTCATGATTGCCGCCAATCAAAACGAGCGGGTTCATCTCGCGTATAAGCCACTCAACTAATTTCCATGCTGTTTTGTGAGATGTGTCTTGCTCGCCGTATAAGCGCCCTAGACGGCCTACCCAGTTGTTCTGGTGGTCACCTAGCGAACAACCATAGATGCCACTCTCAGGACTCGTAATCGCCAAATGAGAGCGTAATGAATCCCAGTCGCAATAGTTGTCATCGATGTGGGGGTCGCCAAACCAAAGTAGTCCAATCGGACGGTCTGATTGCATATTAATATCATACCATTTTGTAGCTAGCTTATGCTCTTTGCGAGCGCGAAACCTAGCGTGAAGGTTCTCGACAATATCCTCTACAGGTATGTCGTCTAATGGTACATCTGGTAAAATATAGTCACGCTCTTTTGCTGTCTGTAAGCGGCGGTGCAGTTCTGATTTTGAAATGCCCAGGGCGGATGCCGCTTCTCTGATTGTTTTGAAATTATTATATGCTTCTTGTGCTTGTTCAATTTTGTCCATTGCAACTCAACATCAAACCCCGAAGTTCTGCACCTCTTGACTTGACTTGTTGAAACCAAAGAGAATCTTCCATCTCATAAGCGGCCTTATCCCAATGACGGTCTTCAAGTGCAGCGATAAATTTCTTAAACCGACTGAAGCGAGGCCACCCCATATTAAACACCATAGAGGCAACAACCATCTGCGCTGGCTCTGGCAAATCTCTCCACCAATCCATGCGCTCATCTAGTTCTTGATACACAATCCTAACATCATCTTCCAAAATACACATTGCGGCTTGCTTTGATATAGGCTGTAACATGTTATGCCCATATCCTATTGTCGGCACACCAACTGTGTCGTGGTACATCTCAAGGCGTAGCCCCTCATGTTTGGCAACAAGCTCAAGAAATTTATCTTGGTTCATTTTTTAAACATCTTTGTTAACTGTTGAACGCCAAAGCTAGCGGCAAATACAACGCCAACGGCAGTCTTGTAAAAATCTGGCATAGCTTCCAGCGCCTGAAACCCACGTTGCACAATATCTTCATGACCTGTAAACGCGAGCAAGAGAGGGATGCTTACCAAAATTGTAAGCCACTCATCTTTCCAACTTGCGTTGGAATTTTTTGCTTGCTCAAGATTCCACTCTTGTTCACCAGCGGCAACGCGTTTGGCTACAGCAGACTTAGCCTTTTGCGTTTCAACTTTGGATTCTACCCATGAGCCAGCGATACTAGCTATTGGTGCTATTAATGCTTGTAACATAAACACACACTAAACTGCACAGATGCAGTACAAAACGCACAAAATCATTTTTTTAATAAATTACGAACTAGCATGGCTATCGTTAATACAACAGCAACAAGACCTAACCACTCATTAAGAGCGCCTAGCCACCAAGGAGCAGTAATGCCGCCAGCCACTAATGGAATATCATTGCTGTCCATTCTTTAACACTTTCAAATCAGATGTTTGATATGCTTTTAACAACGCTTGGTTATCTTTAACCATTTCGTTTCTAAAACTTTCAACCGCCGCGCCAGTGTGTCTAGTGTGCATAGCGTTTTCAATTAACAGTTTTGGCATCCACGCCATAGAACAACCCCAATCATCTACATCTTTTCCTGTCTGAGGGTCTCGCCCCCTTATCTGAATAAACCAAGCGCAGTCTAACTTTTTGCAAGGCTCAAAGTTATTTAAAGGGCAGTTGTCCTTAACCTCTAGCTTCATTATGCTGGCTCTTCTTCCGCCGCTATAGCCGCTTGTTCTGCATCGTATGCGGCTTGCCATGTAGTGTTAACATTAGGCCACCATGATAGTGTGCTAGTTGCCACATCTTCTTCGTTCTGTGTTCGTTTGCCCGTTGCCGAGTCACCTTTTTCAATTTCACAAACTAAACCGTCTGGAGATTGCACAGCCAAAACATCATTCGGCAACCAGCTTAAATCTAAATTTGAATAAAAATATCCATCTTTACCTATCTGATCTGATTCACCAGTGCCGCCATTTATTACTGTCCACTTAGCCATTTCTTAATCCTTTGATGCAATAATAAGGTCAACATATTGAACATTGATAGAAGCTGTCGACGAGCTTAAAGAACCTGCTAAACTGTGAGAGTGGTTGTGTGAACCACCACCGCCAGCGCCACTTGTACTGGCGCTTGAAATAGTTACATAACGATTACTATATCCACTGTAATTATTATCTGTATTTCCTAAGTTTGGCCTACTATAGCCGTGGCTATGTGACGGTATTTCAGAGGTAGAAAGAGTTGTACTGCCAATACTGCCGCTAATTCCCACAGTACCAGACACAGACGGTGTTGCCATTGCTGTAGAAAAAGCTGTAGTACCGCCAGAAGAACAAGAGCCGCTAACACAACGAAATGCTTTATCATTGTGTGTAGTTTGTTTTGTCCAGCCAGTAGGGGCTGATGTTTGCTGAAATACCATTAACGTGCCAGCATCAAATGCCTGAGCGTTATCTAATGCGCCAGCAGGGATATCAAAATTTCCGCTTATAACGTCAGCAAAATCTCTTGCTCTGGTCATAGATTACTCCGTTGGTTCAGGTTGTAATGCCGCAGTTCTAGTTGCACCAGCAGTTAAAAATGATGGCGTACCTTCGCCTGTTTTAAGATGTGGTGGTGTAATGTGAAAAACCATTTCGTCTAACTCTGCTTCTGTCATGTCAGGGCGAAGTTCAAGAAACGTCCAGCTACCATCGCTAAATTGTATTTTAGCCACGTTGTTATTAATTTCTGGAACTGTGTACTGCATTATGCTGTATCCCCTTGTGCTGTGCCGTTATTCGTAAACGTTACGAAAGATAAACCTCGTAAATATTTTCCTGACGCACCGCCAGCAGAGCCAGCAGAGCCATTGCTAGAATTACCATTTGTACCAGTAGAACCAGTAGTACCAGCAGAACCAAATCCACCACCGTTACCGCCAGCGCCGCCACTACCAGCATTTGTGCCGCCGCCAGAACCACCAGAACCAGAGCCAGCAGATTGATTATAGCCAGCACCTAATGCGCCAGCACCGCCAGCACCCCCATTTGTGGAGTATGTGTTGTTTAACGTGCGATAAATATTGTAGTATTGCGAACCGTCCATGCTTTGCCGATAATTGCCTCTGTAATAAACAGCATTACCTGCAGACTTAGATGTTTGGTATTGGCTGACACCAAAGTTATAGCCATCAAACCTTGCACTACCGCCAAGATAACTATCAATCCGCCAAAATCTCTGGCTTGTCCAAGTCTGACCAGTAGTAGATGACGATGAATAACTACCATTACCACCATTACCACCATTACCGCCGCCGCCGCCGCCAGCACGAACAGTGCCGTTATTAATAAACGTGCAAGTAACTGCCGCTTCAAAAGCATCACCACCAGCCGCACCAGCCGCACCGCCAGCACCAGATAGCGTTCCATTGTTTGTAATTGTAATAGTACCTAAACCACCACTATCAATCTCTAATGCTTCTTCTGATGTGCTGGTTGCGCCTAGCTCAACACCGCTATCAATAACAATCTCTTTGCGATAGTTGACGCTGTAATCTGAACCAAACAATGTAGATGCGTTTTGATTGGTAGCCCCAGCAGAAAACGTATATTTAAATCCAGCAGTAGTACCACGGAAATTATCTAATGTAATTGAACCAGATGTAGGCACAGATGATGCAAGGTTAGTAGCGTTATTGTTAGCGGCAAGGCTTCTGACATGAGAGCCGCCACGATACATTTCAGACATTTTAATAGCACCGCTTCTGCCCCATTCGGTGCGGACTGTGCTTAACGATACTGAGCCACTAGCTGATACTGCCATTAGATTGTACCAAAAGCTGTTACGTCATCTACAGTTACAATTTCGCCATCAGAGGCAAACTTGATTTTGGCAACGCCATTATATTTAAAAATCAAATCATCAGTGCTGATTTCGATTGTCCATTTGCTTGTGCCAAACGCTATCGCATTACCGTTAGTGTCAAGGTCTGCGCCAAGCTGGGGTGACGCATCATCAACCAAATCGCTGGTAATAGTTGTTGGTTCAAAATCAGATGTGGTGCTGTTATATGCCAGCACCTGACCGTTTGTAATGCCACTTGTGTTTACATCATTAGCATCATTGATGCTGAAGTTTGATAATTCAAACGTGCCGTAAGCAACAATATCTACTGTATCGTTAAGTGCCGCACCAGTTGATAGCACAACAGCAGTACCGCTAGTTGCAGTAAAATCAGTGCCATCAATCAGCTTAACACCGTTTAGATACACATCTACATAACCAGCATCATAGGTTGCGGCAAAAGATGTCTGCCCTGCTGTAGCTGTGTGTGTATTGCGTTCAGCAGTACCATTGACAGACGAGCCAGCGTTCTGGAAACCAGATGAGCCGTACACCTTCATCAAATTGTTTGCGCTATCAAACCACAAATCACCAGTTGTAGGTGACGATGGTGCGGTTGCGCCAACAAAGTAAGTGTCAGCAAAGCTGTTAATGTCGGTAAGATTGTTAGCAACAGTTGTGACGTCAGCGGCTACAGCCCCAACTGCTGAAACATCAGAGGATATTCCCGCAACAGTGTTGACGCTTGTAATGTTGGAAGCAACAAGAGCAAGGTTTGAATTGACAACAGTAATTGTGTTGCCCATGCCATTGCCATGAACTGTACAGTAATACCGCAATGAAGAAGGCGCGGCATTATCAACATCAATCTGAACTTGCGCGCCTGACGAACCTGCTGTGCCAGTAGTTGTAACACCAGTAGTGTAGCTATTACCAGAGCCATCTTTAAATGCTAAAGGATGACCAGTATTAGTGCTATCTGACAAATCAAAGATATATGTATTGCCTCTGTCAAACGTCAGTATAGGATTTGCCACGCCGTCAATGTAATAAACGCCACCCGATACAGTTACCGTATATGTTGTGCTTGCGCCCAACGCATTAGCCAAGCTCGTAATATCAGTAGTGATTGCCGCCAATGTTCCAATGTCGGTGCTATCACCAGCTACAGTGTTAATGTTGGTTGCGTTACTGTTTACCGCATTGATGTTAGTCGCGTTGCCTGCCACTGCTGTTACATTGCTTGATATGCCAGACACAGTAGTGACGTCAGACGAAATACCCGCAACGGTATTAACATTTGCGATATCGCTAGCAACTGTATTTATATTTGTAGCGTTTGTATGAACCGCATTAATATTTGAAATATTTGTAGCTACTGTATTCACGTTTGCAATATCAGTAGAAACCGTATTTACATTAGTAATGTCAGTAGCAACAGTGCCGATATCTGTGGCATCTGCGGCAACAGAAGTAACATCAGATGATATGCCTGCAACTGTAGTAATGTTGGATGCAATACCAGCGGCAGTAGTAACATTAGATGCGATAGCGGCAAGGTCAGAAATAGCATCTGTTGCTATTGTGCCATCTTCAATGTCAGCCAATGTTTCAATATCGGCTGCGATGCTAGCAACAGTTGTTGTGCCTGATACAGTAGCGCCAGCCTCAACAGCGCCAGTGGTCGCATTAAACGCCAACAGCTTGCCTTTGCGCGTGTTCACATCTGGCAAAGTAAGAGTGGCATCCGCATCAAAATCAGTAAGGCGCAGAGAACGGTCAATGTCATCTTGCAAGTCAGCTTGAATAGCAACAATTTTATCAAGCCCAATGTTCAAAGAAGCAACATCGAACGGACCCGCTGTTGGGAAATCAGTAGTCCGCTCGATGTCTATTGAGCGAGTGACAACAACTGTTGATCCACCCGCAATACCTGTAACTGACATTGTAATTGTGCCAGTTGTGCCAGACCCACCAGTAACAGTGTAGTCTGTAGTGATTGTTTTAAGCACACCATCAACGTAAACATTAAGGTCTGCATCAGCAAAAAACTCAAAAGGCACAGCAAAAGTCGTTTGCGTCACACTAGCCGCAACCGAGTAAGAAACTCTTGGGTCGTTATTTGCAAGGTTAATAGTCATTTTATCCCTCTATCATGCAATATTGCATTGTGCCACGCACAATTAAAAACCCCTGTATCGTTCGCCAAGCAATAACTCTTTTGCATCGCCGACTATATATGGGAGTCCAATAAAAGGCGCGGCATAGAATAATGTTTCCGCACCCTCTTGAGTGTCGCCATCTATGAATTGTTTCATTGCTTTTCCGTAATCAGCGGCAAGACCAATAGGCGCACCAAATGGCTCAAGGAACGCATCAACACCAGTTGGGTTGTATTTCGGCTTAAACATAGTTTCTTCGTAGTCTGTGAGGCCAGAACCAGCCGCCATTGCCATGCCCATATAGCCAAGGTCGGAGTAAAGACCGAGCAACCCAGAGTGGTCGATGACGCGAGCCAGAAGTTCTGGGTTGGTTTTATTATCAAACCACCAGTCGGGCTTCTTGAGTTGCAATGACATATAAGACAATGCAACTAGACCCATTGCACCTTGAACGCGGTGCAACCTATTTGGGTCACGCACAGCGTTAAGGATTTTGTTGTTTGCGCCGAACGCAAAGTTCATAAAGGTAAACGGCAAAGTCATTAGCTGGCTTTCCAGCTTGACGTACTTAATAGATTGAGTTGAAGCACGGTTATCAATAGCAAACAAAGTAGGATAGCGCTTACGCATACTGGCAGTAAATGCATTATCTCTTACATACAACACACCATTTGATATCAGCGGCTTGTCAAATATCTGCCCATAAACAATCGTATTGTTTGCATGAGCGGCAATAGCGGCACGATATTTAATCAAAGCGTCACGCTCTTTTACTGTCTTTTGCGCCCAGTTTTCTGTGTCTGAATATTCAAAGTCATAAGAGCGATGCTTTGATGTAGGGTTATCTGCAATATATTTTGCAATTTCTTTATCAATGCCATAGCGAGCAAGATACTCAATATCATATTTGCTTGCAGTGCCAGCAACTAGCTTACGAGCATCTTTTAAAAATTTATCTTGAACAATAAATTGGTCCATACTTTTTCCAGCAACAGTCATTGGGCCAAGTATGTTAGCATTGTAGTAAACAGCATTTACTCTGTTGATTACCTCTTGAGTTCGGTTGGGCTGTATCGTTTTTGCAGAGTCATCAATGATGTGACGCAAGTGAACACCACGAGACATATCCATTAATTCACCAGCAAGATTAGCTTGCTTAAATGTTTTAGTAGAGTATTCCATGTCAGCAAGCATAGCCGCGCCAGCTTCTACATACTTCTTCATGCCATGCGCCATGATAATACTGCCATGGTCTGTAACCGCAGACACACCAGCAAACGGCAGATAAACCGTACCAGTATATGCTTTTGCCGCTTGCGCTATTTGTGCATCCCATCTGTCTGGGTCTGCCATAAATGTGCCATTAACACGGTCATAGTCAGCGGCAATAGCTTTGATAGTTTGTGCTACTTTCTTTTTCCATTGAGCGGCTGTCACACCCTTGGGTCTATCCTTGAGCATCTTTAACTCGAGGTCTTCAAGAACCGTATCAATGTCATCGCCATTAAA
>VMHT01147555.1_pt1 | contig 19905 bp, 28 predicted proteins | sample 4693611 | NCBI WGS metagenome assembly VMHT01 (sample SAMN12280063, study PRJNA550983) | marine metagenome | isolation source: seawater sampled from same location over 5 years 0.02-0.2 micron viral filtrate | place: USA: collected off the coast of southern California halfway between the port... ...
GTAATTAAATTATGCGTATAAATGAAATAGTAATAAGAGAACAGGCCACAGCAGGTGCCACTAGCAGTGGAAACATAGCCACAGTCACAAGTCCACACATAGCGATAGGAAGAGACAGGTTCTCAAAAGCATACTCAGGATCTCCAGGAAAGTCAGGCACTAGGGCACCGAGACTACCAAAAATCACACAACCAAAAAATCCAGATGGAACTGCCAAAGGAGCACACAAACTTAAAGGTGTCAGCCTGTTTGGTGGCCCATTAGCATAATGGAACCATTACTCCTTAAAAAAGAGTGGATAGTCAAATGCCTTAATTGTGGCAATGACGCACACGAAGGCATTTTGTATAGGACAGAAAAGGATTATGACGGCAGAGAGTACAAAATAGAGGTGTGCAGGCAGTCAAGGCACCAAGGCGAAACAGTATAAATATTGATATGAAGATACAGGAAATCACAGAAGGCGCAGAAATGATTGGGTACATGAGATCAAAGACTGATCCAAAACTTTTCACCTTTCCGGATGAATATAAGGACGATGAGTCTGTAGAAAGTCCGTACCTGAGCAACGCAAGTATGAGACAGTTCTTGGACGCACTAGGATACGACAGTGATTTCGAAGAAATGAGTCCTGTGCCAGCCAAAGAGTTTATTGCAAGAACAACACAATGGTTACAGAAAAGCATAGGCAAACCTTCTCCAGAAGAGCCAGCAACAGTTGATAGAAGTGGTGGTGGAGCAACAATGATAGGTGGTGGCAAACCCGAAGGGTACATGAACCAAATGGTGAAAGCACACAACGAGATAGCAAGAAAAGTTGTAGCAAAATATCCTGAAATAACTCACTTTGGATTTAATTAATGAAAATAAAAGAATTTCAACATCAACCAGTACAACCTGACACATACGAGGCATCAATGGCATTGAACCAGTTGATGAGGATCGGCAAACACGCAATTAAACTGCACAACATGATCGACGATGCGGCGGAAATGGAGTCATGGGTGGCAAAGAAGATCGATCTGGCGGGTGACTACGTGAAAAAAGTTTACAACTACACAGAGGGTGACAAGGCCGGCTTATACGATGACGGTGGCATGTCAGAGATGAAACGAATGCCCAAAGGCACAGGCACCATGCAGGGTGTGAAAGAAGACGCCTCTGGTTTCAAATTAGTTTCACAGGCAAAAGACATCGCCAAAAAAATGGCGGGCAATTACACCGGCGCTGTGAGACAGATTGAGAAACTACAGAAAGATCTATCAAAGAACAGTTCAGTAAAACAAGCACTACTACAATTCAACGAAGACGCAGGCGAGGGACACATGAGCAAAAGCACATTGTACCACACCGCCAAGTATGCGATTGCATTGATGGACATGATCAAGCCAGGCGACGACCTAGAGGGTTGGGTGCAGAGTAAACTGAACAAAGCGGCAGACTACTTACAGGGTGTTGCAAATTATGAAGAATATCAAAAATTAAATCCATACAGGGAAGAACTTGATTCTAATATTATACAAAAACATGCAGGCATAGTACAGAAACACATTGATGAGATCCTAGCCAAAGAAACAAAAATAGACGACATCGACACTAAACCTGGCATGATGAGGATACTTTCAAAAAGGGTAAACGAAGTTGAGAAAGAGATGGCTAAAGAAAACAGGAAAAACACCGACGAGGCACACGGTGGCCAACATACATCATCAGGTAGAAGCATGACAAAAGGCGAGATGAACAAAAGAGAAAAAATTGTTAAGGGAATGAAGAAAGATAAAGCAGGATTCAAGAAGAGATACGGCAAAGACGCACAAGCGGTTATGTATGCAACGGCGACCAAACAGGCCATGAAAGATGATGACGCAAACGAAAGTGGTATATTGTATAGAGCAGGAGTTAAGAAATACGGTAAGGCCGGTATGCAGGCTATACAGAGTGCGGCTGGCAAGGGTGCATCACATCAAGAGATTGGCAAGATAAAAGACAAACATCTCAAAGACTCAGAAGAATTAGAAGAAGGCCTTAAGGACTGGGCAAGAAACACAGCGATGGCAGGCGTAATTGTTGCAGGTTTGGCAGGTATAGGCAGTATAAACGATGCTATTGACAAATCAATACCAGCAATCGGAGCCATGGAAACAGCATTAGAAATGGCACAAGATTCTGGCGATGATAACCTTGCAAAAATGATAGAGAAGGATCTATCTGATGCCAAAATCAGATTGAATTCAGGTAAAGATTTGTCATACGTGAAAGACCTACAGAGCAAATATGCCAAATTTATCAAGACAGAGGGGTTGGCATACGAATCAAAACTGGCTATACAGCTCAATCAACAACTTAAATAAAACTGTAACAAATATAAATACTTCATATGAGCACAGACGACAGTTTCGCAAACCTAGTAAGACGTTTAAACGCAATGAGCAACGTGACTCCTGAAGAGGAGAGAGCTCAATTGATGGAAGCGGCAGGCAAGGCTCCGAAAGTTTTAGACGACAAAGAAGTTTCATTGGCAGACATAGCCAAATTAGCAGGCATCAAAGAATACGTTGAACCTGTAAAACATTCAAAGAAAGCAAAAGCACTGGTTGAATCGATCACAGCAGAACCAAAAACGGAATCAAGCATCGCCAAAGCGATCAAAGAATCAGACGCTGATGACTCTATAGCGACCTCTATCAAGAAAGAAGTGAACGAGGAAGTAAATAGATTAGACAAGATAGCAGAATTAGAAGCACAGTTGGCAGAACTGAAGACGGAACAAAAAGAAGAACAAACCTATGACTCAAAATCATTTAGAGAAGTTATCACTAAGGATATCGCGGAGTACATCAAAGGCGCAGAAGACACTGCTCTCGTGGAACTGTACAACACAATCTCAGACAATGAGGCAGTTTACAATGAGGAATCATCAAGCATTCTCATCAAGACTCCAGAGACTACTGAGATCATAGCAGACGCCGAAAAGTCCGAGGCACCAGAAGAAGAACAAGTAGACGAGAAGGTTGTTGACGGTGTGCAGACAGACAGGAACACATCAGAACCACACGCATCAGAAAAAGACGACGAAAAAGAAGCAGAGGACAAGTCAGACGAGAAGGACGATGACGGCGAAGTTCCTATGCTAGACAAAGACTTTGACGAGGGCGAAGAAGTTGAATTAGACACGCCAGCAGAAGATAAGTTCACAAACGATCTAGATCCCACAGAAAAATAATACTAGTAGATAACTAATGTTACTATGTTGACATGGTTATTGATAGGTGTGCTAATTGGGTTTTTCATAAGGTGTCTATGCCAACCCTACAAATCCGAAGAGGACAAATTTAAAGATCCTTGGAACTGGACGTCGTTCGGGTAAAGTAAATAAGTGTATGCGGTTACACTTGACAGATAATAAGTTTGACACCAATCCCTACTGGTCTGAACGAATCAAAAGTGTGTTCGCATGTCCACCAAAAGACGTTATCAGTATGTTTGATCAGAACGGTTATGATCTTACCAAACTAGAACAACTATATGCTGTGGCCAATGGCGCTACTACCACAAAACATAGGAATTCAGAACACATCACCCTGCGACAGGATTGGTTCACAGCGGATGACACCGAGTATGGTCCCCATATTAATCATGCTTACATGTTTGAACGTAAAGGATATTCAGGAGACGCACTGCATCAGTTAGAGACCTGGGCAGACTACAGACCGCATTTCTACAAACTGACAGCGATGAGGCCAAAATGGGGGTTAGACTTCAGTATAGACTATTGCGATAAGCAAGGCAATGTGTTCGAACTGTTACACTGGGAGTTTGACGGATTCGACTACAACGAAGTTGCAGACAAGAAAGAAGTAATGGACGAATTTTTGCTCAATCAAGACTGGGATGAACGTGCAAAAACCATGCTGGAACGCAAAGATGAATGGCACTCACTGGGGTTTTTTGAGCAGAGCGGCTGGAAAACAAAGTTTTTTGGCATAGACAAAGAACGTTTCAAGATGGTGCTGTGGAAATAAATACTACAAATGAGCTCCATACCCTACAACTACGGATCATACATAGACGCTAAAGTTAGCATGACTAACGCAGGCACTGTAGACTCGGCTAAACAGATCCAGTCACCAGCCAGTGCAGGTAGCAGGGGTTTGGCTAAAACAACACAATTCACAAACGACAGGACACAGATGCAGATGGGCAACTCACCGATAGCAGAATCAATGGTGGAGATCAGAAGCATACTAAACAGAATTGACGGTATTAATGTACCAACACAAGAAGAGGAATACACTCCTTTTCCAGAAGCAGACGAATTCAACATAGAAGAAGATGAAGACTTTGAAGAAGTGCTTGGTCCATTGGGTTTCCCAGAAGATGAAACAGAACTCTTTGACGCAGAATACAGAGGAAGAAAAGTTCCACTCAACAAACCAATGAGGGGTGATGTTAAGAAATTCAAAGTGTACGTAAAAGATCCAAAGTCAGGCAATGTTAAAAAAGTAAATTTTGGACACGGTGGTACGAGTGCAAAAAGACCAACAATGAGAATTAGAAAAAGCAATCCAAAAGCAAGAAAGAGTTTCAGGGCAAGACACAACTGTGCAAATCCTGGACCAAAAACAAAAGCAAGATATTGGAGTTGTAGGAAATGGTAAAAATCAAAGAAGTAGAAGGTATCACAGAACAAGAATTCGAACAATTAGCAGAGAAGAAAGATGCCTGCTATCACAAAGTCAAAGCAAGATACAAAGTTTGGCCCTCAGCGTATGCCTCTGGTGCTCTAGTGCAGTGTCGTAAAAAGGGTGCGGCCAACTGGGGTAATAAGAGCAAGTAATGAAGATAAAAGAAATTAACGAAAACGCAGAAAGAGAATACGTAAATCTTCCAAAAGATGACATAGAAAGATTGCGAGCCAAATTCCTTCCAGATTGGGAATACAAAGATAACAGCCTACAGAAAAGATACAAATTTGAGGATTACTTCGAAGTAATTGAATTTTTAATAAACACAATTAAACCTCAGGAAAAATTAGATCACCATGCAGACCTTGGTGTGTTCTATGACGAAGTTCTTGTAAAAATATACACACACAGAACAAACGATGTCTCAGATTATGACTTCATGGTTGCAATGCAGATGGACATGATTGCTAAAATGAAACATGGTGCAATCAACCCAAATTACGATCTCAACGCATTGGTCGATGAAGGCACAAGATGTTGGAAAGGCTATGTGAGAAAAGGCATGAAGACTATGTTTGGTAAGAGAGTTCCTAATTGTGTAAAACGTGAAGGAAAATATTTTGTCAATGATGCTTTTGGCGAACAAATTTTTGAATCTGCTACAAAAGAAGATGCACTAAATTTCTTACGCCAAAACTATCTGGAATTGAAAACTTGTGCTGTGCATGGAAAAATAGAAGAATCAAATCATTCAGGGCTACGGGCTTGGTTCGGCAAAGGCAAAAAAGGCGGAGCAGGCGGTGGTGGCTGGGATCGGTACAACACCAAAGGTGAAAGAATTGGCAAATGTGGCGATAGGAAAAAAGGTGAAGGTAAGCCAAAATGCCTATCGAAAGCCAGAGCGGCTTCATTAAGAGCATCCGGTGGTAAAAAAGCCATAGCGTCCGCAGTGAGCAGAAAAAGAAGGAAAGATAAAAATCCTGATAGACGTGGTAAAGCAATAAACGTCCGAAACAAAAAGAAAAAATAGTTGCATTGAAATCAAATCTGTTATATACTTGTTGAATAACAACAGGAGAAACAAATGGCAGTAAGAAACTTCAATGACGCTGAAAAGCAAAAATTAATACAAATCATATCACAAGGTTCACAGGTACTAGGTGAGGTAGAGGACTTGAAAGGTGGTTTGAAAGACACAGTAAAAGCAATAGCAGAAGAACTAGAATTGAAACCAGCACTTATTAACAAAGCAATATCCGTTGCACACAAGGGAAACTACCAGAACATCGCTGACGAGATGGACACGCTGGAAAGCATACTAAACACAGCCGGCAAACTTTAGTGATTAAATTACTCAAGGAATTTTGGGTACACAGTTACAAGACAGATTCAACAGCATTCTACCTAGAGCTTTTTTCTGTTGTGGTAACCGTTTGCGGGTCTGCAGTGTTGACTTTCACATCACCAGAGCCTATAATGAGTATAGTGTTCCCACTGTACTGGCTAGGATCTAGTACCATGTGTTGGGCAGGATTCAGACGTAGGTTGGTTTGGATTGCCTGTCTTACGGGTTGGTTCACGATCATGAACACAATAGGATTATACAAAGTATTCATACAATGAGTTACATAGACGCACTTTACAAAAAAGACGAAGACAAGATATACGTTGTGGAACGTGATCCCAAGAAGGGTCGTGTGTTCGTTGAGTATGACGCAAGATATGTGTTCTACTGTCCAGATGCTAGGGGCAAACACAGGGGCATGACAGGTGAGCCTTTGCAGAGAGTAATATGCCAAACAAACAAAGAATTCATAAAAGAGCAACGCATAAGATCAAACAAGCAACTTTATGAACACGATATCAATCCTGTGTTCAGATGTTTGGAAGAGAATTACTTAGGTAAGGAAACTCCAAAACTGAACGTGATGTTTTTTGATATTGAAGTGGACTTCGATCCAGATCGAGGATATTCCACAACAGATGATCCGTTCATGCCCATAACTGCCATAAGTTGTTACATGAGCTGGACGGATCAACTGGTCACACTCGCAGTTCCGCCAAAAACAATAAGCATGAAAGATGCAGAAGAACTCACGAAGAGATTTGACAACACCATGTTGTTTGAAAAAGAGAAAGACATGCTCGACGCTTTCCTACAACTTGTCGAGGACGCAGACATACTATCTGGTTGGAACAGTGAGGGATATGATATTCCATACACTGTTGGAAGGATACAAAAAGTATTGAGTGGTGATGACACAAGGCGACTTTGTTTCTGGGGCGAGAAGCCGAAGAGGAGAGTGTTTGAGAAGTATGGCCGAGAACAGTTGAGTTTTGATCTAGTAGGACGTGTACACTTGGACTTGCTAGAACTATACAGAAAATACACATACGAAGAGAGGCACAGTTTTAGACTAGATGCTATAGGTGAACACGAATTGGGTGAAAAGAAAACTGTGTACGAAGGATCTTTGGATAACCTATACAAGAATGACTTTGGACTATTCATCGAATACAACAGACAAGATACCGCATTATTGGCAAAACTTGAAAAGAAACTGAAGTTTATAGAACTGGCCAACGAGATAGCACACCAGAACACCGTGCTTCTGCAGACAACAATGGGTGCAGTTGCAGTGACCGAGCAGGCCATTGTGAACGAAGCACACAGACGTGGAATGCAGGTTCCCGGCAGGAAGTACAAAAAAGATGGTGAAGAGAACCAACCGGCGGCAGGCGCCCACGTGGCAACACCACAAAAAGGAATACATGATTGGATAGGATCTGTTGACATAAACTCACTGTATCCTAGTGTGATCAGGGCACTGAACATGGGACCAGAGACCATTGTAGGACAGATAAGACCTGTGATAACCTCAGCAGAGATCAACAGGGCCAAACATGCCAAGAAATCATTTGCGGCGGCTTGGGACAGCCAATTTGGCAGTTGGGAGTATCAGGCAGTAATGAATCAAGAGAAAGGCACGGAAATAATTGTTGACTGGGAAGACAAGACCAGTGTGCGTATGAGTGCGGCACAACTATATGAAATCGTTTTCGATGGCAACAACAAATGGATGTTGAGTGCTAATGGAACAATATTCACTTACGAATACGAAGCAATCATACCGGGACTACTAAAACGTTGGTATGCTGAAAGGCAAGAAATGCAGAAAAAGATGCGTGATTGTGGTGACAACGAGATAGAAAGAGAATATTGGGACAAGAGACAACTTGTTAAGAAAATTAACCTAAACAGTCTATATGGGGCGATCCTTAATCCAGGATGTAGATTCTTTGACATAAGGATAGGACAATCAGTGACACTTACTGGCAGATGTATTACGAAACACATGGCAAGTAAAACTAATGAAATTGTTGCAGGAAAGTATGATCACAAAGGTGAAAGTATTGTGTACGGAGACACAGACTCAGTTTACTTTTCCGCGTTTAAAACATTAAAAAAAGAAATTGACAACGGCACGATTCCTTGGACAAAGGATTCAGTAGTGGGACTATACGACAGAATAGCAGATGAAGTTAACGGATCATTCAAAGCATTCATGACCAAGGCATTTCACACGCCAAGCACACGTGGTGAAGTTATCGCGGCAGGAAGAGAACTTGTCGCATCAAAGGGTTTGTTCATTACAAAGAAAAGATATGCTGTGCTTTACTATGACAAAGAGGGCAAACGTACAGATGTTGAGGGCAGGGAAGGCAAAATGAAAGCAATGGGCCTCGATCTCAAACGTTCAGATACGCCTGTGTTTGTACAGGATTTTTTAAGTGACTTGCTGTATATGGTGTTGACAGGTAAGACAGAAACAGAAGTACTAGACAAGATCAGTGATTTCCGAGCAGAATTCAAAGCAAGACCGGGTTGGGAGAAAGGATCTCCCAAGAGAGCAAACAACATGACCAAGTACACTGCCGCCGAAGAAGCCAAGGGTAAGGCCAATATGCCTGGACACGTAAGGGCCAGCATGAATTGGAACAGGTGCAGAGAGATGTACGGTGACAAGTACAGTATGCCAATTACGGATGGCGCAAAAGTTATTGTGTGCAAACTCAAAAATAACCCATTAGGCTATACAAGTATTGCGTATCCTGTGGACGAGATGCGTATTCCTGAATGGTTCAAAGAACTCCCGTTCGACGGAGACGCCATGGAGGCGACTATACTTGATCAAAAGATAGATAACCTCATAGGTGTGCTTGGATGGGACGTGCAAAGCACAGAAACCACAAACACATTTAATAAACTGTTTGAATTCTAAATAACATTATGTTAAGCATAGAAGAGATCAAATTATTAATAGAAAAACTAGAGAAAGTTAAAAAAAAGGATCTGCAGGAGTTAATAGACTCAAATCTTAAAATCCTTAAGGACATAGAGTTGGCCGTAGATGCCAACAACAAAGAGGTCATAGATAGGTTAGACAAGACTCCGGAATGGTACATGAAAGATCTTGAGCAAAAAAAATTAACACCTAGTGTTGATGCTGAACTACAAAGAAAGGTGCAGACCAAGATATTCCAGTTTTCTAGATCTAGTCTATACAACAGTTTGGAGATAGGACCAGGTAATGGCATGTTTTCTATGGATTTCCGGGCGTGGAGGTTAAACTTTTTCCTAGATCTTACCCACAAGATAGGCCCTGCAATATTAGAAAAGTTCAATCCACTACATAGGAAATATCTAAAATTTTACAAGACCAGCAATACCGACTGTTCGAACATACCACAGAGTAGTTGTAATTTTGTTTTCAGTTGGGATACATTCGTATTCTTCACACAAAAACATGTGCGACAGTATCTACACGACATTAAGAGGGTATTGATCCCTGGCGGTTACTGCTTCTTACAGTACGCCGACTGCCACTATGACGAAGATCTACAAAATGCAAAGAGGGGTTATTGGAACTACAATACCAAGACTGCTATGATCCAGATGATCGAAGATGAAGGGTATGAGGTTGTAGAGATGAATCAGTTCAGGCCCGGGGCAAATTATGCCATCTTCAAGAAATCTGGTAAACAAAATCCAGTTCTTTACAGAGTTTCTGAATTAACGCTAGACTAAGACCTAAATATCCTATACAATAAGAACATTATGATAGACATCTTAAAAGACATCGTTAAACATACGCATGGACTGGGATTCTTGGATCTTGTTAAAATTACCGGAGACGATAAAGAAACATCAATTGACTCAATGGCAGAAGACAGATCCGTGATACTACAAGGGTCTTTCCACAAACCACAAACGGAGATGACAGGTACATTTGGTATGCCTCAAATGGGTAAACTAGATATACACTTGAAGTGTCCGGAGTACAAGGAGAAAGCAAACATAACTGTGTTGTCCGGTGAGAGAAACGGTGCAACCATTCCAACAGGAATCCATTTCGAGAATGAAAAGGGTGACTTCAAGAATGATTACAGATTTATGAATGCTGAGATTATCAATGAGAAACTTAAGACCGTGAAGTTCAAAGGTGTTAAGTGGGACGTTGAAATTGAACCAAGTGTGGCAAGTGTGCAAAGATTCAACTTCCAGGCAACAGCAAACACAGAACACAACTCATTTGTTGTGAGAACCGAGGATGGAAACTTGATTTTCACTTTTGGTGATCAAGCATCGCATGGTGGTGAGTTTGTATTTGCAACTGACGTTAAGGGTACACTTAACAAAGGCTGGAGTTGGCCGGTAGGACAGGTGCTACAAATACTTAAACTTTCAGACTCGGCAAAGGTCACATTACACTTCTCTAACGAGGGTGCGATGCAGGTCTCTGTTGACTCAGGCTTAGGCAAGTATCAATACATCATACCAGCACAGGCGCAATAATGACGACAGAAAATATCAAGCAGGAACACTTAGGGGAGTTGAGTAGAGACTTCGCTGTGTTCTTGCCTGCTATTTCAAACTTCTACAACACGTTTATCAGTAAGCAGAGAGTTTCAGAAGGCAAACACATTTCAGAAGAAAGAATCCCAAATGGTTTTGACAATGGTGTCGAAGGATTAAACTTTATCAATCCAGACAAGGGCATGTTCACTTATCCTACAGCACTGTACTCGGCAGGCCACGCCTGTTTAGACATGGAAAAGGTCAATGACCGAGATCACATGTTCGTCAACAGAGACAGGAAGTTCAGCACAATAGTAGGTGACTCGGGTGGATATCAGATAGGAAAAGGTGTAATCAAGTTTGACTGGAAAGATTTCGAGGGTAACAAAGCAAACAAAGTGAGATCAGACATCCTCAATTGGTTAGAACTTACAAGCGACTGGGCAATGACACTAGACGTACCCACGTGGGCGGCAGATGATCTTAACTCACCTAAAACAGGATTAACAAGTTTCCAAGACACACTAGACGGAACAATATACAACAACAAGTTCTTCCAGAAGAACAGACTAGGACAAACCAAATTATTAAATGTGTTGCAAGGCGATGACTGGAACACAGCACAGATATGGTATGATGCAGTCAAAGACTTCGAATTTGAGGGTTGGGCAATGGGTGGTATCAACATGTGTGATATGGAAGTTATGTTGAAAAGACTTATAATAATGAGAGATGAGAAGAAGTTAGATGGCAAAGACTGGATGCACGTACTTGGTACATCACAGATGGATTGGGGTTGTTATCTTACACAGGTACAGAGACAGGTTAGGAAACATATAAATCCTAACTTCACAATAAGTTTCGACAGTGCATCAGCATTCCTATCAACTGCAAACGGATTGGTTTACACACACAATTCATTCACACCAGACAGATGGTCGTTCGTGATGGACAAGGCTCCAGATGATAGAACACTGAAAGGATCTGACATACAGTTTCCATTTGATAGCGGAGTAGGACGTAGATTGAAGATGAAAGATGTTTGTTGGTATGGCGAAGGCGACCTAAATAAGAACGGTAAGGTTGGAGCAACCAGTTGGGACAGTTTTAGTTATGTACTAATGATGGCACACAACGTATACAATCAGATCAGAGCAATACAGATAGCAAACGATTTGAACGACATAGAATCAAGAAAATACAGACCAGAAGTAAAACACTGGAGAAAAACAAAAGCAAGTGACAAGACTGATGAGCCGAGCATTTACGTTCCCAGGAACATACTGTACTTCAACACCTTGGTAGAAGAGGTATTCACTAGCGAGAAGCCAATGGATGTGATCTCAAACGCATCAAGTTACCTGGCGGACATAAGAGGTAACAGATGGGCTAGAGCCACAGGCGGTGGTAAAGGCACAAACAATTTTAGTTCTTTATTTGAATAGGAGGGCACAATGAGAATAGCAAAGAGAAGAAGCAAAAAACTTAAGAAACTCGAGGAAGAGCACGTATATCTCGATAATAAGGTAAAACAACTTACCAAAGATAGGCTCAAGGACAGGAGTACCGAAAGCAAAGACATCTTGTCAAGATTGAAAAGGACCAAGTTAGCGGTCAAGGATGCCATCGCAAAAGCAAAAGCCACGTTGACAAAATAGTCAAACAGTATTATAATAAAGTATGGACAGAGATTACAAAACAGGCAAGAGCGATAGTGTAGGTGTTTTTTCAGGAATTGAAGTTGAACACACTCCTGCATTTGGTAAACAAACACTTTTCCTAGCCAGGAATGATTTGTTCTATGATCAAATTGAAGAGTTTGCCAAGAAGGTAAATGCAGAAGCAATTTACTTTGGTGCAAACAGATCTTTTATGCACAATCACGCAACACAAATCAATCAAATGATAAGATTACTGCGTAAAGGATATTACGTCACAATAGATTATCCGCATTCAATACACGATCAAGTCAAAGCAAGATTTGAAACAATTTGGACACATGAAAAATTTATTCCATTCTGTTCAATCATATTTCCAAAATCAGAGGACGATGACAACTTGTGTATCAAAGTCGACGATGTTGACTTCAACAGCACTAATCCCGGAGTATGGACAATGACAATGGATCACTTCAAACAATCAGCAGGATTCACCTCATGGGATCAATACAAACAGGATGAGCCAATAAAGGAGATAACTGATGCCTAAGAAAGACGATGGTATGGCACATTACAGAGCATTTATGCGTGAAAGCAAAAAGTTTGAGAAGATGGGACTTCATGGAACTGACTACTACATCAAGAGAGTTGAACAACTGGAAGCAAAAGTAAAAAGATTAGAAGCAAAAATTAGAAAGAAGGGAAACAAATGAGCAGTGAAGATATGAGAGACCAAGCACTCAAAGAGCAGGCAAACAAGGGCAGTAAGATGATATGGGTGACATTCAGGAAAGAAGGCATCCACAAATATCCTGCCGCACTAGATGATCCAAAACTAGCCACAGGTGATAGGATGGATGTTAGTTTTTTAGGATATCCACACAGACACATATTCCATTTTAAAGTGGCAATCCAAGTATTCCACGATGACAGAGACATAGAATTTATACAGTTTAAGAGATGGATAGAAGACATGTACAGCGAAGGCACACTTAAATTGGACTACAAGTCTTGTGAGATGATGAGTGATGATCTTTATGTGCAGATAACAAAAAGATATCCAGGTAGAAAAATTGAAATAGATGTAAGTGAAGACGGTGAAAACGGATCACACGCAGTCTATGAGAATCCAGTGATGGGTGGCATATAATGAAAGAGATTCATATACAACAGAAAAGAGCAACTACTAGAATGGGACACTTGCCTGTGGAAGGTGGTGGCTTGAATGCTGGATATGATACAGTTGATGCAGTGGCAAACATCTGCACAACAGCAGGTAACCTTGGCATGAAGTATGGCAAGGATTTTATTTGGGCATACGCAGGTTATGAAGATGCCGGAGACGACCTAGAAGAGTGTATAACACTAATGGTCAAAGAAGACAAGTACGAATCATTCTTGCATCTTGCGTTACAAAACAATCATAAAATAAGACACACAAACAACGGAACAGTAAAACTTATAAAGGAAAGAGGATAATATGAAAGTACCATACACTAACTTTAAAACTAGAACAGGCGACACCGACGAGGTTGGTGGTTGCACATTCATAGGTGGATCATGGAAAGACGTAGACACAGCAGAAATTTTTGACAACAAGAAGGTAGTTGTATTCGCACTACCTGGTGCATTCACACCGACTTGTAGTTCACAGCAAGTACCTGGCTATGAAGAAAAATATGATCACTTAAAAGCATTAGGTATTGATGAAGTTTATTGCCTTTCGGTAAATGACGCATTCGTAATGAACGCATGGTTCAAAGACACTAATGTGAAGAAGGTTAAAGCAATCGGTGACGGTGAAGGCGTGTTTACCCAAGGAATGGGTATGTTAGTGAACAAACCAGGACAGGGTTTTGGAATGAGATCATGGAGATATTCAATGCTTGTTGATAATGGTGAAGTTGTCAAGGTATTTGAAGAACCTGGTAAGAACAATGCCAGCGACGACGATGATCCTTTTGAAGTTTCTGACGTTGACACAATGATTCAATACTTAAGAACTTAATGGTTCAAAGTCCTTGCATGTCTGTCTGTGTGTTTGACCAAGATAGTGGATATTGTCTTGGATGTAGTCGCACAGAAGAAGAGGTTATCAAATGGAAAGATACAGACACAACAGACGAATGGAAGAAAAATAACCTGAAAGAATTGCGAGACAGAGAACAAAATGTATAAACCTTTGCCAGACGGACTTACTATTAAAGAATCAAACGTGCAGGGTCTTGGTTTATTTGCAACGAGAGATTTCAATGCTGATGTGGTACTAGGCATTGTTCACATCCTTAACAAGAACTTTCCACATGGCAGTATTAGGACAGCCTTGGGTGCCTTCTATAACCACTCTGACGAACCAAATTGCAAAAATGTCTCTGGCTTTTGGCACCAATTACCAGTCAAATATCTAATTACAACAAAACAAATCAAAGCAGGAGAAGAGTTAACAGCAAATTACACTTTGTACAAAAATTTTAATGACAAGTGGGAATAAATCTAGTATACTAACACTATGAAAATATTTTACATGGGACTTGAAAGTTATCAAGCAAGATACACTTTCCAATTAACAGACTGGACAAAACGTGCATATGACAAACGTAATATAGATTATGTAATTGTTCCAGGCGAAACTATAGATGACTCGGAGGCTATTGTAACAGGACAAGTATTAGATGCACATGGCAGAAGTTATTTTGCAATGAGTCAAATGATGAACCTTGTTAAAATGCTTAAGGCAGGAGAGATAACAAGCAAAGATGCAATATTTTTTGAAGACATGTTTCAACCGGGCATAGAATCACTTCCATATATTTTACAACAGACTCCAGAAAAATATAGACCTGCTGTTTATTTGAGATGCTTGGCACAGGCCATTGACCCAGATGACTTTGTTCATGTATGGGGTATGAGCAAATGGATGAGTTTATATGAAGAGATGTGTAACGAGATTCCTAATGTTGTTGTATTAGCCAGCAACGAAGAAATGGTTGCAAATATGAGAATAGCAAATTGGAAGGCTCCCATATACAACATATCAGGATTGAGTTTTGGCAAAGAAGAAGTTCAAGGTAGAGTAGAACAAAAGCCATTTATGGAAAGAAAAAATAGAGTGGTGTTTGGTGCAAGATGGGACCAAGAAAAACAACCACAGTTCTTTATGGATCTCATACAAGCATACAAGAAGAAACATCCAGAGACAGAATTTGCAATATGCCAAGGAGGACCTTTAAGATCAAACAATGACTATTATGTGAAAGAAGCAAAGTATCTAGCAAAAGAAGGACTACTTACAATTCATGAAGATTTGAAAAAGAATGATTACTACAACATACTTGCTGATTCTAGAGTGCTGTTCAATTGTGCTCTGCAGGACTGGACATCAAATACTGTATCTGAAGCAGATGCATTAGGATGTAATGTGTTGTTTCCGGCATACAGATCTTTTCCAGAAGTATTTGCAAATGACCACACAAGATTGTATGTGCCATGGTCACAGGAAGACGCAATGGCAAAACTAGAATTACTATTAAGCAAACCATCCCCTAGTATGGGTCAAATATCTGATTGGACCAACGGTACGATCGACAGGATGTTAGACATCATGACAGGCAAGGGAGAACAATGGAGAAGAGATGGACCACACTACAGAACACCAGTCTCAGAACCCAAGTATTAAGGGCGTGAGCAAGGCCGTCCTCGTGACTGGAGGAGCAGGCTACGTGGGATCACACACTTGTAAACTTCTAGCCAAGAACGGTTACCTACCAATAACTGTTGATAGGCATTTCAGAGATGGACTTGTATCATTTGGTCCAAACCATAATTTACATCTTCCACAAGAAATTGATAGACTTGATGAGATAATAAAAAGATACAACATCACCAGTTGTATACACTTCGCGGGCAGTACAAGTGTTCCCGAGAGTGTTGAGAATCCATCATTGTACTACAAGAACAACTTTATAGTTACACTGTCGTTACTAGACAAACTTATAGAATGTGGGGTAAAGACATTCGTGTACAGTTCTAGTGCGGCCACTTACGGTGATCCAGGTCTAAATAAGTGCAAGGAAACAGATGTGCCAAAACCTATAAGTGCATATGGTGGTAGTAAGTTAATGATGGAGATGTTGTGCCGAGACTACATGACAGCATATGGTTTGTCAAGTGTGGGACTTAGGTATTTCAACGCCGCTGGCGCAGATCCAGAAGCAGAGGTGGGCGAATTACGTGAGAAGGAGACACACATAGTACCATTGGCAATAAATGCCGCCAGACAAGGTAAGACTTTCAAGATATTTGGAGACAAGTATCCTACAGAAGACGGAACGTGTGTCAGAGACTATGTACACGTGATGGACCTAGCAGATGCTCACATAAAAGCACTCAACTACGCATCTGAAAGACTCACTTCTGAAGTGTTCAACTTAGGATCAGGTGCTCCTGCATCAAACAGACAACTGGTCGACACGATACAGCAGTACACAGGCAAGATGAATGTTGAGATGTGGGGCAACAGACCAGGAGACCCTGCTTACTTGGTGGCAGACATCGAAAAAGCAAAAACAGTATTAGAGTGGGAACCAACACAAAGTTCTATTGACAACGTAGTGGTTACTGCTGTAAAATGGTATAACAAGACACACAAAAAGGAAATACAATAATGAGCGAAGATATTTTGAAGGACAGTTGGGTTCCAGAAGGACCTGTCAGTAAAAAGATAAAAGAACGAATCAAGAAGGCAGGCAAGAGATTTCATTCCAATGACAACATCTCTGAATTCATAGAGGATGGCGAAATTGACCTTTTACAAGCGGAGGTACAGGAAAAATTACAAGGTGTGTTAGATAGTCTTGTTATTGATACAGAAAACGATCATAATACAAATGAAACTGCAAAACGTGTGGCTAAAATGTATATCAGAGAAACATTTGGTGGTAGATTTAAACCGGCACCGAGGGTTACAAGTTTTCCTAATATAGGTTACAAGAGTATGTACACTAGTGGTCCTATCTCGATTAGGTCAACGTGTGCCCATCACTTTCAAAATATTGTAGGTAGAGCATGGGTAGGCATTATTCCAAATGGCGAAGTAATAGGATTGAGTAAGTTCAACAGGATTGTTCATCACATTGTGGAAAGACCGCAGATACAAGAAGAAATGACAACACAGATAGCAGACGAATTGAAAAAATATGCTAAGACTGAGAATCTTGCAGTTGTTGTGAAAGCAGAACATCACTGTATGACTCACAGAGGTGTTAGAGAACATGAATCAGATATGACAACAGCAATAATGTTAGGTGCATTCAAAGATGACCCAGCAACAAGAGATGAATTTTATAAAATCTGTATGAGTATGAAGGGTCATGGCTAAGAAAAAACTAACAAAAAAAGCAGAGAAAAAACTTGCTGATGATCTTTGGGAATACACAAGACAGGCCAACATGCAATCTGACAATATAGAAATGAGTTCAGATGGTATACAAATGAGTGGACCAGTAATGACAACAACACCAGTGATGACAACGTCAACTGTGGATACATTTGATGCTGGGTTCTCATACAGTTATGACGACATAGGTCAACTAGACCTGTTTGACGAGATGGACATGCGAGAGAAATACCCGGCTCTGAACCAAGCATACGAACACTACCAAAGTGTCTTGGAGATTTGTAAAACAAAAGAAAAGGAAGAAAATGAGGATTAACACAGAACCAAAACTAAATTTTGAGGATGTATTACTACAGCCAAAACGTTCAACACTTTCTAGCAGGAGAGATGTAGACATGACTCGTAAGTTCACGTTCCGAAATTCAGACAAGGTGATGGACTTCCTTCCCATATTCGCAAGTAACATGGATGGTGTTGGAACATTCTCTATGGCAAAGGAAATGCAAAAGCACAAGATGATGACTGTTATTACAAAAACTACCACACCAGAGCAATGGAAAGCGGCCGCAGGCACAGGTTTAAGAATGCAGTCAGTGTCGGTGTGTACAGGTACCAATGTTATGTGGGATCCAGATGCGCCAGACTGGGCAAATATGAAAAAAGTACTAGAAATGTTTCCAGATGTGAAAATGATAACCATAGATGTAGCAAACGCATATCATCAGAACATGGTAGACTTTATCAAAAAGGTTAGGGATCAATATCCTGACAAGGTTATAATAGCAGGAAACGTAGTGACCCCTGAAATGACAGAAGAATTAATTATAAATGGTGCTGACGTGGTCAAGATAGGTATTGGTCCAGGATCAGTATGCACCACAAGGACAATGACTGGCGTTGGTGTGCCTCAGTTCTCAGCAATAGTTGACTGCTCAGATGCGGCCAACGGTGTAGGTGGACACATAATGGCAGATGGTGGTTGTGTGCATCCAGGAGATATTGCAAAAGCATTTGGCGGTGGAGCCCACATGGTCATGATAGGTGGTATGTTGGCCGGACATGACGAGTCAGAACAGCCTGTAGTAGATGGCAAAGTAGAATTTTATGGCATGAGCTCGGATAAGGCTCGTGAGAAACACGGCAAACGTAAAGACGGGTACAGAGGCAACGAAGGCAGACTGATATCTTTGCCACACAGGGGACCTGTTGAAGCAACGTTAGAAGACATACTAGGCGGAGTAAGGAGTGCCTGCACATACATCGGTGCAAGAAGACTGAAAGACATGGCCAAGTGTGCTAGTTTTGTTACAACCAATAATGTTATCAACAGGGTCTATGAGCAATACACCAAATAATATAAAAAAAGTTACACCATTACATGATGCCACCTGGTATGTGAAATGGTTTGGTGTTTGTTTTATTTGCCTAGCGGTATTGTGTAGGTCAATACAAGAAGTTCCTAAAATTTATGACGTATGCTTCTCTATCATAGGTACCGGAGCATGGCTTTGGGTTGGATTCAAATGGCATGATCGAGCATTAATAGTTTTAAACACGATACTACTTTGTTTGTTGGTATCAGGGGGAGCGAGGTATGTTGTACAATGGCTGATGATATAAAGAAAAATTATTTCACAACAGGACAAATGCGTAACGCACTGATCCAGATAGAGGACAAGATGGTTCATTCAAACTGGATGCCTAGTATTATACTAGGAATAAACAGGGGCGGTTGTATACCTGGTGTATACCTTTCTCACAGATTAAAGACAGCACATGAAGTTTTAGATATAAGATTGAGAGACCATACTGCCAAACCGGACTTGCGTACTTTAGAAAAAGCATTCGCATTCCAAAAGAAAATATTGATAATTGATGATATTAATGATTCGGGAGATACATTCCAGTACATACTTGATAATTTTGGCAAACGTGAAGACAGAATCAGATTTGCCGCACTTATCAACAACAAGCCAAGTAAAGTCAAAGTAGATTACCACGGTTACGAGATAAACAAGGACGAAGTGCCCAGTTGGATCGTATTCCCATGGGAAGAGTGGGACAAGTAGACCAAAGGTTGTATTGACCTTATTTCAAAATACTGTTAAAATTACGGACATTTAAATTAACCTATAGGAGATTAAATGTTTAAAAACGTAGATAAATCAATGCTGATGAAATTAGTATTACTACACGTTGTGGTGATCATAGTTTCAAATGCGTTAGTGGCAATCCCAGTAGAGATACTAGGAGTGAAATTAACGTGGGCGGCATTCACTTTCCCATTAGTCGTTATAGCCACTGACT
>VMHT01108712.1_pt1 | contig 19902 bp, 16 predicted proteins | sample 4693611 | NCBI WGS metagenome assembly VMHT01 (sample SAMN12280063, study PRJNA550983) | marine metagenome | isolation source: seawater sampled from same location over 5 years 0.02-0.2 micron viral filtrate | place: USA: collected off the coast of southern California halfway between the port... ...
CTAATGTCCTTGGTATCTGGATGGATGTGCCAGAGGTAGATACAACACTTCTTGTGCCCGTTATGATGGGTATGCTCGGACTGGGCGCTATGAGAAGCTACGAGAAGGTCAATCAGGTAGCGCGGGAAAAGTAATGACTCAGCTAATCGAGATGCTAAAGTTACACGAAGGTGTACGATCTAAAGTATATATGTGTAGTGCAGGCTACGAAACGATAGGCGTGGGTAGAAATATCGCAGAGTCAGGTTTAGGACTGTCTGACGATGAAATTGAATATTTACTAGCGAACGATATAGCGCGAGTAAAAAGCGAGCTTGCAGATACATACTTTTGGTTTAACGGTATTAACGAAGCACGTCAAGACGCAATGATCGATATTTGTTTTAATCTTGGTCTGACCAGATTGCGGGGATTTGTGAAGGCACTGGAGGCTATGTCTCGTGAACAGTTCGATATTGCAGCAGATGAATTTATGGATAGTCGATGGGCTTCTCAGGTAGGCAATCGGGCTGTTAGAGTGACTGAAATGATCCGCACAGGTGAGTATCAGTAATGGCTTTACAAAAGTTTATTTTTAATCCTGGAATAAATAAAGAAGGGACAGACTACACCGCCGAAGGCGGTTGGTTTGATGCTAATTTAGTTCGATTCCGTAAAGGATTACCAGAAAAAATAGGTGGTTGGGTAAAATATCTCACTTCATCTATCCAGGGAAAAGGCAGAAAACTCCACGCATACGTTACATTAAACGGTACTCGTATTTTTGCGATAGGTACAACTTTTAAATTGTATTGGCAAGAAGGAGATAATTATAACGACATTACTCCTATTAGATCCACAACAGGTGCGGGAGATGTTACTTTTTCTGCGTCAGATGGCTCTTCAACCATTACTGTTACAGATACTGCTCATGGCGCAGATTTAAACGATTTCGTTACTTTTTCTGGGGCTGCTTCTTTGGGCGGCAATATTACTGCGGCTGTTTTAAATCAAGAATATCAAGTTACTGCTGTGACTTCCGCTAACGCATTTACAATTACAGCAAAAGATACGGACGGCGTTACGGTTACAGCCAATTCATCTGATACTGGTAACGGAGGTAGCTCTACGATTGGGGCTTATCAAATTAGCGTCGGCTTAGATGTATTTATCTCCGGCACAGGTTGGAGTGCTGGGGCTTGGGGGTCAGGTACGTGGGGATCTACCAGTTCGTTAGCCGCTAATAATCAATTACGACTATGGTCTATTGATAATTTTGGTGAGGATTTAATCGCTAATGTTAGAGCAGGAGGCGTTTTCTTCTGGGATTTTTCTTCCTCAAGTCAAAGAGCCGTAGCTTTATCAAGTATCGCTAACGCTAATCAAGTTCCGACGCTCGGGTTACAAGTTTTAGTTTCTGATATTGATAGACACGTTATTGTATTAGGTGCAGATCCTATGGATGGGTCTGTTCGTTCAGGAGCTATAGATCCTTTATTAATCGCGTTTTCGGATCAAGAAAACCCTTTAGATTTTGAACCGAGAGCTACTAATACCGCAGGGTCTCTTCGTTGTTCTGCAGGTTCAGAAATTATCGGCGGGTTACGAGCTAGACAAGAAACATTAGTTTGGACAGATGCAGCTTTATATAGTTTGCAATTTATTGGCCCACCGAATACTTTCGGGCTAACGCTAGTAAACGAAGGCGTTAGTTTGATTGGGCCTAACGCTGCGATTAATTCGCCTACTGGTGTTTATTGGATGGATAAAAAAGGTTTTTACACTTATAACGGGTCAGTAGTTCCTTTACCTTGTAGTGTCCATAGTTTTGTATTCGACGATCTTAATTCAGAACAAGCATTCCAAGTTTTTGGATTTTTAAATAAACAATTTAATGAAGTCGGTTGGTTTTACTGTGCTGCTGGTAGCCTCACGGTTAGTAAATATGTAGTGTTTAATTATGTAGAACAAACGTGGGCTATAGGAGAATTATCTAGAACAGCTTGGTTAGACGAAGGTATCGTCGCTTTCCCAAGAGCTGCAGGGTATGCTGACGGTAATAATTATATTTATTCACATGAAACAGGGCACGACGATGATGGTGTCCCGATGGATAATGTGTTTATTGAAAGTGCGGATTTCGATATCGGAGATGGCGAAGAGTTTCAATTTATTCGTAGATTTATTCCTGATGTTAAATTTACGGGGGATAGTGGTTCTACACAGACATTAAACGTCGTTTTAAAAGCTAGAGATTTTCCAGGACAAAGTCTAACGACTGATCAAACGACTGCGTTTACAGCGTCTACGACGAAAATTGATACTCGTGCAAGGGCTAGGCAAGCCGCAGTACGGTTCGAATCAGATGATGATGCGGATACGGGAGCACGATTAGGGGTTGGGTTTGTTATAGGTGCAACACGTTTAGATTTACAGCCTAACGGTAGACGATAATGGCAAAACTGCTGCAGGGCAGATTGCCTCTACTTAATCCGTATTATTCGCGGCTAGTAGATGCGCAAACTTTTAACAGATTTGTTAGGATATTAGAGTTAAGTTTAGATGCTTTCGACCCTAGTGCGACCCCACAGTTTACAAGCCCAGAGCGGGATCAAAGACAATTTGCTGATGGGGATATTATTTGGAATACTACCGAAGGCGTTCTTCAAGTATATTTGGGCAATATTTGGGAGAATCTATCGACCCCAAGTACGTCAGGACTGAGTGCAACAGGGAGCGTGGGCTTAGTCCAAGTTGTTACGAATGGTAATATCGTAGTGGCGTTATAGTCATGAAAAAGACGAAGAAAAAACCTAAAGTCCCTGCGAAATACTTAGCTGGGCTTTCTGCGGAAGAAAAGAAAAAGCGCAAGAAAGAAATAGCTAGGAATAAAAAGAAGGCGATGGACGATCCTTCAGCTTATAAATTTTCTACTGATAAGAAAAAAGGTAAGCGTAGGAAAACCATTGAGTCTAAATATACTCGCAGGTTTAAAGAGAGGTTTGGCACGAAGTCATGAGTCTTTCAGATAAAACTAAAAAAGCTCTATCTAATAAAGCGGAAGCTGCTCGTAAAAAAGGCAAAAAAGTAACCGCTGGTCAACTTGCTCGCGTTTATAGACGTGGGTTAGCTGCGTATAAAACAGGGCACCGTCCTGGAACTTCACAGCACCAATGGGCTATGGCTCGTGTAAATTCTGTTTTAACAGGTGGTAAAGCTGCTACTGTCGATAAAGATATTATGAAAGGCGGTAAAGCTGCTAAGAAAACAGAAAAGAAAAAGCCAGCTAAGAAGAAAAAATCATGACACGACTTTTCGATGACGAACAAAGTTCTTCGTTGATTACTTCGATGATGAACCCAGAATCTAACGCTACGAAATTTATGGAGCAAGGCGAAGATATTGGGCTACCTCGCGACGTTACGATGGATATTCTTAATAAATACGCAACGTATGGCGCTAATACAGGTATCGGTAATATTGGCGGTGAACGATTAGTTAATGCACTTAACGAGGAATACCGTAAACGTGTTGATGAGCCGTTACAGCAGATGACTGGCAAAGCAATGGCAGGCGATTACGCTGCTCGAATAGCAGAACAACTAGCAGAACAACAACGAATAGCAGACGCACTAGCTCAAAGCCAACAAATGATGGACGCTATGCCGGATTTATCTGCGACTGCGACTGAGACGGCGATTGCTACTACTCCAGAAATGCAGGCTGCGCTAGATGATTTAATTCCAAATCTTACTAGACAGATAGATAACACCACACTAGGTGCTGCAGAACAAGCAATACAAGAAGCCGTCGATGATCCTTCAAAAACAGTAGGCCAAGTAAACTCTCCGGTGACGATAGCTGGAGAAAAATCCTCTCGTTTTGAACGCTTTGAAAAATACCTAAAAGATAATCCTGAAGTAGCTAGAATTTTAGAAAAATCAGGCACCGACGTTGCTAAAATTATCGGGCAAGCAATCGGCGGTCGTGATAAAGATCGCGGTAGAACACCTTTCCGCGCACCCCGTCCAAGATTCCAACCTTCGCAAGTTCGAACACAACGTATCGGTATGGCTGCAGGTGGTAAACCTGAAGAGGGTTCTGTACTTAATCGTAAATTGTTTATACAAGGCGGCGAAGTCGATGGCCCAGGAGGGCCAAAAGAAGATTTAGTTCCGATATGGGCAAGCGATAGAGAATATGTCGTTTCTGAAAAAGGCGTAAGAAATATGGGCGGTGGTGATTTCGAAAAAGGAATCGCGGCTCTTGATAAAATAAACTTTGGTAAATCGTAATGGCTGAAGAACAAACAGCATATAGTTATCAAGCTCCCGACCGACGTATTTATGATATGTTGTTTGGGACAGGGACTGGAGGTTTTGGGTTATTTCCACAAGTCCAACAGTATTACCAATCCCAATTCGAAAATTTAGGTGAGAAAGATTCTAACCCATTTACTTATAGCGACGAACGTATTGCTGGGTTTTCTCCTAGAGAAGAATACGCAATGCAACTTGCAGATGCAGGTATTGGCGCATATGCTCCGTTTTTAGCTCGCGCTCAAGGATTAACCGAAGAAGCATTAGCTACACAAGCTGGCGGTATTTCTGAAGCAAAAGCTGCTGCGTTACGAGCACAACAACAAGGTGAAGATTATACTCGTACAGGTATAGGCGCGACTCAAGCTGCAGAACGAGGGTTACGAGGTGATTTAGGAGCAGCGCAACGTGCGGCAGAGCGCAGTGCTTCTGTACAAAATCCTTTTATACAAGAAGCGTTAGCACAAACACGGGCGAGCACTGAAGAGTTTGATCCGTCAAGTATTAGTAGATTTAGTGACCCTTATGAAGATGCGGTTGTACAACAAACGATTGCGGATATTCAAAAAGGACAAGCGCAAGGTGATATCGCACGGTTTGCTTCGGAAGTAGGTCAAGGGTCGTTCGGAGGCGCTAGGTCTAGACTTGGTCAACAAGAATCTACAGACGCAGCTACCCGAGCGATGATGAAAGAAGTCGGCGGTATTCGTAGTGCTGGTTATCAAAGTGCACGCGACGCAGCGATGAATGAGTTTAGTCGTTCGAGAGCAGCTCAAGCAGGGGCAGCAGGATTAACTTCTGGATTAGGTGCACAAAGTGGTGCAGCTCAAACAGGACTTTCTTCGTTATTAAGCGGTTTAGGTGCCCAACGCTACGGAGCTGGGATGGGTACAGCGGGTGCTTTAACTGGTGCTGGTTCGCAACTATATGGTTTTGGTTCTGGTACAGCGGGACAATTACAAGGGTTAACAGGGCAATTATCTGGAGCACAAACAGGAGCTGCAGGTGCAATGCAAGGGTTAGCGGGTGCTCAACAAGGTTTCCGACAAGGCGATATTAGTTCGATGATGAACGTCGGCGCGATGAACCGAGCTAGAAACCAAGCGTTAATGGATTTAAATTACCAAAACTTCGTTGGGCAATATAATATGCCGCAACAATTAGCTTCTGGTTTTGCTAATTTCTTAACGGGTGCTGGCCCTTTAGCTGGAGGCTTTGGTTATTCTGGCGCAACCCAACAAAATCCATACGGTACTGGGTATAGCAGTTTCGGGATGCAAGACGGTGGCGCGACAGACGGTAAACCGATACCCGAAGGAAATAAAGGTTTAGCTTCTTTAGCTAATAAAGCACCTGAAGTTGTTAGGAAAATGGGTTTCCAAGTACCTCAAAAAAGACAAATGGGCGGGATAGTAAACGCTCGCTTCCCGATGGCTTCGCGTAAATTAGGAGCGTAGCATGGCTAACGGTCGAGGTAATTTCGGTTTTAATATCGGCGGCGGTGGCGGAGGTATTGCTAATTTAGTTCAGGCACCTAAAGTTACGCCTGTACGCTCAATTCAATTTGCACCTACACCTCAACGTCGTGTACAACGCGACGAAAAAGACCCTAAAAAACAGATCCTCGCTGCGTTACTCGGTTCAGCTGCTCCATTTGCAGCAGACGCTGCATTAGAAGGTTTAGGTTCTTTAACTGGTTTAGAGTTTTTTGAACAGGATCCGTTAGCGCAAAAAGCTGAACGCAGCCTTACTGCCCCAGAAGCCGCAGCCCCTGTTATCGGCGGTTTGACCGAAGAAGACTTAAAACAAAGATTGCGAGAGGAGCGGATACGAGAAATTAAAGCAGCATTACCTAGTCTACCAGCTCAAAGGAAATCAGCATTAGGTAACGTAGCGAGTTCTTTTTTACAGTTCGCTCCTGCTTTAGCGTTGACTGGCGATGAAGATGACGGCTCTGCCAGCGCGTTTATCAGTGCGGTAAATGCAGCTAGAAATGTAGATGCAACTACAGAACGGGCAGAGTTAGAGGCTGCTATAAGAAGAAGTCAAAGTCGAGCGGTCGAGCTTGCTAAAGTAGATCCTAAACTAACTCAAAAAACAGTCAATACTTTTTACCAGCCTGATCCAAAACGAGAGCTGTTTGTAAATTATCAAACTAACGCACTACAAGACGAAAATGGCGTAACTTGGATTAGAAGTAACGGTATCGAAAATTTTGATATGGATCAGTCAGGTAATTTCGTTAAAAAAGGACGTTATTATCGTAATCCAAAAGCCTCAATATTAGATGGGCAATCTGCAGAAGTACAGACTAAACCTTTCCAAGATACAGAAACTGGTTTGCTCCTCCAGGGGCGTATCGAAAAAATATCTACGCCAGATGGACAAGAAACCTTACAAATTACTTTTCAAGATCCTTTAAATTTAGATGAGCGCATTACCTTAGAAGAACTGAATAAGCGCGGCCCTAATAACTTTACTTCTAACATCGAAGGTTTCGAATTAAGACCTTTTCCTTCGAGTAAGAAAAATCCGTTACAACTAGAGTTCGAAGAAGACGCTGCAAAAATAGCGAATCTAAATGCGTTAGGCTTGGCAACTCAAGCTGTATTAGACCCTCTTATGAAAGACGTTAAGATGGTTCGCGGCGAAGATGGAGTTCTTAGACCAACGAACTTTAATAACGGAATTACTAGCGCAGTTCCTCAGACGTTAGCAGGAGTTGTTGATTCGATACAGCGTAACGTACAGAATTTCGGTAATACATTAAATCAGTTGGGAATCACTGACGCAAAAGGCGTTTCTGCTGTCGATAGTTATAACTTAGGAAGACTAAAACAAGACGATAGTGCTTTAAATGCGGCTGCATTAATCGCTGCTAATAGTAAATTCGAAGCTATTTATGCAGACAAAAATTCTACTGATGCGGATAAAAGAGCCGCTTCTGCAGAGCTTTCTCGAATAATTATGAGGCTATCTACCACTGCTAAAGAACAAGATAGTCTGTTAGAAGGGATGTTTAAAGGACAAAACTTCTTAGTCAAAGATCAACAACAGCTACAAGATTATCTAAACAAACAAGGACTTTTCGCAGCTAACCAAATTAGGTTGGCATATATGGCCGCAGCTGCCCAAGGCGAAAAAGGCCGTTCGCTTTCTGATAAAGATATTGCATTTTTTATGGCTACTTTAGGGTTTGATTCAGGTAATGCTGAAGTAGTTTCGCGTAACGTCGGTCAATTCGTTTTTCAAAAAGTGCTGCAGTTCGATCAAGAGAAAGAAAGAGGCTCTACTGCTAGAGAAATAGCTGCTCTCGATCAAAAATCAGAGGAGGAAAGAGAACTATATCTGCGCAGTTTAAATTCTCGCAGAGCCGGAAAACTTGGAGTAGATGTAGGTTCTTTAGAAAATCTTCGTAAAGAAACAGATCCTGAAAAAAGACAACAATTACTTTTTAAAGTCCAAGATAGAATTAATAAAAATACTGCAGGAAATCTGCAAACTCACTTCGTATTTAATCCTAAATATGGTGTTTTTGTTCCAATAACATTAGCTAGTAAATTCCAAAACGACTATTTATTAGAGCGATTGAATAAATATTTAGGTCAGCTTGGGTACGATTATACAACAGGGACAGACAGGATGTATTCTCCAACAGCGCCTAGTCCGGTCGGAATAAAAAATCAAGACGAAGATGAGACTGTCAATAATGAAGTTCGTGGCGACCTTTAGGAGTTCTAGTGGCTAGAAAACCTATACAAGTTGCCGGTGGTGAGTTTTACGATACCAATCCTATTTTCCTTAGAGAATTTGAAGAGATTTATAGAGACGGTATTGATACTACTGATGCGCGGTATTTAGATCCTAAAACTGGAGAAGTTAAAAACTATACCGCCCAACAAATTTTAGATCAAAACGCACCTAGTGCTTTATATACTCAAGGTTTAAGTGTTCCTACCGATAGTCAAAACTATGCACGGTTATTAACTTTACGAAAAATATTAAACACCCCAGATCTCTTAGATCAAGTTGTATCTACAGGACAAATTACCGAAGACGTCCTTAGACAAGATTATGATGACGAAGCTCGAAGTCGTTATACAGATGAAATTCGTCCATATTATAACAAAGGCGGTGTTTTTGTAGATCAAGAGTATACACCTCGCCCTCCTAAAGAAGACTACACAGGTAGTTATATTGATCCTAGAACTGGAGAAACAGTCGAATATACGATAGCGGGAGAGGATTTAAGCGTAACAGGGAACCCTGCATTAGATTACTTATACGATACTATTTTTGAAGCTAATGAAAGGCAACGAGAACAATATTTACTTCGGGGTGTCAAATCTAAAAACTTAGACACGTCTTATCTTCAAAGAACAGATATGCCTGCTGAGTACGAAACTCGGTTAGCGCGAAGTCCTTCGTTCCCGACGGGTAGGGAGTATGCAAATATTATAAGACCCTTCGATCCGCCAAAGCCTAATCGGTTTAACCCGAAAGAAACTTTGCCTGTTGTATCTGAAGTTGTTCCTGGAGATCCGTCTCAGGGGTTGACGATAAAAAGTATTTATAATGGGGTGGATGAAGAAACAGGGGACTACAGGGTATTACCTGTAGAAAATATCCAACCCGTTCAAACAGCGTTTCAAGGTGATTTCGACCCGATAAAAGACGAAATAGCTCGTTTTGTTGCTGTAGAAGGTGCAGGAATCGCGTTTGGGATGGGTATTACGGGGTTAGCTCAAAAAATCGCTCGTAATCGAATTAAGAAAAATCTTAAAGAAACTCAGACTGATTTAGAAGCTGGTCGACTTCCTGGAGAAGGTGAAAGACGTAGCGACGCTTTATTTAGTTTAGATACTGCTAAAGATATTGGTTATACAACATTAGGTGCAGCTAGTGCAGAAGCGGCTGTAAAATTTGTAGCTATAGCTTCAGGCGCTATTCCAGAAACTGATGAAGAAGGTAATATCGTAAAGCCTGCAGTTCAACCAGATATGACTTTTAGTCGAGCAGCTAAAGAATCTTTTGCGCTGTTTCAAGCTGCGATGATAGGTGGAGTAGCAGGAGATACAGTACTTCGTAGTTTTGCATCAGCGTGGAAAACAATGACAGGTATTCCTGTTGATAGCAGTGTAATGGATCAACTTATTTTAGAGTCTAGAATTCTTGGCGATAAAATAAGAGGTACTGCGACACGTCAGTTTAAAACAGACCAACTAGATCGTGACCGTGCACGCGTTCTAGAAGTTCTTCAAGATTCAGAGTATTACGAACCAGAACTTACGCTGTCGCAAAAAATTGCTAACCAGACACCAGAAACGTCTATTAAAAAACAAAAAGAACTCAGCCGAGAAGTTGCTACCAAAATAGCTAAAATTTTAAAAGAAAGAAAGCAAACAATAGGGCAGATGTCCCAAAGCGATTTCGTCTTAGCTTTAGAAGAAGTCATAGGTACAGATATGTTGGCTGGCTCTCCAGAGTTTGTTAAATTGCAAAACTTTTCTAGAGATAACGCAATAGTTTTAGACGAGTTTTATCAACAATTAACTAGAGAGTTTGATGCAGACCCGTCTACTTTCGTATCTAAAGAGCAAGTAAATGAGCTGTTTACTGGGGCTAGAACCGATCAATTACTAAGTCAACTTTCCGAAGAAGAAGCAGCTATTTTATCTGCTAGAGCGGATGCTTCTTTAAGTTCTGTATTAAACGCTCCTAGCAGAGAAGCTCGGCAAGCTGCTGCTGCAGATGTGCAAGAGCAGGTATCGACTTCACAAAGTAGTTTATTCCCTGATCAAAAAAGCCGTCTTCTCGTTGAAAGAGATGCTGAAATTCAGTCAGCTAGAGGCGAGTTAGACGAAATTATTGCTCAGGATATGTATACAGGGCCAGAAGGTAGTACAAAAATGCCTCGGTTTATAGCTGGCCCATTAGAAGATTTTTTAAACGCTAATAAACAAAACGGCACTCCTTTCGGCACTGTCGAAGCTGCTGAAGCAGAGCAAATAATTAGAGATATTCTTCCATATCAGGAAGAAGGGTTTAATATCGCAGCATATCTCGGACAAGAACGAGTAAAGAAAGTAGATGCTGACGGTAAGCCGATTATTGACCCCTCAACTGGTAAACAAGCAGAAGGTTTGCTGTTACCTCAACAAGCTATTCCTCTCGATGCTCAAATTAGAATGAGGGAAAATATAGCCTCAGTAGTCAGGGGGCATCCTAATTCTGTTGTTAGAGAAAAAGGACAAGCGTTACTTGACTCTGTCGACAGAATGATTGATCACTCTATCGGAAAAGTTTATAAAGCCCGAACAGGTAATAACCCTGAAGATGTTTCGATGGACGAAGTGTATTCAGTAATCGGAGGTGATTATCTTGCAGCTAGAGAGGCTTTAGATGATGTTAAGTCAGAAGTTTCTGGTAGATTTTTACGAGACATTGTTACCCGTCCAGAAAATGAAATAGGTTCTTTTATTCTTACTAGCAGCCCTGACCAAGTTAGAGGATTAATAAGTTCTATATCTCGGCAAGAAGGCGGTTTACAAAAGCTGCAGAGCATCAGGGAGTTAGTGTTAGAGTCGTTACAAAGACAGACTGATAATCAGTTTGCGCCAGATGCTGCAAAAACTGACCAAGCTGCGATTTTCGCTAACTTGTTGAATAGGCACGAAGAACAGTTACGAGCGTTGTTCCCTGAAGACTTTGTTAAGTTTACTGAAATGCCTGTCTTGTTAGAATCAGCAAGAGAGGCCGTAAAACAATCTAATAAAAGAATACAAGTCCTGAATAGAGAGCTAGAGGACTTATCTGTAGACGGTAAAGCCCCTTCAATAACCGATACCTTAGATATGTTTTTTGGTTTGTCTTCACAGCAAGCAAGGCAAGCAGACCAAACTAAAATACAAAAAGCAGTTAAAGCTATTGGGGCAATGGCAGACGAATATCCTGATTTAAGGGCTGCGTTACAAGGATATTTTGGAGAGGAAATCTTAATTAAACAATTAAGAATGCCTGATTATCTGACTACAACCCCTGCGCTTAGAATGCTTACTGCAGGAGGCGAAGATGCTGCATTTAATTTTAACAATTTAGATCGTATATTCTTACGTCCTTATAATAACGATAGACAATTAGCTAACGCATTAGAACCGATTGTAGGAAAGAGTCAGGCATTCCGCTACGCTAAAGATTTGCGTATTTTAGCAAGGCAGATGAGGCAGCAAAAAGGTTTCGCTGGCAGTTCTATAAATGAGTTAGCTAGACGACCAGAGTTACAAATAGCCACCGAAGCTGGAAGTTCCCAACCTTCTCAAAGTGTTTTAGATACTGTTAGGAAACTTATTTACGGGCCTCTAAATATAACAAGTACGCGACTTGGTATTTTAGGCAGGATTACAAGAGCTAGTTCTCAAGATAGAGCGCGAGAATACTTAGCTAAGATCGTTCAAGATCCTCAAAAACTTAGAACCTTCATGGCTATTAAAGAGAGACAACTTCCTGTTTTGACGGCTCTAAAAGTCATGGGCACGATCGCATACGGTCGATCTGAAAACATAGGATCAGAAGTGAACTTGGACGAAGCAGAACGATTAAGAGAAGAAATACGAGAAATTCCAGGAAACGATACACTTCCTGCTGCAATCCAAAGGTTATTTGAAGATGAGTAAATTTCTCTTCCACAATGAAGCATCTTTACCTGTCGAACCCCCACAAATGAACAGGGGCGGCGATGTCGATTTAGAAGCGTTTATGCGTAATAATCCAGAGATCGCTCGACTGATGGGTAATACGAGTACGTCTACTACATCAGCTCCTGTAACTACATCAGCTCCTGTAACTACATCAGCTCCTGCCGAAGATAATCTTGCTAATTTGCCTATCGGTAATACAAACCTAACTTTTGCAGACGCTTACACACTTTGGCAACAATCGAAACCAGAAGCTCCACGCAGACCGTCAGGGGGTATCGGGCCGACAATAACGTATAATAGAAAAAAGAAACAATATGATAAAGACCTCGCAGCTTGGAAAGCTAGTGAACCTTTTATTCAAAACTTCTATGGTCAACAACAAGAAGAAGAACCTGCGGATCGTGGGCCGAGTCCTCAAGATTTAGATGATTTTGCTGAAAGGTTTGCAACTGGACAATTAACAGGCGCAGAAATACAAAGATTAATCGAAGATGGGACTTTATCAGAAGAACAAGTCCAAACTTTAATTAGTAATTATCAATTATCAGAAGATCAATTATCGCAACTTTTTAGTCAAGGGTTACTTACTGAAGACCAAATAAGACAAATTATTGGCGAAGAAGTCGATGAGGTTACAGATACAGAAAGTTCCGCAGAAGGTATCGCAGCTGGGTTGACCGAAGAACAAATCAATGAGTTAATTGCCCAAGGTTTAGCTAACCAAGATATGACGGGGTATGCAACTACTGAACAAGTTCAAGGGTTAGAAAATTTATTCCAAAATTATTTAACACCTGAACAATTAGAAGCGTATTTACCACAAGATCAAACGGATACGATAACTGCGTTAGAAAAGAAAATAGCTGACCTTGAACAACAATACGGTGATGTACAATCGCAATACGAAGCTGACGCAGTAAACCAGCAAATTTCCGACGCAAAACAAGAAGTACAAAACTTTTATGCAGCGTCTGCGCCTACTGGCCCACGAACAGGATCTACTTCACAATTTGATTCAGGTACGTCTTTCCTTCCAGGAGGTAGCCCGATGGCGAACCTTATCGCTAGCCAACGCGAAGGACAGGGCGAAGATGCGTTTACATCGTATTTGAAAACATTTACGCCGAGCTATAGTGCATACGACGAACCGTTTAGCCCTGAAGAATATAACGAAAGAAATCAGCCGTTTATGGGCGGGATGTATAATAATCCGTTTACTGGTGGAATGTCGTATAAACCTCCAGGAGATTTTAATCAAGGAGGTCGAGTTTCTAACGGTATAATGGATTTAACAAATTTCGATACAAACGTACAACCGTTCCAAAATGCTTTCCGGCCTAACGTACCAAGGAATTAAATATGATACCTCCAATGAATAACCCGCCAAATCGTTTAGATCAATTACGAGCTGGCGCTAGTCCAATGCCTCCTGCCGGTAGTGCCCCAATCCCCCCTCCTCCTGCCGGTGGGAGGCCTCCTATGCCTATGCCCCCGCCTCCCGCTGCGGCTGGCCCTAAACCACCTATGCCTCCACCTCCAATGATGGCCGAAGAACCACCTATGGGGGATGATAGGTTAGGTGAACTTATGGCTATGGAAGAAGAACCGATGATGCCTGAAGAAATGGAAGAAGATTTTTCTACTCAAGACGTAGCTACTGGGATAGCGACTTCTGCGTTACAAATATCGGGTTCACCTGAACAAGCTCTAATGGCTGTCGAACAAGCAGCCGATGAATTACGAGCACTATTAAGTTAACCAATCTTCCCACTTGTCATCGCCTAAGACTTCTTGGGCGAGATCAAGTTTATTGCGCAGCGCCGTTACGATCTTTTCGTCTACGGTATCTTTCACAACAAGATCAACGTAAGTTACGTTATTCTTTTGGCCGATACGATGCGCTCTATCTTCTGATTGTAGACGCTTTTCTAAATCAAAATTATTCGAGTAATAAATTACGTTTTGCGCTTCGGTAAGCGTGATCCCGTAACCACCTGTTTGTGTATTACCTACGAAAAACCTGAGTGGTGAATCAGGATCTTGGAATTGTTTAATTACACGATCTCGTTCATCAGGCGTAGTATCTCCGAAGTAAGAAGCAACTGCGTCAGGGCCAAACAATCCTTGTAGCGTTTCAACGATCTCTAAAATATTTTGGCGATAGTTCGCCCAAATAATTACTTTACCTTGCATTTCTGCGATAACTTCGATAAGTTCGTCGATACGATTATTATTGATAGGCGTTTCTGTACCGTCGTCACTTTTAATATGACCGCAAACTATTTGGTGTAGCCTGAGTAGTTGCGTAAGTACATTCGTAACACTAACCATCTCTTGATTAGCTAGTTCAGTAATCGCTAACTCTTTTAATTCACCGTAAAGTTTCTTTTGTTCGGCAGTAAGGGTTACATCCCGACGAATATAAACTTTCTCTGGTAGGTCTAGACAGTCGCTTTTTAAGACTCTGTAAGAAAAGCTATCTAATTTTTGTGATAGTTCGTCTAAGTTCCGATACCCAACGACTTGTCGTACAGTCCGACCACCGAAATAACGGTTAACTACTTCACCGTAATGATTTTGGAAAGAGTAGAAAGAGGTATAGCCGAGTAAGTTTGTATCTAATACTTCCGTTTGACTGTACAAATCTAGCGGCGATTGTGTAATTGGTGACCCAGTAAGGATACGGCGGTACTTTGTATTTTTAGCTAGTTTCGTAATCGCTTTCGTACGAGACGCTTTTGGGTTTTTAATCGTTGTAGATTCATCTACCGCGAATAACACTTGATGACCGAGGATAAAATTCTCAGTAAATTTGACACCTTTCGGTGTACTAAACGCTTCCACGTTAATTAAAAATATTTTGAGTTTATCTAGATCCGTATTGAACAGTTTTACAAGATCAGCTTTTTCTTGTTTGCGTGGCGCAGGAGACCATACCGCGACATGTGTATCTATATGGTCAGGCATATGATCTGGTATCTCTTTAGTAGACCAGTTCCGATATACGCCTTTCGGCGCTACGATAACGACAGCATTGATTGCACCTTTACCGTACAAAATACCGATCGTATCTATTAATACTTTTGATTTACCTGTACCCATCTCCATGAACAAACCGTAATTAGGTTTATTCCATGAACGTAATAGTGCAGTTTTTTGGTGCGCAAACGGCTCCGTTTTGAATTCGTATTTCAAAGCTAGTCCTTTCTAAGTTCTAATAGTAAGTATATAGAATTTAGAAAATAAATAAATTGTTCCGTTTCGTGGGACGCCTCTTAATACTTCTAATAGTTCCTATTAGTTTTCCTCTCTATGAAATCGCTAGTAAGAACAAGCACTTAACATTGAATCTATTAGAGCTATTACTCTATTAACCCGATTTATAAATTTTTTTATAAAAAATAAAATTTCTAGATAGCTAATAGGAAATAGCCCTTTACTCTCGAAAAGGCGCTAGGTTAAGGTAAACGTCTATAAAGGAGAAATTAGAAATGACAGTCTATGTAGTCCAAGAAGTTCCTGGACGCAATTTAGTCCCTGCTCATAAGTACGGCGACTTAGAACTTTTGCTGCCAGCAAAAACCAATCTTATGTTATCTACTGGCCCTGAAATCAACAGGCTCAAAAGAAAACTTATTGATTTTAATGACGACGATTATTTACTGTTGATGGGCGACCCCGCAGCAATAGGAGTTTGTTGCGCGATAGCAGCGCAGAAAAACGGTAGGTATAGCGTTTTAAAATGGGATCGTCAGCACATGACGTATTACCCAGTAGCCTTCTCCCTTCGCGGAGGTATTAACAATGACGAATCTGATTTAGGAGATCTTTATGTCCAGTGATGAAGATAAGCCTTTATCGTTCGAAGAACTTACAGGCACCGCTTCCCAAGAAGAATGGAATGAAACGACGCTCGACAGTGAGTACCGAAAGATAAGTTCTATCGCCCAACAGTTACAAAAATTGCAAGAGGAAGTCAAGGAAACAGAATTGTTACTACAGGCACAAAAAGAAGCCTTACGCATGTACGAAGAACAATCTTTACCCGAGGCGATGCAAGCAGCCAACCTTAAAGAGATCGTACTTACTAACGGTACAAAAATTACCGTAAACGAATTCTATAAAGGGTATATCTCTGAAAAGAATCGCGAAGCAGCACACGCATGGCTTTTATCTAATAATCATGGCGGCATTATCAAACACGAAGTTAACTTACGTTTCGGTAAGGACGAAGGCGATAAAGCTAATGACGCTGTGCAAAGTCTCAAACAGAAAGGCTTAGACCCTGCTGTTAAAGAGAGTGTTCATCCACAGACGCTTAACGCTTTTGTGAAAGAACAAATGACGAGCGGGAAAGACCTTCCTGCAGACCTATTCGGGATATTCGTCGGATCCCGCGCCAAAATAAAGTAGAGGTACATATGGCTAGTAAGAAAGTAGCTGAGGTAGATTCCTCAGACATCATCCCTTTCGATGACGATATGTTGTCGCAGGGCACAGGTCTCGAAGAAGCAGAAGCAGATGATTACGCGATACCGTTTTTACGGGTACTGCAATCAATGTCCCCACAACTAAAGAAAAGTGACGGTAAGTATATACAAAATGCTGAAGAAGGAATGTTCTTCAATACCGTTACCGAATCAACTTACGACGGTACGGAGGGCGTAGCGATTATCCCTTGTGCATATAAGAAAAAGTATATCGAATGGATTCCGAGGGAAAAAGGCGGAGGCTTCGTAGACGATAGTCATGATGCTTCTGTTTTAAAACAGTGCAACAAAAACGATAAAGGTCGTTTTATCTGGACTAACGATAACGAGATAGTAGAAACAGCAGAATATTATTGTATTTTATTAGCTGACGAATCTGCACCTGAACAAGTATTGCTTAGTCTTACGTCGTCTCAGTTAGGGTTTAGCCGTCGTTGGAATACGATGTTAAACAATGCTCGGGTACAAAATGCGAAAGGCGAAACGGTTGCAGCTCCGATGTTTTCGTTTATTTATAACTTGACTACGATCCCCCAATCAAACGATCAGTACAGCTGGATGGGTTTATCTATTGAAAAGGCTCGACCTACCCCAAGACCTTTAGCGATGGCAGCTTTAGATTTTATGAAAGCAGCGCGATCAGGCGAGGTAGAAGTAAAACATGAGCAGGAAGGTGTCGTTAATACTGTTGAGGATGATGACGAAGACGTACCGTTTTAGTTTTACAAGGGTGAGCAATGTCGATACAGGAGCAGTTTGCCGCCCGTTTCGCGGGGTTGAGACACGGTTATAGTGTCTTTACCCCGACGAAAGAAACGAGAGAAGACGGCAAAGCAAAAGGTAAGTATGTAACAATTTCGCAAACGCTCAATCAAAAAGAATTACAAAGTATTTGGGCAGAGCATTTGAGAGGAGAAAGAAGCCTAGGAATCGTTCCGATAGACGAAAATAATATGTGCGTTTGGGGTGCCATAGATATAGACGACTATCCTCTAGATTTAAAAGGGCTATCAAAAAAGATAAAGAAGTTCAAGCTACCAATGGTAGTTACGCGATCTAAAAGCGGGGGCGCTCATATATTTCTATTTGTATTCGACCCTGTCCCGTGTTCCCTTATGCAACGTAAGTTGCGACAGGTATCAGCGGCGATAGGTTTCGGACAATCAGAAGTTTTTCCAAAACAAACCCAGCTTTTATTAGAGCGAGGGGATAGGGGTAGCCCGTTACAAATGCCCTATTTCGGCGGCGAGGACTCTACTAGCTACGGATTTAGCGGTACGGGAGCGGTATTAACTCCTGAGAAATTTCTAGACTATTGTGACGATATTGTCCTTACAGAAGAAGATTTAGAAAAACTAGAAGTTACTCCGATTATCGAAGATTCAGAATGGTTAGACCATTCGCCTCCATGTTTAGAACACCTGATAGCGCAAGGCTTTCCGAAAGGTATGCGTAACTCTGGACTGTTTAACGTAGGGGTGTTCTTGCGTAAGAAGTTTCCAGACGATTGGGAAAAACGTATAGAACAGATTAATCATAAACACTTTAACCCTCCACTTAGTGCGCAAGAAGTGTTAGGTGTAGCCAAGCAAGTACAGAAAAAAGATTACTTTTATAAATGTAACGATCAGCCGATAGCTGGACATTGTAATAGTCCGTTATGTCGTACACGAAAGTATGGCATAGGAGCATCAGGAGGAACGCCGCTATTTAGTAATCTGACTAAACAAAACAGCGATCCGCCCATCTGGTTTTTAGATGTAGAAGGAGGCAGGCTCGAATTAGAAACTGAAGAGCTACTAAACCAAACTAGGTTTCAACGTAAATGTATGGACAGTTTAAATATTATCCCGCCTAAAGTACGGGATAACGTATGGAGAACAATTATTCAACAGCTATTAGATAACTTAACGATTATCGAAGTGCCACAAGATGCGTCTACCGAAGGTCACTTTAACGAACTGTTAGAAACTTTTTGTACAGAACGCCCTGCTAGGGAACGTGACGAATTATTACTTGGTAAACCTTGGAACGAAAATACTAGAACGTATTTTAGATTAGCAGATTTAATGGACTTCTTACACCGTAAAAACTTTAGGGATTACCCTAGAAATAAACTTACGGCGAAGCTCAAAAATATGGGAGGCGAAGCGCACTTCTTCAATATAAAAGGGAAAGGCGTAAACGTCTGGCATATACCTGAGTTCCAAACACAAACGGAATCTCATACGCTGCCAGAGTTTAACGACTCGCCGTTGTAATGCTAAAGTCAGATGCACAAATAATCCTTGGTCCTCCTGGAACAGGAAAGACTAGCACCTTACTTGGCTTGTTAGAGGAAGAACTAGATCGCGGCACTTGTCCAGAAGATATAGGCTTTTTTACGTTTACTAAACAGGCAGTGCAAGAGGGCAAAAGCCGAGCGATGTCTAGGTTTGGCATAACGAATAATCAGCTACCGTTTTTTAGAACATTGCATTCGCTTTGTTTTTTCCAATTAGGTCTATCGAAAGATAGCGTGATGAACGGCAGGGATTTTAACGATCTCAATCAAAAACTAAATTTACGGCTGACGGGGTCTATTAGTTCTGACGATGGACACGTCTCAGGTATATCGAAAGATGACCGGCTAATGTTCATAGAAAACTTAGCTCGTATGCGACAGATTAGTTTAGAAAGCCAATGGCACGACTCTGATGACGTTGTAGGTTGGTTTGAACTAGAGAGATTTGCTAACGGGTTACGATTGTTTAAAAACGATAGATTACTTATCGACTATACCGATATGTTGCAGTTGTTTTTAGATCGTGGTCGTGCTCCTAAATTAGATGTAATGTTCGTAGACGAAGCGCAAGATCTATCACCGTTACAGTGGGCGGTAGTTCGTAAGTTATGTGAATCAGCTGACCGTATTTATATTGCAGGGGACGATGACCAAGCTATCTATCGGTGGGCTGGTGCTGACGTAGATTACTTGATTCGTAATTCTAAAGATGCGATGGTTCTTAAACAGTCCTACAGAATCCCTAAATCTATCCACACTTTAGCCGAGCGTTGTATCGGACAAGTAGCCTCACGGGTACAAAAGACTTGGAACCCTAGAAAAGAAGCAGGCCATGTATCGTGGGAAAAGTCTTACGAATCTATAGATATGGAATCAGGAGACTGGTTAGTTTTAGCACGGACTAATTACTTACTAAACGGTATCGAAGAACACTGCCGGTCAGAAGGATGGTTTTATAAAACCAAAAACCGCAACTCAGTATCCGAAAAGAAAGTAAAAGCGGTGCGTGATTGGGAGACTTTACGCAAAGGCGGCGAGATACTGCTCGTAGATCTTATCAAAGTCTTAAATTATATGCGGGTCAGCGTACCTACCTCCCTAGAGAGAAACGACTTTGATAGTAATATCTCATT
>VMHT01028483.1_pt1 | contig 19900 bp, 27 predicted proteins | sample 4693611 | NCBI WGS metagenome assembly VMHT01 (sample SAMN12280063, study PRJNA550983) | marine metagenome | isolation source: seawater sampled from same location over 5 years 0.02-0.2 micron viral filtrate | place: USA: collected off the coast of southern California halfway between the port... ...
ACAACCGATACAAATTGGAATGCTTCAGCTGGTAATTATTTATTCTATGCAATAGCCGCAGACCCAGACACAACTACTCCAACTTTAGCAAAGAGTTTTAATGTAGATACTTATACAGGTAATGGAGCAACTCAACAAATAGGTTCTGTAAATACTTTATTTACTAAATATGCAGTTTTTAATGGTAGTAGTTCTTATATGACTATTCCAACGATAGGAAAAACAAGAACTCAATCTTTTTCGTTTTGGTTTAGAACTAACACAACCTCAACAAGTGCATTGTTAAGTAGCAACGGAGGTTCTTCATCAAATAAAGGTGTTCTTATTTTGTTTGAATCAGGAGGTAATGTTGGCAAAATTAGATTACAAACATCAGGGAGTACGGGGTCTGTAAATTTTGAAAGAACATCAGGAGCATACAATGATGGTCAATGGCATCATTTAGTTGCAGCTTATGACTGTACATCAGCAGGTGATAATACTTTTTTATATATTGATGGTTTATTAATTTTAGATTTTAATTCAAATCAATGGAGTTCAGGTACATCTACAAATGATGTACATATAGGGGCTAACAATACATCAGGAGCTGAATCTTTCAAGGGTCAAATAGATCAATTTAGAGTTTATAATGCTCTTTTAACTGCAAGTCAAGTAACAGAATTATATAATGAAACAGCTTCAACTGCTTCAACTTTAAACTACCCAACTGGAGCAGGGTGTTTAGCATTATACGAATTTAATGATGATGCAGATGATACAGGAAACAATTATGATGGTACTATTGCAAATGTAACTTATGACAGCTTTTTATTCAAACCTGATTTAGTTATAATAAAAAATAGAGATACAACTGATGGGTGGAGATGGTTTGATACTCAAAGAGGGGTTTTAAATAGATTAGAAAGTGACGCTACATCAGCAGCAGCAGATTTAGCAAATAGTTTAACTTCTTTTAATAATGCAGGGTTTACTGTTGAAAGTGAAGCTACTGTAAATACAAGTTCAGAAGATTATATTTCTATTTCTTTAAAAATGCTTGATAATAACAATAATGTACCTGTAGAAAATACCGTAGGAACTATTAAAAGTTTAACTTCTGTAAATGCAAATGCAGGTATGTCAATAACAAAATACACAGGAAACGGAACACAGAATGCTACTATTGGACACGGTTTGACATCAGCTCCTGATATGGTAGTAATCAAAAATTTAGAGCAAAACGATTCTTGGTTTGTTTCACATTCAGGTTTAGATTCAAATCAATTTGTAGAGTTTAATACCACAGCAGTAGCAGCAACAAATTCAGATTTAAATCATCAAAGGTTGAGTACTACATTTAAAACAACAAGTGCAAGTCCACACCATATGATTAATGCAAGTGGTGAAAAATATATTATGTATAGCTTTCATTCAATTTCAGGATTTTCAAAATTTGGCACTTATACTTGGACAGGAACAAATTATACATCAGGAGCTATGGTTTCAGATTTAGGATTTACTCCTGATTTTGTAATGATAAAAGGAAAAAACGAAGATTCAAATTTTAGTGTTTACGATAGCGAAAGGGGTGCAACGTCTGGAACAAATCAAAGATATAGATTAGCTCTTAATGATTTTGCAGCAGAAACAATAAGTGGCTATCAGGGAATTGGTTTTGACAATAATGGATTTAGTGCAATAGTTGGAGCTGATGGCAATACAACAGGAAGTGGTGGTTTAAATAAACAAAATGGAGTTTATATTTACTGGGCTATGAAAATAAATTAATGATGGAAGAAAGTTTTAAAATATATTCAGTTAATGGTTTTGCTTTATTAGTAAGTGCGTTAAATATTATTCCTGTACTACAAGCAATTTCGTTATTACTTGCGTGTATTTATACAATAATTCAAATAAAAAATAAACTATGAAATTACCAACAAACGGCGTTGCTAAAGATATAAGACATTATTCAGGTGCCTTATTAATATTCTTTTTTATTGTTGCTTTGGTTGTTGTTTTTATTCAGTATCCTGTTTTAGATTCTAATAAAGAGGTCGTAATGATGCTAATTGGAACCCTCTCAGCGTCTTTGGCTATGGTTATAAGCACTATAACAGGAAGTAAGCCCGACGATATTAATGCTTTAAAATCAGCAATTGAAAAAAAAGATTTAACAATTGACCATTTAACAAAATCAAAAGACGATTACGAAAATATTATTATTAATCTACAAAAAGAAATAATAAAAAACCAAGACGATATGTTTGATAAATTTTTGTTGAAATCAACTTTAAGTTTCGACGATAAAAATCAAAACTGTGACAAAGAGGACTGTAATAATAATAATTAGTTTATTTTTTAGCTGTAAAAGTTTTAAAATTGTTACGCATAAAAAACCAATGTCAAATTCAGAATTGACAAATTATATAAGACTTATACAACATAAAAGGAAAATAAGTTTACAAAATTATTTATATATATATAATACACAAAGTAACTTTGACAGGCTTAGGAATCTTATTATTAATAATACTCATGTCGGTTATAATCCGAATTATAGAAACTTACAAAATTTTAACATTCCTAAAACGGGAACAACGGGCAATACTTTGACAACCCCAAACGTCCAACCTCTAATTTCAAACGGCAATATTAAAACAAAACAATAAATTTTAATTTGTATATTTGTATAATATTTAATAATTAATAATCTAAAAAATAAAATATGGCTACAACTGGCGTATTCTCAGGAACAAATTTAATCTTAAAAGTTGAGGGCGGTGCTTTAGGTCACACGACATCGTGTTCATTATCATTATCAAACGACTTGCCTGAGGCTACCTCAAAGGATTCGTCAGGATTTCAGGAGGTTATAGCGGGAGTTATAAGCGGAGAAATCTCTTTTGATGGACTTGTTAAATACGATGACTCAACAAACGCAATTCAATTGGCTGACTTTGTACTTGCAAGAACTCAAATAACTTGTATTTTTGGAACTGTCGTTTCAGGTGATGCGGTTTATACAGCTGAGGGCTTCCTTAGCAGCGTTGAAATGAGTGCCGAAATGGAATCTCCTGTTACTTATAGCGGGTCTATTACTTTGACGGGTGCAATCACAAAATCTACTAACTCATAACGTTAGATAAATTTTAAAATAATGGCAAACAAAAAACGAGGGTATTACACCCTAAAACTCGGTGGTAAAAATCGAACGCTCCATTTTTCAATGAATTTTTGGGCAAATTTTACCGACATTCTAAATGTGCCACTTGACAAAATTGGAGAAATTTTTGAGGGTGGCATATCTATTTCCGCAATTCGTGCATTGGTTTATTCAGGTTTATTGGCATATGACCAAGAGGAAAACAACGAGGTTGATTATAACGAATTTAAAGTTGGGGCATGGCTTGAAGATATTACCCAAATAGATTTGGAAAAAATGATTAATTCAATGACTGAATCTCGTATTTTAGGAAACGATTTAAACATGGGTATTGAAAGAAATCCAAAAAAAGTAGCTAATCCTGAGGGAAAGAAATCACCGACTCAGTAAGTTGGGACGATATTTTAGATTATTATATCGGACAGGTCGGGATATTACCCAACGAATTTTGGAGAAATACTTTTAAAGAAAATCAATTATTAGGAGAATCCCATACAATTAAAATAAATTTACAATGGGAGCAAACGAGATATTTATCGGCTATGATTTACAATGTCAATTGTACTAAAAAAAGTCAAATGATAAAGCCAATGTCCCTTTTCCCTTTGCCGCAAGATAAACTAATTAAAACAGGATTGCCAAAATCCACACGCAAACAATATGATATTTTTAAAGAATTGGCAGAAAATGCGGGGGTGAAATTCTAACCCCTTTTTTTTTAGTATTTTTGTACTATGGCAGACCAAAAATTAAATGTAATATTAGGCGTTGATTCAAGTAGATTTAACGCCAGTTTAGGTAAAGCACAAGGCAGACTCAAAGCCTTTGGCTCAAAATTAAAATCAGTAGGCTCAACCCTTTCAACTCGTTTATCGCTACCCTTAGCACTTGCAGGGGGTGCCGCTATAAAAATGGCGGTTGACTTTGATAAGTCAATGACTCAAATAAAAACTTTGGTTGGTATTGCAGGGGACGAAGTTGACGCAATGGGTTTAAAGGTTAAACAATTAGCATCGCAAACGGGGAAAAGTTCAACAGAGGCAGCCGAAGCGTTGTTCTTTATAACTTCGGCAGGTTTAAGGGGTGCCGAAGCTATGGAGGTTTTAGAACAGTCTTTAAAAGGCTCGGCGTTAGGTCTTGGAGAAACTAAGGTTGTCGCAGACTTAGCAACCTCAGCCATGAACGCTTACGGGTCAGATGTTTTAAGTGCATCAAATGCAACCGATGTGTTAACTTCGTCGGTTCGAGAGGGGAAACTTTCAGCTGATTCCTTAGCGGGTGCAATGGGTATGGTTTTACCAATTGCCTCAAGTTTAGGAGTTTCCTTTAACGAAGTAGGTGCAACCTTTGCGGCGATGTCAAGAACGGGAACCGAGGCGGCAGTTGCATCAACTCAATTAAAAGGTATTTTATTAGCTTTATTAAAACCAAGTAAACAAGCAAGAGAAACTTTAAACGGCTTTGGATTGTCCGCTGAGGGGTTAAGAAAGCAAATTCGTGACGAGGGTCTTTTATCTACTTTAAAAACATTAACAACGGCGTTTGGCGATAATGAGGAGGCTCAAGCATTAGTGTTTAATAATTCAAAGGCTTTGTTAGGGGTCATGGATTTACTCGGAAAAAATCTTGGGTCAACTGAAAAAATATTTCATAATCTAAATAATTCTACGGGTATAACCGCAGAGGCTTTTAAAGAACTTGAACAATCCGCATCGTTTCAATTACAAAAATCTTTAGAAAGTTTAAAATTATTATTTGTCGAGGTTGGTTCTGTTTTGTTGTCGGCTTTTTTACCCGCAATTAAATCAATTGGAAAAGCAATTCAAACATTAGCAACTGGTTTCAATAAATTATCACCACAAATGAAATCATTTGGAGTAACAATTGGAATTGTTGTTGCTGCATTACCTCTTTTATTATCATTGGCTGGTTCTTTAGTGTCTGTTTTGGGTGCTATTTTATCGCCTGTTGGATTAGTGGTTGCAGGTCTTTCGGCTATTGCTTACGTTATATATAATGAATGGAGTTCTATTAAAACTATTCTTGTAAATATTACAAATTATTTTATTGATTTATATAATGAGTCTTTTGCATTTAGGTTAATTATTGAGGGATTAGCGGGTATTTTCAAAGCCATGTTTACAATTGCAAGTTCGGCGTTTAACTCATTATGGAATATTATTCAAGGTTTTACTAAAAATATTATTGAAGGCTTTAAAAATATTGGTAAAGTAATTAAAGGGGTTTTCACATTAGACGCTGATTTAATTCAAGAAGGTCTCACGGGTATTAAAGATGCTGTTTTTGAAAATTTGCAACAAATAGGAACTGAGGGTTTAAAGCATGTGCAAAATTCAATGTCAGCACTTGGCACCGAATTGCCAAAGGCTTTTGAAAAAGCATATAAAAAAGACCCAATTTCAAAAATCACTGAGGACGATATTGACAATTTAACAAATAATTTAAAAGGTAAACTCTCAGGGATTGCGGGAATGTTTTCAACGTCTATTGGTGGCGGTGGTGGTGGAGGAGAAATCACAAATCAATCAAGAGGTGTACAAAAAACACAAGAAATAAAAGCAGGAGACACATCGCCATTAAGTGGTTTGTCCGAAAAAACTAAAGAATTATCTGTTCAGGGTGAATTGTACAAATCTAAGGCTCAAGAATTTGTTAACTCAGCTGCTAATATTATACAAGAGGGGACCGTTAATACTTTATCCAATATGGCAGCAGGTATTGGAGAAATGCTTTCAGGTGCGGGTGGTGGTATGGGAGATTTTAGCACAATGCTAATGTCGGGAATTGCTGATATGGCGATTAAACTTGGAAAATTAGCGATTGCAACTGGTATATCAATTAAGGCAATAAAAGAAGCGTTAGCAAAACTACACCCAGCCGTTGCAATTGTAGCGGGAATCGCACTTGTTGCCTTAGGCTCAGCGGTAAAAGGACAAATGAAATCTATGAGTGGAGGTGGAGGCGGTGGCGGAGGTGTTCCAGCCTTTGCAAATGGTGGAATTGTATCAGGTCCAACGCTTGGACTCATGGGCGAATATTCGGGAGCAAAGTCAAATCCCGAAGTTATTGCACCGCTAAACAAATTAGAGGGAATGATTGGTCAAAAACAAACGAATGTCAATGTTGGCGGGAATTTTAGAATACAAGGTCAGGACTTAGTTTTGGCATTACAAAAAGCGGATAAGCAACGAAACAGGATTATATAATGGCATATGGTATTAAATTTGAACTTTTTTTCACTGATAGAAACAGCCGAAAATTAAAGGTTGAAATCTTACAAAAGGATTTTGTCGCTTCGGGTGTTAAATGGGAGGATATATCAACAAATTTTGAAGCAACTGAAAATTTATGGAATGACCAAACTTCCTCGATTACTCCGTTAATAGGAACCCAGCAACCCGTAATAATTGAATGGGACGGGGACGATGACATTTATTCGCCAATTATTGGTTCTCGTTGTATTTTAAACCTTTTTGTTACAAATCAAACATATTATGACGATTTTTATAATGCTGACGAGAGAGAGTATAAAGTTAAAGTTTTATATTATACGCCTACGGGTAACAACTGGGAGGACGAGGAACCACAATGGGAGCAATTTGATGCAAATTATGAGGCAGGTTTCGGTGAAGATTTATTTTATCAACCAATGTGGGAGGGCTTTTTAGTTGTTGACAGATTCCAAGAGCAGATTTTGTCAAAACCTTTTCCAATTAAACTCGAAGCAATTGACGGCTTAGGTACTTTAGAGGGCTTTGACGCACCTTTTGACCCTCAAGACACTAATGTAAACCAAAATCTTTTTTATTCTTTAAAAGAAATATTAAAATTGACAGGACACGAACACCCGATTTATATCGCTAATGATACCCGTAAAGTTGGCGGGGCTACAAACGACACGATTTTTCATGATATTGAGGTCAATAAATATGGATTAATGTCTAAAAATTTAACCTTTAGAAACGCTAAAGAAGTTTTGGAGACAATTTTAAAGGCGACAAATTCAAGAATTTATCAATCTTTTGCCCGTTGGTATGTGGTAAATAATTCGTCTTTGATAGACAATAGAGTTAATCAATTATCATTGGCACCAGTTGGTGACGATACAGCAATTGAACCCGCTATCCCAACAGACCCGACAGAGGTCGTTTTAGTTCCTGTTGTACAAATAGAACATTCGGGAGGTACGGGTGACACTGCCAGTGTTCAAGAGGGAACAGCTTTCTTTTTTAATGTACAAAACTCAGGGGGTCCAATAGAATCGTTTACATGGACTTTGCCAGACGGGTCAACTCAAAGCGGAACGGGTGCAAATCCAACTTTGACATTTGTATCAACTAACGCAATGAATGACCAAACAGTAAAATTTCAAGGATTTAATTCAGCAGGTGATTCAAACATTGACATTGTAACGTTAGCCGTTACAACACCACAAACACCGACAGACCCGACAGATGTTGGAGGATTATTTACTTTTAACGTTAACCAAGATAATTTAACAAATTCAACCGCTTCACCTCAAAGCGTTTCAGTCTCTTATGCTGCCAGTGAAGTTGGTGACGCTTATGAAGTTAATATTGGAGTTATTCCAAATCCAGCTTATAATTTTGGGTCGATAAATGATATTTCAGTCACAGGCGTTTCAGGAACTGTGACTAAAACTATGGGCGTAAGTAATGGCGTAAATCAAATAAGTATTTCAATTTCTGGAACTTTGCCGAGTGGGGGGAAAACTGAAACTATAATTATAACAGGTGGAATTCCTGACCCTACTTTTTACAATGTAAATTTGACATTTGATAATAATACAACAAACACTGATTTATATTTAAACGATTCGCCGTCTCCTTATAATTTAGCAACTGACCCGACTTTGGTTTTAAGACTACCAAACGGAGACAATTTTACACAAAAATTAAGGTTTGTCGCAAAAAGTGGATTTATATTTTCGTTTGTCAATAATATTCAAACAGAATTTACAAGCGGTCAAGATGTTATTAGTACAATTGATTTAATCGGACCGACAGTTTCATTGTCAGGACAACAAGAGATTGTTATAATTGTAACGCCAATAAACACCAGTCAAAAAGTATTTACCGCAGACGCAACAATTACAGATACTTTGACACTAAGTGGAGGACCTATTGCGGTCACAGCCGCCACAACTTTGAGCGTCACAACACCTTTTTCAGCGGCTAACGCACAAATTCCTATCGGTTCGGGTGGTGCTGGTTATATAACATTAACTCAAATCATGGGAATTGGTAGTGGAGGTAATTTGGCGAACGGTTGGCTTTGTTTATCAATAAGGAGAATGAGTAGCGGCGGTGTAATGGAACCCGTATTTCGACCAACAGTTAATTTTATAGACTTAGGAAAAAGAAGTGAATTGCCTTATACGGGGAGGCATCATGAATATGCTTTTGATGGAAGTTTTGACTCTCGATTTACGCAGTTACATTTTCCCAGTATTTTATCAGCACAAGTTTATCAAATTTATATTTATGCTTACAATCCAGCGACTTTTACAATAACTTTTAATAATAGTTTTCCTTATTACGGGTCACTTGGATACTTTAGTATAAGACAACAAGGCAGCGGATTTAATTAAAACATAAAATTATGGGGTCAATACAATCATCACAATCAAATTTATTACAAGGAAACACCGAACAAATATCATATAAAGTATTTAGTTCAGAGGGTGTATATTTAAGAACAGAAGATAATAATATTTTAATAAAAGCACCAAAGGAATTAAAACCTTTAAATGGTGATTTGGTTATTGAAAGGGAAAGACCACTTAAAAAAGCGGTATTTGTTACCGATTTAAAAGGTGTGTTTTTTAAAAATCAAAATGCTAATTTTATAAATGGCGATGCAAAATATACAATTCAAACACCAAACACAGGAAAAACAAGTGACGTAAGAAGTGACGCAAATGAAACCGTTGACGCATTAACAGGCGGGAAATACTTTTTTTCAAATGATAACGTTGCACATGGCGGAGGCAATAACGTTGCAATGATTGCAATTAACGCCCAAACAAATACAATAAGCCAAAGCAAACCTTTACAGGTTGGGTTTAATTATCATATAAAAACGACAGACGATACAGACTCATATGAGTTAAGTATTAAGGCATTTTTGGAGGAAAGTTATTCGGGAACGCCATTAAAAGAATATAATTTTGACAGTGAAGAATGGGTTAATTATACAGGCTCATCAACTTCTCAATCAAAAAAAATAATTAAAACCTCAACCGTAAACAACTGGGGGAAAATAACACAAAACATAAAGCAATATACATCGGCGTCTGTAACAACTGACGTTTTTATGAATATAACTATAAACAGAGTTAAATCAGTTGGCGGTGGAATTGAGGGTTATGAGGCAATTTATATTGACAATTTTTATATTGGCGAAACTAACGACGTTGTAAATGATAAATTAATTAGTCGTAGAAAACAAATTCCTGTAAATGGAACTTATTCAGGTGAACAAAAGAATGAGAAAAATACAATTTCAAACGTTGCTAAAACAACGGATTATTTTATTGGAAAATACGACGGTACTTTTAAAAGGTTGAGAGACTCAACGGCAAAGTCAATGGAGCAAATTGTAACCGCTGAAATGATAAATGATTATAGAATTTATTTAAGTCGCTACCAAGGGACCTTTCAAAATATATCAATTGACCATATTGGTCTCCATAATAAGGTCCATATTGATTTTGGCGGTGAAACATATCAGGACCCCGTTTCGTGTTATATTGACTCTATGAAATACGATGTAAAGGCGGCGGAGTATGACATGACTTTGCATATGCCAAACCAAGACAACGACGTTTCAACTACTTACGTAAACATATTTGACTAACAATTTTAATATTAAAATTTAAACGATAGCTTTTTGTTTGCTGCCCTCTACCAACCATTTATTGGTGTAGGGGGTTTTTAAATAATATAAAATATTTTTTTGGTTATATAAAATATTCTTTATATATTAGCATTATAAAACAATAATAATTAAAAAAACAATTATGAAAAATAATTATATAATAGAAATTAAATTAAATAAAAATGGAACAAGCTATAGAGCCTTTTGTAATCCATTAAATATAAATTACATAATACACAATCACGATTTAGATAGTTTTATAAAAAAATGGAATGACAAAGGCATAATGGTAAATTTAAAAAACATACTAAAAATACATTTATCAAACAAAAAACAATAATAAAAACGGGGGTGTAAAAACCCCCTTTAAAAACTATAATAATGGCAAAACTTAGTAAAATTATTAATTTCCTTAATGACATTGATAACGAAATTAACGAGGAAGTTTATAACAGAGAGGAACAAGCTGACAATAAAATTGACCTTTCCCCATCTTGGGAAGAGAGCGACAAAGGAATGGATTATATTTATAAAACAGAGGCTTTGAATGAGTTGAGAGAAAAAATCTTTGAAGTGATTGAACAGGCTGAGAAGATTAAAAATAAAGATTACTATTAAATAAAACAATAAAACTATGGCAATAAAAATTGATAAAGACGAGCAAAACATTATTTACTGGACACTTGTTGAAAAAATAAAAAAAGAATGTAATATTAAAAGACTGTCTCAGATTTCTGTTGGACAAGCTATTGCATACAAAAACGAACTGGAAATAATTAAAAGATTTAAGCCAGTATATAATAAATTAATAAATAACATACATGAATTTTAAATTACGATTAGAATCTGAATTAAGGAGACTTAATTTAACAAAACGAGAAGTTTTTGAACATTTAAAAATGACACGCCCAACGTTTGATTCACGAATAAAAAATCCAAATACATTTTCAGTTGGGGAAATAAAAAAACTTAATCAATTAAAAATAAATTTAAACTATTAAATCAAAACAATTAAAAAATGAATCTACAAGAAAAACTAACACAAATACAAACTGAATTTTATTGTCCTAAAAACAGACATAATAAATTTGGTAATTATAATTATCGCAGTGCCGAAGATATTCAAGAGGCTCTAAAACCATTTTGTAAAAAATATAATGTAAATTTTAAAACAAAAGAAAGTAGTGTTAAAGATGTTTGCGGAGTTTTAACTTTTAAATCTAAAGTTATAATAAAATGCAATGAATCAAATGAGCAAGACCATGCAACCGCACAAATTGGAGTGGACTTAAATCAAAAAGGTATGGCAATGCCTCAAAAGTTTGGTGCCGCTTCAAGTTATGCGAAAAAATATGCTTACGGTAATTTGTTATTAATTGACGACACTGCGGACAACGACGAGTTGTCAAAAAATGATAAACCAAAAAAATGGTTAACCGAGGAGCAACTCAACGCAACCCTTAGCGGAACAAAAAAACAAGCGGTTAAAGTACTCGCCGACTATATGATAAAAAAAGAGTACAAAACTAAAATTAATAATAAATTTAATATATAATTATGGAAAACACAGAGAAAAAAGAGAATTCAAACAGACCAAAAGGCATAAAAACGTTTAAAAAAAGAGATAATGCTCCCGACTTTGTGCTTGGTGATTTGATTTTAACACCAAAGGAATTTTTTAAATGGTGTGCGGAAAAAAAGGAACATCTGACCGAATACACAGACAAAGACAACGTAACCCATAAACAATTAAAATTTCAAATAAAAAATGGAGATTATGGAATTTACTTCGAATTAAATACTTGGAAATCAGATCAAAATCAAAATAAAACTGGGTCTTTTTCAACTCCAGTTGATAATGAGGAGGACGATTTACCGTTTTAAAATAATAATTAAAGGGGGTGATTTATTTAACATTCTCACCTGTTATTTATTTCATTCCCTTTTTAAATATAAAATTATGGCAAACAAAAACACACTAAAAAAAACAATTGATAAAATAACACAGGACGAACTCGATTTTTTAGTATATCAAAACGAGGCGTTTCAAAAGGCACTTGCATTAAAACATAATTTAATTACAATTTTAGAGGGTCAAGTTGAGGCTCTACAAAAAACTAATTATGAAATGAAATGTTTTTTAGGCTGGGATAAACATCACGAGGCATGAATAAAAATATAACAATTAAAGATGAAACAAACGAAACGTATCATAAAAATGATATAATTTCGGCGAGTGGTTTAAAAAAAATCTACGAATTAAAAGGAGACATAAAACAATTTATTGAACTAAAACAAATACCATATGAATCAAATAATAATTTTATTATCGGCAGTGCTGTTCACACTTTATGCTTGGAGGGTCGTTCCCAATTTGATAAAGAATATTTATCAATTACGCAAAAAATTGACGGGCGAACTAAAGAGGGTAAACAGGCAATGCAAAACTATAAAAAAATGGGTGGCGAAAGACACATTTTCACATATGCAGAACACCGACTAATCGAAAATATTTATACAAATTACAGGTCAAACAAATTAGCGGTTGACTATTGCACTGGAGACGTTGAAATATCTCATTATACAAATTTTAACAATATAAATGTTAAGGTACGCCCCGACTGTAAAAATGAAAAAAAACAATTTATATCAGATATAAAAACAAGTAAGTCGGCAATTGATGCAGATATACAAAAAGAAATTAAATGGAGGCATTACGATTTACAAGCCACATTTTATTGCGATGTTTTAGGTTTTCCGCCTGAGAATTTTAGATTTATTTTTATGCAAAAGTCGGCTCCTTATTTTATTGAAATTGTAGGGCTAACAGATGAGACAATTGAAAGGGGACGTAATAAATATAATGCAGCTTTACAACAATGGGGTAAATATTTAGAAACAAAAGAATTCCCAAAGTCATGGAATTACGACGAATTATCAAAATGTAAAAGATTTTAAAATGTTAGATCTTATAAAAAAAATTGTTGAAAATCATTATCAGATTAAAGATATATCAATTAGAAATCGAAAGGAAAAATTTGTTGAGGCTCGTGCTATTTATGGCATAGTAGCGAGACAAAATACTGATTTTGGGTACTGCCAAATAGGTAAAAAAATAAAAAGAGACCATTCAACTATTTTGCATTATAATAAAAAAATATACGACTCATGGATTAGTTTTCCAAAATTAAATATTAGAAAACTTCAAACAATTAAAATAATTTATAATAATTTTATAGAACAAAACAGTCAAGAAGCTAAATTTTATAACATAGCTATTGACGATAAAAGTTCTAATGAAAAACAACCCCTATCAAAAATATTTAGGAAAAGAAGATATTCTCCAAAATAGCGTAATGAATTATATAAAACTTAAATATCCTAATGTCCTTGCAATTCATGTTCCAAATGAGGGCAAAAGAACGCCATTTGAGAGATATAAGTTTAAATTTTTAGGAGGCGTTTCAGGAATACCCGATTTGTTAATATTTGCACAAAATAAAAAATACAGCGGTTTAGCGATTGAATTAAAGGTTGGTTATAATAAACCCACAGAAAACCAACAAAGTTGCTTAAAACGTCTTAAAAACGCAAATTGGGAGGCTTTATGGTCAAATAACTTTGACGATACACAAAAAATAATTGATAATTACTTCACGAATATTGACAATGTATAGAAAATATCGAAATGTTTACTGGAACGACCAGCGTCAACGGATAAGATGGACAACTAACACAACTTTTGAGAATTATCATAATTATGAATATATCGGAGCAATGACAAGGGCTGAATTTGATTTATTACTTGAGGTGTTAGTTGAGTTTTTTGGAGACGATGAGATTACAATGGAGCAATTCAATAGAGTATTTAATGATTTAAGGACTTTTTTTAATAAAGTTAAAGGTCTTTTGGAAGAGGAATAAAAGAATATAAGCAAACAATGAATAAAAGCTATTATGCTATAATACCCGCAAATGTCAGGTATAATGATAATTTGACCCCTAACGCTAAATTATTATATGGCGAAATTACCGCCTTATGTAATGAAAAAGGTTTTTGTTGGGCATCGAATAGTTATTTTTCTAATCTTTATAATGTCGAAAAAGGCACGATTAGTCGATGGATTTCTCAGCTTGAAAAAAACGAACATATCTCAACAAAATTTATATATAAAAAAGACAGTAAAGAAATTGAGAAACGTATAATTAAAATTCACAATACCTATAAGATAAAATCAAAGGGGGGTATAAACAAAATTGTTAAGGATAATATATATAGTACTATTAATAATAATACAATTAATAATAGTCTAACATCGAAAAACGTAAAATCTGAGAACGATTTTCCGCCTTTAATTTTGGATTCTTATAATCATATTGTTGAATTATTTCCAAAACAAACCCGACCAAAAACAAAAAAAGAAAAATTAAAATGGTTGTCTGAATTAGATAAATTACAAAGATTAGACGGTTACAATCCAAGACAAATATATATTATATGCTTAAAGGTAAGGAACGACAATTTTTGGTCACAAAATTTTTTATCAATTACCAAACTCAGGCAAAAAAATAAAGACGGTATAAAATATATACAGTCATTTGAGTATAAATTCGCCAAAGATTTAAAACATTTAAAATTATGAATAAACAAGTTGCAAAAGAATTAAACGAATTTGTTAATACTGTTAAAAATAGATATTCAAGAACGGACAGGGAGGGCAATTATCAAAATGAAACATTTAAAATAAAAGAGGTTATTCCAACTTCTGACCACACCGCAACGGTAATATTTGAAAAAGATTCTAATAAATTAGCTTGTTTTTTCTTTTATTATATAAATTTAGGAATGTCAAAAGGCTGGAAGTATTTTATTCCTACAGATAGTCATATTACAGGAATGAGGGCTTTTGAATACTATAAATTACAAACTGAAAGGTTTAATTATAAACATAATTTTTAAATATATGAATTATAGAAAAAAATATCAAGATGAATATTTTTCAAAAACTGGTAAATTAATGCCGAAAGAATATGAAGTTCACCATATTGATGCAAACAGAGAGAATAATATTTATGATAATTTAATTGGTTTACCTAAGCAATTGCATAAAATACTACATTCACGAATTGGATTAATTCCTAAAATACCATTAGAAAATTTGATTGAATTATATGAAAAAACAAATAAAAATTTTACAAACGAAGCTTTAGTTTATTGGATTAAAAAAAGGCTTGAACTTGTGGGATTAAGTAATGAAATACAGAAAAAAAATACAAAATTAATAGCAAAAAGGAGAATGAAATTTTATCAAATTCATTTACAAAATAGAAAATTTAAAGAATAATTAAACAAACAAAACAAAAATGCTAAAACAATTAGAGACTATAAATATTAATGACTTTTTTGCCATAGGTATTGAACTGAAAAGAAAATCAGGAAACGAAAAAACAAAATGTCCAAAATGTAAGGACCAAAGAAAAAATAAACATGACAACCCCCTTAGTGTAAATATCGACAAAGGTTTATATAATTGTCACAATTGCGGTTGGTCGGGCAATGTTAAACTTAAGCAAAAAAAAACTTACTATTTACCAGTTGAACAAAAGTCAGAATTATCGGACCGAACGATTTCGTGGTTTAATAAAAGAGGTATAACAGAGGCAACTCTTAACAATTGGAAAATTGGAGAATCTGTCGAATACTTTCCTCAAGTAGATAAAAAACGAAAGGCAATTAATTTTAAATATTTTAAAGAAAATAAACTAATTAATATTAAATACAGAGACGGTGAAAAGAATTTTAAAATGATTTCTAATGCTGAACTTATATTCTACGGCTTAGATAATATTAAAGAGATGGACGAAATTTATATTGTTGAGGGTGAGATGGACGCTTTAAGTTTACATGAGTCGGGAATATATTCTGTTTGTTCCGTTCCAAACGGTGCATCAAAAGGAAATCAAAGACTTGACTATTTAGATAATTGTTTTACTTACTTTGAAAATAAAACAAAAATTATTCTTTGTACTGATAACGATGAGGCGGGTTTATTATTAAGAAACGAACTTGCAAGGCGGTTCGGACATTATAAATGTAAATATGTAGAATTTGGCGAATATAAAGACGCTAATGAGGTTTTAATAAAAAAAGGTAGTGAGACCCTCAGAAATATTTTAAAAGAAGCAAAAGACTTTCCACTTGAGGGAATTTTAAATATTCATGATATTTGGCAAAACGTTTTAAATTACAATGAACATGGAATTAAAAATTATAATATAGCACTTGGCGATTCTAATGAGTTTTTTAATGTTTGTTTAGGGGAATGGTCTGTTATTACAGGAATACCAAACGCAGGAAAATCAGACGTTGTTGACCAAATATGTTGCAATTTAGCGTTAAAACACGATTTTAGAATTGGAATGTTTGCCCCTGAGTCATTCCCATATGAGGGACATATTAAAAGAATTGCAAATAAGTTAAATGAAAAAAATTGTAATACTGAAATATTAAATAATTCAAAGGCATTTATTGAGGACCATTTTTATTTTGTTAAAATAGACTTAGAAAACTTAACACTTAAAAACATATTGAAACAATTTAAAGACTTAGTATTTCAAAAGGGAATTAATATTGTTGTAATTGACCCTTATAATATGTTAGACCATTCGGCACAAAGGGACCATTCTTATGTTGGAAAAATATTATCTGAAATAACGCAATTCTGTCAGCAAACAAACACACATTTATTTTTAGTTGCTCACCCTCGTAAAATGGACATTGAAAATAATAAATATAGGATACCAACGCCTTATGATATTTCAGGGTCCAGCGACTTTTTTAATAAAGCATATAATTGTTTGACTGTTTATAGAAATATTGGTCAGCCTTGTGAGTTTGGCTCTGACACCGTTTCAATATATGTACAAAAGGTTAAACGTAAAGAAAACGGTAAACAAGGCGATTTCATGATTGCCCCCGACTTTAAAAATGGCGGTTGCTATAAATGGCTTAATAAAGAAAAACAAAGGTTTGAAGTGATAAAAGATTCAGTTCCTTTTTAATATGATAACAAATTGCATAATTTTATTTTATACCTTTACAATAAATTTTCAAATGTTTGAAATTCGTTTTTTTCCTGTTTATGGTTTTGCTTTAGGAGTAAACTACTGGGACTCTGCAATGGACGACAATTATGATAATAGTATTGAAACAACTCACATGATACAAGTTTTTTTAACACTATTCGGTATTTCAATTATTTGGTATAAAGATATTTAAAACAGTTATGGCATACGACCCAAAAGAACTTGAACAAAAGGCTTTAAAAGCTATTAAAACTCATAAACTAATGTTTATTGAGCATTTAGTTGCTTATTTACCATGTTCAAAGAGTACATTTTATGATTTTAAATTGCACGATTTGGACACTATAAAAAAAGCAATTGAACAAATGAGAATATCACGCAAAACAAAAATGCTATCTAATTGGATTGATTCCGAAACGCCATCTTTGCAAATAGCTGCAATGAAAATGATAAGCGAGGAGCATGAGGCTCACCGATTAAATGGTTCCCGTCAAGAGATAAAACATAAAGGCGGAGTTAAATCAACTCTAATCAAATGGAAACCAGCGGAAGACAAGAAGTAACGCAATACTTAAATAAACAGTTTTACCAAATACATGAATCAAAGGCTCGCTTTATAGTACAACAAGGTGGCACAAGATCAGGAAAAACTTGGGCGTGTTGTCAATATATAGCCTTTTTACTTACTGATTCAACAAAGCCCTTAGTCATATCAATAATAAGAAAAACACTTCCAGCACTTAAAGGGTCAGTTCAAAGAGACTTTATTCATATACTTCAAGAGACAGGCATATACTGGGACGGTGTACATAACAAAGCCGAAAATACATTTAAATATTATGACGGTGATAATAACGTTGAGCATTTGGTTGAGATGCTGTCAGTTGATGAGCCGCAAAAAATACGTGGTAGGAAAAGAAATATAGCTTTACTTGAGGAGACTAATGAATTATTACTTGAGGACTTTCGTCAAATAAACATGAGAACAACTGATTTTATAATTATGACATTTAATCCAAGCGACCCCGTTCATTGGATATACGACGAAGTAATTCCACGCAATGATTGTGATTTGTTTATTACAACTTACAAAGATAATAAACACCTAAGCCCTGAGTTAATTAAAGAGATCGAACGCATGAGGGAACGGGACGTTGATTATTGGCGTGTATATGGTCAAGGTCAAAGGGCTGTTTTGTCAAGACGGCAAATATATAATAACTGGAAGTTTATTGATTATAAAGATTTTCCTAACGCTGACTATGTTTATTTGGGACTTGACTTTGGTTTTTCAAATGACCCTTTAGCAATTTGTGAAGTTCGAAAGGTAGGCGATAAATTATATGTTCATGAAATATGTTATAAAAAGGGAATGACTAATCAAGATACAGCAAATTTTTTAATTGATAATGGTTATAATGATACTTTAGTTTATTGCGATTCAGCTGAGCCAAAAAGTATTGAGGAGTTAAAACGATTAAATATATATGCAAAGGGTGCCATAAAAGGACAAGGGTCAATCAATGCGGGAATAAGTTTAATAAAAGAATTTGACATTTATTTATCTAATGAATCAAAGAACTTTATAAAAGAATATCATTCTTATTACTGGCATGAATTAAAAGACGGGACCATTATAAACAAACCACTTGACTGTTTCAATCATTTACAGGATAGTCTCCGTTATGTCGTTTATAGCGTATATTCTAAACGGAATGATTTCTTTGTAATATAATTCTTACTTTTGTATAATAAAATTCTTTTAAATAAATGGCATCACTTTTAGAACGCTTTCGAAAACTTGTTACAAAAAACAATCAAAGCACAAACATCGATTATAATAAAGCAATTTATAATTATTTAGGCAATACGTTTGTTAGTTCTCAAGAAAACGACGACAGCTATATTAATAAGGGCTATCGTTTTAATTCAACCATTTATTCGATTGTTAATTTAATAACAAAATCAGCAACAACAATTCCATTTCAAGTTTATGAGATACAAAACGCAAATGATTTAAAAAGATATAAGTCATTAACTAATGGCGATTTTAACACAACAACCTTGCACAACGCTAAAATATTACAAAAGAAATCTTTAATTGAATTAGAAAACACCGAATTACATGAGTTATTAGACAGACCAAACCCCGCTCAATCATTCAATACTTTTATAAGTGAAATACTTGCCTTTGGTTTGTTAACTGGCAATCGTTATATCTACGGCATTGGTCCCGACACTGGTATTAATCAAAATAAATATAAAGAACTTTACGTTTTACCGTCTCAAGTTATGCAAATAGAGTCAGGCGGTATAATGGACCCAGTTCGAGAATATTCACTTGAATACAACGGGAATTTTAAAATACCAGCTGAACAAATACTTCACATAAAAGACTTTAATCCTTATTACGATGGAACGGGTTCTCATTTATATGGAATGTCTCCACTTAAAGCGGGACTCAGAACAATGGACGCAAATAACGAGGCATTAACAACTGGTCTTAAATATTTACAAAATCAAACCGCAAGGGGTGTATTAATGTCAGACGAGGGAGATTTAAACGAAGTACAGGCAAGACAATTAAAAGATAAATTCAAACAACAATAACAAGGATCTAAAAATGCGGGTGATGTTGTTATAACGCCGAAAAAATTATCATGGATTAATTTTGGATTAAATGCCAGTGATTTATCATTAATAGAACAATATAACGCAAGTATCAAAGACCTTTGTAATATTTAC
>VMHT01189172.1_pt1 | contig 19900 bp, 25 predicted proteins | sample 4693611 | NCBI WGS metagenome assembly VMHT01 (sample SAMN12280063, study PRJNA550983) | marine metagenome | isolation source: seawater sampled from same location over 5 years 0.02-0.2 micron viral filtrate | place: USA: collected off the coast of southern California halfway between the port... ...
AACGGATAGAGACTTGACCAGAAAGCGTAATCGCCTCCGCATTGGCCAGTTTATAGTACCTAAAATACTGATTACCGATAGCACCATAAGCAGAGTTGAGTGAGATCTTCTTAGCCATTTGGATATTGTTGCACCGGGCAATCTCTTTCTCCAGTGCCTTAGTAGGTGTCTTCTCATATTCTTGCTTTGCCTGAAGCATTCGCTTCTTAAAGATTACACGATCTCCATACATCTTCTCCATAAGTTCTGGTAGAAACCCACGGACATCTTTACGGAACATTGCACCATTGGCACATACCGCATTATCTTTATACAACTCAAAGTTTATCTCTTCATCAAGGATTCGGTCAACCGTAGCCGTGGGATGACGTTCTTCCAGTAAGGTTTCTGGGGAGATATTGTACTGCATGATAAGATGAGGGTAGAGAGAGTTAAGGTCAAAAGACACAACCCAATCATACTTTCCCGGAATCGGTTCCTTGACATAAGCACCTGCGTACTTTTCGTTTTTCTGGGACTTGTTCTTGGGGGGAATAACAATATTCCTCTTCTTCAAATAGTTATAAATTATCGTATCCCACATACGAACCTGATAGAATACATCTGCATAATTGACTTTAGCATCATATGCCATGGTCAAAGCAAGTTCAATCAGTTTCATCTTATCTTCCAGTCGGTCAACAAGTTCTACGTCAACAATATTGTATTCAATATACTTTTGCCAACCGTGAGTATAGAAGTCTTTGAAGGTTTCAAACTCACTGTGGTCAAGTTTCTTTTGACCAAGTTCAACCTGAGCTATGTAGTCCAGGCGATATGATTCTTGTGCCTTATATGTAAATTTCTTATACAAATCAAGATAGTCAAGTTGAGTCACACCACCCACGTCAAACATAGTTTGCTTTCTACCCTTGACAAAGATCTCACTCTCTGTGACCAGACCCCAGGGCGAGAAACGCTTCATCAGTTTCTCACCAAGCACTCTGTTGAGACGCTTACAAATGTATGGGATATCATACAGTTGACAGTTCCACCCTGTGATCACATCAGGCACGTCTTGCATCCAATAGTTGATGAAGTCACTCAACAACTGATGTTCGCTGGGACAGTGGCGATAAGTGACGTTCTTCTGCTTATTCACAAAGGGTTTTACACCCCAAGTCACAATCTCCTTGGTGTTGTAGTCCTGAATTGTAATCGCAAGAATCTCTTCCGACGCGGACTCTACATCAGGGAATCCGTGTTCAGATGCTGTCTCAATATCAATGGTTACTAGTTTGATCTGATTAATGTCAAACTTAATCTCATCTTGAGGATACTTCTCTGAAATATACTGATAGATATAACGATCATTTCCATAGATGGGAAATCCATCTACGTCATCATATTTCTTGTAAAACTCCCGACAATCACGCACACTGCCGGGATGAATTTCTTCTACTACTTCTCCATTTAATGTCCGATACTTTGTATTCTTCTTTGACTTTACAAATAAGGTAGGGAAGAACTCATCTCTGTGCTCATACCTTTTACCATTATCAACACCACGAACCAGAAACTGATTCCCAATCAACTGAACATTAGTGTAGAAACGCATTACTTAGTGAGTTCTTCGTACTTTTCAACTAGGGTGGGCATGGGTTCTGTAAGAGTAATAATCTTTTCAGAACTAATCATAAATTCGTCTTGACGAGATACATTTAATAACCAGGGTTCTAATGTTCCGTCATCCTTTAACAAGAAAGGATTGGTCATTTTACAATCGGGTTCTCCGATGTCTGCCCCTACTTCATCAATCTGAGTTATCAGAATCTGACCCGTCGTCAGTAGTAGTGCTTTGATTGTTTTCGGTTCCTTCTTTTCGTTCGCCATAAGTCAAGACATCCTCAATGTACATTTGGGTTAGTTTAGGAATAGGTTCCACCATGGTCACTAACCAATCAGATGGAACAGGAATATTTACCTCAGCAGAAAGAGGCATCCAAGGGAACAAGGAAACTTCAAATCCTGCTCTCTTTTCATTGCCTTCTTCTCCAGCGGGGACAGGATTACGCATCTTGACAACACAGGGTTTCTCCAAGCGATATCCAATTACCCTACGATCATCACCTTCACCAACACACATCTCGCTTACATCAGCGATAATGTCCTCTCCTGATTTGAAGAGCATTAATTTAATGGTCATGTTGTATTTTTACCTCCTAGTATTCTAGCAATAAAAAGGAGGGGCGTCAACTGGATTTGGCCAGTTGCCCCTCCGTCTGCGACGACGATATTCAATAGTATTTAGAACCAGTCTTTGCGCTGATGATGATCTGGAACAATCCTACCAAGAACAATAGTTAGTAACCCATCCTCAAATTCAACTGATCTAACTTCCGTATCCTCTGCCAGTGTCCAAGATCTGGTGAAAGATCGTTGAGCCATTCCTCTGTGGACATAAGTTTTTTCGGACTCGGTATCCTCTCTTTGTCCTTCGACAAAGAGTTTTCCGTCTTGTGTGTAGACATTTACTTCTTTCTTTTTAAATCCTGCTAATGCTAGTTCTAATCGCGATTCTACTTCACTAATCGTGACTAGATTAAATGGTGGATAATTCTTCGTTGTTTCGTGGAGATTAAACAACCTATCGAAGTATTCATCCATTCCAATACTATTCCTATTTATGCGTTCCATCAACGCAGGCAGGTCCGCAGCAGTATACCGTGCAAGGTTTCCCAAGATTCTTAGCTCCTTTAAAAGCGAGTTTGTGTTTTGTAGACCCCGAAGGCATCCGATATATTTATAGCACAGACATAAAAAAAGAGGTATGGGGTAAACCACACCTCTTGTAAGTTCCGACTTTCGTAGAGACCGCACGAAAGGTCTCAGTCTTATTTATTCGGTTTCCTGGGTCTTTCCTTTCTTGCCAATATTATACTTCTGCTCAAGAACCCAATCCGACTTATCCTTGTACGCCAGAACTTTGATTTGGTTCAAAGGTGCAATGTCAGTCACAGAGTCTGGTTTGACCACAGAGATCAGTCCCCAGTCTGCCAGGAGACGGACAATGCGGTTGCGTCTCTGAACATCATTCAATGTCAAGTTTGCGTGCTTGCCATCCAGGGCAAACAGTTCCTTAAAGTGAACAATGAAGTATCTTCCCTGCTTGTGCAGGATGTGGCATGACTGATAGAGTTTCTTCTCCTTACGGGACGCAACTCCAATACGGGTCAGAGTTTCGCGAACTTTGAGAAAGTCATCTGGTTCATTAAGAACCACTTCTACCATTTGATCCTGAGACCATTCTACAGTGGGTTCAACAGTCATGGTCATTACATTCCTCCAGTGTCAAGTCGTTGTTTAATAAAGTTAATCTGTTCTTTAGTCAGGATTTTCAGAGCTTGGGACGCTTTTTCATTACTATATCCATAGTATTTTTTGATGCTTTCTAGGTCCGTGACTTTATCCTTTCGGAGCCAGGGAGAGAATCTCTTCTTTTTCCTGAGACTATTTAGATAAAAAGAATATTGCATGTCTTTGTCTAAGTGATGATGCTTATTCATTTCATTAGCAAACATCACACAATCCAAGTGTCCCGATAGACAACGATTGATGATATATGGAGGATATGTCTTGATCTCCTCTGAGAGATCTTCTTTGGTGAAGTTAATTGAGTTCAGCCAGTGCTTCAATTCCATAGTTATACAGTAGTAGTTCCTTTCTGTCTTTTTGTTCGCGCATGTATTCACCAACTGAACGCATGGTATAAGTCAGGTCAAACTCACCCGCTTGATATTCTTTGAAGCGGTCTTTGATAAGTTGAGATGAATTATAGGATATGAGTTGAGGTCCAACAAATCGATCACAGATGGTAGCAAAAACATCATGGTCGAATCCTTTGTGCATATTACCTCTCTTCCCATAGAGGTTAGAATCAATTTCGTATGGGGGATCTAGATATGTGAATGTAGACTTATCATCTGTAAGCAGTTCTTGATAGCGACCATTAGTGATCTTCCAGTTACCAATTAGTTCGGTATATCCAGGGAGTTTATCAATGCCTCGCATCGAGAAATTGCTAACTGACGCTTGCTTGCTGAAGGAACTGGACTCAGTGAGACCAGAGAAAGAGCACTTATTAACAATATAAAAACACACAGCAGCAGATAGGTTGGATGTTGAATCATCGTTTAGTTTCTCCTTAGCGTCTAGAAATAATTGTTTTGCTGATACTGGTTCTGGATTTTTAGACTTCAGTTCTTGAAGTCGTTTGTAGAGAGCATGACCGTCATCCTGTAAGGTCTTCCAGAAATTGACCAGTGGTTCATACAAATCATTGACCCAGACATTGAGATTTGGATACTTCTTTGTAATGTAAATTGCCACAGATCCACCACCCAAGAAAGGTTCGCGATACTCTTTGAAATCCCTGAGATCAGGAATATACTGATCCATCTTGACGCAAGCACGAGACTTGCCGCCAGGATAACGAAGTGGTGTTTTGTAAGACTTCATAGAAATTTAGGACCATCATCAGGTGATGCATGGAGGAGCACTCCATCAACTTTGTTCATCAGTTCCTGCATCCCTCCATGAAGAATACGATATCCAGTTCCCACATACAACTGACCCAGAACAACAGCAACAGTTGCTGTGCCCCAGAAGACATAATAGAACCTTGATTTAACTTGTGCTTTTAATTTTTGTTTTGTCATTTGAATTCACACTCCACCATAATTTCAGTAAGACATGCAAGCATATTTATTTCCTGGTCAGCAACGAAGGCAGATTGGTACTGATACTTAGCAAGAACAAGCACAGCAGCAGGAATGCTAGAGTTGCTAAGGGCATCATATAGAGCATCATAGATACGGCGAAGGAGTACAGAAGTATCGTTATCCAGATTAGAAACGAGCCACTTGCGTACCTCAGGAAAGTCCTTCTCCTTGAGTTTTTTAATGAGGTCATTTACCTTTACATCGGAAAAATGGGCAAGAATACCGGTGTCGATTTGTCCACCTGACGAGTATCTTTGACATTCGTTGAGGACACGTCGCCAATCGGGGAAGTGTTTGTTGATGAGTTCGACAAGAACTTTCGACTCATATCCAACACTCTCCTTATCCAGGATGGTTTGTAACCGCTTGAAGAATTGGGCGGCGAGTTCTTGTCGTTCTTTTCCTCTGATTGAAAATTCAACGACGGCACAACGGGAGTGGAGGGGGTCGATGATTTTGTTTTTGTAGTTACAGGTAAAGATGAACCTGCAGTTCCCATGAAACTCCTCACAAAACGCCCTAAGTAGGAGTTGTACGTCGTTTGTTGTGTTATCAGCCTCATCGATGATGATGACTTTGGGTTTGCCAGTCGCTTGAAGTGATACGGTCGAAGCGAAATTCTTTGCAGTATTTCTGACCGTATCAAGGAAGCGTCCCTCATCGGATCCATTGATGACATAAAAATCTACTCCTAGTTCATTGCAGAGTGCTTTTGCTACTGTAGTTTTACCACAACCTGCGGGACCTGACAACAACAGATTGGGAACCTCTCCTTTATCTAGGAAGTCTTGAAAGGTCTTCTTAATAGAAGTTGGTAAAATACATTCTTCAATAGTTTTGGGTCGGTACTTCTCAACCCAAAGAAATTCATCACGCATGTTCTTTTTTCACCAAAGTAAACGAACCATCATCATTAGGGATCCATTCTAGCACATCCCCTTCTATCCAACCAGTTTCTTTCATTAGTTCATCGGGGAAGGTTAGAATCCCATCATCATCAACTGTTAAAGTAGTTTTCATTCTAAAGGTCGAACAAATTCATTTGACACAATATCAGTTGCCTTCAATTGTTCTTTCATATATTCTACACCTTTTTCAGGTATAGCAGTATCCCCACAAGTAAAGACATCACAAACTGCCATACCATTCTCTGGCCAAGTATGGATACTGAGATGACTCTCAGCAAGCATAGCAATTCCAGTCACACCCTGAGGATCAAACTTATGTACTGTCAGATCAAGTAGTGTTGATTTACATTCTTTTGATGCTCTAAACAAAACCATTCGTATGAACTCTTTATCATCAAGTAAATTAAATGGACATCCTTTCAAAGTAAAAAGAATATGTTTCATTTATACCCAATCCGGTTTTCTGGATTCGTCACGAAGATAATTAGATGCAACCCAAGGTTTGGATGCGATATACATTTTGTAAGCAGTAAAAGTGTCGATGCTTGTGTCAAATTTAAACTCATCAGGCATGGCGCGGGCGTAATTGTCTGCCATAGAGTAGCAGGTTATTGCTTGACCAGAAACATTTTGGAACATCTTCTTTGCTTCAAACAATGTTTGAGCACAGGAATGAACCTTATCATAACGATGCCAGTATTCATGGGCAAGAGCACATCCATGCTGGATCAACCAAGCAGTATTGAATACTGATTCTGCTGCCCACTTAGTGCAGGGATGATTACGAAAAGCACCTTTCTTGGTGGCATATGGTTCACCATTCATTTTATGAATAGGACCCCAATCATAGTACCAAGATGAGTATATGATAGAGAGCATTTGACATGCCTCCAAAGGCATCTTGACCACATGTTTGTCAGGAAGAACCTGAGCAGACATGTGGGGATCGGGAGTTGTGACGAAGATGTTCATAATATTTTTGATAAAGAGATTATCAAAAGGAATGATAGCATTATAACCACATCCCAGGATTTTGTCTTCACAAAGTAAGGAACTGAAATAGCATCACCAATGAAATGGAGAAGCACTCCAAAAGCAACGCTGACATGAAGAACCACAAAGTAGGCAATGATTGCAAGAGCACTACCGGTGATTCTCATGGCAACATCAAAGGTCATCACTCAAATGTTGAGTCTGGTTCCAGAGCAATATAATAAGTCAGATCGTGGTTCTTAGAGGTAAATCGTGACAAAAGTTTTTGTGACACAACCACTTCATAAGTTCCAGGAAGGACTTTGATGTTCTCCACTTTGAAGTTGAACATGAACACCTTGTCAGTCTCACCAACAACCACAGCATAGTCATTGGAAGTGTCGTTTTTCTTATCACGAACAACCAGTTTGACCACACCATTCTCACCTACAGCAGAAAGATCAGGCAGTTGATAAACACCTGCTGCTTTCAGCAGTTTGTCCAGTTGTTCGGTGCTGAGTTCAAAACGAACATCTTCACTAGGGAGTTCGATACTCTTTTCTGGAGGAGTTACAATGACGCTGGGATCAGCAAAGAAATACTTAGAACGTGATTTACCTTCACGAATAACGACATATCCATCGTTACCGAAGTCAAGTTCGGGACTAGAGTGAAGACCCAGACCATTCAGAAACTGGTTAAGATCATAGACACCAAAGTCTTTACCAAAGTCTTCTGTGACAGTTGCCTCTGCCAAAATGTTCTTCATCACACTAATGGTGCGAAGAGTATTCCCTTTCTTGAACAGAATAGACTGATTGATTGAAGAGAAGTTCTTGAGCAGGGAAAGGGTATTATTGGAGAGTTTCATAGGATTACGAATTTTCATCACTGAGGATAGGTTTCACGGTTTGCATTTTTATCATTAAAATGCATTAGAAGGACAGCATAATGCAGAATCTTCATAATGTCACGACGGGCGGTGCCCTTCTTATCATATCGTGACGCATACTTGAGGATGTTGCTGCGACAGAATGCCTCACCATCACCACAAGCTTCAATAAGATCAAGCGTTTGAATCTTATCATCGCCAGCAGAATAGTGCTGGTCATATGTTCGGGTAATGTAATCTTTCAGTTCTTTGATGATTTCATCTTCACTATACTTCCTTTTAGAATTAGAAGTTTTAGTAATAGGATCATCTGTAGTAAATGTGATGTGATCATCACCCATACCACCTGGAAGACGAGAACCACCTAAAACGATGGAGTCTGGAGATGCAGTGCCAGGATTACCTGTCAGACTGAATCCATCCTCTTCCCAATAATCTTGATTGTACATATTTAATTCGTCAAATAGAAAGGACCATGAGTTAATCATATTATATCACTCCTGGGTGTCAATAGCAAATTGTTTGAACTCTGGCATTTGGAAGTCAGCATCCACTTTGTCATACAGTTCCAGGAATGCTTGCTTCGTTTCATCATCGAAACGATTGATGCAGACTTGGATTGCCTTTGCTTTATCACCAAAGATTTTGTATGCCTTTACGATGTGAACCAGGCGGCGGGTGCTAATGATCTCTTCGATACCACCATCATAGAAAGTCTTACGGATGATGTCAGCCCAGTCCACCAGTTTGGTGGTGAACTGATCATCATCACAGGTCTTACCAAGGATCTTTGCCTCAATAGCAGGACTGGGATATTCCTGCTCAAAGGTCACAGGGAAACGCTCAAGGAATGCTTCGTTGAGCACGTTAGTTCCAATGAATCGTCCGTCTTCACTACCTTTACCTTTGGTGTTGGCAGTAGCGAATACTTGGAAACCTTCTGTGGGCGCAACCCATTTGCCAATCTTCTTGAGGAAAACTCCTTTTCCTTCGAGAATAGACTGAAGACAGAGGATTTTGTTTGAGGCGAGGTCGATCTCGTCAAGGAGCAACACAGCACCCCGCTGCAGGGCCTCAATGACGGGTCCGTTGTGCCAAACGGTTTCTCCACCAACAAGACGGAAACCGCCAATAAGATCATCTTCATCGGTTTCTACTGTAATGTTGACTCGGATAAGTTCACGTCCGAGTTGGGAGCACGCTTGTTCGACTGTAAGCGTTTTACCATTGCCCGACAGTCCCGTGATAAACGTAGGGTAAAATATACGGGACTGAATAATTTTCTTAACGTCACTAAAATTGCCAAACTTGACGAAGGTATCATCTTTTTGAGGAATGAGATTTTGTTCAGAGGCAGGCATCACAGCAGGTGCCTGATAGGTGTGCTCAAGTTCTTCAACGGTCTCTTGAGTGACCTCAAGATTCCACTTGCCACGTCCAACCTTATATTCTTCAAGACGGCGGGTGACAGTGGGGTAGGACACACCATGAGACGCACAATAACCGCGAACATCAGCAGCAGTGAATTCCGTGCCGTAGGTATCTTTAAGATCGTTGATGATTTGGTCGTCAGTCATCCTCGTGCGAGACATTTGTTTGTTTCAACTGAAGTCATTATAAAAGGAAAAGGGGGCAGTTCCGCCCCCCTCGTGACACTTCTTATTGTGTCCTTCCGTATTTGTATTTCATCGCTTGGAGTAACCATGCCTGAGTGAGAGATCTGGGACCATTCTCAAGTATGTCCATTACCTTAGGGTCCTTTTCTGATGCTTTCGCAATTTCTCTCCAGTTGTCTTTGTATTCGGTCATGCCACCAGAGAAATAAATTCGCCTAGAACTTTCTTATTTAGTTTCTTAGTCTTGAGAGACTTAGCAAATGCAGACTTAATCTTTGCTTTGGTAGCACCCTCATCAACTTCAAACTCACATTCCTGTGCAAGAGCAGCAGAAGACAATCCAAAGTAAACATCATATCCAGAACTTTTGATGGAGAAACTTTTGGTCTTCTTCCAATCTTTCTGAATCTTGATGTACTCATCTGTCCCTTGCTCATAGTAACGACGGATGAATGGATTAGCATCCCTAGATCCAAGGACACGAATACCGATGAAGTTTACATAGGGGAAGTTCTGCTTGAGATTGTTAATCATCAAGTCACCAAACTCAGCAAATCCACGGGGGACACGAGTGGTGGTGCCCAACTTACGATCACGAATGAAGCAATTCATGTTCAGTTGGCGGTGACCAATGTAAGGTTCAGACTCCCAATAGCGTTGAACTTCAACGTGACGAGACAGATGATTTGCTTCACCATCAGTTAGAACAACACACTGAACTTTCTGAATCTTGTTCTCTTTCTGGAACTTGGGAAGAATCTGACGCAGGGTAACAAATGCCTCATTCAACGGGGTGCCTGACAGATTAAGACGAGGGGGATTACAATAATCCAACTTGTACTGACGAGTGTAGTAGTAAGCAATTCTCCAGAGGTTTAGCATCTGACGATCTGTCTCGGGAGCAGAAACTTTGCTGGTCAAAACATTCATCATATTGAAATCGGTGTCAACTGACAGTAGTCCCACCTTACGCTCATAGTGTGGTGTCATGTCAGGAACAACATGTTGACCAGTCGCAAAATCAAAAGTGCGACGACGCCACTCATTCGTAAAAGCATAAACATCAAATGGGATACCCACTTTCTTACAGAACCAGACGAGGTTGAAAAGTTGCTTCAGAGTATCCTCCAAGAGATACTGCATTGACCCACTCCAGTCCAAGACAAATACCAGACCATGGTTCTTGCCCTCAGGAACAACAGTCACTTTCTTGAAGATGTCCTCATTGAACTTGTAAGTGTGAAGTGACGACATATCAAGCATACCAGTGCGAGCAGTAGATGCTCGTGCATAAGAGTCTGCTGCTTTCTTACACTCAAACTCTTTCACCAGATAGTTGACTTCTTTCTGGGCAGACTTCTTGAACTTGACAAATTCATCATCTGCCTGTTTGTAGATCTCAGGTCCCTTGGTTTTAGATTGATATTCCCATGAGGTGTCAATCTCATTGTGAATCTCTTTGTTAGAGGCAATCACAGTGTCAAGATTGAGCACTGGAAATTCCAGATACTCATTATTAAAGTTAGATTCATCATCAATCAGGTCCTGGAGATTGTCCTCAAAAGACTGCATCGTATCTACTGTGGGTTCATCTTCACTGTCAGCAGCAGTGTCACTTCCCTCAGGTGTTTTTTCTTCTCTCTCCTCTTCTGCTTCCTGATCCTGAGATTCGTTATCCATTGCCTCATTGTTTGCTTGTCCAGTAGTGTTGGACTGAGGAGGAACTGGAATAGGAGACTCTCGATCTTCCTCTGGTTTCTTACAATAATCATAGAGAACCTTAGCTGCGGCACAGGCATCAGCAAAGGTTTCAGCATCACGGATCTGGTCAATGATCTCTTGCTCCTCTTCAGTAAAAGAGATATCAACAAAGTTTCCAACCTTGAAGAACAGGTTTGCCCGATCAGCAAGATTCATCTCATCAACTTCTTCATCCGCAATCTGGAAGAAGTCATCATCGTTGAGTTCCCGATATCCCCGGAAGAATGTTTTTGCCAGACCCAGATACTTACGCTTGATGAGTTTCTCAATGCGAGCATCTTCGGTCACATTGATGAACTGGTGTGGAATGCCCTTTGGTGGGTCCTCATCAGGCGTGAAGAGTGCATGACCAACCTCATGTCCAACCAGCAGGTCATACACGCTATCACTTGCCCTCTCCCACATCGGCAGCACCAGCAGACGACGGGACACATCAAAGGATGCTGTCTTGACTTTCTTATGTTCTACAATCAGGTCTTCAGTAGCAAGCAGTCGTGCGAGTTGCGACTTGATCTCGTTCCGTACAACCATGTGTTTCGTTTCGTATGAACCCATGATAAAAGGAAACCCCCCGTTTCCGGGAGGTTATGTGCCTCTTCTTAAAGTGTCTTAACGCTTCGCGTCTAGACCTCATCGCTTGTGGTTTGAGTTTTCTTTTCTGTTCCTTCCTGGAGTGATGCTGCCAGTTTGGGATAGTCATTTACATCTCCAACGAATTGACCATTCTACTGAACCCTTTGATCTTTTCAAATCGTAGCACATTAGCAAACTTGTCATGCAGGTCAGACTTGTGAGAGATCACAAATATATTAGCATCTTGAATTACGAACCGAATGATCTTCAGAAATTCTTCTGTTCCGAGACCATCAAGAGAACTATCAAACACCTCATCCATGATGAGTAGATTGGTATTGACCGAGTTCTTCATTCTTGCTACTTCACGCCAAGTGAAGAGAAGTGCTAGGTCGATTCTCATCTTCTCTCCCTCGCTGAAAGAAGAATATGAAAAGTTCTCATGAATTGGAGATTGGACGGTTTCGTTGAATTCCTCATCAAGTGTGAAGTTGATGTAAAAGTCCATCATCTGTAGATAACGATTGACTTGCTGATTTATCAGCGGTAGGTACTTCTTAATGATTTTGGATTTGACTCCACCGTCTTTAAGTAAACTAAACGAAAAATCGTAGTAGTTGATCGTCTCCTTTTTGTTGAGTAATTCGTCGTATGTAGTTTTTAAGTTGTCCTTGAAGGTTGTTAACTTCTCATCTTCAGTATTTCTGTTTGCAAGTTGCTCGGCAGTTCTTTGAACTTCCGATTCCAGATTACTGATTTGTCGTTGACATCCAGCAATCCTAACATTGTTTTGAGAAATGTCATTATTGAGTTTTGAGATCTCCTTCGATAGGGTGGTGAATTGACGCTCTCGCTCTTCTTCCTCTTTAATTGCCTCTTCCAGTTCTTTAAAACCAGATTGCAACTCCTTTGCTTTAGTTTGAGCGTCATTAATTCTATTTATTCTGAAGGTTTCTTCAATCTCCTGATCACAGGTCGGGCATACCGTATTCTCTGTAAAAAATTTATGTTCCTTCGTAATGGTTGATACTTTGTTAGAAATCTTACCCTTAAGGTTACCAAGTTTACGGAGTTTATCATTTGCTCCCACATATGAACTCAACACTTTATTAAAATCATCAAGTTCTTCTACGATTTTAATATTCTCATTCATGAACTTGTTTTCTTCAACCAAAAGTTCTGAGATCTGACTCTCCTTTCTCTTGATATTTTCCGCAGCACGATTTTCAAGTTCTTCGATAAAGTTCTTCTGCATCTTAACTTTATCTTCTAAAGATTCTTTCTTAAGTTGAAAGACTTTGACTTCTTCTTTGACTTGACGGATCTTCTCTTTGAGAATTGCATTCATCGATGAAAAGATCTTAATGTCAAGAAGATCTTCAATCACCTCTCTCCTACTGTTGATAGGAAGTTGCATGAAAGGAACAAAGTTACTACTACCCAGAATCACAATCTGAGTGAAAGACTTATAGTTCATCTTGATCACATTCTGCTCAAACCATTTCTGCTGATCAATGGCAGAGGCAGCTTGATCCAACAGAGAATTGTTGCGCCATATCTCAAAGGTATTTGGTTTGATACCACGCACCACTTTCCACTTTGTTCCACCAATAGAGAACTCAACCTCTACTAGACAATCTTTCTCATTGACAGAGTTGACAAGTTGTGGTTTATTAATCTTACGAAATGGTTTACCAAACAAAGAAAAGGTAAGCGCATCCAACATGGTGGACTTACCTGTCCCATTCGTTCCTAGAATGAGAGTTGTTGTGTGTTCAGTAAACGATAGTTCAGTGAATTGATTTCCCGTGGAGAGAAAATTTTTCCAACGAATACATTCAAATAAAATCATGCTCTTCTTTAGGCGGGATCACAAAGTCATGGGAACTGATAACAGTATACCTGTAATCATGAAATTCACAAGTTTTTATCATTATATCATCTTCTACTTCAATCACATGCATCTCAGGACTACCTTGGTCTTCCATCATCATAGCATATCTCATCGCATCATCCTCCTCCTCAAACAGGTAAAGGATTTGATCGCCATCATCATCTGTTACCGAATATGCCCCCTCTTTCTCCTGACCATGAATTGTAATGATATACATTAGATCAACTCACATGCCTCTTGATACACCTCATGAATAGTTTTTTGAATTAAGGATTTATCCAAAGGCACATCTGCCTCCTGAATGTATCTATTCAAAATCGTCAGAGTATCCTCTGATTCAAACGTATCAGACTCTACTTTATCATACCATCCACCAAAATCAAAGTTTTCAACAATCTTTAGATCAGCGACATTTGATGTCTGAAGTTTGTCAACGAACTTCTCAAACTTCTTGGTGTCTGATTTTTTACGAACAACTACTTTGACAATCTTGTCCTCATACTCACGAGTATCAAACGTTTGATGAGGAGTGTCCTCATAGTAAATGTTATGGAATAGTTTGAATGGATTATTAACAGGAGTGTGCTCTAAGGTTTCTGTATCAAAGATATGGAAACCACGAGTATCATTTACATCCGTCCAGAACATCTCATAAGGATTGCCAAGATAATGAATATCTCCTATGGACGATCGAGTGTGGTAGTGACCGCTGAAGACCTTGGAGAACTTCTCAAATAGTTTGCTCTCAATACCTTGCTCCATGACGACTGCACGATTAACTCTAAATCCTCGGAGTTCAAGGTGCCCCATCGCACATATGCTAGAAGTATTTTTGATAAGCTTGAAAGTATCTTCAGAATTTTCATCATTAATCCAAGGAATAAATGCTACGTTTAGATCACCAAGTTTTGCTTCGGTTGGTTCCGAGTACACAATAACATTTTCATACTCACGAAGCAATAAATCAATAGCATTGATATTATTGGTGTTCTTATAATATGCTGTATGATTTCCAACAACAGTATGAATGGTGACACCCATTTCACGCAAGCGGTCATAGTAGTTCTTCTGCGCCCAGGCTAACGCAGAAAAATCAATGCCCTTACGACTATCAAAGGTATCTCCCATATCAACAATGGTAGTAATTCCGTGCTCCTCCAGATAAGGGAAGAACACTTCATTATAGAACTTCAGAAAATATTCATGGAATAGTTTTGAATTCTTTCTAGCACCAAAATGTTGATCTGTAATTATTGCGACTTTCATCAATAACGCAGTTTGGAATGCACAGCATCTTTGATTTGATTGTAGTCGGAATAATTAGATCCGTCAAGAGTATTGCTATCATCAAACACTTCGCTGTAACCGGAGCGTTCAATGATTTTATTCTTGATTTCTAACTGTCTTTTCTCTCGCTGAATACGACGCAGAAAAGCGTAATGAATAATCTGAGTGAAATACGCAAAAGGATTTTGGGATTTCTCTGGGTTAAAATTATGTATATACTGTACGCAATTTTCGATACCATCCGAAATCATATCTTCCTTGAACATGTAGTTCACGAAGTTTGGTTTGAATGATAAGTGATTTGCGATCTTCAAGAAACACTCCCCAATGTAGCGAGGGATAGGAGGTTTAGGAAGATCCTTTAATAATGCAATCTCTTTGTCTTCACGATACTTAATCAGTGCTGCCAGAAACTCCTTGTTATTAACATAGTGTTCCGATCTTTTTCTTTTTGCCATGCCTGGTCTTATCATAAGTTTATCTCATAATATGTATGAATTATACCACAATGGTGATTATAAAACAACACTTGACAAGGTTCTGAAATACCTGTACAATTACCTTTGTGGAGGTTGATAAGAATACTATTAAGTATCTGAGGTTTTATTAAAGATCTTCTCTAAGAGTTCTTTAGTATCATGTACGTTGCCAACATATCCCATTCTACGATTAATTTTAGTATTTGTATCTTTCTTTGATGAGCGAACATAGTTCTGATACATCATTATCATTTCTATATCATTAGATTCACTCATCGTCAATACATCATCTAGATTGATAATAAACATATCTTCAGTGGTTGTCTTTAACCAAGGTTCTACTTTATATCCAACTGTTCCTGTTTTACCTTTTATCTCATTTACAATGATTGGATTGGTAATCAATAGCATCGTTCTGCCATCTTCTTCTGAAGCAGCAACTTTAGCAAATATCTCTTCACCTGATTTTAGTTTGACTGTTGAGAAAAAATCGTCTTCTATCATACCTTTAATTGAATAGTGATTATGTCATAATTAAATTTCTCTTCATTGTAGATTTTAATTCTTTCAATAAAGTGGTTTAGTGTGTAATTTTTTCTGGACTTGGTTGAACAATCATCAGAGATGTCGTACAGAGTTGCTTTTACTTTGTCTTTTCCTTTTCTAAGAACTCGTCCAATACTTTGAAGATTACGGACTCTTGATTTACTTGGAGAGGCAAAGATAACATTATGGAGGTTTTTAATGTTGATACCAGTAGAAAAAGTTCCATAAGAGGCAACAATGATAGCGTTGTTTTCTCGTTCTGTGATTTCTCTGACTAATTCTCTCTCCTCTGCGTCTACTCCACCATGTATAAAAAATACCTTACGGTTCTCACCCTTGTTTTTATTTATCTTTTCATAGAGAACTGCTCCATGACTCTCGACTCTTTGGAAAAGAACAAGACTATTCCCTTTAAGATCAAGTGCTAGATTTTTAATAAAATTATTACGTTGTTCATGAGAGATTAAATACTGTATCTCATCCTCATAAGTATCAAATGTTTGTGGTGAGTGCTTGAGGACCAGACATTGTATATCTAATTGTGATAGATGACCTTGCTGCATCAACTCATCAGTTCTTGTTACTCTATATGACGGACCAAAGAGACCCTCTAACACCCACTTATGCGTCTGTGTGCCGTCTAAAGTTCCAGTAAAACCAAATCTATACTTTGCGTGATGTAGTTTGGTCATGATCTGTATTAATGACTTGGACTTGAATAAATGCGCTTCATCGCCTATAATTACATTATATTCCTCAAAGAAAGAACGCTCAAGTTTATATACTGATTGCCAAGTAGTGATAGTTACAGAAGCTTCATTACTTTTATCTCGACCAGAATAGATACGATGACAATATGAATCAGCATCCCAACCATAGTCTAGGAAATCCTTATACATCTGCTCTACTAGGGATGTCGTCGGAACAACTAGCAAGATTTTTTGACCTTTGTCTACATAATACCTTACGAGAGAGTAAATCATCAAAGATTTGCCTGAGGCAGTGGGAGATATCAATAGTTTTCTATTATGTTTTAGAGCGTCGAATACTCCCTCTATTTGATACTTCCTCGGAGAGTGAGAACAAATAGAACTCATATAATCTTTTACACCCTCATACGAGATACCATCATTCTCCTCATATGGTGTCCCGTAGAATTTGTTATCTTCAAACTTATAACTATATCCGTATTGCTTACAGAAATTCACAATCTTATCTAACAGACCCACATAGATCTGCTTAGAACGCATGTCATATAAATGAATTTCTCCGTTCCAATTTCTACCACGATACTGTGGCATAAACTTCGCATTTGGAACTTCAAACTTAAAATGATCCCTCAGTTCGTATTCGATATGAGGTTCAGTGTTTATTTTTAGAAAAACTTCGTTGGATTTTGAAATAACAAGGTCCGTCGTTCTCACAACAATCCATTCATCTAATAATATTTATTACAGATTCTCAAACTTATATTCTAATATCATTCTATACAAAGAATCTCTCAAATACCAAAGGTGCTCCTGTTCCATTGGATGTCTGGCAGGAGCACCAGGCCAATACTTAATAGTTTCCTGTACACAATGGTGTAAAAGACGAATATCTTCTATTGTTAAATTGACTGAGTAGTCATATTCGTGACTTGGTTCGAATTCTTCATTCATTATCCTAGTCCTGAATTAAACCTCATGAATTCAATTGCGTTTTTAATTTGAAATGTACGATTAGTTATCTGCTTTAAGATACTTTCAAGATACACTAACATTGTATCGTAATAATCTATCTTCAAACACACTGTAGACAATTTTTCATCAGCGTCAAGGTATTTCTGCATTGTATCCTTGTCACGAATCTTTTTTGGAAACGGATTTTCCACATAGACATCTGGATCTGCTTTGCCACTGAAGTATTCATACCTCTCATGACGAATATTTTTTTTCTGTTGTTCTGCTTTCTTCCGCATCAGGAAGATGGTATTATATAATTCAAAATATTTTGCGTGAAGAGAGGGAATATTCAGAGACTCCTCATGGAGGTTGTCTCTGTCTAGTTTTGCGTCTTTCTCCCACATATCTTGAATTGAATCAAGATCAAAACTCATATGGCTTTGCCGTTCAAATCAGTTATATTGTAGATAGTATACTTGAATTCAGCATCCGCTGTAAAGTACTGGATGTCCGTATCTGTAGCATCAAATGTCAAAGTTGTCAAAGATACTGGGAATAAATCTTTGAAATTAACGTTGAACTTTGGAATAAGATTGCTACTTAAAACTTGAAGAGTTCCATCAGAATAGATATCATCTCCTCTCTCATTGGTGGTTCTAGTAGGAAGAACACCACCAGATTCAAACTTATTAAACTCTGCGATAGACTCTGGAAAACCTAGACCTCTAATCCACTTTTGTATTTCCATATAGTTTTTTAGATCTTCATCAACTAAAAATCTAACAAACAAATCACCAAAAGCAATTTTATCTCCAGGTGTTGGAATGTCTCTCAAGTAGGATGGTTGATCAACTACACCTAGAGATAGATCTGGAATATTTGCTTGATTACAAAAGAATGCTGTTTTTGGACTTCTGGTAAGAGTAAACTTAAATCCAGTAGGCGCAAGAAAGTTTCTATTGTCGATCTGATTATATGAAGAATCTCTTACATCAACGACCATGACTTATCACTCAGCATGAACAGTGGCCTTTCTCCATCCACCATTCTTTCCATCAGTATTTTCCATTACAGCATTAGCGGCTGCTTCGTTATCATATTGAATTCTATCATCGTAAATATCCGTCCACCTTCTATTGCCAGCATAATATACGGTGATGGATTCATCAACAAGACTTGGCTTTTTAATATGGTAGGGCATTGTTGTCCTCAGTTGGTTTACAGCTATTTATACAAAAAAAGAGGACCCGAAGGTCCTCTTGGAGAAATATGTGTCCGATGGATCACATGAGGTTCTTAACAGCAACGCGACGATAGTAGCGGTTCTGGTTGACCTTGAGAGCGCCGAGACCCTGGTTGGTTCCTTCTGCGAATGGGTTAGCAACGAGACCATAGCGGGTCTTGAAGCCAAACTTGGGCTGGAAAGAGTTCTCACCAACGGCACGGACCATCTGAAGGGGTACATATGGGCAGTAGAAGAGTCCAGCGTCATAAGGGTTAGTTCCCTTATAACCGACAACATAATACTGGTTACCGCTTGATGCGTTAGCAGAGGTGAGGTTGGATGAATAAGGATCGATGTATACACGATACTTACCTTGGAGAACACCAGCGAAGGTGTTACCAGTGTCATCAACGTTCAGGTTAGCGTTGAGTGCAGGGGTGTAATCGAGAACACCAGCCATGGTCAGTGCAGAAGCAACGTCTGCGGAACACATGATGATGTTGCCCTTTCCGCGACGAGTTCTTTGTGCGATCGCGTTAGCGTCACGCTCGATTTGGAACAGGAGACCCTTGAACTTCTCAACAGACCATCTGCCGTTTGAGTCGATATCCAGGTCGAATACACCAGCGTTAGCGGTGTTAGCAACAGCACCTTGCTCAGCAACCTTATAGATGGTTCTGATAACTTCGCGGTTGATTTCAGCCAAGATCTCCGTAGAGAGGATGTTGGCGAGTTCCGCTTCAGCGTTCAGACCGTGAATTGCCTTGAGGTCCTGAGCAAGCTCGAGGCTGTACTCAGCTTTCAGAGCGCGTGACTTCGCAGTAACGGTGACCTTCTCGATCGAGAATGCCATCTGGTTGAAGGCATCAGATCCTGTGCCATCAAGAGATTCTGCGCTGTCCTTACGCATACCACCACCGACAGTGTAGTCGGAGGAAGTTGCTGAACCAACAGGGTTCAGAACTGAAGGGTTAGTGCCGCTCTGGATGGTTGAACCGATACCAGAAGCAACATCAGCGAATCCGTTGGACTCGTCGAAACCTGCGTCCTGACCAGAGAAAGTGGTGTCGGGCTCGTTGAAGAATGCCTCAGTACCACTCTGGTTGGTGTAGCGGGAGCGCATTGCGAAGATCAGTCCAGTAGGACCGCTCATTGGCTGAACACCTGCGAGGTCATATGCGACCAGGTTAGGCATTGAGCGTCTGATCAAGGAGATCAGAACGGGGTCAAAACCGGCGGTAGGACCACCAGCTGCGGATCCACCCTGGAATCCGTCTGCACCAACAGAATTGGTTGGTTGCTCAGTCAGCATTCCACCTTGCT
>VMHT01084102.1_pt1 | contig 19899 bp, 28 predicted proteins | sample 4693611 | NCBI WGS metagenome assembly VMHT01 (sample SAMN12280063, study PRJNA550983) | marine metagenome | isolation source: seawater sampled from same location over 5 years 0.02-0.2 micron viral filtrate | place: USA: collected off the coast of southern California halfway between the port... ...
GATTCTACATTGAACGCACTAAGTTCTATTGGTCAAATTGCTGATGCTTTTGCTCAAGGTGATAGAGAAAGAGCAAAGAAAGCATTTAAAATAAATAAAGCTATTGGTATTGCACAGGCAACAATTAACACAGCGAGAGGTATCGTCAATGAATTAAGTCACCCTGTCAAAAGTTTGACATTTACTAATTATGCTGCTGCCGCTGCAATGGCATTAGCTGGCGCTGCTCAAATTGCTACAATATCTGCTACAAGATTTGACTCTGGAGGTGGGAATACACCAACAACAACAGGTGATACTGGTGGTGGAGGCGGAAGTCAAAATTTAAACTCTCCTAGCATAGCGCCTAGTTTCAATGTAGTAGGTCAATCAGGATTTAATCAAATTGCTGGAGCGTTAGGACAACAACAACCAGTACAAGCATTTGTAGTAGCTGGAGATGTTACTACAGCCCAAGAACTACAAAACAACACAATTTCACAAGCCACCTTTTAAAACAATTAAAAACAAAACAAAATGGAAATAGTAGAATTAATTTTAGATGAAAATGAAGAGATGACAGGCGTGGAAGCTGTTTCTTTAGTAGAATCTCCAGCCATTGAGGAGGAATGGATAGCACTTTCAGAAGAGGGGATTAAATTAGCTAAGGTAGATGAAGAAAAAAGAATTGTTCTGGGTGCAGCTCTAGTTCCTAATAAAATGATCTATAGACAAAGGGGAGATTATAAATTTTATGTATTCTTTTCAAAAGACACTGTTAGAAGAGCTAGTGAATTATTTTTAATTAAGGGCAATCAAAGTAACGCAACCCTTGAACATGAACTAAAAGCTAGTGGTCTTCATGTTGTTGAAAGCTGGATAAAAGAAGGAAAAGACAAAAGCGACAAATACAACTTAGATGCACCTGAAGGTAGTTGGATTATTTCTATGAAAGTAACTGATGATAAATTATGGGAAGAAATCAAAGAAGGCAAACGATATAAAGGGTTCTCAATTGAAGGTTTTTTTAGCCAAAAAGCAAATATTAAAAAGGATTCTACTAATCAAGAAATGGAAGCTATTTTAGAAAGTGAGGCTGCTGACGTAGTTGACAATATTAAAGAGCTACTAAAAGAAAATAAAGTGGAGTTAGAAAGTTATAACGACTATCCAGAAGCTGTTACTAACAATGCTAAAAGAGGGAGAGAACTTAATAAAAAGGTTAATAATAAATGTGCGACAAATATTGGAAAAATAAGGAGTGCTGATCTCGCATCTAAACGTAAGCTCAATGTATCCACAATTAAAAGAATGTATAGCTTTTTAAGTAGAGCTGCTGAGTACTATGATGAAGGGGACAATGAAGCCTGTGGAACTATCTCTTATTTACTATGGGGTGGCAAAGCTGGTTTAAGATGGAGTGAGAGCAAACTTAAAGAACTGGGCGAAATAGATTTAGCTTCTATGGTTATCAATGATGACCTTGCTATCATAGATGACAGACTGGCTTATAGCACACAAGAAAAAGCAGAAGAAATGGCTAGAAGCTTAGACTGTTCTGGCTTTCATGTGCATGAGTACAAAGATAAAAAATGGTTTATGCCATGTGAAACACACGAGCTTAAAAAATACAAATGTCCTAAGGGATATAAGAAAGACTATCAAAAACATAAATGTGTAAAGAAAAAAGATAGTTATGCCGAAATTGGTGAAAGAGGAGGTGTCAAAAAATCACCTAAAGCTCCAGGTTCATCAACTCCCAACAAAAACCCAAAAGGAAAAGGGACAGCTAAGGGAGATGCCTCAACAAGTAGAGGCGCAAAAGTGAGCAAAGCGGATGAAGCTTCATTACAAAAAAAAGCAAATGATTTTAATGAAAGGTATAAGGAAAAATTAGGTTATGGTGTTACAATAGGTCAACTAAAATCAGTTTTTCAACGTGGTTTAGGAGCTTTTAACACCTCACACAGTCCTAGAGTTACAAGCGCTAAGCAATGGGCGCATGCTAGAGTGAATGCTTATATGTATTTAGTAAAAAATGGCAGACCACAAAACGCTAAATACACTACAGATTACGATTTATTGCCAAAAAAACATCCAAAATCATCAAAAAAATAAAGAAAATGAGAAAATTTAAAGATAAAATTGAAAAAGGCAGGATGAGCAAGACAGCTAAATTTGGTGGAAAAAGAGGTTGTCTTTGTGCTGACTATAAAACTTATCATCAAAAGTGTTGTAATGGTTCACTTTGGGCGCAAGGAATAGGAAAAGGCTAAAAATAATTTACTAAAAAGTATATCATAAAGAGTTTTTGTGCGACTCGTAATTATGAAAGCTCAAACTATACTTAGTCAAATCAAAGAAGTTATTGGAATAAATTTAAATGAGGAAGTTAAAGTTGAACTTCAAGAACTAACTCTTGAAAATGGAACTGTTCTAGTTTCTGACTCATTTGAAAAAGGGAAATCAGTTTTTATTAAATCTGAAGACGAAGAAAATATAGCTCTTCCTGTAGGATCTTATACGTTAGATGATGGTAGAGAATTGTTAGTCAAAGAAGAGGGGTTAATAGAGAGCATATCAGCTAAAGAAGAAAAAGAAGAGGTTGAGGCATCTGAAGAAAGTGTTACTGAAGATAAAGTTGAAGAAACTGAAATGGAAGAACACGAGGAAAAAGAAGAGGAAAAAGAAGAAATGTATGTAACTAAAGAAGAGTTTGCTTTAGCTATGGAAGAAATTAAAGCAATGATTGAAAAATATGTTGCTAAGAAAAATGAAGAAGAAAAAATGAGTAGTAAAGAAAAAGAGGAAGTTGAATTATCTGAAGAGATTGCTGAACCAATTGTTCACAATCCAGAAGCTAAAACGGAAAGTAATATATTTTACAATTCTAACATTGCTCCAAAATCTACTCTACAAGAAATTTACGAATTATTCAAAAAATAAAAACAAAAAACAATGGCAACTAATATAGTAAGTACTAGCTATACAGGAGAATACAAAGACAAAATTGTTGGAAAAAGCTTAATGTCTGGAGACACTCTTAAAAATGGAGGTGTGACTGTATATCCTGACATAGCACATAAAGAAGTAATCAAGAAGATTACTCTAGGAGATGATTTAATGGTAGCTGGAACCTGTGATTATACAGATGCTGGAACAGTTACTGTAGCTGAGGCTATTCTTGAAATGAAGGAATACCAAATTAATAAAACTGAATGTGTAAGAACATTTAGACAGGATTGGTTAGCTGAGCAAATGTCTAATAGAATGATGGACAGAGACCTTCCAAAAAGTTATTCTGATTTTATAGTAGCTTATTATTTAGAAAAAATTGCTAAAAATATTGAAGTTCAGATCTGGCAAGGAGACGGAACTGGAGCTAATTTGACTGGATTCACAACTAATTATGCTGCTGATGACTCTGTTCTTTTAGGAGGCGCTAAGATTGCTGCTATTGGTGGTGGTGTGAATGCTTCTAATGTGGTTGACGAGATTGCAAAAGTGGTGAATAATGTCGCTTCAAATCAATCTTCTTTATTAGCAGAGGATGATTTTTTCATCTATGTCGGAGCCGATATTTTCCAGCATTATCTGAGATCGCTCGGCGGTTTCGCAGCTAATGGCGTCGGAGGGTCAGGTTACAACAATCAAGGATCTAACCAAGACTTAGGTTCCAATTTATTGTTTGATGGAATTAAAATATTTAGAGCGCCTGGAATACCAGCTAATCAAATGGTAGCAGCTCAAAAATCAAATCTAGTATTTGGTTGCGGTTTCTTAGGAGATCTTTCAGAACTGAAAATTATTGATACATCTGAAACGCTAGGAGACCAGAATTTCAGATTTGTAAATAGATTTAAAATGGGTATCCAAACCATATTTAAAGGTGAGGTTACTTATTACGGATAATTATTAACAATTTAAATTAAAACACTGTGGCGTGTAATATATCGGCTGGACGAGCCTTAAATTGTCGAGACATTTCAGCAGGGATTTCAAAAGTGTATTTTGCAGACTTTGGAACTCTTGGAGCTTTGACTATTTCTTCAGAAGAGGTTACTGCTTTAGCTGGAACACCAACTTTTTTTCAATATGATGTAAAAGGAGCTGGTAACTCATTAGATCAAGTAATTAATTCAAGTGTGGATAATGGAACAACTTTTACAGAGCAGACTGTTAATCTAGTTTTACCAAAACAAAGCAAAGAAGATTTAGTTCAACTTAAGCTACTCTCAGTATCAAGACCACACATAGTTGTCTCTACGTATGCTGGTGAAGCGTTTTTAGTTGGAATGGAGCATGGTTGTTCTCTAGTAACTGGCAACATTAGCACTGGAGTAGCAATGGGTGACCTCTCTGGCTACACATTACAATTTCAGTCAATGGAGCTAAGCGCAGCACCATTTTTAGAAGGTTCAACTACTTCTAATGCTTTTGCTGGTTCTGGGTTTAGTGGTGTTACTGTAACGCAAGGAACTAATAGTTAAAATTAAATGAGTTCTATAAGTTAAATAAACTAATAGAATAGGTGGACTAAGGGTGGATGGATGAAAATTTTATCCACCTTTTTTTTTAAATAATAAAAATGCAAATACTAAGCACAACAGGGGGAACAATAAATTTTATACCAAGACAAAGCATAGACAACACCAAAACTTATAGCGTTAAAGTGATTTCAGAAAACCAAAATAAAACCATATTTACAGATAATACAGCAAGTATTGGAAGTATAAAATATTATTCCAACTATGCACTCTCTACAACGCTTATAAATGGTGAATTTTACAATTTAGAAATCTCAAATAGTACAGATAATATTGTTATAGCAAAAGATAAAATATTTTGTACTAATCAAGTAATAGATTCTTATAAAATTACTGATGGAGTGTTTACTCAGCATAACACAGGAGCAGATGAATTTATTTTTTACACTAGCTAATGGATAACACTCATTTCATATCATTAAGCCACTACGAAAAACCAATTATTGTAGAAGAAAAAAACAGAGATTATGTCTCTATCGGTGAAAACAATAATTATTACAATGAGCTAGTCGAATGTTTTTTAAATAGCACTACCAATAAAGCTGTAATCACAGGAATTTCTCAGCAAATTTACGGAAAAGGGTTAGATGCTACTGACTCTTCTGAAAAGCCTGAAGAGTATGCTCAAATGATGGAGCTATTAGATCCAGACTGCCTTAGAAAAATATGTTTAGATCTAAAAATGTTAGGTGAAGCAGCGCTTCAAGTTACTTATAAAGGGAAAAAAGTAGCTACAATTTCACATTTTCCAAGGGAAACTTTAAGAGCTGAAAAAATGGGCAATAAAGGAATAATAGAAAATTATTTTTATTCTCCTAATTGGCAAGAAGTTACCAATGCCACAGAGCTTCAAAAAATACCTGTATTTGGTACAAAAAATAAAGGAAGAGAAATAAAGATTATTAAAAATTATATTCCTGGTTATTACTACTACAGCTTGGCGGATTATTGCACCAGCTACGCCACCCTAGAATCGGAGGTTTCTCAATACTTAATAACTGAAACCATGTCTTCTTTTAGCACTAGAAGTTTAATAAATTTTAACAATGGAGTACCCTCACCCGAGGTTCAACGACAAATCAACAACCAGGTTAAAAATCAACTTACTGGCTCAAATGGTGAAAGAGTTATTGTCAGTTTTAATCATAATGCTGAGGCAGCGACCAAAATAGAGTCTATTCCTTTACAAAATGCACCAGATCTTTATGAGCAATTAAGTAACGAATGTAGAAGAATGATCCAATTAACTCACAGAGTAAGCAGTCCTTTACTACTAGGAATTAGAGATGGAAACGCTTCCTCTTTAGGTTCTAATAGTGATGAGATTATGGTAGCTCAGAGATTATTTCATAATACTACTATCCTCCCCTATCAAAAATTAATTTGTGAAAATTTAGAAGAAATTTTAGCAGTAAATAATATTACTTTAAATCTATATTTTAAAAACATTGATCCACTAGAATTTATAGACGTTGACAATGTTAAAAATGATGAAGTAAAAGAAGAGGAAACTGGAGTTAAAGAAGAAGACTCTACTGAACTTTCTGTAGAGATTGATGACAAAGCCTATGAAAATATTTTAAGCGCCTTAGAAGGTGAAATAATGGATTCTGAAGAGTGGGAAATAGCAGACATTAGAGACTATAGTGAAGAAAATGAAAGTTGTGATCTTTGGGCTGAAAGTCTAATAGAAACTAATCTAGCTGAAACAGGAAGACAAGTTAAACCTGCTGGCAAAAGTATATCTGTTGAGAAGCCAAAAGGGTTTTCTGTTTTAGATAAATCATTTTATAAAGTACGTTATAAGTATGCTACAGGAGTCAGAAAGAAAAAAGGCTCAAAATCCAGACCTTTTTGTGAAGCAATGATGAAAAGAAGCAGAAAAGGTGTTGTTTATAGAATAGAAGACATTGATTTAGCTTCTGAATATTGGACTTCAGAGGATTTTAAAAGATTAGGCTTACCAATGCACAATGGAAAACCATTCGATCTTTTTCGACTAAAGGCGGGTAAACACTGTAGACATATTTGGAAAGAGGTATTGTATAAAGTAAAGAATAAAAAAAATAAAGATTCTAAAAACATGAAAGACTATGAAGTTGTAGAAACAATTCCAAGTTCCTACAAGCCAAAGCCAAGAGGTCACAAAAGAGCAGGTATTGCAGAAAACACTAGAAGCGACGGAGGCGCATATTCAGGATAATGAGTAAAGTTTTATTTATACAGCCAAAAGATATTACAACTTATACTTCCATAAATGGGTCAGTTGACGTGGACAAAATAGTTCCTTTTATATTTAAAAGTCAAGAGATATATATTCAGGATATATTAGGAACTAAACTTTATGAGAAATTAAAAACAGATATTTCTGGAAGTACTTTAACTGGCAATTATATAACTCTACTAAATACGTATATCAAACCAGTTTTAATTCACTACACTCTCATGTCTGCTTTGCCTTATTTAAGTATTACTATTACTAATGGTGGTGTTTATAGATACAATCCAGATAATTCTACATCACTTAGTAAAAATGAAATTGACAGCTTAGTGAATAGTGAAAAAGATGCAGCTCAGTATTTTTCACAAAGGCTTTTAGATTTTTTAAATTATAATTCCTCTAGTATGTTTCCTGAGTTTTATCAAAATACAAATGAGGATATAAGCCCAAGTTACGAGGATAATTTTAACGGATGGTATTTAAAATAATAACATGAATATAGCTATTGTTTTTTGGTTGTTTTTTTTTACAAGTCTGGCTGGCTATTTCATAAAATATGCTAAAAAATGAGTGAAAACTGGGGGAAAGGTAGCAGGAACAATACTGTTGGTTATGGTCAAGGAGCTAGTAACTCTACTAATAATTGGGGTAAATCACATTCTTTATCTAATGCTGGCCAAACTGATATTGTAGGATTAACAAGTGTTAGAATTACTTATCCTTCTTCTGCTTTATGTGCAGATGCTTCTGATCCTACACCAACAGTTCAAAACAATGCTGGATCTGGAACATTTAGTTCAACTACTGGTTTAGTAATAAATTCTACTACTGGAGTTGTTGATGTTTCTGGTTCTACTGCTGGTGCTACTTACACTATAACTTATACAGATACAGATGCTGAAACTGCTACTTTTGATTTAACTATTAATACTCTACCAAGTGTAACAGTTAGCGTTTCTGCTGGTGCTATTTGTGTTGGAGAAAGTACAACTATAACTGCATCTGGTGCTTCTACTTATTCTTGGAGCAATGGCCAAACAGGATCAAGTATTACAGTTTCACCAACTACTACTACTTTATTTACTGCAACAGGAACTGATTCAAATGGTTGTACAAGTTCGGGTAGTACTACTATTACTGTAAATGCCTTACCAACTGTTGAAATTACAGGAACTTTAACTTATTGCGCTGGTGGTTCAACTACATTAACTGCTACTGCTGGATTAAGTTCTTATTTGTGGAGTACAGGAGCAACTACACAAGCAATTACAGTTTCTACTACTGGTAGTTATACAGTAACAGGAACTGATAGCAATGGCTGTAGTGCTACATCTTCTGCTTCTACAGTAACTGAACTACCTTTAGATAGTGCAACAGTAACTTATAGTTCATCTGCTTATTGTCAAATGCCAACAGGTGCTTTAGCTGTAGATGGGTACTATCCTTTATATACAAGCCAAGCTGATGCAAATGCAGCAAGTAGTGATGGAAATTCACATGCTCATTCTTTAACAGGTGGAACTTATTACATGCCTAATGATGGTGTTATTATATATCATGGAACTTATTCTTTAACTACTCCAGCACCTACAATTACAGGTGAATCTGGAACATTTAGTGAGTCTACTGGAAACTTGTCAATTGATAGTTCTACAGGTGTTATCAATGTAAATAATTCTACTGCTGGAACTTATACTGTAGTATATACTACTAATGGTAGTTGTCCTAATACAATAAATAATACTATTACTATAAATGCTTTAGATGGTGCTACTTTTGGTTATTCTGCAAGTAGTTTAGCACAAACAGGAACAGCAAGCTTAACAACTACACCAACTACTTCAGGTGGTACATATAGCGCATATCCAAGTGGTTTAAGTATTAACTCATCTACTGGTGAAATTGATTTAGCTGCTTCTACTATTCAATCCTATAAAATATTCTATGAAACAAGTGGTGCTGGATGTCCTAATTCATCAACATTTGATTTAGCTGTAACTGCGAGTGACCTTTCTAATAATCATTCATTTTCTTTTGATGGTGCAAATGATTATATAGATGCTGGCAATGATAGTAGTTTAGAAATTACAGGAAACTTTACTATTTCAGCTTGGGTAAAGCTTAATGGTTATACAAACACGTATCCGAGATTAGTTGGAAAAGGAAATTCAGCAGACAATAGGTGTAATTATGGCATAGGTTTTTATGGAACAACACCAGCTGTCATAGGCAATAGTAGTGGAACGTGGATTGCTAATTATAACTCAACCGCTTTAAGTACTGGAGTTTGGTATAATATAGTTGGTGTTTATGATGGTACAAATTTTTTACTTTACAATAATGGTAGTTTAGACACAACTAATTCAGCATCTGGTTTTAATGCAGCTACAGCAGCCTCTGCAACCTCAGGTGATAGTTTATTAATTTCAGCTAAAGCAAATGGCGCTTCGGGGTTTGTTAATGGGTTAATAGACGAAGTAGGAATTTGGAACACAGCTTTAACATCTACTCAAATACAAAGCATTTACGATGCAACATCAACTAACTTAACTAAAGACTTAACCACAGTATCAGGTAGCAACTTGGTTTACTGGAATAGAATGGGAGATTAATTATGAGCAACTACTATAATAGACAATGGCGATTGCCTAACAATGAGAATAAATCGAAGCAAAGTAATTATTCTATGTCGTTTGACGGGACAAACTATATAGATTTAGGCAACTCAACACAAGTTCAACCTGTCAAAGAAATGTCTATTTCTGCTTGGATAAACGCATCTTCTTTATCTACTTATTTAGGGATTGTTTCTTGTCAGTATACCAGCGCAAGTTATGATGGTTTTTCATTACGTTTAAGTGACACCTCTTCAAATAAAATTCAATTTGCAGTAAAGCCGATTTATGGTTCTACAAAGTCTGTAAATAGCACAAGTACAATAACAACTGGGCAATGGTATCATTTAGTTGTTACTTATGATGGAGCAAATATAAAGTTATATTTTAATGGTTCTCTTGAATCTTCAACTACAATGACTGAAAATATTGATTATACTGATGGTTCAAGAAATACATTAATTGGTTCATTATATACAAGTGCCTTATATTTTAATGGCCAAATAGACGCAGTAGCCATTTTTAATTACGCTCTTTCTTCAAGCCAAGTAACTACTTTGTATGGCTCAAGCTCTACTGGTATAGGAAACCCAATGACATTAAATCCAGTTTCATTTTACCAACTCGGTGATAAATCAGTATTTAACGGGGCAAACTATTTAGCACCAAATATTGCAGTGCAAGAAGCTGATGGAGATATAGCTACAAGTTATTCACCCTACGCTTTAAATTTTGATTCTGCAAGTAGCGATTATATAGATTGTGGCAATGATAGTAGTTTGCAGTTTCAAGCAACAGATGCTTTTTCTGTAAGTGCTTGGATAAATATAAATGCAACAACTTCAGGCGCTGATTTTATTGTAAGTAATGGTTTGTGGAATACATATCCTTATAGTGGTTGGGGATTAGAAATTAATGGCTCTAACACTATAAGGTTTGACTTAACAGATGATAATGTAAATCAATTAACAATAGACTCATCTGGATTAACTCTAAACACAAATACTTGGTATAATGTTGTATTTACATATGATGGTTCTAATAGCGCTACAGGAATGAATTTTTACTTAAATGGTTCTTTAACTTCAAAAACAATATTCAAGAATCAAACACTTAGCACAATAACTTATACATCAATAAATTTAAATATTGCTGCAAGAGAAAACGGGATTAGACCTTGGAATGGTTCTCTTTCAAATGTATCTGTCTGGAACGCTGCTTTAACATCTTCACAAGTAACAGAAATTTATAGTGAAGGTATTCCCCAAAATCTCTTAAACCACTCGGCAGTAAGTTCACTTGTATCGTGGTGGCAGTTAGGAAGTAACAGTTCTTTTAACTCATCTTTAAATCAATGGACTTGTATAGATGAAAAAGGAACAAACACAGGAGAAAGCTCTCAGACGTTTAATGAAGATGCTATTGTAGATGGTGTTGGAAGTTATGCAAATGGAGTAGGAACATCTGGTTTAGAGGTTGTTGGCTCAGCTTTTGGAAGCTCGGCAAATGCTCTTAGTATCAACATGGACGTACTTGACAGAACAGAAGACACACCAAATTAATAATATTAAATAAATAAAAATGAGTGATAGAAAATATATAGTAATAGATTTAAGCAATACTGACAAAGTGCTTTTTTCTCAGGTAAATCAATCTTCTGCGCAATCAGTTAGAAGAAATTTAGCTAATACACAGTGCTTACTTTCTTATAGCGTAGAACCATCTTTTATTACAGATGGCAGTTTAGCTATTGTTGGGAGTGTGATGACACAAACAGAAGCACTTACACTACTTAGTGGTAGCGACTGGACAGAGCCACTACCTGAAGAATGAAAACTTTAGTAGCTAAGATGGACAAGCCGAAAAAAAGGCGTAGAGGCGTGCATAGTAAGAATGCAAGTAAAGGACAAGTAGGATATAAAACAGTCTATCGTGGACAAGGTAAATAATATAAAAATGGATGACCATACAATATTAATAGCATTAATCAGTGGATTAGGTTTAAAAGAGATTTGGAATATCTGGAAAAAGAAAATAGATATTTCAGCACAAAAAGATGAAAGAGAAGACAAAGTTTATCTAGATCAAATTGGAGTTTTAACTAATAAAATAGAACAGCTTGAGGTTAAGATTCAGATGCTTATAGAAGAAAACACTCAGCTACTTATTAAAGTAGCTAGAATGGAAGAAAAACTAATTCAAAATGCAAAAAGAAGAGTACAAACTAGAAGAAAAAAAGATGAAAAGAAAGATTGACAAAATAGTTATTCACTGCACAGCAACAAAATCTAGTCCTGAATATAATTATAGTGTAGACACTATTAGAAATTGGCATAAAAAAAGAGGTTTTAGAGATATTGGCTACCATTTTTTGGTGAGGTTTACTGATGTTCAACCAGGAAGACCTATTGAAGAGATGGGAGCGCATACAAAAGGATTTAATAAATCATCTATAGGTATTGCTTATTATGGTGGATTAGATGAAAATGGCAAACCTGCTGACACTAGAACAGAACTACAAAAAGATATGTTACTAGGTTTATTAAAAAGATTAAAAGAAAGGTTTCCAAATGCTTCAATTCATGGGCATAGAGACTTAGCTAGTGTTGACAAAGATGGGGATGGGGTAGAAAAAAGCGAGTTTTACAAAAGCTGCCCATGTTTTGAGGTGGAGACCTACTATAAAGATCTTCAGCCGTCTAAATTTAAAGCATATAGTAAAGCTTATAGAGACCTAGAAAAAAAATCTAAAAGTGCTAAATAATATACTAACTAAACTTTCTGGACAGGCTTTAAATATTATTGATGAGGTTGTGACTTCTAAGGAAGAAAAACAACAACTTAAAAATGAAATTGAAAAAGCAATTTTGGATCATGAAATTGAGATTCAAAAAAACGTAACTGAGAGATGGAAAGCTGACACTAGTAGTGATAGTTGGCTAAGTAAAAATGTTAGACCTCTTGTTCTAGTTTTCTTAGTAGTTTCTACAGTATTAATGATATTTATTGAAGCAGGGGTGATAGCATTCGAGGTTAAAGCAAGTTGGATAGATCTTTTACAGCTTGTTTTAATAACAGTAATCGGAGCTTATTTTGGCGGGAGGAGTCTCGAAAAAGTAAAAAAACCTAATGAAAAAATATAGTGAACTCTATTCTGATAAAGGAAGTCCAAAAGTCAGACTTTCTGAAGATGAATACAATATAATTTACCAGTACAGAGAAAATAAAAAACCTACTGAAAGGCGTATTTTAGTAATAGGTGATTTACATTCACCATTTGATTTAGAAGAATATCACCAACATTGTGTAGACACTTATAATAAATGGAATTGCAATCAAGTAATATTTATTGGTGACGTTATAGACAACCATTATAGTAGTTATCATGAAACAGATGCAGATGGCATGGGTGGAGCAGATGAATTAGATTTAGCTATAAATAGATTAAAAAGATACTATACCTCTTTTCCAAAAGCAGATGTAGTTATAGGAAATCATGACCGTATGATTATGCGTAAGGCACAAACATCTTCTATACCTACTAAATGGATAAAAGCCTATAAAGATGTTTTAGAAGTACCAAAATGGAATTTTACAGAGCGTGTGGTTTATGATCAAGTACAATACATTCATGGAGAAGCAGGTACTGCTCGTAATAAATCTAAAGCTGATATGCAAAGCACAGTTCAAGGTCATTTACATACCCAGAGTTACACAGAATTTTCTTGTGGTCGAAACTTTAAAATTTTTGGTATGCAAGTAGGTTGTGGCATTGATTTTAGTTCGTATGCAATGGCCTATGCTAAAGCTGGTAAAAAACCGGCAGTAGGTTGCGGTGTTGTCATTGGTGGCAAAACAGCTATAAATTGTATGATGGAATTATAAAACTGTACACAATAGAGTACACAATTAATATAAAAAAACCATAACTATCTGTAAATAAAACAGTTATGGTTTTGTGTTGCGGAGAGACAGGGACTCTCCAGAAATATATCTAGTTATAGCATATTGCTATACTTTCTTTTAATATATCTGTTATTTTTTAGTACTATTGTAAATAAGTATGGTGTTATACTATAAATAACTATAGAAAAACTGTACACAATACTGTACACAATGTATTTTTTTTTAAACAATCCAAGAAATAAAAAATCTGCTATTCGGCTAAGGTATTACGTTAAATCTGAAAAACAAACCTTTGTTTATTCTACTGGAATTTCTATTCATCCTAAGAACTGGAACAAAAAAAACAGAATGCCAATTGTAAAAAGTGGCAGTGCTGGATTTGAGTTAAAGAAAATTACAGCTAGATTAAACTTATATGTTGAGCAGCTTCACAAAACTATTAATGACATTCAATTAAATAAAGAAAATGTTACTAGAAGTAAGCTAAAACAAGCTTTAGATGATGCTTTTAAACTATCTAAAGTGAGTATAGATAAAAGCTCTGTTAGTTCTATGATGTCTTATTATATTAACCAAAGGGAAAAATTAAATAAATATAGTAGACAGGGAATTGACAAATACAAATACTTAAAAAACAAATTAGAGCATTATAATAAAAATTTAAAAACTTCTGATATTAATGAAGAGTTTATGATAGATTTTATAAACTTTTTAAGAGAACATTATAAGCTTACTGACATCACTCTTAATAGAACTATTGGCTTTTTAAAGACTTTTTTAAAGTGGTCTATTGAATACGGTATTGAAATTGATAATAGTTATAAAAAAGTAACTATTACTTCTAGAGATGCAGACCACATACACTTAACTAAAGAACAAGTAAAGGTGTTAGAAAGCTTAGAGCTGGAAACAAAACTGGATAGAATAAGAGATTTATTTTTAATTGGTGTTTATTCTGGTCAAAGATTTAGCGATTATACGGTTTTTAAAAAATCAGATGTTGTAGACAATAGAATTGTAAAAAGGGCGCAAAAAACGGACTTTAAATCTTACGTGCCAATATCCAAAAAATTAAAAAAACTTTTAGATAAGTATGAGTGGAGGCTTCCAAAAGTAAGTAATCAAAAGTTCAATGCGTACATAAAAGAAGTGTGTAAAATAGCAGCTTTTAATGATGAAATTACGAGAACAAAATATAGAGGCAAAGAAAAAATTATTGAAATACAACCTTTTTATGAAAGAGTTAGCTCACACACAGCTAGAAGAACTTTTATAACCTTAGCTTCTTACACTGTGCCAGATCATATTATTATGGGAATTACTGGAATTAGATCTGCAAATACTTTAAAAACGTATAAAAAGTTTGATCCTAATTTATTAGAGAATTATGTAGAAACTATTTTTCAATAAGAACCGATTCAGCTAAGTTTTTTAAATATTGTCTCCACTCTACATGATGAGCTTTTAATATATCTCTTGTTTCTTTAGCTGTGTACAGTTCTTTGTTTTGGTCTAAAGCCTGACACGTTTTAAATATCGGATCTAGTTCATTCATAATAGATACAATATAATAAATTATAACATAATTTTTCTACGTTGTTTTAAAAAACTTTTAAAATAAAATTAAAAAAAAGGATTTTATTTTTCCCCATTGCCATTCTTTTCTCTCAATTTTTTTTCATCCTCTTCTAAAATTTCATAGCCTTTCATCATGGTGATAGTAGTAATTTTAGCATCAATGTTCTCAATATCTTTTTTTACCTTCTCTAATTCAATTAAAGATTTTTGCCAAGTAGCTTCAAAATTATTTACAAATTCTTTAACATGGTTATAATTATTAATAAAATCATTCATTGTTTGAGTCGCTTTTTCAATTAAAGAAAAATCAGGAATTAATGGTTGTAACCTGTCTAAGACTTGTTTTGCTGTAACTGTAAGCTCTTCATCCTCTTTAGCTGAGGTCTTAATAAACATTGATCCATAGCCAGTGATTAACCATTCTCTGTTAACTTGTGGAAATCTATCGCAGATTTTATCAATAGTATTTTTATTTGGCTTTTTATTTTTATCAATAATATTCCAAATTGTTGAAGCTCCTACATATCCACATTCATTAGAAAATGAGTAAATGGTCATGCTAAGCGCCTCAATTAGTTTTTTTATTCTTAGTGCGGTGGACTGCATAAAAGCTAATTAATTACATCAATATACGTTTTATATACGTCAATCATTCACTTTTATAAGTTTTTTTCAAGAAAGTTTTTATCTGTTAATTATTTATTTTATTAAAATAATTTATTTTTTTTAGTTGAAATAGTTGTTGTTTATATATAAATAAGTATATTTGCTATATAAAACAACTATTATAGCAACTAATAGTATAATATTTTAACTATGAATATAAATATAGATGTAGAAGAGATCATTGAAAAAAAGCTTGAGAAGTTTGATAAAACAATAGATCAGAAAATTAGAAACTGTTTTATGGAATTAAAATGGTACACAACTAATGAAGCTGCTAGGCATTGGAGAGTCACACCACAAACAGTCCTTAAAAGAATAAAGACTGGAATGGTCAAAGCCAAGAACCAACAAAACGGTAGATGGCTTATAAATGGCAAAGATATAGACAATTTACAACCACCTCAAACATTTAACAACTATGAACAATAGAGATCAACTTAATATGCTCTACAAAGAGTGTGGTTTAGTTAAAGTAGACATTCACAAACATCAGCACTACACTATAATAACTAGAGCTGGCATAGAGAAAATCATGTTTGCAAAAGGTATTACAATTAAATATCAAGAGGTAAAGGTAGAGAAGGATTTCTGCGCAGTAAAAGCAATTGCCACAAAAGATAATGAGACTATAGAAACCTATGGCTCAGCTTGTAAAGAAACAAGTCATAACAAATACTATTTAGAAATGGCTGAAAAGAGAGCTATGTCTAGAGCTGTTTTGAAAATTACTAAAGGTTATCAATTGGGGGTATTTAGTGAAGATGAGGCTGATGACTTTAAAAAAAATAATACAACATGAAAAAGCAAGTTAAAGATCCTTTAAAAGAAATGTTCATTGAGTTAAATAAACTTAAAAAAACGAATGAACACATGAGCAAAAAACTCTATTTACTTGAAAGGGGAATATATAAAACAATGATCACTAATAATAAAAATTAATATGGAAACAATAAATAAAATCAATTTTGAAGAGACTTATTTAAATGGAAATGTTAAGTCTTCAGGATTAACAAAAGAAGAGCAAGCTCAGCTAGAAGAGTATAGAAAAAAGCTTATTAAAAAAAGAACAAGCGTAATTGTAGAAACGGTTCAAAATTTAAGCTTTTACTCTAGCCGATTGGATTATTTACTTAATCTAACAAAAGAACAAAAAACTGTCTTTGAGTGGGAAATCCAGCACTACCAAAATAAGATCAAAGATCTAAGCCAAACCTATTTAGAAACCTTTAAAAATATTGAAAATGGCAGCAAGTAAAAGAGACTATATGAATTATCATGATCCATTAGAAAGTGAAGTTCCAACAGAGTGGCTTATAGAAAATGAATTAGTTGACCTGTTTGTTCCTGGAAAAGACATTAAACCCAAAGAAGAAACTTTAGAAACCAAATTAAACAACTATGTTCAATTGGTTAAACAAGGCGAAGAGGATGCTTTAAAAGCTAAGATAGCACTTCAGCAAGTCAAGAAATTATTTGAGAGCGCAGAAAAAGAAATCGAAGCTGAGGCATTAACAGAATGTGAAAGACATGGAGCTAAAACTTTTAATTACAATGGTTATAAAGTTCAATTAAGAAACGGATCTAAAAAGATAGACTACAATTCAGTAGATCAAGTTGGGCAACTTAACCAACAATTAAAGCTTCTTAAAGCAGATATTAAAGGCTCTATTGAGGCTCAAAGATTTTCAGGAGATAATCAGCTTGTATTATCAACAGGCGAAATGATTAACACTCCTACAGTCACCTATTCAAAAGACAGTATTACAATAACTAAAAATAAATAAACCTATAGGGGGTTGATGAAGAGACACTAAAACCCCCTTAAAATTTTAACTATGGAACAAATGTATAAACTAGAAGACGTAATCAAAGAAGAACAAAAAGGCTTTAGAAGTTCAAAATTAAAAAATGTAACGTTGGATGAAATATTGAACTCCGTTAAAGACATTTTGGGAAGCTTTCCAGAATACAAAAAAAGAAACATTGTAAAGTATCAAATCTACTGCTACCTGGCTAATCAATACACTTATAAATCAAAGGTACAAATATCTAAAAAGGGAGGTTATAAAGGAGTAGATTTTGTCGCATCTGTAGTAGTTGCTATAGATAAATATGATAAAAACTATAAAAAAGACGAAGTTTTTAGAACTATAGTAAATGCTTGCAGAGGCAGGATTGAAGACATAAATAGCAGCATAGAAAACCAAAGAGAAAGTATTTTAAAAAATTTAGATTTTAAGCTAGAAAAACTCACTGTTGACCAGTTAAAAATCACATATAACTATATAAATAAATTTTAATGCCAACTGAAAAAAAGTCATTCGTACTATACAACGATCAATTTCCAATGTTTAAGAAGCTTACTAATTCACAGGCTGGTGAACTTATTAAAATGATTTTTGCTCATGAAACAGGCGAAGCATTTAAGACTAAAGATTTAGCAGTGGATATAGCTTTTACTTCTATTCAGCAGCATTTAAATAGAGATAGTAAAAAGTGGAAAGACATTCAAAAAAAAAGAATAGCAGCTTCCAAACAAGCAAAAAAGAAACGAGACCAAGTGATACCACATGATACCACATGGAACCAAGTGGAGGGTGTTAATGTAAATGCTAATGTTAATGCTATTGTAAATGATAATGTTAGTTTAAATGATATTGATAAAACAATAAATAATATAGAGAATTTTCCTTTTAAATCTAAAAAGTTTATTGAGGCTTTTTATAGTTGGATTAAGTATAAAAGAGAAGATCATAAACAAAACTTTACACACAACACTATTAATGCTTTATTAAAAAACATTAAAAGTAATTATACTCTAGTTCATAATGCCATTGAAGCTATTGAATCTTCTATAGCTAACAACTATAAAAATATTTATCCAGCTAGTAAGAACAAGAAAAAAGTAGTCAAGACTAATTATCAACCACCAGCTCCTACAGAAACCAGGATGAAAAAAAATAGAGTTTCTTATAGTGAGTTAAATGACCCAAATTCAGTATTGGGTAAAATGAAACTAGATTTTAAAAAGAATATGAAAGAGGCTGAGAAGAAACAAATTAAAAAAAAAGGAAGAGCTGACGAATTAAGGAAAGCTCTAAGTAAATAAATAACTATGAAAAAATTAAAATGCCTTATACTAATAAACAAAAACAAAAAGAATCTCAACATAGGTGGTATTTAAAAAATAAAGAAAAACATAACAAAAGAAGTGCGTATTGGAAAAAATGGAGAAAAGAAAATCCAAAATTAGCAACATTAAAAAATCATCCCCAGAAAATTATGAGTAGTAAAGAAATTAAAAGTGAAGTTTTTAATTGTTTAGAAAATTTTAATTCAGAAATAGAAAAACTTAAAAATGAATTTGAAGAGTTCAGAAAAAAACAAAATAAAAAAATAGAATCTATCTCAAAAAAAAGAGAAGAATGGTGTAAAGAAAATAGAAAAAAAATAATTTTTTTATTGCCTGAAAAAGAAAAATTATATAAAGTAACAAACCCTGAACTTATAAAATTATATAGGTCAAATAATTGGGATTATTATTATAGAGATAGAAGTCGTTTTTACATAGAAAATTATGAATCTAAAGACTTTTATTTTAGGCCAAAAAACACAGAATTTATAATAAAAAAACAATTTGAAAAATTTATACATCCATTTGTAAAAGGTGAAATTTTAGATGATAAATTAAAAGTTATTATTGAATCAGCAAAAATTGCAATAAGTGGTATTGAAAAATTAGATGAAAATTTTGAAAAAAATTTTTACAACCATAAGACTAAAGTTTATGTAATGATTGATAAAAACACTGGTTTTTATAAAATAGGTAGATCAAATAAACCAATGTATAGAGAAAAAACTTTACAATCTGAAAAACCTACTATTGAACTTCTTTTTTATTGTGATGCAAGAAAATCTGATGAAAGAGAATTACATAAAATGTTTAAAAGCCGAAGAGTAAGGGGTGAATGGTTTGATTTAACAGGGACTCATTTACAATTAATTAAAAAATATTTCGAACCATCACCACACTAAGAAAATTAAAAACAATGAAAAAATTAGCAATAATAGGAGGACTAAGCTTAATGACTGCTGGAACTACCAATATGTTATGGCATAAACAGCAATTAGATTTAAATCCTAACACGATTGCTATAGCTACAGGAGGGTTTTTTGTAGCAGTAGGAATATCCTACAAATTTTAATTAAATAAATAAATATGACAATTAATCAATTAAAAATTAAAGGTAGAGTTCATAGGATAGAAGAACTCTATGAAGGTGAATATGAGGGCAACCCATATAAAGTACAAGAGTTTGTTCTAGAAGTAGATGACGATTACAACAGAAACTTTGTCTGCATTAAATTAAACACCAAAGCAGTAGAA